>Ga0187894_10002878_pt1 | contig 20004 bp, 20 predicted proteins | sample GBC1701081metaG_FD_136650 | JGI IMG/M metagenome (GOLD analysis project Ga0187894, IMG submission 136650) | White microbial mat communities from a lava cave in the Kipuka Kanohina Cave System on the Island of Hawaii, USA - GBC170108-1 metaG ...
GCGACATAACCGAGTGGTTTGGTGAGCAGTCCATGAACTTCCGTACCATCTTTGCTGTTGAAGCTAACCTCTTCGGTTTGCGCTATATCCAACTCCGCAAAGAGCGTATCGTTCTGGTGCGTCAGTTGGCGCAAAGCAGCGCCTTCCATCGCATAAATTTCGGTGTACTTTGTACCATTGCCCGAAAGCACAACCGAACGCCCGCCTGCCGCATTCCAGCTTGATAACACAATCGGCGGTTGCACCAACCGCTCAACCTTATCACCGGCAAGGGCAACTCGCGCCGGATAGACCGAGCGATCATCGGTAACTAAAAAGGTAAGCGATTTGCCATCGGCGCTGAAGCGCGGCGTCGAAACGCCACGGTCAAGGTCTTCAACCGTTTTCACGCGCATCGGCGCACGGCTGCCATCCGTCGGAACCAAAGCGAGATGCTCCATGCTGTATGCGCCGTATTTCTTTTCATCGCCTTCCAGAAAAGCAAGCCATTTGCCATCAGGACTCCATTCCAGCCGCGAGCGTCCTGCCTGACTACCTTCCGTCAATTGCTTTGTCTCTGCTCCTGCCTTTGCATCGGCGACAAAAATCTGGCTCGCCGGGTCACGATCCGGGTCGGCGGCGCGATTGCTGAAAAAAGCAATGCGGCTGCCATCCGGCGACCACGACGGTGACGACTCATTCCATTTGCCTGTTGTCAATCGCTCCAGCTTCTTCGTCGCAATGTCAAAAAGATAGATATAGCTATAACGCCCCGAAAGCAGATAGCCCTGTCCATCCTGTTTGAATTTATAGCGGTCAATGACGATTGGCTTGGGAACTTTCGGTTTTGCTGCGCCTCCTTCCGCCGGAGTTGGCGGGTCTGCATCCGGGTCAGGGTCGCCCACTACCAGCGCCAGCCGTTTCGCATCCGGCGACCATTCATAGCCCTGTAACCGCCCTTTCAACTCGGTAAGCTGCATTGCCTCGCCACCGCTACGGTCAAGCAACCATATCTGACTGCCTTTGGCAGTTCCGGCGCGTGACGAAGTAAATGCCAGATATTTATTATCGGGACTCCAACGCGGCGAACCTTCGCTCTCCTGCCCGTAAGTAATCTGCCGTTCGTTTTTGCCATCAAAGTCAACCATCCAGATATGCGCGATGCTCTTATCCTCTTTCGCATCAATCGTGCTGACCACGTAAGTCACCCATTTACCATCGGGCGATACTTGCGGGTCGCGCACTTCACGCAATCGAGTCAGGTCATCGAGTTTGAGAGGTCGCCGCGCCGATTGCGCCATCAGCGTCGTTGTCGAAATGAGAACGAGCAGCAATATAGGTAAGACTCTATAGTTGTAGTTGAATTGTCGTTTGCCGGACATCCCGATATTTCCTCGTGAAATCTTGAATTCGCCACTGTCGGATTTGCTATTGCTGATGCTTTTATCACGTCCCTGCCGAAGAGTCAAAAGATTCTCCCCACTGCTTATGCTCATGAAAAAAGCGAAAGCAGACCTCTGTTTAGTAAACAGAGGTCTGCTTTCGCAATTATCCTCTCTCCGTCATTAAACAAATTCAGCCACAACCGGCGTGTGGTCAGATGGGCGTTCCCATTTGCGCGGCTCTTTATCTATCCATGCGGCTTGGCTTCGCGCTGCCAATGTTGGCGTTACCCAGATGTGATCTATTCGTAAGCCCATATTGCGGCGAAACGCCATCATACGATAGTCCCACCACGAAAACTGTTTCTCTTCCTGATGGTGTAAGCGGAAAACATCAATGAATCCCCATCCCCTGATCTCTTCCAGCGCGGCGCGTTCCGCATTGCTCACCAAAACGCTGCCTTCCCAAGCCTTCGGGTCATGTACATCGCGGTCTTCTGGCGCAACATTGAAATCGCCGCACAACAACACTTGAGCATCCGGCTCGCAGTTTGTATCTAAGAAATTTCGTAGGCGTTTCATCCAGTCAAGTTTGAAAGCATACTTCTCCGACCCGACTGCCTGCCCGTTCGGCAGATAGATATTGACGATGCGAACATCCTTTACCGTTGCCGCAATCAAACGCGATTGCGCGGTGATGTCATCATCGGGGAAACCGCGTTGTACATCCTGACAGGGGAACCGCGAGACGATGGCGACGCCGTTGTAAGTCGGTTGCCCGAAGGTTTCAACGCTGTACCCTAATTGTACGAATGGCTCATGAGGAAATTTTGCATCTATGATTTTGATTTCCTGTAGGCATAATACGTCAGGCTGCGCCGCTTCCAGCCATTGCAGAACCAGCGGCAACCGTGCAGTGATCGAATTGACATTCCACGTAGCTATCTTCATTGCGTCGCTTTCGGGAAATTCGCATGGGCTTTGACTTCGACAATCTGCTTGTTATGACGAAGATTGTGCATCGGGATATACAACACCCATTGATAAGCGTTCAATGTGCCAAAGACTGGGAACGGATGTTCGAGAGTGTGCGATTTCAAATCAGCAGTGGTTTCCCGGGCAAATTTCAAGGTATTTTCGCGCCCTTCTTTCAGCAACTTCATGATCTCAATGCGGCTCATTGCCCTCTTAATCGGTTGAATCGGTTCGGGCGCTTGCGCTCTGCCCATGCGTCCGGCTAAGGCTCCTTCCATCAGTCTTCCTTTATTTGCCGTCTTGATCTGCCAATCGGGATTTGCCGGCGCGGCTAATGCCTGTTGGGAAACGCTAAACAGCAAGCCCTCCGACAGGGCGATATGTTCAACGCATTGCCCGACCGACCATTTCATCAGCGAAGGTTTGAAATTCCATTGCTCATCGGTCAAATTCTCGACCATGGTCAGGGTCTCTTTTTGCGAGTCGAGCAGAGTCTTGATTAAGTATTCCCGCTCTTCTTTAGTCAGCTTTGGGTCAGTTGATTGTGCCTGAATGGAAAGCGAAAATAGCAGTATACAGATAACGACAGAAATGATTTTCAAGGTTCTTCTCCTCAATCGGGTTTGAAAGCGGCTTGACCAGTCCGGGTGTGCGCCTGCGCGGATAGAGCGCGGTTCAGGCACGCGACCCGGAATGCCATATGTAGATTCGCCAGACCTGACGATCTGGATTCAGGAAGGCGTCAATAATGAAACTGCCCGCCCCGCAAATCTCAACAGCAAGAATACCTGTATTCATAGAAAAACGGAATGGCAAGAATACTGCCGATAAACAATGAAACGACGAGTTTGGGCAGATGAAACGCTTTCATCTGTGCCAACCCACCCGATTCTCGTGCTATTCTCTCTATCGGATTAGGGCTTTTTGACGAACTTCAACGCCACCGAATTCATACAATAGCGCAAGCCGGTTGGTTTCGGTCCGTCATCAAAAACGTGACCGAGATGCGAATCGCAACGGCTGCATAAAACTTCGGTGCGAACCATGCCGAAAGTTTTATCGGACTTTTCATCAACCGCTTCTTTATCCACCGGCGCATAGAAACTGGGCCAGCCGGTTCCCGAATCGAATTTCGTATCGGAAGTGAATAACTCCTGCCCACAGGCGGCGCAAAAATAATTCCCCTTGTCATGGTTGTCATGCAATGCGCCGGCAAAAGCGCGTTCCGTGCCATGCTCTCTGAGGACATGGTACTGCTCCGGTGTTAGCGATTGTTTCCACTCTGCTTCTGTTTTCACAACTTTCACTTTTTTTCCTTTCGTTGTAGTTGCGGGCTTTTTTGTTTTATCGTCACTTGCCCGCCCGCTGTTTGCTATTATGACGCATATTGCAGTCAGTAGAAGTAAGGTTAAAATAGACATCTTCTTCATCGCAAATTTTCCTCCCGAATTTCTACTACTTAAATCCTCCGGCAATCGGATTTATTCCCTTCCCTATCGAATCAACCGATGCGACGGATAACCGATATGAATATGTGCGCCGGTTGCCGAACCGGGTACTGCTTGTGGAAATGCCAGAAAGGGGATTCCAGCGTTTCGTAAATAGTTTATCAAGGCTTGCCCTTGCGGGCTATCGGGATGCAATGCCACATCAACAGAATTGCTATGGTCAAAGCCCAGTTGATTATGCACGGCGGTTTGCCCGAAGGCGCTAATCGGCAACGCCTGGTTAAAGGTCGAGACGAAAAAGGCGCTGACTTTGGTTATATCGGAGATACCCCACGCCATACTACCGTTGTAGCAAATCAGCGCATTGGTGGCAATATACCTCCTGCCGCGCAATGGCATTTTCGCCAGTTGTTCAGCCGCCGCCACTTCTGCCGCCACATTATTCGCTGTCTCAATCTCGCCTTCAACCTTCTTGCGTCTGGCTTCGAGTTCCGCCCGTACTGCATTCAATTGCGCCTCTTCTTCGTCCACAACCTTTTTTGCAATGATGCCTTGATTGAACAAGTCCCGCTTCTTTTGCAAGTCAGCGTTCAAAGATTGGATATTCCGTTCGCGCAAGGCAATTTCCTTTGCAAAATCGGCTTTTAATTTTGTAATTGCTTCAGCGACCTGTGGCGTCGGCTTAAACTGGTTTAGGGTTCCCTTATTGGTCGCGTCAGCATTGCGGTTTGCTTTTGTTCGAGATTGCGGCTTTGCTGGCTTACCGGGCTTTGGTTTGCCTGTCGTTTGCGGTGCGGCAAATGCCTTACCATCTGCCGAATGCAGACAGCATAAAGCACAAAGCAGCATGGCACACGATAACAACTTCATCACTTCTAACTCAAATGGCGGCAATGCAATCCACTTCAATCAGCATCTTTGGCAACAACTGTGAGCCGATAGTGGTACGCGCCGGAAAATCCTCTGTGAAGTATTGCCGGTAGATGATATTCATCTTCGCAAAGTCGTTCAAATCGGCAAGGTAGACGCGCACACTCAACACTCTGTCGAGCGACGAGCCGGCAGCTTCGACAATCGCTTTGATATTCTCGAATACCTGCTTCGCCTGCTCCTCAAAAGTCGTCGCTTCGATACTGCCGGTGCGCGGATCAAAAGCCACTTGTCCGGCGACAAAGACCATATTCCCCGAAACAATTGCCGGACTATAAGGACCTCCGGGCTTCGGTCCGTTTGGCGGCACGACTTTGCGTTTCACTCTTTTGGTCGCTGTCTTTGTTGTCCGGGCGCTGGCGGCAGCTTTTGCCTGTCCGCTTGTGGCGGGCTCAGTTTGCGCTGCCGCTTTTGGTGACTGGGCGACCGCCGTAGTCAGCGATGTGGCGGCGATTGCTGATGCGCCGGTGGTTTGTAAGAACTTTCTGCGGTTCAACGCCATAGTTAATTTTCTCCTGTAGATTGTTGTGAAAAATTCGGGTCAATCTGCCTTTTCTTCAGTACTGCCGACTATGGTATAACGCGAACTACCGTTTACGCCGTTCATGTTATGCCAGATTGGCAAATGGATGCAATTCAGCCACGGAGCCGCGATATTTTGCTGCGCCTCTGGCTGCTATCCAAGATTTGGACATCTGGAGAATCTTTCAATGGCTACCAATACAGACCGTGAGCAGCAAATCGAACTGATCCTGCACTCGGCGTTGGCACACGAAGAAGGGCAACGCGATCACTTTCTGAAAACCGCTTGCGCGGGCGACCCGGCGCTTAGACATGAAATTGAAGCGCGGCTCATCGCCTTTCTCAAAGCAAATCATAATGCTGTCAAGCTGTCTAAAACCGAATCCTTGCTCACGCCGCAGGAACGCTTACGGTCAGAAAACCTCACATTGCTCTTTGCTGATTTACCTACTATCGGGCTGACCGATGAAGAAGAGGCATCGCTTTTCACAGAAACTCACATTGGCGCGTACAAAATCCTTCGCCTGCTCAGTGAAAATGATTTGAGCATCGTCTATCTGGCGGCAAGCGACGACTCGCCATATCATCACAAGGTTGCCATTACGATTGGTCGCTCAAGAATGAATTTCGAGTTTGCCAGCGAGCGGTTTTACACCGAGCAACAAAGGCTCACCAGCCTTGACCATGCCAATATCGCTCGCCTTCTCGATAGTGGTATCACGATGGATGGACGACCGTATTTCGTCTCGGAGTATGTTGAGGGCAAATCCATCATCACATACTGTGACGATAATCGCCTGTCAACGATTGAGCGATTGAAGCTTTTTCGCAAAGTCTGTGCAGCGGCGCATCACGGACATCAGCATCTTGTACTGCATCAAGACATCAAGCCTGACAACATTCTGGTAACAGATAGCAGCACGCCAAAGTTACTCAATTTCGGCATTGCCAAACTCCTCCATACGGGGTTTGCCGAGCAATCGTTGGACACCCAGACAACGCTTGTGCGCCTGATGACACCGGAATACGCCAGCCCCGAACAGGTGAAAGGCGAAGCCATCAGCACGGCAAGCAACATCTATTCGCTGGGAGTTGTGCTGTACCAATTGCTTACCGGACATCTCCCCTATCGCCTGAAAGATCGCTTGTCAAATGATTTGGCGAAGATGCTCTGTGAACAACAGCCAGAAAGACCAAGCACCGCGATTGACCGCGTGGAAACTGTGGCAACGCCTGACGGCGCGACGATTGAGGTCACGCCGCAAACCGTCAGTCGCGCTCGTGACAGGCAGTTAGAACGCTTGCGAAAACGGCTCTCCGGCGATGTGGACAATATCGTCTTGATGGCGCTGCGAAAAGAACCCGGGCAGCGTTATGCTTCGGCAGATGAGCTTGCCAACGATATTCGCCGCCACTTGGAAGCCTTGCCGGTAATCGCTCGCCCCGATACGTTGTCCTATCGCACTCGTAAATTCATTCGCCGCCACCGTATAGCAACGCTTGTGAGCTTGTTGGCGCTGGCAATTCTTGTCGGCGGCATAGTGACAACTTCTATTCAAAAACGCCGCGCTGAACGCCGCTTCAATGAGGTTCGCCGGTTTGCCAATGCGTTTCTATTCGAGTTTCACGATGCCATCGCTGCTCTTCCCGGTTCCGCGCCGGCGCGGCAACTCGTCGTCAACCGCGCTCTCGAATATCTCGACAATCTGGCGCGGGAAACGAGTAATGACGAATCGCTGCAACGCGAATTGGCGATGACGTATCAGAAAGTGGGCGATGCGCAAGGCTATGCAGCAAGCGGCAATCTCGGCGATGCCGACGGAGCATTACAAAGTTTCAAAAAGGCGCTGGCAATTCGAGAGCGATTGGTTACCGAAAATCCGGCAAATCAAGAGGATCGTCGCCATCTGGCGATCAGTTACAGCCGCGTCGCCGCGATACTCGAAGATAGCGACGCGGCGGCAGCGATTGAATTCCACAAAAAGGCGGTTGTCATTGCAGAAGCCCTGCTCGCAGCCGATGAAAACGACGCCGAGATGAGTCGCCATCTCTGGCTCAGTTATCGCCATATCGCTGATGAAAAAGCGCAGACCGGCGATTTTGCCAACGCCATAGAAACCTTTGACAAAGCTGCCAAAATCAACGAAAAGCTGCTCGCAGCAAATCCCGGTGACGTGAATGCCAAACGCGATCTCGCGCTTGATGTGATGTCGCTTGGTGATGTGCTGACAGAATCCAGAGATTATGACGCGGCGTTGGAGATGTTTCGTAAAGCTCTCGCCCTTGCCAGCGCCAACCCAAACCATAGCGATTCTCAATCAATCATCGGTCTCTGCCTTGCCAGTATCGGCAAAGTTTTTGAGCGCAAAGGCAATCAGCAAACGGCATCGGAGCATTTTGAGAAGTCGCTGGCAATCTTTGAATCGTTGCGGCAAGCCGACCCGCTAAACGCTCAGGCAATACATAATGCCGCGGTAAGCCAATCAGGTATGGCAGGCATACTGGCGAAATCGAATCGCTTACCTGAAGCTCTCGCGCTTTATGCCAAAGCTGAAGCTAACTTCGCTAAAAATGCCGGAGCGAAAACCATAAGCGCCATCTCAAAAATGCATCTGGCAGCCGCACAACAAGAGATGGCATTGCTGCTGGCAAGAAGAGGCGACCTGACAGCAGCCCTTCAGAAAGCAACGCAAGCCCGCATAGCGGCGGAAGAGTTGCCCGCCTCGAAGAATGAATTTCGCGCTTTTCTGGCTTCTACCTATACCAATCTTAGTAAAATCCACGCCCTGGCGGCGCAGCAAAGTCTGAGCGTCGAGCAACAACGAAGCGAATGGCAACAGGCGCGGGAGTGGTTGCTGAAAGGGCTTGAGTGGTTACGCGAGTTGCGGAATCAGGACATCTGGCACAGCCCGGATTATGGCAGCGTCGAAGAGTCCGAAAGAGAGTTGGCCCGCTATGATGCGGCGATTGCCAGATTGAGCAAAACCGTTAGCCGTTTGTACCCACTCCAGAAACCATACTGAAAATCAGCACACCTGTTTTGCAAGTCCCCTCACATTGGAAACTACGATTCTTTATAAAGTGAGGATGAGAGCGAGTCTCCGCTCTTGCTTCAACATTTTGGAATTTACTGGCTGCTAAAGACTGGTTTTATATGGTCAAAGCGGATTGCGATGCCAACTTTTCTTCCGTCGTTTTCTTCGATTTCAACTGCCACGCCAGTGATTCCCGACTGTTCTTCAACGCGAATCACTCGGGCGGTATAATTCATCCAGCTCGCTTTTTTGAAAGGCAGTTTAATGGCGAGATCGAGTTGGCTGCCTATGGCAACTCGATGGTTGATATAAAAGAATGCTCCCGTCGAACTGAGGTTTTCAATAACGCCGATTTCGTCAAAATTCGCGCCGCTACTATCGTTGCCATGAACAATTGTTTCCCACTTTAATCCATGACGTATGGAATATCTTCTCTCTTGCACAGTGATCCCTCTCTGACATAGTGAGTGCCGCCTGCCTTGACTTGTTGTGAGGCTTATTATTATTTGCAGTCATTTTTTCGGCACTCTCTTCTTAAATGAATAATCGCGCAAAACTTCCTTGAAGCATTCATAAAGTTGCAACGGCTTGAAAGGTGATGAAAAGATGCGTTCTCGGAAGAAGACAAGAAGCATCTGAGGCTGTTTGAAGTTCCAATAAGGACGAAGCAGCAAGAGCTTTCGTCACTTACTCCTGCCACTACTAAAACGGGAATCAAAAAATAGCATAAGCTGAATGGATTATCTAACCGGCTTCATAAGCCTTGGTTATTATGGAATTACGCCGATGAATTTTTGAGCTTCATCAAGAAAATGTTCGGCGCGGTCAATCTGCTCTTTAGCCTATGCAACCGTAACAACATCAACTGTGTCGTAATCGCCGGTATGACGCAGTTCTTGAGCTTCGATGAGAAATCGGTGGAACTCTAGCGGAACTTTGCCAGTATGCGCGAAATCTTTACCGAAGGTTGCAACAACTGCCGAATGCTTGGAAAAAGATTTTCCTTCGCCTTCTAAAAAAGCCTGCGCTACATAAAACATTGCGTAGTAAGCACGCGAAACCGAAAAGCCTGCGAAGCCGTTATCCACTAGCAGCTTGGCGGCAACGATACTGTCACGCGCTTTTTTGAGAAGTTCAAGCTGGTCGGTAGTCATACGGTAATGCCTTCGCGCCTGATGTTTCTCAGCAACGGACCATCTCGATAGCTGAAACGATGCTCATCCATAAAAACGCAATTAATGACCACATCATTCATCAGCGATAAATTGGCAACGACTCTCCCGGTGCGGGCAATCTCTTCGCCCGCTTGCACTTCACCATTCAAAACCACCAGAACGTCTATATCCGAATCCGGCGCGGCATCGCCTCGTGCTTGCGAACCGAAGAGCAGGATTCGAGATAGTCGCTCGCCGTAAAGCGATTCAAATTCGCTCCGCAAACTCTTCAATATCTCTTTTATGTTGGCGTTCATCTTCTGAAAAGTAATTCATTGCCTTGCGCCTGACAATGCTACATTCCCCACGCGCCGCTCAGGTGGAGATTGCTGCCGTTGACGTATCGCGCTTCATCGGAGAGCAGATAGAGCGCCGCGCCTACGCCATCATCAACACTGCCAATGTATCCGGCGGGGATGTTCTTTACCATCTTCTGCAACTCGTCCGGCGGGGCGCTGCCTGATTCAATAAAGCCGGGAGAGATGGCATTCACGGTTATCCCGTAAGGTGCGAGCAGCTTGGCATAGGTGCGCGTCAAGATGAGCAATCCGGCTTTGGCGATGTAATGCCCGGTGACAAACGGTTGCCCTTCGTGTTTATCGGCATTTGCCATACTGAAGTTGATAATGCGCCCTGAGCGCCGCTCTTTCATCCCAACAACGACAGCGCGACTCACATAAAAGGCAGAATTCAAATTGCCGTCAAGCATCTTGTTCCAGCCTTGTACAGTTTCATCGAGCAAATTGACGCGATGGTAAGGTCCCGCGCCATTGATGAGCGCGTCAATGCGCCCGAATTCCGTTTCAACCTGTTGAACCAAATCGTTCGCAACATCGGGAATTGAGACATCGGCATTAAGACTAATGGCTCGCACACCTTTTTTTTGTAACGCCTCATTGAGCGAGATTGCGTCATGTTCACTCGTCCGGTAACAGGTGGCGATTGACCAGCCGCGCTCGCCTAATGCCAGAGCGATAGCTCGCCCAATGCCGCGCACTCCGCCGGTAATCAAAACAACTTTTTCACTCATCGCTCACCTGAATTTATAGACCGCGGTGTGACGGATTTGTTGCACGGGGCGCGTCTCATTTGCCACGGCCAGAATATCCAGAACGACAAATTCAAAACCTTTGCGCTCATACGTTTCGCGTATGCGTCCTCTGACCGACAGCGTTTCATCATGGCGCACCGTGCTGTAGTTTTGAAATTCACTACCGGCGTGAATCCAGGGACTGACCATGAAGTTCCGTACAAAGATTTCGTTTGCCAGTCCAAGCAGATAACCCGGATGCGCCACCGCATCATCGCCATAGTAGAAAGACAATCGTTCTTCAATCGCCTTCAAATAAGCGGCTTGCTGTTCCTCAAGGTCAATCTTCTTCTCAAGAGAGCCAAGCGGCGTACCGACAATGAAGATTTCGCGTGTCGCGGCTGGTCGTTCAGCCGGTTTAGGCAAAGCGCCTGTCGGATAATCTTCCAGTCGCGGTTCACCGAGAAAGTTTGATTCATCTTTGACCACAACAGTACCGACGGCGCAGACTTCGCCATCCTCTTTTTCTGCCCGAACGCTCAACCGTATAGGCATCTCTTCCGCGTTCACTTCCGCCCGCACACAAACGATGTCGTCCTCATAGAACGGTCGTTGAAATTTGACCTGCATCGAACCCTGTTCCAGCCACTCAGGAAAACGGCTGACGATAGCTTCAGTCATGTAGGCAAAGATGGTCACTCCCGGTACCAGTCCGCCGTGAAAGCCATACCGCGCCGCCACTTCGTCATCGTGAATCTTGTTTTCCGAATCCGTTGCCGTATTGTGCGCTCTGACGCGATAGATGGCTTCGGCATTTTCCTGTAGTCTGCCTGTATTCAATGGCTCCGTGTTCAATTTATCTGTCATAGGAATACCCTGCTTTCCGGCTTAGATAGGCCGCCAAACGTCCGAAGAGAAAGATGCCCAAAGCATCCGCTAAAAGATCGAACCAGTCAAAGGTTCTATATCTGATAAAGAGTTGCGATACCTCTTCAATAAAGACGAAGACCAATACAATCACACTGCCCGCTAAAAATCGCAAGCCAAAGATGCGCCAGCGTTTACACTTCAACGCCAGATTGACCACAAACGCCAGCAAGCCCATCAACAGAAAATGTCCGATTTTATCGCCATAAGGCAACGCCCGCATGACATCGAACGCATGATGATACTTGCGGTGATCGGCAAGCCAGACAATGATGATCAACAGCGCAACATAGAGCAGCGCCAGAATCTTTATTCGCATCTCTTCACCTCGCCAACTGCCTCAGATGCGATGGCGCTCCGTTTTGTTGCGTGACTCAATGGTAATACCGCACCAGCCATTCAGCGACAAGCAATGGTTTTGTGGCATTTTCGGTTTCTACAGTAATCGTCCAGACCACCTGATAGCCGCCTGTTATCTCTTCTACATCATTGAGGGTAAACCGTCCGCGTATGCGCGACCCGGCAGGCACGGGCGAAACGAAGCGCACCTTATTCAAACCATAGTTAATACCCATTTTGAAATCGCCTTTGACGCTGACCGTTGTTTCCGCAATATGCGCCAGCAACGACAAGGTTAAAAAGCCGTGGGCAATCGTTGTCTTGAATGGCGACTCCGTCTTTGCCCGCTCTACGTCAAGGTGAATCCATTGATGGTCTTCCGTAACATCGGCAAAAGCGTTGATGCGCTCCTGCGTAACCTCAAGGAAGTCGCTGATTGCCACATCCTGCCCTACCAATCTTTTCAATTCTTCAATGCCGTCAATCGTTCTTGCTGCCATCTCGTCTCCTCTTCATCATCATTCATTTCCAAACTGATTAAATCGCCGATGCTTGGCGAAAGGCGTCAATCTCTTCTTTACTGAACCCGAGTTCTTTAAGTACCTCGTCGGTATGCTCGCCGAGCATCGGGGCGCGATGGCGTACTGTCGCCGGAGTTTCACTCAAGCGCAATGCCGGTGGCGTTATCAACACGGGTTGTTTACTGGTCGGGTATTCGATCTCCTCAATCAAATGACGGGCGTTTACCTGCGGGTCTGCCAGCACCTCATCAAGGTTGTAAACCGGAGCGCAAGGGACTCGCGCCTTTTCCAGTTCGACAATCGCTTCATCACGCGACCGCGCCGCGCACCATTCTTGCATAATCCCGGTAATCGTTTGGTGATTGTTGCCGCGTGAAATGTCATCTTTGAATCGCGCATCAGCAAGTAAATCTTCGCGCCCCATGAGCTTCGCCCATCGCCCGAACATGGCATTGCCAATCGTCTGCACCAGCACCCAGCCGTCACGCGCCCGATAAATATCACTTGGCGCGGCATAGTAACTCGTATTGCCCTGCGGTTCGCGCTTGATGCCGGTCAATTTGCGTTCCGTTAGCAATGGCAGCGAAAAGGTGATTGCCGTTGCCAATAACGAAACATCTATCATCTGCCCGCGTCCCGACTTCTCTCTTTCATAAAGCGCCGCCAGCACGCCGACCGTCGCGTGTAACGCCGTACCGAAATCGGCGTAAGCTGCCATTGCTCGCATCGGCGGCGCGTCAGGAAAAGCATTCAAACTGACTGTCCCGCTCATTGCTTGCGCCACCGTGTCAAACCCGACGCGATGGGCATACGGTCCGTCAGGACCAAACGCAGAAGCCATCACTTGAATAATGTTAGGCTTGATCTGACGCAGTGATTCATAATCGAGGCGCAGTCGTTTCATTACATCAATCGGCAAATTGACGATAGCTATATCGGCGCTGGCGATTAAGCGATGCACGATTTGGCGGCTCGCCGGGTTTGCCGGGTCGAGCGTGATGCCGCGTTTATTGCGATTCAGATTGAGAAACATTCCGCCTTCGCCGCTCTCAACGACGGGAGCAACATACCGGTCTTCGCCGCCTTCGCGGCGTTCTACGCGAATGACATCCGCGCCGAGGTCTGCCAGCAGCATGGCACAGTACGGAGCGGCGATAAACCGCCCAAAATCAATTACCCGGATGCCATCGAGAATGCCCGCCATAAATGCGCCCTTTCCGTAATAAATTGAGGAAAGCAGATGTGAAGAGTGCATCCTACCTTTCCGGCGAACGCTTTTCAAATCCGTAACCGCATAGATGCAAAACTCTTTCAGTTCGCAGTTGCCGAATGAAGCGGAATCAAGTAGTTTTGAGCCCGCAGCTTTTCTCTATCGAAGTTTGCTTTGCAGATGGCAATGGCAGTTACTTTCGCTTTGTCGTCAAGCAGAACCCGTTTCAGGTTCGCTCTATTTTGTTTGAAAGGAGATTTGAGTTATGGACACTCGCGGAAACCGCAATGCTCTGTTTCTTTCCCTCGCAACCATCGTTCTCTGCACCTTTTTTTTCATCTGGCAAAACAGCGCCACCGTCAGCAACGCTCAATCCGTCGGCATAGAATATATCTTCGATTTCGTGCCGGACGCCGCGACGCTGGCAACCTTACCGGCAACCGGCTCAACCTTTTACATTCAAGGTAAGATGTACAATTTTCGTACTGTTAATATGGCAACCTGTGAATTTACTCGCGCATCCCCGAAATCGGTTGGCACATGGCGAGCGTGGGGAACCGTCGCTGATGAAGGCAGAGTGGTCTTGAATCTCAGCATGGTCGGGGATTTCGGAACCATCGAATTACAAGGCGTTTCCGGCATCCCCTCAGCCGCCAACAGCGCAACGCCGGCGATTCCGGGAATGCAAGGACCGCCGTTCACAGGACCAACGGAATTGCTCTCCATTGTCGGCGGCACCGGGGCATACAAAGGGTTAAACGGTGAAGGACAGGTGCGGTCATATTGTTCCGACCCATCAAGACCATTTCGCTACGACCGCCCCTTCTGCGTTCAGTTCTTACAGGCTTGCTGCACCAGAAAAGGGTAATCGTGTATTCGCATTGAGTTACAACAAAGATTTTTTCAACGGACACGGAGAACCGCAAAGGCAAGCCAGTAACTTACTAAGTCTTTCTGTAGCTCTGTGTGCCTGTGGGTATCTCTGTGTTGAAAAATGCGTCTTCAAATGAAGCTCGCTTGTGGCATGAACCAGCGCAACAAATAAAAAACCATTTCCGGCAGATGAACGACGGCTGAAAAATTGCTAAAGTAGATTGTCTTTGCCTTTGCGAGCGCAATGTTGATGGCACTAAATAGCAGAATCAAAAATCTACTCAAGCCGTTCTATTACCGGCTGCCCATGAACATCTGTTATGGTCCGATGTTCGCCCCGACGCTCCGTTTGCTTACCGAGTCGCAACATTGGAGCAAAGAACAACTCGCCGACTTGCAAATAAAAAAGCTGCGTGCCATGCTCGACCACGCAGCAACGAATGTTCCTTACTACCGCCGCCTCTTTCGCCAGTTAGGTTTCGACCCCAAACAGGTGCGCGACCTTGCCGACTTGCGGGCGCTGCCTCTACTTGATAAAGAAACCGTCAGAGAAAATCTCCATGACTTACTCGCTGAAAACATCAATCCACAAGAACGGCTCTATTTCACCACCGGCGGCACAACCGGCATTCCTCTCGGCGTTTACAATTTGCGCTATGCGGGCGGGCGCGAAAAGGCGTTTATGTTCGCGCAATGGCAGCGCGTCGGTTTTCAACCTTCCGAACACCGCGCCATGCTTAGAGGAACTTCAATAAAGAATCGCCAGCATTGGCGCTACGAAGCCTCAGAACGCGCTTTTCTGTTTTCCAATTTCCACATGACGGCGGAAAATATCAGAGAATATGCGCGAGTCATGAAGAGAAAACGCCTCGCTTATCTGCACTCCTATCCGTCAGCCGTGATTGATTTTGCTCGTCATCTGGAGAGTTTGCAAATTGAGCCGCCGCGTTTCAAAACCATTTTTGCTTCTTCGGAAAATCTTTATGCCGGACAACGCGAATTTATCGAATCGTTTTTCGGTTGCCGGATGTTCTCATGGTACGGTCATACAGAAAATGTCATCCTCGCCGGAGAATGTGAAGTCAGTAATCAATATCACATCTTCCCGGAATATGGCGTCGCCGAAGTTATCCGCGAAGATGGCAATGCAGCAGAGACCGAAAGCGAAGAGGGCGAACTGATTGGCACTTCGCTCGATAACTTCGCCATGCCATTGATTCGCTATCGCACCGATGATTGGGCGACGGTTGGCGCAGCCAGTTGCGCCTGCGGCAGACAATACCAACTCTTAAAAGAGACACGCGGGCGCTGGCATCAGGAGATGTTGATTGGCAAACTCAATAACCTGATTTCCGTCACCGCATTGAATGTTCACACAGACGTATTTGATCGGGCGCAACAGATACAGTTTTTTCAATGTGAAGCCGGAAAAGTGGAATTGAGAATCAAACGCAAAAGCGACTATTCGGATAATGACAGCCGCAGAATTTTAGCGGCTCTCGCAGAGAAGATTGGCGATACAATGGAAATCAGCTTGAGTTTTCCTGATGAAATCGCCTTGTCACCGGGCGGCAAGTTTCGCTTTGTCATTCAAGAGGTAAAACTGCCTCGCGTCGAATTCGCACCTCTGCAATCAAGACTGCCATCAGAGATTCGCTAATTGTCTGCATGAATACAAATACAAATGCAAGTCTCAGTAATCTCGATGTCGCCATTGTTTCCGGCGCGAAAGTGTATCCGTCTGCATCGCCTTTTCACCCGCCAGTAATTTATCCCGAATTGCCGTTTCAGCCTCAGCAAACCGATGCAACCAACGGAGTCTATGAAATGGTGCGCCAAGCGTTTCACTTGCTCGGATTCGATGTCGAAAATTATGGTACAAAAAGCTGGAATCCGCTCGGTAACCTGATTACCAGAGGGCAGCGCGTTCTGCTCAAGCCGAACTTCGTGCTGCACTTCAACGCTGGCGGCGGCGCATTGCAAGCCGTCATCACGCATCCGGCGGTTATTCGCGCCGTTGCCGATTATGTAGCAATCGCTTTGCAAGACGCTGGCGAAATCATCATCGGCGATGCGCCGCAAATGAATTGCGATTATGAACGATTGTTCGCAGAAACCGGCATGGATAAGCTTGCCGGGTATCTGCAAGAGAGTTGCGGGCGGCGTGGTATCAAAGTGACGACGCTCGATTTTCGCAACGAGCAGACCATCTACAAACGGGGCATTGTCTGGGAACGGCAAGCGAAAGCGGGCAGCGACTCTGTCCCAGTGGTCTTAGGCGCAGAAAGTTTTATGGAAGCGATAGAGACTTCCAGACTTTATGGCGCGGACTATAACCGCAGCGCCACCGTACAAGCGCACGGCCCCGGACATCACGAATACCTTATTGCCCGCCCGGTTCTGGAAAGCGATGTAGTGATTTCGCTGCCTAAGTTGAAGGTGCATCGCAAAGTCGGCACAACCCTGAACCTGAAAAATATGGTCGGCATCAATTCTGATAAGAACCATCTGGCGCATTATCGCATCGGCGCAAAAGCACAGGGTGGTGACGAAATGGCGAACCCTGGCTGGGCAGACCGCGTTGAGCGAAAGTTGATGGATAGGTTGCTAGGAAAGCATTGGCGCAGCGGGCGCTATCCGTTTCTGGCGTGGCGAGCCTTTCGCAAAGTCTTGAGCAAACTGCAACCGCAAGCGGCGCAATCGCGTTTTACTTACGGTAACTGGCACGGCAACGACACGGCATGGCGCATGGCTTTAGACTTGAATCGCATTCTGCTATTTGCCGACGCTAACGGTAACTTACAACCAATTCAGCAACGACAATACTTCTCCATAATTGACGGCATCATCGGCGGCGAAGGCGAAGGCCCCTTGCACCCGGACGCTTATCATTCGGGCGTCGTGCTGGCAGGATGGAATCCATTAGCAGTTGACTGGACGGCAACGCAATTGATGGGCTTTACACCTTCTGCAATTGCGCTCTATCGGCATGGCATTGAACAAATGCGCGAATTTGTTCAGGACTTCACTGTAGAACAAATCAGCATAAAATCGAACGTCGCAGAATGGCAGCAGAAATTAGAAAAGAACGAGACTGTTTTCCAATTCCGCGCCGCCGCCGGATGGCAAGGCAAGATTGAGCAGCACGCCAATCAACGCGAAGCAACGCAAGCGGCTGCCCCTTCAAGTATTTTGCAGTAATTGCTCTTCGCCCACCTCTCCGGTATGTTAGCCCTTCCTACAATCTCTTTTCCATTGCCGGGCGCTTGGTAGAAGTCTTTATTTTCTTGACGGCATTTTTACTTGAATGCTAGTTTTTTGACAACGGAGGACAAATTTTATGTCGAGCAATTATGACGAGATTTTCAGCACGGCGCTTGCTCTTCCTGCCAGTTCGCGGGCAATGTTGGCTGACCATCTGCTTGAAAGTCTGGATTCGCCCCAACAAAAAGAGATTGATGCAGTTTGGGCAGAAGAAATGGAAAGACGAGTTCAGGATATTGCAGCAGGTAACGTAGAAACGATTGACGGCAAGCAGATATTCATTGAATTGCGTTCAAAAGGCTAAATGATGAAATATCGTTTTCACCCTTACGCGAAACAAGAGTTTGAAGAAGCGGTTATCTATTACCAGCAGATCAGTAAAAATCTTGGCGATGATTTTATCGAAGAGGTCGAAAACGCGATAGCCCGCATCTTGAATTTTCCTGAAGCTTGGTCGCCTCTATCAGCCAATACCCGCCGATGCCGGGTCAATCGGTTTCCTTAGGGTGTAGTTTATCAGATTACGGCGGATGGTATTTTTATTGTTTCCGTCATGCATCTGCATCGCAATCCAACATTTCTGAGCAAAAGAACCCGAGTCACCTGTAGCTTGGTGATGCCTGAGACAAAAGGCTATTTAATCCACAAAAAGTGAAAAGAGTTTCACCATATAAAACGACAACGCCGCGATTAACGCCGACATCGGAATTGTCAGAATCCACGCCCAGATAACCGTTCGGGCAACTCCCCAGCGCACAGCTGATACTCTCTTGCTTGCGCCAACGCCCATAATCGCGCCGGTAATGGTGTGTGTGGTGCTGATAGGAATGCCGCCATAAGTCGCTGCAAACATTGTTGCCGCGCCGGCGGTTTCTGCTGCAAAGCCGCCGACAGGTCGCAACTTGGTTATCCGCGATCCCATTGTATGCACAATCCGCCAGCCGCCGGAAAGCGTCCCCAGACCGATAGCCGCGTGTGCCGATAAGACGACCCAGAGCGGCACTTCCGGTAAACCGCCGTCGGGCTTTGCCATCATGCCGCCGATATTTCCGGCAACCAATGCCGCCGTAATAATGCCCATGGTCTTTTGTGCATCATTGCCGCCGTGTCCGAGGCTGAAGAGCGCCGCCGAAACCAGTTGCAGACGACGAAACAATTTATCAACTCGTTCAGGTAAGGCATTGCGAAATGCCCAGAGAATGATGATCATTAAGGTAAAGCCGAGTAGCAAGCCTACGGTCGGAGAGATAAAGATAAAGGAAAGCGTTTTAATCCAACCTGCGGGTTTCAGCAGCCCGCCGCCAACGCCGCCATAAGCCGCTATCGCCGCCCCCGCATAGCCGCCCACCAGCGCGTGTGAGGAACTAGACGGCAGACCGAAATACCAGGTAATCAGGTTCCAGGTGATGGCTCCGATTAGCCCGCAAAGCAACGCCCAGAGCCGCCATCTCTCTTCAATGATCTTGATATTGATTAAATCGCCACCGATGGTTTTTGCTACGGCGGTGCCAAAGACCAGAAAGGCAATAAAGTTGAAGAATGCCGCCCACACCACCGCCGCCGCCGGCGACAACACACGGGTTGAAACGACCGTCGCTATCGAGTTAGCAGCATCGTGAAAACCGTTGACGTAATCGAAGATAAGGGCAACGAGAATAATTGCGAGGACGAAAACCAACAACGCCGACATAGGCGCGAACCTCCTAAAAGGCAGCGGCGAAAGCGGCTTATCTGCATTGCGGATTTCACACCGCTTGCCAGTACGCCGCTTTGCTCAATGCCAAACTCCTATTTGTTCTTAACCACTACGCCTTCGAGCGCCTCCGCCACATCTTTACAGCGGTCGAGCGAGTTTTCGAGTTCTTCGTAAATCGCCTTCCACTTGACGACCGAGAGAGCGTCTTTCTCTTCTCGGAAGAGCCGCCGCATGGCATCGTGGTAGAGCGAATCGCCCTGTTTCTCCAGCGTATAAATGGCGTTCAGGTGCGACATCATGCCGGCGCTATTTTCCAGCAACCCAACGGCTGCCTGCACCTCTCCGGTCGCCTGTTCGACCAAGCCGGCAATGCTGGGGATATCAGGCTTGATGTCAGCAATATCATAAATATCAAAGTTGGTTGCCACATCATTTATCATATCAATTACATCATCCAGTTCTCTGACCAGCAGAAATATATCTTCGCGGTCGAGTGGCGTGATGAAACTGGTGTTCAACTTCTGCGTAATCTCGGCGGCAATCTTGTCGCAGGCGACTTCGACGCCTTTTATCTGTTCTGCATACTTCGCCCGGTTTTGATAGTCCTTAAACATCTGCACAAAGAGACTACCGCCTTCGTTGACTTTCGATGCCATCGC
>Ga0187894_10002879_pt1 | contig 20004 bp, 18 predicted proteins | sample GBC1701081metaG_FD_136650 | JGI IMG/M metagenome (GOLD analysis project Ga0187894, IMG submission 136650) | White microbial mat communities from a lava cave in the Kipuka Kanohina Cave System on the Island of Hawaii, USA - GBC170108-1 metaG ...
CGGTTTGCGGTTGGGCGGCTCGACCTTCAGTACGGCGATGTCGACCTTGCTGTCGCGCGCCACCAGCTTGGCCTTGAGCTGGGTGTCGTCATGCAGCAGCACCGTGATCTCGTCGGCGCCGTCGATGACGTGGTTGTTGGTGACGATGTACCCCGTCGGATCGATGACGAAACCCGATCCCAGGGACGTGCCGCGGCGCGGGCGGTCCGGCCGGTTGCCGCGATCGCCGAAAAAGTCGCGGAACAGGTCTTCCAGCGGCGATCCGGGCGGCGGCTGCGGCACGTCGCCCCGGCGCCGCTCGGGCGGTACCTGCTGGGTGGTGGCGATGTTGACCACCGCCGGCAACAACCGCTCGGCCATGTCGGCAAAACTGGCCGGTGCATCGCGCGCCTCGGCCGGCGGCGCCAGGATTGGCACCGGCGTGACCCACAGGACCGTCGCCGTCGCCAGGGCGGCCACTCCAGGGCACACCGCACGGAGGCCCCGCGCAATTCCCGTGAAGGAACCCGCAAAAGAATGAATTGCCACACTTTTCACGATCTGCCTCCGAAGGTTTCCGGCCGGGCCTCGGGAGACCCGGGCGAAGGCGGAAACGCGACGAAATCTGCTTCAACCGATCATTTACATGCGGTGCGACGATGGCGCAAATGCGGCGAGCGCCCCAAACGGTGAAAGACGATAAATACCCCGTGACAGTGACATTCCTGCAACGATGCGCCCGTCTGGGTACGATCGCCGGCGCCCTTCACAGGGCGTGCGACATGCTTCAGGGCTGTTACGCTTACGCTGCCGCCATGCGAAGCCCGTGCCAATGGTGTCCCGTCTCCCCGCCCTTGCGCTACGGTATTCACACATCTCGAAAGTCGCTCGATTCGCATTCCAGTTGTTTCCTGCCGTGCCGGCTTCTGATTCCAGAAAGAATCGGTGGCAGCGACTACGTGAAAGATCGGAATCAAAGTCAGAGATGTGTGAATACCGTAGCGCCTTTGCGGGGAGACGGGATTTAGCTGCCGCTACTTCGCCGCCGGCTGCGGCTGGCCGGTGACGTTGCCAAAGTACCTGAAGAAATCGCTGTCCGGCGTCAGCACCATGGTGGTGCTGTTGGCGCCCAGCGCCTGGCGATAGGCCTCCATCGACCGGTAGAAGGCGAAGAACTGCGGATCGCGGCCGAACGCGTCGGCGTAGATCTTGATCGCCTGGGCGTCGCCTTCACCGCGCAAGGTCTCGGCCTTCTTGCGCGCCTCCGAGAGCAGCACGATCCGCTCGCGGTCGGCACCGGCCTTGATGCGCTGGCTTTCCTCGTCGCCTTCGGCGCGCAGCTGACGGGCTTCCTGCTCGCGCTGCGTGCGCATGCGGTTGAAGACGGCCTCCGAGTTCTCGCGCGGCAGGTCGGCGCGCTTGATCCGCACGTCGACGATGCGCACGCCGTAGTCGCGCAGCGCCGGTTCCTGCACGAAGGCGGTGATGTCCTTCATCAGCTGGCCGCGGCGTTCGGACAGCACGGCCTGCAGCGGCACGGTGCCCAGCTCACGCCGGATGTTGCCGTTGATCAGGTTGCCAAGCTGGGCGCGGAACGTCGCCTCGACGTTGCTGGTCGCCTGGTAGTACTTTAGCGGATCCTCGATGCGGTAGCGGGCGAAGGCATCGACCACCAGCCGCTTCTGATCGCCGGCGATCAGCTCGAACTCTTCGGCCTCGATGTGCAGCAGCCGCTTGTCCATCTTGACGACGTCTTCCCACGGCCACTTGAAATAGAGGCCGGCCTCGATGCGTGGCTTGCCCTTGACGGCGCCGAACGAGGTCACCAGCGCCTGCTTGGTCGGGTCGATGACGAAGAACGACATCTGGATCAGCAGGCCCAGGACCACCAGCACCACCGCCACCGCGATTGCCTTGGTGCTGTTCATCGCGAGGCTCCCTGGTTGGCGGCGGGCGCCTGTGGCGGTGTCGTGGTGCGTTTCTGGATCTCAGGCAGCGGCAGGTACGGCACGACGCCGTTGCCGCCCTTGTCGAGCAGCACCTTGTTCACGCCGCGCAGCACTTCCTCCATCGTCTCGATATAGATGCGCTGCAAGGTGACGTCCTTGGCCAGCGAGTATTGCTGATAGACCGACACGAAGCGCTGCGCATCGCCCGCGGCGCGGTTCACGACTTCGGTGCGGTAGCCTTCGGCCGACTGCACCAGCGCTTCCGATTCACCCTTGGCCCGCGGCACGATTTCGTTGCGGTAGCCGGTCGCCTCGTTGATCTTGCGCTCCTTGTCGGCGCGCGCCGCCTGCACATCGCGGAACTGCGCGATCACCTGCTGCGGCGGATCGATCTGGCGCAGCGCCAGGCCGACGATGCGGATGCCGGCATCGTAGCTGTCCAGCATGCGCTGGATCTCCTCACGCGTGTCTTCCTGGATGCGGTTGCGGCCTTCGGTCAGGGCGAACTGCAGCTGCGAGCGGCCGATGACCTGGCGCATCGCCGATTCGGCGGCCGCCTTCACGGTCTCATCGGGATTGGGCGGGTTGTTGAACACGAATTTGTAAATGTCCTGGACCTGCCAAAAGATGACGAACCCCATGTCGAGAATGTTCTCGTCGGAGGTCAGCATCAGGTTTTCGCTGGTAACCATCTGGCGCGGGCTGCGCGAACCGGGCAGCGACCGCGAATCGGGCGTCCCGGTCGAACCGATGGTGATCGAGCGCTGGTTGGTGACATCGACCTTGATCACCCGCCCGATCGGCGAGGGCAGGTTGTATTTCAAGCCTTCGCCCTGCGGCGGGCCGTTGGGCCGGCCGAACACCAGCTCGATCGCCTGCTGGTTGGTCTCAACCCGATAGAGGCCGGTCAACAGCCAGCCGACCACGATCACCAGCGCCACCAGGATCAGGCCGCGCGCCGATCCCATGCCGCCGGGCAGCAGGCTCCTCAGCCGGTCCTGCCCCTTGCGCAACACATCTTCGAGATCAGGGGGCCGCGGTGGACCGCCGCGACCGCCGCCACGGCCGCCGCCGCCCCAGGGGCCGCCGCCGCCACCGCCGCCGCCGCCCCAAGGACCGCCGCCGCCACTATTGTTGCTCCAAGGCATTCAGTACCTCTCGCTGTCGTCACCCGGCCGGTTGGAACACTGTGTTTCCTTTTCTTTCCGGCCCGGCTGCATATATGACAGGCGCGACGCGGGCGCAACGCGAGGGCGTTTTGCCAAGCCGTTGGCCCGTCATCAAATGTCGACACGATGGTGGGGCTTTTCAAGCGTCGGGGGAAGCGCAATGGCGGAAATCGACCGGAAGGCAGTGGAAGGGGCGTTGGCCGGGGTTGCCGCCCCCGATGGCGGCGGCAATGTCGTGGCCGCCGGCCTGATCGACGGGATCGCAACCCGCGGTGGCCACGTGCAGTTTGCGCTCAAGGTCGATCCAGCCCTGGGGGCCCGGCTGGAGCAATTGCGGCTGGCCTGCGAGGCGGCGGTCAAGGCGTTGCCCGGCGTGCAGTCGGTCACGGCCGTAATGACCGCCGAGCGCCCCACCGCCCCGGCGCCCTCCCGCGCACCGGGGCCGCGGCCGGCCGGCGGCCCGGCCAACCAGCCGATCCTGGCCACCGGCATCGACAAGATCATTGCGGTGGCATCCGGCAAGGGCGGCGTCGGCAAGTCGACCACCGCCGTCAACCTGGCCCTGGGGCTGGCGGCGCTGGGGTGCAAGGTCGGCATCCTCGATGCAGACATCTATGGCCCCTCCATGCCGCGCATGCTGAAGGTGACGGAAAAGCCCGATTCCAAGGACGGCAACAAGCTGATGCCGATCGAGCGGTTCGGCCTGAAGACGATGTCCATCGGCTACCTCGTCAGCGAGGACACGCCGATGATCTGGCGCGGGCCCATGGTGCAGAGCGCGCTGGAGCAGATGCTGCGCGACGTCGACTGGGGCCAGCTCGACGTGCTGGTGGTCGATATGCCGCCAGGCACCGGCGATGCGCAGCTGACCATGGCACAGCGCGTGAAGCTCGCCGGCGCCATCATCGTGTCGACGCCGCAGGACATCGCGCTGATCGATGCCCGCAAGGGACTGAACATGTTCCGCAAGACGGCCGTGCCGGTGCTCGGCATCGTCGAGAACATGAGCTACTTCCTGTGCCCGCACTGCGGCCAGCAGTCCGACATCTTCGGCCACGGCGGCGCCGAGCACGAAGCCGAGCGGCTGGGCGTGCCGTTCCTCGGCGCCGTGCCGCTGCACCTCGACATCCGGATCCATTCCGACAACGGCCATCCGATCGTGGCGGCGCAGCCTGAAAGCGCCCACGCACGCATCTACCGCGACATCGCCCAGCGCGTCTGGGGCGCCCTGCAAGGCAGCACCCAGCGCGCCGCACCGCGCATCGTGATCAAGTGATCTTTTCACCTCTCCCGCGAGCGGGAGAGGTCGACGAGCGCGTAGCGCTCGGACAGGCGTATCGGCCTTCGGCCGATACGCCTGGGGTGAGGGATTACACACGAGGCACCGCGTCCTCGGGCCCCCACCTTCCCATCGTGCTGCGCACGATGGGCCCCTTCCTCTCCCGCTCGCGGGAGAGGAAAAATCCTCACCTCTTGCGTTTCGGTGCGCGGCGCCGCCGCTTGCGCAGCTTGGTCTTGGCGCGGGCCTTGCGGGCCTGATCGCGGGCGCGTTCGCGCTTCTTGGCCGGGACCTTCTTCGGCTCGAGCTTGAGCGGCGCCAGCGTCGCCGGGCCGATCATGCCGTGCACGCCGATCATGGCGCCGGCGATGGTCTCCAGCGCCAGGAACCGGCGCTCCTCGACCCAGCCAGGCAGCTGCAGGTGCAACGCCAGGTCGCGGCGGAAGCCGAACGGGTTGTAGTACTCGGGATCGCCGACCAGAATCACGCGGCTGATGCCCAGCACGCGACAGCGCGCCAGACCGTGCCACATCAGCGCCTTGCCGTAGCCCAGGCCGCGCAGTTCGGGCGCCACCGCCAGCGGCCCCAGCAGCACCGCCGGCCAGCGCCCGTTGATCACGATCGGCCAGAAGCGAAGCGACGCCACCAGCCTGCGGTTGTCGTCCAGCGCCACGAAGGAGAGATCGCGCACCGGCCGTACGCCCTCACGCAGCTTGTAGACCGTCTTCTGCATGCGGTCCGGCCCGAAAGCGGACGAGACCATGGTCTCGATGGCCGCCGCATCGGTGCGCCGCTCGCGCACGATGCGCATCGGCTTCTGTGCCAACTCGACCATGGGTTTCAGCGCTCCAGCACCGCCATGAGCTCGCGCCACTCGCGGGCGCTCAGTCCGGAACTCTTCTGGTCGACGCTTTCGCCGGCCAGCAGCTTCTTCACCACCGCCAGGCCGGTGCGCGACAGGGCGGCGCCGCCCATGCGGTACTCGAGGAAGGCCTCGTGGCAGAACGGCGTCCAGCGCTTGAGCGTGTCGATCATCACGTCGGCGTAGGCGCGGATTTCGTACTGCGCGTGCGCATCGGCGCGCAGCGACAGGAAATGCATGAGATTGTGCAGGTCGGTCTTCCAGTACCACTGGGTGTAGAAGTTCAACGACAGGTTCATGCGCGCCAGCTCCCGCGCCAGGCCCGAGCGCTCGGGATCAAGCGGCGCGCCGTCATCGCCTTCGTTGAGCATCTCCATGTAGTGCTCGTAGACCAGGGCCGAATCCTTCTTCAGCATCTCAAAGACGCGTTCGGCCTCGCGGCCGCTCAGCACCGAGTCGCGGCCCTGGCGGTTCACCTGGCTCTGCGCCGCCAGGTGCTCGGGCCGCGGGATGTAGAACTCGTTGTCGAGGATGGAGTAGCGCGCCGAGTACTCGTTGACGTTGGCGGTGCGGTGGCGGATCCACTGGCGAGCCACGAAGATCGGCAGCTTCACGTGGTATTTGATCTCGCACATCTCGAACGGCGTCGTGTGGTGATGCCGGATGAGATAGTTGATCAGTCCGCGATCCTCGCTGACCTTCTTGGTGCCGCGGCCGTAGGAGACGCGCGCCGCCTGCACCACGGCGGCATCGTCGCCCATGTAGTCGACGACGCGTACGAAGCCGTGATCCAGCACCGGAAGCGCCTGATAGAGGATCTCCTCGAGCGCCGGTGCCACGGCGCGGCGCGTCGGCGAGGAGTCGCTACGCAGGCGCTCGATTTCGGCAGCCTGTTCGGTCGAGAGGGGCATGGCAGCGTCCATTGTTCTTTTTGGCGGCGCCGACTGTAGGGCGTAGGCGCCACGGCTGCCATCGGGAAAACCCTGGTGCTCCTTCCTGACAGACCAGCTGCCGACGGGCGGGCGTTTCCTTGACCCGGCCACGACCACGGCGCTAGCCTCCCCGCAATCATCGACTGTAGCGCAATCTGCGTGGCGTGTTCGTTCAAGCGTCAACCGCCGTCCGGGAGGGACACACGATGAGCCAAGGGGCAAAAAGCGAGGGCAAGGATAGTGCGGCGATCGGCCGCCGAACGCTGGTCAGTACGATGGGCGCGGTGGCGGCGACAGCCGCGATCGGCGCCACGGTCGCTCGGGCGCAACAGACCCCGGTGGGACCGCCCAGCACCATCACGTCACCGCCGCGCGACTTCAGTCCGCGCGGCGCACCGACAACCTACTTCAGCGATCCCGACATTCTCGCGGTCGATCCGATGTTCAACGGGATCGCGCAGCCCAACAGCGCCATCCAGCGCCTGTGGACCGGCGCGCTGTGGGCCGAGGGACCGGCGTGGAACGCACAGGGACGCTATCTGGTCTGGAGCGACATCCCCAACAATCGGCAATTGCGGTGGCTCGAGGACGATGGCCGCGTCAGCGTGTTCCGGCTGCCGTCGAACAACAGCAACGGCAACACGTTCGACTTCCAGGGCCGCCAGCTGTCGTGCGAGCACCTGACGCGCCGCGTCACGCGCTACGAGCTCGACGGCTCCGTGACCGTGCTCGCCGAGTCCTTCGACGGCAAGCGCCTGAACTCGCCCAACGACGTCGTGCCGCATCCCGACGGCAGCTACTGGTTCACTGATCCGCCGTATGGCGGTCAGCTCTACGAGGGCGCGCCCGATGCGGCCGGCGGACCGAGCAACAAGGCGGGCAGGCTCAAGCCCACCCTGGGCCAGGCCGCGGGGATCGGCTCCGGCAAGCGCGAGCTGCCGACCAACTGTTATCGCCTCGATCCCAGCGGCCGTGTCGATCTCGTCGTGACCGAACAGCAGGTGCCGGATCCCAACGGGCTCTGCTTCTCGCACGACTACAAGAAGCTCTACATCGCCAGCACCGGCAAGGGTCCCGGCGACACCGGGCCCGGCGGCAAGGGCGACGTCCACGTCTTCGATGTCGGCACTGACAACAAGCTCTCCAACCAGAAGCTGTTCACCGATTGCATGATCGACGGCGTGAAGTGCGGACCCGACGGCGTCCGTTGCGACGTCGACGGCAATGTCTGGATATCCAGCAACGCCGGCCGCGCCGTGGGCTACAGCGGCGTCACGGTATGGACACCGGAAGGCAAGCTCATCGGCCGCATCCGGCTGCCGGAGATCTGCGGCAACATCTGCTTCGGCGGTCCCAAGCGGAACCGTCTGTTCATGGCGGCAAGCCAGTCGCTCTATGCCGTCTACGTAAACACACAGGGCGCCGCGCCGGGCTGAGCCAGTCGTTTCGGACCGCGGGCGTCCACGCCCGCGGTCCGAAAAAAGCCGCCTTCAAATCGGCACAGCGCTCGCCTATATAGAGCGGGTCGGGAAACCGACTATGGCGATAAACGCCGCGTGACATAGGCGGATCGGACCCGGGGGCGGTACCCGGCGCCTCCACCAGTTCGCCGGTTCCGTATGGCTCATCGGTCCCGCTTTGGCGGGACCGGGATCAGGGCGGAACCGGTTTACGGGGGCGAAACAGGATCGACGGACGCAGTAAAGGCGCGGTTTTTGCTCGGCATGGTACCGCCGTTACCGGGCCAAACCACAAGTGCCAACGATAACGTTGCACTCGCTGCTGCCGCCTAAACAGCGGACGTAAGCGCGGTTCGGGAGGGCACCGGGCAACAGAAGCCCTCCCACTTTCCTCTTCTGTCATCCGGTCGCAGCGAGGGATCTCCTGCGATCGGCGCAGTGCGCCCTTTTCAGAGATCCCCTCGCTGCGCTCGGGATGATGGTTCCGTTCGGGACGCCACGTCGCCATTGTGAACAATCGCTCATCGCGCTACTGTGGGCGCAGAGGGATCATGGTAGACAACCCGGGCAGCCGGTCGACGGGCCGCGGCCTCCATTACGGAGCGCTGCCGGCCGGGTATCCGCTGGGCCAGTATCGATTTCAGAGCGTGTTGGGCGTCGGTGGTTTTGGCATCACCTACCGAGCGCTGGACGATCGCCTGCGCCGACCCGTCGCCATCAAGGAGTTCCTGCCCAGCGATTTCGCAACCCGTGTCAACGGCATCGAGGTGCGGCCGCGGGCACCCAGCGACCAGGAGATGTTCACCTGGGGGCTGACGCGCTTCCTCGATGAAGCGCGCGTTCTGGCCGCCCTGAACGATGCGCCCAACATCGTCCACGTCTACGATTATCTCGAGGCCAACGGCACCGGCTACATGGTGATGGAGCTGATCGAGGGCGAGCCGCTGGACAAACTGCTGGCCCGCATCGGCAAGATCCCGCCACCGTCGCTGCCGCCCCTGCTGCAGCAGCTGCTGCGCGGCCTCGAAGCGGTGCATCGTGCCGGCTATCTGCATCGCGACATCAAGCCGGGCAATGTTCTGGTGCGCCCCAGCGGCGAGCCGGTGCTGGTCGATTTCGGTGCCGCGCGCATGTCCATGGGCAAGCGCACGCAGATCATGACCAGCATCTATTCGCCGGGTTACGCGCCACCCGAGCAATACGCCTTCGGCACGGCCGAGGCCAACAAGCAAGGCCCGTGGAGCGATCTCTACGCACTGGCATCGACGCTGTATCACGCCATCACCGGCTCGGCGCCCGCCGATTCGGTGCGACGCCTGGCCAAGGACAACTACGTTCCACTGACGCAGGCTGCCGCCGGTCAGTATCCGCCGGGATTTCTCGCCGCCATCGATTCAGCGTTGGCGCTGCCGGTCGAGCGCCGCCCGCAATCGGTGCCGGCCTGGAGCCAGATGTTGTTCGGCGACAGCCGGGGCTACCCCGGTGGTCCGCAGCAGCCCGCCGTCGCAGGCCATGGTCCCATGAGCCAAGGCGGACCCTATGCCGCGGCGGGCCCCGCCATTGCCCAGGGTGCCTACGCGCCGGCCAGCGGCGCATGGGGCGCCCCTGGCGGCGGCACTTACGGCCACCCGCCGCCCGGCCAGGGCTTCGATGCGGCGATCGCATCGCGCAGCGGCGCGCACGCACCGGCAACCGGACAGGGTCAACAGGCTTATGCTCCCCCGGCACCACCGCCACCGTATAGCCGCTCGCCCGCGCCGCCCACCAAGCGCAGCGGCGGTGCCGGCCTCTGGATCGCACTCGGTGCGCTGGTCGTGCTGCTGCTCGCCGGCGGGGCGGGTGCCTACTACTTCTTCTGCGTGCTGAAGACTTATTGCGAGAGCGCCGCGCCGGAAGATCCGATGGCCTGCTACGAGGATCTCGCGCGCGTGCGCGCCGAGATCCAACGCGTGCTGGCGCGATTGCCGGGACAGCCGGCGCCGTCATCGTCGCCTGGCCTCTCGTGCAAGGACGAGCTGGCCAAGGCCAAGGCGGACCTGCAGCGCCTGCAGGAGCTGGAACGGACCAGGCCACCGACAACAACACCGCCGCCTGTTGTCACCCCCAGGCCGCCCGTCGATCCCAAGCCGCCGATCGCCGAACCGCCGCTCGAGCCCAAGCCGCCGGTGGTCGAGCCCAGGCCGCCCACGCCGCCGGTCGACACCACACCCAAGCCACCCGTGGTCGAGCCGCAACCGCCGGTACCGCCTGTTGATGTCAAACCGCCGGTCGCCGAGCCCAGGCCGCCGACGACACCGCCGGTCGACACGACCCCTGTGCTCCGGCCGCCGGTGGCGGAACCCAAGCCACCGACACCACCCGTCATTCCCAGGCCGCCGACGACACCGCCGCAACCGCCACCGACGGAGCCGCCATCGCCCTACGCCGTGCACGAAGGCCGCTGGTTCGGTTCGGCCAACCTCACGCGCGATCAAAGCGGACGCTGCGCGCCAGTCTTCACGCTCAACGGCATGGTGCGCGACAATATCTTCACGGGAACATCGAGCGTGCACGGCAGTGCATCGATTCGCATCCGCTCGCGCACCAAGCGCGTCACTGACATGTCGCTGCCGGGCGTCGCCGTGAAATCGACCAATGGCACGTTCGATTCCTTCGCGATGGAGACGTCGACCGGCTGCATCTATGCCGTGCGCATGTTCCGCCAGTGAGGCACCGAGAGAGCAGCAGATAACGGGCCGAACGCGTTCCTGCATGCCATTCCGCCCGCCGGCGCGCGGTATCATCCGGCGTTGACAGGAAGGGCAATGCCGTTCGATTGTCAGGCGTGCGCCGCAGGGGTCGGCGTGTGTCGATCGACGGACGATGACGGACAAGTTCCAGTACGAGACCTTGGTGGATGAAGCGCTGCGCGGCGTCGTACGCCGCGTGTTGACGCACGCCGCCGAGCACGGCCTGCCCGGCACGCACCATTTCTACATCAGCTTCCGCACGACCGAGCCGGGTGTCGAGATGCCCGACTATCTGCGCGCCAAGTATGCCGACGAGATGACCATCGTCCTGCAGCACCAGTACTGGGGCCTGGAGGTGACGGAGCAGTGGTTCGAGGTGACGGTGAGCTTCAACAAGCGCAACGAGCGCCTGAAGGTGCCGTTCGCGGCGCTCTCCGCCTTCGTCGATCCCTCGGTGCGCTTCGGCCTGCAGTTCGAGAAGCGCGGCGGCGCCACGCAATCGCTGCCGGCGCCCGACAAGCGCCCCGCCTTGGTCGGACCGGCGGGCGGTACCAGCGACACCAAGCAGGACGCTGAACCTGCCGCACCCACGCCCACCGATCAGGACAAGCCTGACGCCGACAAGCCCGCCGAGGAAAAAGAAAGCGGTGCCAAGGTCGTGACGCTCGACGCCTTCCGCAAGAAACCCTGATTTTTGGACCGCGCGCGTCCACGCGCGCATCTTTGCTCTCGCCTGTGCGCGTAGCGCCGGCAGCGATCGCTCTGCGCTTCGCTCCGAGCGAATGCGCGCGTGGACGCGCGCGGTCCAAAGCCCCCTTGCCCAGGGTACCCTTGACGCTGCGGCGAAATCATAGTCTTACCGCGACCGGCCTCCCTCGGGGCCGCAGCAGAGGAAGCCCGCCATGGTCGCGTTTGCCTACCAGGACATGTTCCCGCTTGGCGCCGATGCGACGCCGTACCGCAAGCTCACGGCGGATTTCGTCGGTACCACGACGCTGGCCGGACAGGACGTGCTCACGGTGGCGCCCGAAGGCCTGACCCAGCTCACCGCCGCAGCCTTCCACGACATCGCCCATCTGCTGCGGCCGGGGCATCTGAAGCAGCTGCGCGCCATCCTCGATGACTCTGAGGCCACCACCAACGACAAGTATGTGGCGCTGGAGCTGTTGAAGAACGCCAACATCTCGGCCGGCGGCGTGCTGCCGATGTGCCAGGATACCGGCACCGCCATCGTGATGGGCAAGAAGGGCCAGCGCGTGTGGACCGGCGGCGGCGACGAAGCCGCGATCGCCAAGGGCGTGTTCAAGACCTACACCGAGACCAACCTGCGCTATTCGCAGGTGGCGCCGATCTCGATGTTCAAGGAAGTGCAGACCGGTACCAACCTGCCGGCGCAGATCGAGATCTATGCCACCGACGGCGACGCCTACAAGTTCCTGTTCATCGCCAAGGGCGGCGGCTCGGCCAACAAGAGCTTCCTCTATCAGCAGACGCCGGCGGTCCTGAACGAGGCATCGCTGTTGAAGTTCCTCGACACCCAGATCCGCACCTTGGGCACCGCGGCGTGCCCACCCTACCATCTCGCCATCGTCGTCGGCGGCACCTCGGCCGAGCTCACGCTGAAGACGGTGAAGCTCGCCTCGACGCGCTATCTTGACGACCTGCCCAGCGAAGGCGGCAAGGATGGCGTTGCCATCCGCGATCGCGAGATGGAGCAGAAGGTGCTGGAGCTCACGCGCAAGATGGGCATCGGCGCGCAGTTCGGCGGTAAATATTTCTGCCACGACGTGCGCGTGATCCGCCTGGCGCGCCACGGCGCCTCGGTGCCGATCGGGCTCGGCGTCTCCTGCTCGGCCGACCGCCAGGCGCTGGGCAAGATCACCAAGGACGGCATCTATCTCGAGCAGCTCGAGAGCAACCCGGCGCAGTACCTGCCCGACGTCGAGCCGACGCAGCTGTCGGGCGAGGTGGTGCCGGTCGATCTCGACCAGGGCATGGCGCACACGCTGGCGACCTTGACGAAGCATCCGGTGAAGACGCGCGTCAGCCTCACGGGGACCCTGATCGTGGCGCGCGATTCGGCGCACGCCAAGCTCAAGGAGCGGCTCGATGGCGGCGAGGGCCTGCCCGACTACTTCAAGCAGTTCCCGGTCTACTACGCCGGTCCCGCCAAGACGCCGGCCGGCATGCCGTCGGGCTCGTTCGGCCCGACCACCGCCGGGCGCATGGATTCCTATGTCGATCAGTTCCAGGCCGCCGGCGGCTCGATGGTGATGCTGGCCAAGGGCAACCGCAGCAAGCAGGTGGTCGACGCCTGCAAGAAGCATCGCGGCTTCTATCTCGGCTCGATCGGCGGTCCGGCCGCGATCCTGGCCAAGAACAACATCCGCCATGTCGAGGTGCTGGAATATCCCGAACTGGGCATGGAGGCGATCTGGCGCATCAAGGTCGAGAACTTCCCGGCCTTCATCGTCACCGACGACAAGGGCAACGACTTCTTCAGCGAGCTGAAGATCTGAACAGGCTGCTTCATGGTGAGCTTGTCGAACCATGAAGCAGTCGCACCACCGCGTGTGCGAGAGCCTTCATGGTTCGACAAGCTCACCATGAAGGCTTTCTAGGGCGACCAACTCAACCATGTCCGAATTCGTCGACTATATCCGCGACCAGCTGCGCGGCATCGGGCCGTTCACCGTGCGCACCATGTTCGGCGGCCACGGGCTCTACTGGCGTGGCCTGTTCTTCGGCCTGATCGCGGCCGACACGCTCTATCTGCGCACCGACGCGCGCAATCGCGATGTCTATGTCACACGCGGGCTCACGCCGTTCAAACCGTGGGAAGACCGCAGCGTTATCCTGAAGGCCTACTATCCGGTGCCGGAAGACATCCTGGAGGATCCCGACACGGCGGTCGCCTGGGCACGCGCGGCGATCGATGCCGCACAGGCCGCCGGTCCGCCCAAGCAGACCGCGCGGCGAACGACACCGCGCGACGGCGGTGAGCCGGCGCCACGTCGCGGACGCACGCCGCGCCCCGGCACCAACCGATGACCACGCGCCGCCGTCTGCTCAAGGCGACGGCGGCCGCCGCAGTCGCCACGACGAGCAGCCGACACACGATCGCCCAACCGCGCCCGCGCCCCTACGTGCTGATCCACGGCGCCTGGCATGGCGGTTGGTGCTGGCAGAAAGTGGCGCCGCGCCTGACGGCCGCCGGTCATCGCGTGCTGGCGCCATCGCTGCCCGGCCTGGCCGAGCGCGCCAGCCTGTTGTCCGCCGCGGTCGGACTCGACACGCACATCGACGATGTCGTGGCGCTGCTGGCGCGCGAGAACCTGCACGACGTCGTGCTGGTCGGCCACAGCTATGGCGGGTTGGTGATCAGCGGTGTCGCCGATCGCGCCGCGGCGCGCCTGGCGCATCTGGCCTATGTCGACGCGGTGATCGTCAACGGCGGCGAGGCCTGGCGCGCGACGCACAGTCCCACCCTGGTGGCGTTGTGGGCCAAGCTCGCGGCGCCCTCGGGCGGCATCAGCGTGCCGCCGCCCGAGGCGGGCGCCTTCGGCATCACGGACGCCGCCGACCGCGCCTGGGTCAACCGCCATCTCACGCCGCATCCCTATCGCACCTACACCGACACGCTGCGGCTGGCGCGTCCGCCGGGCGAGGGCCTGCGCAAGACGCACATCGCCTGCCGCGGCCCCGGCTCACTATCGGCTGCAGCGCGGCGCGTGCGCATCGACGCCGCTTCAGGTTGGTCGACGCGCACCATCGATGCCGCGCACGACGCCATGGTCACCGCACCAGCGGCGCTGGCCGACCTGCTGTTGACGCTGGGGTGATCCTTCCCCGGCGGGGGGAGGTGTTTAATGCAATCACAACGGCCGCAGCTGGCGCCGTCCGTGCGCCATCACGAAGCTGACGATCGCGCGCCATCCCGGCGGCAGGCCGCCCTCGGCGCCGCACAGGCGGTGTTCGTCGGTGCCGATCATGACGACGACCTCGTAGCTGAAGCGATCGGCACCGGATGGCGGGCTGTCGCGATCCGGTGGCGAAGGCTCCAGCGCCTGGGCGAGCGTGCGCAGGCGGGCGGCGTTCTCGGCGTCGAGGTCGCGGTCGGCGACAGCGGCGCGCGTGCGCATGCCGGCGACGCCGCCGCTGCGCTCGACGGTGACGGTGATCGTTATTTCACGCCGACGTTGTCCCATGCCTTCTTCACGGCCTTCGTCTCGGCGCTGGTCTTGCCGTAGAGCTCGCTCGCCGTACCGATCGTCGCCACGCGCGCGTCGTGGAACGTCGACTGCGGCTTCAGCCAGTCGCACAGCGCAGTATACCAGATGCGGCCGGCCTTTTCCCAGGCATAGCCGCCGATCGCCATCGCGGTCAGATAGAAGGCATGGTTGGGGATGCCCGAGTTGATGTGCACGCCGCCGTTGTCGGTACTGCCCCTGTAGATGTTCTTCATGTGCGCCGGCTGCGGGTCCTTGCCCAGTTGCGGATCATCATAGGCGGTGCCCGGCGCCGACATGCTGCGCAGCCCACGGCCGTTGATGCCCGGCATCAGCAGTCCCTCGCGGATGATCCAGTCGGCCTGGTTGGCGCGCTGCTTGCGCTTCCACTGCTTCACCAGGCTGCCGAAGACATCGGACATCGACTCGTTGAGCGCACCCGACTGGCCCTGATAGACCAGCCCGGCCTCGAACTGCGTCACGCCGTGCGTCAGCTCGTGCCCGATGACATCGAGCGAAATGGTGAAGCGCTGGAATAGCACGCCGTCGCCATCGCCGTAGACCATCTGGCGACCGTCCCAGAAGGCGTTGTCGAACGCCACGTCGTAATGCACCGTCGAATCGAGCCGCAAGCCCGCGCCGTCGATCGAGTTGCGCGCGTACACCTTGTTGAAGAAGTCATAGACAATGCCCGACGAGTCGTAGGCTTCCGTCACCGCGATATCTTTGGTCGCGGCATCCCCTTCGCTGCGCACGATGGTGCCGGGCAGGTCGGTGCCGTTCTTGGCGTCATAGATCGTGCGCCGCTTCTGACCGGCCGGCAGGCTGACCCTGGCCAGGGTTGCCATCACGGTGCGCGCGCCGCGGAAGTGCGCGGCGTCGGCCAGCGATTGCAGGGCCTTGGCTTGCATCGCGCCGTTCGTGGTTGCCGCGACGTGTCTTACAATGTGCGGTGGAATGATGGTGCAGATACCGTTGTCATGGTCGCAAGCGCCATGAAGGCGCTGCATCACGTCATCGGGATGCTCTCCACAGTGGAATGTCAGCGGCAACAATGGCTGCACGAAGCCCACTCGGCAATGGTCCCATCCTTTTCCACCCCGGTGAGTTGCTGACAGTATCACGATGGATTGTCCGCAAGAAGGCCGATGGCGAGGTCTCGAAGACGCCTCAGAAGCGAAGCCAGTCCCGGAGCAGGCTGACCAGAATTCGGTTCAAGGGCGCTGCGGAGCGTAGCCATCGTGCACGAAATAGGTGCCCCAGAAAAAGCGATCGGCGTACATAGTTGAAAGATTGCCGTTTTGCGTAGGGACATATCTATCATAGTCTGAACGGTTATATCGATCCAGCGGTGGTCCACGGCCTTCGATAGGCACCAGGTAGACCCGCTGGCCAGGGTGATTCGGGTCATAGATGTGAATACGAACATCTGATCTGCCCCTGCCACGAACATCATAGCCAATCCCCAGTGCCATATGATGAATGCCGATGCCGACATATCTGTCCATCAACAGGACGGGGATCGGCCGATTGCCATCCACGAACCGGCGCAGCGTGTTGAAGTAGCACCCATCCAGCGCACCCCATGCCCACCGCTTGAAGTGCGAGTCGGTGCCAAAAATCTGCCAAGCCATCGACATGCCCCCGAGCGAACGACCGGAAGCATGATGACGGGTCACATATTGATGAAGTGCGGAACCCTGTGGTGGCGGCGCGTTCGACGTCGTCGGAATGGGAATATTGAAGTGGAAGTAGTCCAGCGCTCCGAGCACCATGCCGGCGCACACGCCGGGAGCCCAGTTGCTGAATGGCCAACCGTGGATCGATGGATTGAAAGTCGTCTGAACAGAGGACATTTTCTGGGTGTCCTTTCGACGTCAAGCGATGTTCGCCTGAGACACCTTCGTCCTAATCTGGAGGGCCGTTCGCGTATGCCCCTATTTGGGGATAGCGCAGCCCGACGGAGTCCGCCCGAGCGGCTGGATTGGCCGACAACGTTTCGCGGAAATCGCCGCGGCCACAGTGAGGAACATGGAGGCTGCGCGGCTGTCCGGTCTTGTAGAATGCCCGACGCATGGACATGATGTTTCATGAATCTCGCCAAGCAGCACATCGATGTCGGGCTGTTCAGCAACCGCCGCGACGCGCAGCTCGCCTTCTGGCAGGACACCGTCGGTCTGCCCTACGACCACCTGGGCAAGCTGGGCGGTGGCATGCAGCAGCATCGCCACCACATGAACGGCTCGATCCTCAAGATGAACCATGCGCGCGACCCGCTGCCGGCGGCACCGCCGTCTGCCATCACCGAGCTGCTGATCGCGCGCAAGGACATCGACCGGCCGCACCACCTCATCGATCCCGACGACAACCGGGTCACCCTGGTGCACGCCGGCTGCGAGGGCGTCACCGGCATCGGCGTGGTGCTGCGGGTCAACGATCGCGAATCAACCGACCATTTCTACCGCCACGTGATGCAGTTCGAGTCGCCGCGTGACGGCGTCTATCGCTGCGGCGACTCGCTGTTGATCGTCGCCGCGCAAGGCAAGGTCGAGCGCTGCGACGAATGGCGGGCGCCGGGCTTCCGCTACATCACCGTGCAGGTGTGGGATTGCCTGGCCGAGCACGACGGTATTCTGGCGCGCGGCGGCACCGAGGGCCGCGCGCCCATCGTGTTGGGCGACACCGTGCGCTATTCCTTCGTACGCGACCCTGACGGCACCTTCATCGAGATCTCACAGCGCGCCTCGCTCACCGGCGGGAAACTGTAGGTCATCCCGAACGCGTCCTATATCTTCGCGCCGCTCACCCGCCAGGATTCGACACGGTCGTTCACAAACTCGACGGTCACCGGGCCACGCGGCCCGGACCAGGCGCGATACCGCGATTCCTTGGGCTTGCCGTCGGGCGGCGATGTCGACATGCCGCGGCAGCCGGTGAGCTGGATGACATCGTCGTGCGACTGACCACGCCGCAGCTGGGCATAGGTGCTTTCATCGAAACCGCAGCCTCCGACCCAGGCGCAACCGGATGGCGCCACGCCCGCCGCAATGAGCGCGATCATGGCGATCAATGCCCACACCCTAGCCACCATGCCGCGTCCTCCTGCACATACCACAAGGCAGCACGCAGTTTCGCTTGATCAAGCCGCGGACTGCAATCGGCGACTGTAACGCTGGCGCTTCGATGCTGTTGCATCGCACGGCTTTCCGCGCGCGTTCGCAGTCCGATTGCTACCAAATGGAAATATCGCGGCAAACGCCGAACAGGCAGCCTGAACCCGCGCCCGTCATCTGATGGCGGCACGGCGCCGAGAGCCAGTTTCGTAACCCGCCTCACCTCAAGCGCAGCGCTCAAGGAGTGAATGCGATGGCCCAATCCGTCGGGCTTGGCCCGCTCGTCCCCAATCCATTGGCCTTCCTGGGGACACTCGAGCTGGCGGCTCATTTCCAGAAGGTCTCGCGCAGGATCCTGACCCATACGCCCGCCGGCATTCCCGCAGCCTCGAGAGCGATTCTCAGGCTGCCGGGGACCTACTCGTTTTTGTCCCTCCCTGCGCGCCGCCTGGTCGTCCCCAACAACGAGGCGGTCGGCGAGAAGGGGCGACAGGCGCGGTTGATCGGCGTGAAGGGCCACCCCAACGGCCAGCGGGTGGACCTTCTCCAAACCGGTCCGATATCGGGACTGAGCGTTGAGCTGATGTCGGAGACACCCATCGCGCCCAACCTGTGGCTGTGGTGCCTCAGCGCCGACGTGCCGATGACACTGACGCGGCCAATCGAAACCGCCGTCGTCGGTGTCACGACGGCGGCCAGTCCGACCGGGCCGGCCGGTACCGTCTGCACTCCCAGGCTGCCGGTGATCATCTCACCGGGAAGAGTGCTGGGCGCCGGTCTTCCACAGCAAGCCGGCGGCACGCGCGAGCAGACGGTCGAGGCGATCATGAGCGAATGCGAGCGCCAGAGCGTGATGCTCGATACGCAGGTCGCCTACCTGGTGGCCACATGCGAGCACGAATGCGGCTTTCAGCCGATCCGAGAAGGCCAGTGGGGCGGTCGCACCGCCGAGGCGAGCGAGACCTACCGCCGGCGGCTGCGGTACTACCCCTACTACGGCCGCGGCTACGTGCAGCTCACGCACAAGGGCAACTACCACAACTATGCGTACCGGCTCGGCATTGATCTTGTGAATGATCCCGATCTGGCGATGGATCCGCGCGCGGCGCTGTACGTGCTGGTGCACGGTGTGACGAACGGCATGTTTGGCCCGAGCATGACCCATTTCGTCAACGAACGGCGGACGGATTTCTTCAACGCCCGCCGATCCGTGAACGTGGTTGACCGGGCTCAGCATATCGCCAGCATCGCACAGCGCTGGCTGACATGGATTCGCGCCAATCATCCGACCCGCTTCAGGTCCGGCTTTGTCGCCCCTCCCGCGCGCCGCGCCGCGCCTGCGCCGCACGGGCGGCGGCCCTGACAGCAGCGCCCGCCGGCGCTTCTCGCGCTATGACCGCTTCGGGATCTCGAGCCCGCGCTGCACGGCAGGCCGCGCCAGGCCGCGCTCGAGCCAGCCCGGGACGTGCTTGAGCGTGTCGTAGGCGACCAGCTCGCGCGCGCCGTAGAAGCCGATCAGGTTGCGCACCCAGCCCAGCAGGGAGATGTCGGCGATGGTGTAGTCATCGCCCATGATCCACGACCGGCCCTCCAGGCGCGTCTCCATCACGCCCAGCAGGCGTTTGGACTCGTCGCGGTAGCGCTCGAGCGGGCGCTTGTCCTCGATCTCTCGGCCGGCGAATTTGTGGAAGTAGCCGACCTGACCGAACATCGGCCCGACCGCGGCCATCTGGAAGAACACCCACTGCAGGGTCTCGTAGCGGCCGGCGGCGCTGGCCGGAATCAGCTTGCCGGTCTTCTCGGCGAGATAGACCAGGATCGCACCCGACTCGAAGAGCGCCAGCGGCGCGCCTTGCGGGCCGTCGGGATCGATGATGGCGGGGATCTTGCCGTTGGGGTTGAGCGACAGGAATTCCGGCGTCCAGCTCTCGTTCTTGGTGATGTCGACCAGGTGCGGCTCGTACGGCAGCCCGATCTCCTCCAGCATGATCGAGACCTTCACGCCGTTGGGCGTCGGCAGGGAATAGAGCTGCAGGCGATCGGGATTCGCCGCGGGCCAACGCTTGGTGATCGCAAAAGCAGACAGGTCGGCCATTGAGAAACTCCGGGTGGGATCGCTGCGACAGGTGGGGCGATCTATAGCCCGGTTCGGCGCCGAAACCCATCAGGGATGACTGGACCTAGCCTGGATTTCTCAAACGGGCGAGGTGCATCGGGGCAGAGACTCTGAGAAACTAGTTGTGCCGCAACAGTTTCAAGAGGCTCAAAAGGAGTGCCCCGATGCCGACAGAGTGTACGCCGGA
>Ga0187894_10002880_pt1 | contig 19991 bp, 13 predicted proteins | sample GBC1701081metaG_FD_136650 | JGI IMG/M metagenome (GOLD analysis project Ga0187894, IMG submission 136650) | White microbial mat communities from a lava cave in the Kipuka Kanohina Cave System on the Island of Hawaii, USA - GBC170108-1 metaG ...
CGCCTCACGATCGACTGTTCGGTTTCCCGGGCATGGAGCACTCATTCGGCTTTCGACGGGCGCGCTAGCGCGGCGCTCGGTCCAAGCGCTGATTCGCTGGCGCGCAGCGCCGTTTCACCGCCACGTCTGGTAACTGACCGCCGGGGTCTCCGGCGCTCGCACGCGCGAGATCTTCAAGTGTGAACCCGGCGCGATCCAGGCGACGTAGACCCACTCACCGTGCTTTACCACGCGCGGCACGCCGGAGGATCGAGACGCCTCGGTGTATCCGATCGTCACGGCCGAGCCGAGCATGCCGCCCGGCGCGGCGCGGATGAGGCGCACGGCCGCCCGACCCTGCTCACCATCCAGCCAGAGCACGATGGCCGTGTCGTCGTCATCCAGCACCACGCCGACGCGCCCGAGCGGATCGCCGAGCGCCGTCGGCCCGTCGATGACCCATGCCGGTCCAAAGGTCTCGCCATCGTCGTCGGAGAACGCGACTCTCACGAGCGGGCCGGGGCGCGTCCCCGTGTACCACGCGACGGCGAGGCGCGAGCCCCGGGCCGCGGCCGCGGGGCCGTTGACCGGGCACGCGTTGATCTTCCATCCATCCACCGAAACGGGGCGCGGCCTGGTCCAGCCTTCAGCGCCGGCGCGGATGATGGAGATATCGCGCAGTTCGTCCATCGCGCGATCGCGGTAGACGACGATCGGGCCGCGCGAGGTCATGGCCGCCGCGGTCGGGCAGCAGTCGCACACCATGGAGTCGATGCTCAGGCCGGGGCCGATGCGCGGGCCGATGAGCGCGGTCCGCAGCGTCATCGCGCCCGCCGCGGCGGCGTGATCGCCTTCGGGACCGCCGTGGCCCGCGCCGCCGGTCTCTCGGCCATCGAGCCAGAAGGCATGCACGCCTTGGGGTCCGGGGATCAGCGAGGCAAAGCCGTGCTCGGTCTGTGTCTGGTCGTCATTGAGCGCGCCCAGCGGGGTCCACGTCCGCCCAGAGTCGGTGGAGCGGGCCAACTGGATGTCGTAGGCATCTGTCTGCGGCCCGGACTTCTGGAGCCAGTGCGCGAGCAGCGAGCCATCGGGCGCTTCGATGACCGACGGCACATCGGCCCAGTTGGCGAAGAAGCTGGCGCTCGCCGCGATGGTGCCGGGGTCGCTCCAGGCAGTCCCGTCCCAGCGCGACATTTGAAGTCGTAGAGGCCGCTCCTTTGAACCGTCCGGGCTCTGCGGCGGGGGCTCGTCGCCGCCGGGCGCGGGCTCGATCCAGGAGAGCAGAATGCCGTTCTGCCCGGGCGAGAGTTGGGGCGCCATGGCGCCCGAGAGCGCGGGAGTCGGGAGCGATTCCACATCCGTGCGCGCCGCAACACCCGCCGCAGCGCCCGCGAGCGCGATCAATCCGAGCGCGAATGACTCAATCTTTCCGCGGTTGCGGCGCATGCAAACAAGTCTAACCGCCCTGGAGAATCAGTCGCCCTTCTGATCGCCCCGCGCGAAGATGCTCGCCACGTAGTTCAGCACATCCGCCGCCGAACGGTCGCTGTAGCCGAACTGCTCGATCATCCGCTTCTTGATCACGTCGATCTTCTGCTGCGTCTGGTCATCGACGACGGATGAGACGAGGTTCTTGAGTTTGATCGTGTCGCGCTGGTCTTCGAAGAGCTTGAGTTCCAGGGCCCGGTAGAGCCGCGCGTTGGTGTTGTACTCGAACTTCTTGCCGTCCAGCGCCAGGGCCCCGATGTAGTTCATGATCTCCTGTCGGAAATCGTTCTTGCGGCTTTCGGGGATGTCGATCTTCTCCTCGATCGATCGCATCAGCCGCTCATCCGGCTCCTCGTCCTTGCCGGTGTAGCGGTTCTTGACGCGCTCCTTCTGCGTGCACGCGCGGACGTTTTCGATGTAGTTGGCGCACAGGCGGCGGATCGCCTCTTCATCGGCGCTGATGGCCCGCTGCACCTCGCCCTTGATGATGTCCTCGTACTCGCTGAGCACGAGGGCCAGCAGTTCCTTGTAGCGCTTGCGCGTCTCTTCATCCGTGACCAACGAGTGGTGCTGCAGGCCGCCCTCGAGTTCGTTGAGCACCATGAAGGGATTGACCTGCTTCTCTTCCATCGCCTGCGGCGATACGAGTGTGTTGGACACCTTGTCCTGGATGTACCGCGGGCTGATGCCGTTCATGCCCTCGCGGGCCGACTCCTCGCGCAGCTCGCGCACCGAGTCCTCGGTGAAGCCGGGGATGCTTTTGCCGTTGTAGAGCTTGAGCTTCTGCATCAGCGTGATGCCGGGCTTCTTCGGCTCGGAGAGACGCGTCAGCACCGCCCACATCGCGGCCACCTCGAGCGTGTGCGGCGCGATGTGGATGTGCCGGATGCGGTGCGGCCCGAAGTCCTTCTGATAGATCTTGATCTCGTCGTCGAGCCGGATGTTGTAGGGGATGTCGATCTTGATGGTTCGGTCGCGGAACGCCTCCATCAGCTCGTTGGACTGGAGCTTGCGGTACTCGGGCTCGTTCGTGTGCCCGATGATCACCTCGTCGATGCAGGTCTGCGCGAACTTCTTGGGCTTGATCACGCGCTCCTGCGAGGCGCCGAGCAGGTCGTAGAGGAACGCGACATCGAGCTTGAGCACCTCGATGAACTCGCACAGGCCCCGGTTGGCGATGCACAGCTCGCCGTCGAAGTTGAAGGCGCGCGGATCGGAGTCCGAGCCGTACTGCGCGATCTTGCGGTAGTTGATATCGCCCGTGAGTTCCGTCGAGTCCTGGTTCTTCTCGTCCTTGGGCTGGAACGTGCCGATGCCGATGCGGTCCTTCTCGCTGAGCACGATGCGCCTGACGCGCACGTGCGTCATCGCCTGGCGCCAGTCGCCGTCGTAGTGGCGGAGCAGATCAGCCATCACGCGCCGCGAGAACGGGTTCACCTCGCCCGCCAGGCGGAGTTTGCCGTGGTGGCGGGCCTGGGCGGCGAACGCGGCGTTGAGCCGCTCGAGAATGGCCGCCCGGGCGTCGGCAGGAACGAGCAGCAGCGGGTCCTCGTGCATCGGGCACGGAAACTCGTGCGTCCGCGCGCTCGGGCCGCAGTTCTCGTCCAGCATCCAGACATAGGAATAGAGCCCGCCGTCATCCGTGCGCGAGTAGTACTCCAGGCCCTTCTTCAGCAGCCTCGCGATCGTGGACTTGCTCGAGCCCACCGGCCCGTGCAGCAGGAGGATGCGCCGGTCCGTGCCGTAGCCCTCCGAGGCCGAGCGGAAAACATCGACCAGCTGCATCAGCTGCTCATCGAGACCGAAGATGCCGTCGAGCCCCTGGTCGATCGGGTCGGAGAAGAAGTGGTACCGGATCAGGTCCTTCTTGAACAGGCGGTACCGCTCTGATCCGAACGACAGGATCATGTCGTAGATGCGCTGGTAGGCGTTGCGCGCCACCGCGGGCGAGCGCGACACGATCTCGAGGTACTCGTCGAACGAGCCCTCCCAGTGCTGCGTGTGAAACCGCTTGCGATCGACCGACCGGTCGATGATGTCCGAGAGGGTTGGCGCAGCGCCGCCGAGCGCCGGCTCCGGCGAGCGCGTGTGCGCCGGACCCGTCAGAAAAGACTCGCGCCTTGCGAAGTCGGTCATCCCTGACATCCTCCTCCTGCGCCACACGGCCCGTAGTTCGATACCCGCGTTCCGGGCCTGCGGTTCGCTGCTTGTGCGCGATTGCGGATCGCGCACCGCCGATCCATCAGGAATCCCGGCCCACCCGCTCGATCCAATACTATCGGTGGTGCTCGCGGTCCCGATGAGGCTCGCGCCGCATGCACCCGCCGGGCCCGTTATCGGGGGGCCTCGAGCAACGTCCGCTCGCGGTTAGGCGACGCAAACAAGCCTCGCGACGCCCTCGGCCCGGCGCACGCGCCGCCGCCACCCCGCCGGGTCCAGGTCCGGCCTCTGCGTTCGGCGCCGTTACAGTTGGCCGCATGTCGTTCGGGCTCGGGCGAGGAAGAACGCTGGATCCGGGCACGGTCGGGGTTCGCGAAGAGGAGCTGCCGTCGCTGCCCGATGATGTGGCCAGCCGCCCCGATGCGGCCCGCATCGACCCGCGCTGCTGGTTCGAGCGCTCCGAACTGCCCTTCGAGATCGAGATCGGCAGCGGCAAGGGCACGTTTCTGCTCGAGGAAGCATCGCGCCATCCGGACACAAACTTCCTCGGCATCGAAATCGCCCGCGAGTTCTACGCCTACGCCGCCGATCGATGCCGCCGCCGGGGGCTCGGCAATGTCCGAATGCTCTGCGCCGATGCCGGCGAATTCCTGCACTGGCGGGTGCGGGACGGCGTGGTCGATTCGATCCATCTGTACTTCCCCGATCCGTGGCCCAAGTCCCGGCACCACAAGCGCCGCATCGTGCAGGATCGTTTTCTTGAGGATGCGCGCCGCGTTCTGAAGAGCGGAGGCGAACTCCGCATTGTCACGGACCACGATGACTATTGGGCGTGGATGGAGTCTTTCTTCGAGCGGTGGGCTCCGGCGCACGGCGGCGGGCCGTTCATCCGCAGGATGTGGTCTGGACGAAGCCCGGAATCGGGCGAAGGCGGAGAAATCGTCGGCACGAATTTCGAGCGCAAGTACGCGCGCGAGGGCCGGTCGTTCCACGCGATAGTCCTGGAGCGCATCGAATCGACCGGCTCAGCCTCGCCGTGACCTCTGGCGAGCCCGCCGGCGCAGAGTCGCAAAGGTCCGAGAAGTCGAGGCGGACTCGCGGCGATCCGAAGTTGCTGGCGCCGCGCGGCTCTCAGCGCGCCGCCGGTGCAGTCTTGCGCGCGAATACCCGAATGGCACATGGCGGCGGCATGAGAGCCGGCATCGCCCGGCCGGCCGGGAAGCCCGTCGCGAGCCCGCCGGCTTGGGAATCCGGTCCGTGACCCTTCGCACAAAGACGTTGATCGCCGTGGCCGTCGCTCTGCTCGCGTTGCTGGTGACCGAGCAGATCTTGCTGCGCCGTTTCCTGCTGGATGGCTTCACCCAAAGCCAGGACGCCTACGCCGCCGCGGCGCTGGACAGCGTTCGCCGCCACCTCGAGAGCAAAATCGAGACGTTTCATGAGCGCATGACTTCTTGGACGGAGCGTGGCGACATTCAGGAACACCTGACGACAACGACCGATGGGCGGCGCCTGATCGATCCGTTCGTCATGACCGCCTTGAACCTCGATGCGTTGATCATGCTCGATCCCGCGGGCGGCATTCTCGTGTCCGTTGCCAAAGATAGGCCCGACGGCACTCCCCGCGAGTGCCCACCACCACTGCTCGGGCGCGCTTCGCTCGACGATCCGCTGTTGGACTTTCACAAGTCGCCGCGCGGAGTCGCCGGCCTGCTCGCGCTCCCCGAAGGCCTTTTCATGGTTTGCTCTCGGCCGCTCACGATGTCCTCGATGCACGGTCCCGGTTCGCTCATCGTCGCCCGGCAACTCACCGAGGATCGGCTGGACCGAATCCAACACCTCAGCGGCATCCTGTTCGGCGTGTTCGGGACCGTTGCGGCGCCCGCACGCCTCGCCGGCGTGACGTCCTCGCTCAAGAGCGGCGTGCCGCGGGTGACGCACGCCCGGGGTGAGGGAGAGCCCGTTGTCTATGGATTCATCCCTGACATCGACGGCCGCCCCAGCCTGCTCATCGAGGCGCAAGTTCCGGCGACAATCGCGGCGCACGGGCGGCGCACCGCGGCGTTCACAACCGCTTCCGCGCTGGCGATCAGCCTCTCCATCGCCGCCGTCATGCTCCTGCTCATGGAGCGGCTCGTGCTCGCGCGCCTGCGCCGGTTGCACGCGCTCGTGCGCCGGATCGGCGAAGGAGACTCGGCGGCGCGGCTGGATGATGCCGGACAGGACGAACTCGCTGAACTCGGCAAGGCGATGAACCGGACCCTCGACGCGCTGGCTCGCGCCAGGGCCGAGGCGGAGAGCGCCAGCCGCGCCAAGTCCGAGTTCCTCGCCAACATCACGCACGAGATCCGAACCCCTTTGAATGCCATCGTCGGGTACGCGGAGTTGCTGGAGAATGATGCCGGCAAGCCGCAGGAGCGTGCGGAGGCCGCGGCCACGATCCGCCGGAACGCCGAGACTCTCCTGCTCATCATCCATGACCTGCTCGACCTGTCGAAGATCGAGGCGGCCCGGTTGACGGTGACTCCCGTCCCTTGCCTGTTGATGAACGTCGTGGAGGACGTCGTCTCGCTCTTGAGCATCAAGGCTCGCGACAAGGGCATCGCCCTGTCCGCCCACGCAGCGGGCGCACCCCCGCCCTGTGTGCGCACGGATCCGATCCGCGTCCGCCAGATCCTCATCAACCTGATCGGCAATGCCATCAAGTTCACCGATTCGGGCTCGGTTCGCGTTGACGTGTCCGCGCGGCACGACGGCAGCGCCTGCGCCCTGGAGGTGCGCGTGCGCGACACGGGCATCGGCATCCCGGCCGAGCACATGGGGCGCCTCTTCCAGCCCTTCTCGCAGGTGGATGCATCGCTCTCGCGCGCCCACGGCGGCACCGGGCTCGGCCTGGCCATCAGCCGCCGGCTCGCGCGCCTCCTCGGCGGCGACATCGACGTGGAGAGCGAGAGCGGCGCGGGAAGCACGTTCACGCTCCGGCTTCGCGCGCCGATCGTCGCTTCGGTTCCCGATCAGACTCTGCGGCCATCTGTTGGCGACCCGGCGCCGCGGCTGAGCGGACGCGTGCTCGTGGCGGAAGACAGCCCCGACAACCGGCGCCTGGTTCTGTTCCACTTGCAGCGCGCTGGCGCTTCCGTCGAGACCGTCTCGAACGGGCGCGACGCCGTCGATCTGGCCATGATCCACGGGCCGGAGCAGTGCCCGTTCGACCTCGTTCTGATGGATGTACAGATGCCTGTGCTCGACGGGCACGAGGCCGCGAGGGCCCTTCGTGCGCAGGGCTGCACCGTGCCCATCGTCGCGTTCACGGCGCACTCCGATGAGCACTCGCGCCGGGCATGCCTCGACTCCGGCTGCGATGACTATCTCGCCAAGCCCATCGATGCTCACCATCTCATCCGCGCTGCGGCGGAGTGGATCGAGCGCGGGCGAGCACGCAGGGCCGCATCGGGCGCGCCTTCGTCAATGGAAGGACCGGACCGGCAGGCCGCGTAGACTTCGATCGTGCAGCGGCCCGGCGCAAACCTGAGCAACATGGAAGTCGCCGACTTCCTCTGCGATTTCTGCCGCACGCCATGGGACGGCGCGTTCCCCATGGTCGAGGGTCATCACGGCAGCCTGATCTGCGGCTCATGCCTCACACACGCCTATTCCGAAGCCGTGGCGCGCGGCGAAGGCGAGAACCCCATGGCCGGCGAATGCACAATGTGCCTCGTCAAGCGAAGCGAGCGCGCCTGGCGGAGCCCTCAATTCGATGCGCTGATCTGCGAGCGCTGCATCAAGCAATCCGCCGCGTCCCTCGAAAAGGACCCCGACGCCAATTGGCGCCGGCCAGAAGCCGCCGCCGGACCCGGCCATGGATGATGGTGCGCTCGTCGCCGAGGTGGGCGCCGCGATCCGTCGTTCGCGGCGCATCGTCGTGCTGACCGGCGCGGGTGTGAGCGCTGAGAGCGGCGTGCCGACATTCCGATCCGGCGCTGATGCGCTCTGGAAGGGTCGGGACCCGATGACGCTCGCCACACCTCCGGCGTTCGCGAGCGACCCGGAAACCGTGTCGCGCTGGTACGACTGGCGGCGCGTGCGATGCCTGGGCCTCAGCCCCAATCCCGGGCACGTAGCGCTGGCGCAGATGCAGCGCCGCATCGAAGAGTCTGGCGGCGAGTTCGCGTTGATCACGCAGAATGTCGATCGACTGCACCATCGCGCCGGCAGCGCCGGTGTCATCGAACTCCACGGCTCGATCATGCGCTGGCGCTGCACCGTTACGGGCCAGGAAGTGGAGCCCCCGCCCGAACCGATGACCGAGTTCCCGCCGCGATCACCCTTTGATCGCGCGGGCCTGCTCCGCCCGGGAGTCGTCTGGTTCGGCGAAGCGCTGCCCGAGCCCGCGCTCACCGCCGCCGCCATCGCCGTGTCAGCGTGCGACCTCTTCCTCTCGATCGGTACGAGCGCCGTCGTCTATCCGGCCGCCGGCCTTCTCGAAAGCGCAGCGGCCCGCGGCGTGATGACGATCGAGATCAATCCCGAGCCCACGCCCCTCTCGCATCTCTGCACGTTCAGCATCCGCGCCCGCAGCGGCGAGTGGCTGCCCCGAGTCACCGCGGCGGCGTGGCCCGACCACGCTCCCGTCGCGTCAGCGACCCGGTGATGAGATCGTCTTGCTGAGGATCGCGCTGCGGTAGTTCGTGTACGGCCACTGCCAGTGCTCGACGAACCTGAACCCCAGGCGCGTATAGAACTGCATCAGATCGGTGTCGGGCTCGGCCATGCTCAGCGCCAGTTCGGTCGCGTCCATCTCGCGCGCCCTCTTCTCGACGTGCTCCAGCAGGCGCCGCCCGATGCCGCGACCCTGAACATCCGGGTCCACACCGAACTGCGAAAAACTCACGACGCCCGGCCGATCGAACCACGGCGGGCCCTTGTCCGGCTCGTGCTCGCAAAGCAGGATCACGCCCGCGATCCGCGCGCGGGGCGAGGCTCGCTTCCCGTCCGCCGGGCCATCCGGCCCGAGCAGCGCGACGTAGCACTCGCTGCTCAGCGCTCGACGGCGCGTCATATCCGCGCTCTGCCGCCCGGCGAGCGGACGAAGCCCCATTTCCACCTGCCGCCGATACGCGCGGTGGAGCACCGATGTGATCTCGTCGAACGAATCCGTCGGCGCCAGGGCGCGCACGATCACATCCGCCGCGCTGCGCGGCGCGCCGGCGGCTCGCGAAACGGATTCGACATTGGTGGATCGCTGCGACACGAAGCACACAGTGTAGACTCATTCGAGATGCGCCGACGCGAGTTTCCCGGCGATCTCCGCCCGCTGGCGCCCATTCCCGCCGAGGGAGAAGTGCGCCTGCGCGTGCGCTACAGCGAGTGCGACCCCATGGGCGTCGCGCACCACTCGGCCTGCATCCCCTGGCTCGAACTCGGCCGCACCGAACTCCTCCGCCCCACCGGCGTCTCATATGCGCATATGGAACGCGCCGGCATACTCCTGGTCGTCACCCGCCTCGAAGTGAAGTACCGCCGTCCCGCTCGCTACGACGACGAATTGATCCTGATCACCCGAATCGTCGGCGGTGGGCGAGCCCGCATCGACCACTCCTATGAACTCTGGCTCGATGAGGGCGACGGTCGCGGCAGGACCGACCTGCTGCTCACCGCCGACTCAACTCTGGCCTGCGTGGACCGCGAGGGCAAGCCGCGCCCGCTGCCCGATTGGCTGGTGCCGCTCACTCTTCCCAAGGCCACTTGAACCGAGATTTCTCCGGGGCGGCAGCAGGTGAAGCAGAAGAAGCGGGATCGGGCTTCTTCGCTGCCGCGCTGGTTGTCGTGCTCGGCGTTGGTTTCGAAGTCGGGCTCGGCTGTGCAGCGCCGGTCCCGGCGGCCGTCTGGGTCCGCACGGCGCTGGGAGCGGGTGCCGAGGCCGAAGCCGGAGCCGGGGCTGTTTCCACGCTGTTTGCCGGAATCGCTCTGGGCCCGCCATTCTCGCCGGCAGCGAGTTGCGGCGGATCGCTCGGCGCTTCCATCACCTCATACCGCCAGCTGGAACACGAAACCACCGCGGCGCCAGTGACACACGCGGCGGCCGTGATCGTTAGGTTCCCGATCGATTCGCTGCGTCGCATCGGATCGCTATCGGGTCTGCCGCCGCGCCCGGTGCACATTCGATCAACCGCTCACGATCCCCCCATTCGCGCTGCACCGCGATTGATGACCATGATCTCCTCCAGCGGCTTGCGCTTCAGGTCGGGCACGGTGCAGCCCTCGGCCGGATACCCCACCGGGATCAGGACAAACGGCCGTTCATGCGCCGGCCGCCCGAGGATCTTCCCCAGAAACGCCATCGGGCTCGGCGTGTGCGTCAGCGCGACCAGCCCGGCGTGATGGGCCGCGGCGAGCAGCAGCCCCACCGCGATGCCCACCGACTCTTCGCGGTAATACACCATTCCGCCGTCGTCCGTCCGCGCCATTTGGAACACCACGATCAGCCACGGCGCCACCTCAAGAAACGGCTTGTTCCAATCCGTCCCAAGCGGCGAAAGATCCTCCAGCCAGCGCCGGCTCGCGCGCCGCGAATAGAACTCGCGTTCTTCTTCCTCCGCGCCGAGCCGGATCTCGCGCTTGATCGCGGCGTCGCTCACGCAAACGAATCGCCACGGCTGCTTGTGCGCCCCGCTCGGCGCGGTGCCGGCGGCGCGGCAGATCCACTCGACGGTCTCCCGAGAGACGGCGCGATCCGAGAAATCTCGAACCGTGCGCCGGCGGTCCATCACCTCGAAAAACCGTCGCGCCCCCATTTCCGGCGAGACTCCGGGGTCGAAGCGCCGCAGCGGAACCCGCGGCGCCAGCGGCGGCAGGTCTGCGAATCGGTCGGGTTCGATGCTCATGCTCTGGTCCTTGGATGCCGGGAATCCCGGCCTGACGCCCATTCTCGCGATCCCGCGGATTCCTGACACTCGGGTTCACACATGACCCGGCGGATGGCATCCACTTCAGCGGGAGGCGCGAGGTCCCGGCGGACCCAGGCCGCACTCTCGCCCCTCCCCCGATCCACCCTTGAACCCGGAGCCCGAACCGATGCCCCGAAACGCAACGACCGCCGTTCCTCTTCTCCTCGTGGCTCTCGCCGCGCTCGCCGCTCCTCCGGCGAGCGCGCGAGAGACCGCCGGCAACGCCGCCCCCGTCTACTGGCAGGCGATCGCCATCTTCGAAGGGCCGCGCCAGGACGCGTCCGCGTTGGACCTCTCCCGCGCTGCCGACCCCGGCGCTCCCGCGGGGGATCGCGCCAAGGCGGAGCAGTTCGTCAGCGACCATCAGGAAGAAATCGCCATCCTGCTTCGCGCGGCCGCGTTCGAAGACTCGGACTTCGGCATCCAGCGCGACCACGGCCCGGATGCGCTGATCCGCCACATCGCCCCGATGCGCCAGGGCGCTCGTCTCCTCATGGCCGATGCCCGCCTGCGCCTCGCCGCCGGAGACCACGCGGCCGCCGCGGAGCGCCTCGCGGCAGTCTTCGGAATGGCCCGCCACATCGCGCAGGACCGACTCGTGATCAGCGGTCTTGTGAGCACATCGGTCATGCTCGCCGCTTGCCAGGAAACGAAGCTCGGCCTCGAATCGCGCGTGTTCGACAAAGCAGACAAGGCCGTTCTCCGGCGCGCCCTCGCGCGCCTCGATCCCGAGGATCCCTGCGGCCTGCGCTCAGGGCTGAGCGGCGAGCGCGAGGGGTTCATGCCCTGGCTCCGGGCGCACGCCGATCCTAAGAAGCGCGAGCCCGTGCGAGTCCTCCTCGCAGGGATGCGCGAGGAGCCGGAAATGGAAGTCGATCGCATCATGGCGCTGAGCAAGCGTGAGTTCGACCGCGCGATCGACCGCGCCGACGATTACTATGCGCAGGCCCTCGAAGCGTGGGAAAAGCCCGATGCCGCCGAAGCGCTCGCCCGGCTCCAGGATTCCGTCGCCGCGGGTGACTTCGGCCTGCTGGGAAAGGCCGTCGCCCCGAGCCTGACAAAGATCCGTCAGCGCCACGAAGAGATTCTCGATCAACTCGAACAACTCCGGCTGTGGCTGAGTCAATAAGAAATGCCCGATGAAGCCGATCGAGTCTTGTTGGTGGCGGCCCGCCGCGGCGACAACTCCGCCGCCCGGGCCCTCCTCGCTCAGATCGGCCCGCTCCTCGCGGCGCACGCGCGCACGATCCTCCGCGATGCCGCCCTCGCCGAAGACGCGGTGCAGAGCGCCCTGTGCCGCCTCTTCCGCCTCAGCGTGGGGCAGGTCAAGCGCATCGAGAGCCCGCGTGCCTGGCTCTCGCAGGTCGTGCGACGGGAAGCCCTCATGATGGTCCGCTCGCACAAGCGCGCCATGCATCGCCTGCGCCGGCGGGCCCGCGCCGAGGCCGCCGTCCTCGAAGCCGCCCCGCGCGAGGAGCCCGCCGATCTCGACCGCCTCATCGCATCGCTGCCCCGCCGCCTCGCCGAGGTCATCGTGCTCAAGCACGTGTCGAACCTCACCTTCGACCAGATCGCCGCCGCCCTCTCGCTCAACCGCAACACCGCCGCATCCCGTTATCGAGCGGCCGTCGCCCGCCTGCAACGCGCCGTTGCGCACGAGGAAGCGGGCCTCGAGCCGCGTTCGCCGGCCGCGCACCCGCGCGCCCATCGTGGAGGATCCCTGTGATGACTTCCCTGCTTGATGAACGGCTCGAAGCCTGGGGCCAGCGCCAGGCCCGTCCGCCCGAGCCCCTCGGGCCCGGCGTCGAGCGCGCGTTCCTCGCCGAGGTGCGCCGTGTGCGCCTGGAGCGTCTGGCGATCAAGGCCGCGTGCATCTCCGTCGCCGTGGCCGCGCTCATCATCCTGACGGTGATGCTGATGCCGCGCCGCGCGCCATCGCCGACGCAGTCTCAGCCCGAGCCCGAGCCCACGCGCACCCGAGCGATCGACCGGTGACCCCTCGCATCTCCCTCATCATCCCCGCGCGCAACGAAGAGGACTACCTACCGCGCCTCCTCGACAGCATCACCGTCGCCCGCGCCCGCTACCACCGCGGCCCCGATGCCGTCGAAGTGATCGTCGCCGACAACGCATCCACCGACCACACGGCCGCCATCGCCCGCGCGGCCGGCTGCGTGGTGGCTCACGTCGAAAAACGAGCCATCGCCGCGGCCCGCAACGGGGGCGCCGCCACCGCCCGCGGCGAGATCCTCTGCTTCACCGATGCCGACAACCGCCTGCACCCCGAGTCCTTCAACGTGATCGACTCATCGATCAGCGACGCGCGCACGATGGCCGGCGCGACCGGCATGACGCTGGAGCGCTGGTCGCTCCCTCTCGCGATGACGTACGTGATGATCATGCCCATGATCTGGACCATGAACATCGACACCGGCGTGGTCTTCTGCCGCCGCGAGGACTTCGCCGCCGTCGGCGGCTACAACGAAGACCTGCGCGTTTCCGAAGATGTGCGCTTCCTGATGGACCTGCGCCGCCTGGGCAAGTCCCGCGCCCAGCGCCTCCGCCGCCCCCGCGGCGCCAAGTGCATCGGCTCCGTCCGCAAGTTCGACCGCTACGGCGACTGCCACGCGCTGCTCACCCTGCCGCGCCTGCTCTGGTGGACCCTGCGTTGCGGCGGCTCACCCAAGCGCTTCTTCGCCCATCCGCCCTCGGCCCGCTTTATCGATGAGTATTGGTATGGGGACGTGCGGTGAGCGCGAGATGCGGGTGTTGGACATGGGCGACCACCCATAATGAGTCGTAACGCGCCGTCGTGACGCCGCGGTTTACTCATCGGAAAACCGGGCGCTCACATTGCCACAGCAGAATATTTTCCGATTAGTTATGCGCACTATGCGCGCCCGCGATCGCGTGACTCATTCGGTCGTGAAATGCACGCGTTGTTTGGGCTGCAAAACACGAGACAAACGCGTGTGCGGAGTGTCGGGGCGCAGAGGCCCTGGACCCCCCCTAGTTAGGTGGGTGGTGCAAGAGTCAAATGCATACGTGATGACCGCGACCGGACGGTTGTCCACCGCCTCAGGCTGCGTCTTGCAACAGTCCGGTCCCCGCGAGTAGAAGGACTCCGTCGCTCGCATGGATCCCTTGGCTCTGACAAAGGCAACGCGCTCGGTGCGCACCGATGTGGTTTCGGTTTGTCGAGGAGACGTTTCAATGCTTGGGATGTCCTCAATGTCTCTTGCTTTTCGCGGTCGCCACCAAGGTAATGTGATCGCTGCTGTTCTCGTAGCGTTGACCTACCTGGCCGCCCTCGAAACGCAGTGTTTCGCTCAGGAAATCGTTCCATACCTGCCTCTTCCGGAGCCCGTTCGCAAACCCACACCGCGCCTCTTCCCGGACGAAATTGAGTGTGTCAAGGCAGACGGCTTCGAAAACTGCATCGAGTGGAAGATCCGCGGGGCGCCGCCCGAGAATGTTCCTTCCTGTGAGGAGGCATTGTGCGTTCCGCAGACCGTTCAAGACTGTCCTGTGTGTTGGGTCTTCATTCAGCAACCTGGAGCGTCGCCTCTCAGCGGGTATTGGATTGCACGGCGACCCTCTCCCGGCCACCCGTTGCCTGGAGGGGGTAATGATCCGGACCCCCTCCTGCTCCTGGCGACGCAGCGAAGGGGTCTGGGCGCCGCAGGCAGCGCGCACGATGGTGACCTTCTGTCCGCGCAATTCGATGCGCTTGAGCGCCACGGTTCCAACCAGATGAGCGGATGTCCCGTGCTCCTTTCCGAGGGTGTCAAAGTCGAGGAAGACGTCGACCTCGTCGTGCCGCTGCCAGGAAAAGACTTCCGACTCACGCGGCACTACAACGGCGGATCGCTCTCGACCACTCCAGAGGTGCCCTGGTACACGGGGCGCGGCTGGGGGCTGTCCGTCGAGGGCTGGCTGACGTTTCAGCCACATTGCCTGTCCACGGACTGCGGACCGCTGAACGCACTGCCGGATGGCGTGGAAGTCGTGACTTTTCCGCTTCACCACACGTCGCGCTATTTCAAGGATGTGAACGAATCTCTGGAAGGCATCGATTCGTTTGTACCCATGGGGCCGGGCTTTTCGCGCGTGTTCCGTGACCCCGCAGATCCCGATGGATTAAATGGTCCAATCCCGAACGCGTGGTACCTCGAGCGGGCAGGCTGGGGGCAAATGGCCTTCGTCGATGCGCCCGATCCGGGCGAAGCCTTCCACGAGCTCAACGGGCGCATCATTCAGACGCGAGATGAATTCGGCAACATCTCACGATTCGAGTATCACCGATTCGAGCGCGCGGGTCCTGGAGGATCGCTCACCGAACCAAGACTAATCCGCGTGCTGCTCAACGGCACGAGCCAGTCCAATGCCGACGCATGGATCGAGTTTTCGTGGGAATCCGATGGCGCGCCGACCGGACATCTTCAAGCGGCGAGGGCATTTCGTGCCGCACCCGGCTCAACCGGGAAAATACTGCTCGGATTTGTCAAGTATACGTACGGCGAACCGATCATCCACGACCCCGCCGGACAGTACGCGCCGATGCTGTCGCTCGTGATGGTGGAACGCGGCACACCCGTTCTTCTCAGCGCCGAGAACGCTGTTGCTTCGCACACGACGGGCCTCGAGATCGACACTTCCAAATGGCATCGGACGTTCACCGTCTACAAGTATGGACAGGGTGACCGGCTCACGCACACTTTTGGTGCGGAACAGATCGAGCAATACGCTGAGCGGTGGTTTGGCGGCGGAAGTGCGGACCGGCTGCGTAGCGCCGCACTTGATCTCCAAGGCAGAAGTATCGCTGCCCTGAACGACCTGGTTGACGCTGGCTCCTCGAGCCCGCTTCGTTTCGTCGATCTTGCAGCCAAAGTCGTAACGTACTACGGGCAGACCGATACCGCCCCGGGGTATGTAGAAAAAACGATGGACGGCCTCGTCAAGGAGGAGCGCGTCCTATCGGGTTGCTCGTGCGGAACTGCAGGCGGACTCGGCAGGCGAATCAATTTCACATACGCCCGCCGCTGGATCAATGATGTGCCGTCGACGCGCGATTTCGGAGGTGGATGGTCTGTCACGGTCTACCCCGGGCGCTGGAAAAGCCTAGCGGTGATGTCCGAGTTTCAGGACGGCAGCGAATCGGCCTACCGAATCACCAAGACCTGGTCTGAAGACAGGGTCATGATGGCTCAAGCGGGTGACTACCCGGAGGTTGAGACGGGCAATCCTGTGACTCGATGGCATTTCGTGGACCGGGTCACGATTCCATTTGTGGTCGCCAATGAAATCGAGGACCCCAACGCGCCCGGCGGCCCGATGAAGTGGCGCTCCTACCACCACTTCGATGAGCACAACCGCACGCGATACCACCACGCGTCCGCGGTCCAAGGTTTCGCTACCGACGCGGAAACGGGAACATTGGACTATCCGGATCCGCGGGACCAGCCGCAGACCCAGCCGCCGCCCGGCCCGCAGGACGCGATCGACTGGCGCGTCGGCGGTCTCGTCGAGTGGACTGAGTACGACTCGATCGGACGGCCGATCCGAGAATGGGTGATCTCGCAACCCAACGGCGACCTGCCGTCGTTCGTTCCCTTCGGCGCGATCAAACAAGGCGAGACGAAGTACCTGACGAGCAGCGCGGGCCCCGCCTCTCTCATTCAACCTGCTCCTCCGGCACCTCCGCCGCCACGCCCGGACCAGGTGGAGTGGACCCGGTCGTTCAGTGTCGGGATTCCAAGCCAGGAGCAGTTCATCCAAACTGACTTTAAGTACTACCTGGTCAAGGACGATGGGCTGCTCCGCGCCCGAGTCACCCATGTGCGCACCGCCAATGATCGCGAACCGACCAACGCGAACGGCCCGGGCGGCGAGGTCTTCCAGTGGGCTGCCTTCACTCAAGAGGGCGATGTCGCCTGGAGCACTGATGAAGAACACGTTCTCACAAGGAATGAGTACTCACCCATCACCGGCGCCCTGACCAGTTCGATCCGGAACGCGAGCCCGACGGAACTCTTCCCCGAGGTACCCGCAGGCGATGATCACCCGCCGGCCTTCGGCACCGTCAAAGCGGCGGAACCGCTCATAACCACACGCACGAGCGACTGGCTCGGCCGCCCGCTCCGCATCGTCGACGAGAACGGAACGAACCGTTCGTTCCGGTACGCGCTCGAGCCCGTGCCCGCGCCATTCCCTCACTCCGAAACGGCCGGCGCGAGCGTCCTGTCGTATTTCACGCACATCACCTATCCGCACGACGTGCCGGCCGACACCGCCACTGGTTTCTACGGCGGCCCTGTCGTGAAGCAGTGGGCCACGGCCAACCTAAACGTCATCCGGGCGAGCGAGTACGCGCTCTCCACGCCGCCGAGCGCAACCGATGGGACCTCGACTGGCACGATCGGCGCGGAGTACTCGCGCCAGACGCACAAGTACGACATCTCCGGCGTGCTGACCGAGTCGAAGACGTGGCATCAACTTGCGACATCCGTTCCCGGCGGCGTGGGCTTCGACACGACGGAGTACACCGAATCCTTCGAGTACGACTTCCTCGGGCGCCTCAAGAAGCACACCGCAGCCAATGCCCAAGTCACTGAGACCGATTACGACGTGTTCGACAGGCCGATCGCCCGGCGCGCGGGCGCCTCGGGCAGCACCCTTCAGACTATTGAGGAGCTGTTCTACGACTTCGGGCTCTCGGGTTCCGCGCCGAGCCAAGGTATTGGCGATGGGAATCTGACGCTGCGGCGCCTGCACACGGCGACCGGCGCGCCATCGAGCCAAACTGTCCGCGACACTGTCACGGTATTCGACTGGCGCAATCGCCCTCGATTCACCTTCGGGCGCGATGCCACCACGACTTCATGGACTACGGCTGACAAGGGCGCTCACACGGTTTCCGTTCTCGATGATCTCGGTCGATCCAAGGAGAGCGCCATGATCGGGGCGGGCGATCACGCTGCGCTCATCTCGGCACTCAAGATCGATTCCCTTCCCGACTTGAGCAACCTCGGGGCTGGGGTCAAGAGCCGCGAGTTCACTTCTTACTCGCCGCGCGGCCTGGTGACACGGCGCGAGTCCTCGCTCGATCCCAACAACATCGCTTCGCCACGCTTGCGGACGGATTACTACTACGACGCCACCGGGCGCGAGATCATGACCGTCTCGCCCAATGGACCGGTGGTCAAGAAAAACTTCGATGGTCTCGGGCGGCTGACGGATGTTCTCTACACGGATGGCGCGGCCGCGAAATCAGGCGCGGACTTCGCGACCGCGACGCATCTGCAGAACAACATCGACACGGTCTTCGAGAGCACGCATACCGACTTCTTCGACCCGCTTGATCCGACGGTGACCGTCGCCAGGGGACTGCCCAAACTCACGACGACGCAGCGCCGGCGTCACAGTGATTCCGGAATCGGTTCGCCCGCTCAGCCGGTCAACACCTTCGTCGCGGCGGTGTACGACCGGGCCGGGCGCCCCGTTGCGTCGGTTGACTACGGAACGAACAGCGCCGCCGACCTGTTCGTGGGTGGCTCTGGTCCGCCCGACGACATGGACGTCGTCGCAATGACCACCGGCTTCACGAACCACGGGTTCGTGCAGTACGGGTTGCAGAACCGAGTCAGCGAGACCTACTACGATGCCATCGGCCGTGCCGACATCACGCGCCAGCGCGACCGGTCCGACGGCCAAGGCAACCGCCAGTGGCGCTACGTGCGCCAGCAGTTCGATGCGCTGGATCGGGTGATCGCGACGGTCGAAGGCTCGCAGCCGATTTCGGGCATTGCGCCGGATCTTCGCGCGCACGGCGTGAAGTGGCAATCTGGCACGTGGATGGAGACTTCGGCGAATGCCGAGCGGCGCGTCACTTCGATGATCTACGACGGCGCAGGCAATCTCACGCGCCGCATCGCGCATCGATCCGACGACGCGACCAAGCCCCCGCAGGTCACGGCCTACATCTACCAGAAAGCGGATGCGAATCCGGCTGACCTTGCCACGCTCGGCAATCTCTCCAACTCCAACGGCGTGCTCTACGAAATCCGCTACCCCGATGCGTCGGGCCAGCCCGGAACAACGGAGGCCGACATCGTCCGGTACGCCTACAACCTCGCCGGCGAGCAGGTCGCCCAGCGCGACCAGAACGGCACGCATCGCCAGTTCATCCGCGACGGCTGGGGCCGGGTGCTCCACGATCAGGTTGTCACGTTCGGCACTTCGGGGTTCGGACTCGATCAATCCGTCCGTCGACTCAGTATGGAGTTCGACTCGCTCGGGCGATTGACCAAGTCGGGTTCATACTCCGATACCGGTGTGCGGCTCAACGAGATCGCTTACTCCTACGACCTGCTCAGCCGCGTCAGCAGCCTCACGGAGAACCCGGTGGGCGCGGCGGTCGCGCCCGCGTTGCACATCGACTATGCATATGACGACTTGGCTGCCGGGGTTACAAACACCAGCCACAGCCGCCCCTTCTGGATTTCCTACCCCTTCACGGCGGGCCAGCCTTCCGGCCCGGCCGCACAGGTCTTCTTCGATCACGACGCGGCGGGCACTCCCAACGAGCGCATCTCGCGGCTCAAGGGCCTCTCGTGGAATAGCGGCGGCAGTCAGATCGACTACCTCACACACGAGTACGTCGGGCTGGCACGCCGAGCGCGCACCACCCTCTTGTCGCCCACAGCATCGCTCATCCGCGATCGCACCAACGACCGCGTCGCGCCGATGTTCCCCGGGTCAAGCACCCTCGAGTACCCCGGCTACGACCGCTTCGGCCGCCTCAAGCATCACTTCTGGTACCGCGGCCTTACGTGGACGCCGGCATCGCGCCCACCGGTCGATCACTTCGAGTACCAGTACGAACTCGGTTCCGTAATCACGCGGCGCATCGATGCGAGACCCGGGATGCCTGCCGTCGTGCCAGCGCCGCCGATCCCCCCAAGTCCTCCCGCCCCGGCGTATACGGAATCCGAGTCCTACGACTACGACTGGCTGGCCCGGCTGACCAAGGCCTTTCGCGGCCCCGCCACCGAAGCCATCACCGTTTCTCACTACCGCGAGAATCAAGCCTGGACGCTCGACCTCTTGGGCAACATCGAGAAGCAGGAGATCAATGCTCGCAATCTGTCGGGTGTTGACACGCTCACGACTTCGGATCCTACTTTGAATTCCACCAACGAGATCGCCGGCGGCAACGAGCAGGTCGGCGCCGGCAGCCCAACCTACGGCTTCGAATTCCTCTACGACAACGCCGGAAACCTGATCCGCCAGCAAGTCGGGTTCGACGCGGCCACATCCAAGCGCTCCAGCCGCGTGTACACGTATGACGCCTGGAACCGCCTGACGCGCCTGGAGTTCCAGGAGGGCGACCCCTTCTTTTGGACCGGCCCGCGCCAG
>Ga0187894_10002881_pt1 | contig 19980 bp, 21 predicted proteins | sample GBC1701081metaG_FD_136650 | JGI IMG/M metagenome (GOLD analysis project Ga0187894, IMG submission 136650) | White microbial mat communities from a lava cave in the Kipuka Kanohina Cave System on the Island of Hawaii, USA - GBC170108-1 metaG ...
AAGCACTCGGTACCTGTGGAAACCCGAGCAGGTTGAGGCGGCGATCCAGTATGTAGTGAATGAACAGGGTGCACCGATGGCGGCATTTGAACAAAAGGATCGTCGCGTACGGATCGCTTCTTAATGCATGCAGTTTGGATCGGAGAGTGTCGCTTGCTGACGCGCGCGGCTCGGATTTATCGTGAACCTTAACTCAGCACTTGCTTCTCTCGTAGGGCAGTAACTTCATCTGCGCTGTATCCTAATATATCCCGCAAGACATAATCGGTGTCTTGCCCTAAAAGGGGAGCGGCACGGCGGACGGAAAGGGGTGTCTTCGACAGCTGCCAGGGAATGCCGATGTGCTGTTTTTTCCCTACCTCAGGATGGTCGCGATAAACAAAAATAGACCGGCTATTGAGATGAGGATCAGCAGCGAGGTCTTTGTTGCTCATGGCCGGAGCTGCAGGGATACCTACAGCTTGGAGCTGGACCGTTGCCTCTTCCGGGGAGCACGTGCTCGTCCAGGCCGTGACCAAGGATTCTAACTCGTCTTCGTTCTGTTTACGCGCAGCCAGGGTGGCAAAGCGCGGATCGTTGGCTAACACAGGCTGATTTATCACCGTACAAAGCCGTTGCCATTCATCATCATCACGGACGGCAAGGCTCACCCAACAATCCTCCCCAGCGCTACGGAACACCCCGTGAGGTGATAGGTAAGGATCACGGTTGCCATCGCGCTCCGGTTGAGTGCCGTTCATGCTGTAGTCGAGCAGCCCTTCGGCCACCATCGCGGTTGACGTTTCCCACTGGGAGAGATCGATATACTGTCCTTTGCCGGTGCGCGCGCGATACATCAGCGCGCAGAGGACGGCAAAGGCACCGTGCAGACCCCCATTAGGATCCCCATAGGAAATGCCCACGTGCATGGGACGCCAGCCTTTATAGCCGGTTAGTGAAGACATCCCACTCATTGGCACCTGTGCCGGACCATAGGAAATGTACTCTTTTTCTGGTCCAGTGGTCCCATAACCGGAGAGGGAGATCATAATGACATCCGGTTTGAGCTGTCTCACCGCATCATAGCCTAAGCCAAGACGGTCCATCACTCCACCGGAGAAGTTTTCGGCGACAATGTCACTTTTTGCGATAAGCTGTCGAGCGATCTCTAACGCCTTTGGTTCTCTGAGGTTCAAGCTCAGGGAGTGCTTCCCCTGGTTGTACTGATTGAAGTAGCCGCTGCGATTCAGACCGGGTTTGCCATCGGGCCAGGGTGGCAGCAGACGAGTCACACACGGGCGGGTGGCCGTTTCAATGCGAATAACCTCTGCGCCGAGATGAGCAAGTTGCAGCGTGCAGAACGGTCCGGCCCAAACCCAGGTGAAATCGGCAACGCGGATACCTTCGAGTGGCAGACGGGGCATGAAAAAATCTCCTTCTAGGAAGCGGTTAGCTGTTAGCTCTTAGCCAAAGGAGGCCCTTGTCTTTTAGATGAGACCCAATTTTTAGCTAACAGCTAATGGCTAAAAGCTAAGAGCTAACTGCTAATCGCCGTTTTTAAATCACTCCCTGTTCGTGCAATCGTGTGATCTCTGCCGCACCCAAGCCCAATTTGCCATACACCTCACCGTTATGCTGCCCTAACGTCGGCGCGGGGCGGCGAATTTCCCAAGGAGTTTGCGAGAACTTATATAACGCACCTGGATATCGTAGTGGACCTGTGGCGGGATGATCGATCGTGGCAAAGAAGCCACGTGCTTTCAGATGTGTATTGTTAAATAATTCACCCATGTTTGAGACGGGAGCGATCGGCACTCGCCGAGACTGAGCTTTATGATAGAGGTCCGTCACGGTTTGGTCTTTTACCCAATCCTGTAAAAGAGGACCAAGCACATCCCAGTTGGCCGCACGGCTTAGACGGTCGGCAAAGATTTGCTCATTCGCCCATTCAGGGCTCCCCATGATATCGACAAAATTTTTCCATTGGTGTTCTTCTACACAACAGAGGAAGATCCACCCATCTTTGCATTCGAGAAATTCAAGCGGTTGAATCGGTTTCTGCCCAAGCCGTGAGCTGAGCAGCCCCATGTACGGAGCAAACTCAAAGGTCAACTCTAAGATAGAGAGCAAGCACTCTTGCGCCGAAACCTCGACGTGTTGTCCTTCTCCGGTGGCAAGACGGGCAAAGAGGGTACCCAGCGCAGCGATCGCCGCATTCACCCCGGCCTGGTAGCCAGCCTGCTGACCAAATGACTTCAGCGGGGGCAGATCATCCGTTCCTGGGCCGCCGCCGTTCAGGTAGGCGACCCCACCAGCGTTCCACAGAGTCAAGTCGGTTGCCTGGTAATCTCGCGACGGTCCGCTCAGCCCAAACGGCGCAATCGTGGTCATTACCAGTGCAGGATTGAGCTTCTCCAACCGCGCATAGTCGAGTCCCAAGCGAGCCATGACCGTGGGATGATAATTGTGAATCAGGAGATCGGCATCCTTGAGGAGACGGTGAAAAAGGTTCTGCCCGGCAGCTTGACGAAGATCGAGGGTCACCCCGTATTTATTCGTATTGAGATAGAGAAAAAGACCACTTTTCTCGGGATGGGGGATAGGTCCCGGATACGGACCTCGTTGGCGAGCGTGGTCACCGCCTGGTTCTTCAAGCTTAATCACTTCGGCACCCATATCGGCCATGAGTTTTGCCGCGTAGGCAGCGGATACCATATGGCCACATTCGATAATGCGAATGCCCTCAAGGGCACATTCTGTCATACGATCCTCCGAGTCCTCTTCTCAATCGCGCCGTTGCACTCTGCCAACGAAGCAGATATGGGACCCCTTTAGCAGTCAGGCTAGACAGGGTCTAGCTAGGGGCTGGCGGAGAGGACTTGAGGCCGGGGAGAAGGGGGAACTCCTCTCTTGTCTCTTACAAGCTGAGGAAAAGAATGGGAAGCTTAGCTCGGCTCGGATTGGCGCTGACACGTTGGACGGAACGGTGGGTACCGGATTCCTGGGTGATTGCGGTTGTGCTTACTCTGGTAGTTGCATTGCTAGCGATGACGGTGGGTGGCGCCTCCGCTGCGGTTGCCCTTGACGCGTGGGGAAGGGGACTATGGGCGCTGCTGGGGCTGGCTATGCAATTTACCTTAATGATGGTGGTGTCATATGCCTGTGCTGTCTCTCCGCCGATGAAGCGATTTTTGGGTTGGCTTGCTTCACAGCCTAATCCAGAGAAGCCCCGTCAAGCAATTCTGCTGATGGGCCTCTTTTCGACAATGACCTCGTGGCTGAACTGGGCGTTTAGCCTGGTCGTGGCTGCCGCTTTTCTGCCCTTCATTGTTCGCGCCAATCCCCGCGTAGACTTCCGCTTGTTGGTCACCTGCGCTTATCTCGGTATCGGAACGGTCTGGCATACGGGCCTTTCCGGTTCTGCCCCACTCATCATTGCCACTCCGGAGAATTTTCTCATCAAAGCAGGCGTGCTCCATGAAGTGATTCCGACCACGCAGACCATGTTCGCCCCGTTTAACCTCATCTATGCATTGGTTGCGGGGACGGTCGGGCTTCTTTTCGTGGCTGTGTTAGTTCCCCCGCCAGAAGCCGCTTTAACCGTTTCGGATCAACAAGTAATGCGTTTGGCGGGTGCCAATACGCTGAAATCTCGACCAAGCGAGATGACGCCGGCTGACTACTTGGAATGGTGGCCGGGATGGTCGCTCATCGTTGGTGGGGCAATGCTCGGCTATTTTAGTTTGCAAATCCAGAAGGTTGGTCTCGGACGAGCTTGGATGATCGACAACTACAACTTACTGCTGCTTGCGTTGGGCCTTCTCTTGCACTGGTATCCGAAATCGTTCCTGCACGCGTGCGAAGAAGGGGCAAAGCATACGTGGGGAATTATTGTCCAATATCCCTTGTACGCGGGGATTTTTGGACTGATGTCATACACCGATCTCGGCAAAGTGTTGACGCACTTCTTCGTCAGCGCCAGCTCACCGCGACTTTTTCCTCTCCTGGTTTATCTATATTCTGCCGTACTGAATTACTTCGTCCCTTCAGGGGGGTCGAAGTGGATTGTGGAAGCCTCGTACCTTATTCCTGCCGGTCAAGCCTTAGGCGTCTCGATTCCGACAGTCACTTTAAGTTATGCTTACGGAGATATGACGACCAACCTGATTCAGCCGTTTTGGGCGATTCCGATCCTGGCCGTTACCGGCCTGCGTTTTGGCGATATTATGGGCTACTGCTTTATCCTTACCGCGCTCTTATTGGCTTTTAATGTCCTCGCGCTGCTACTAATGCCGCTCCAACTATAGTTGGGATGCGCACGTGGAAGGTTGCACCATGGCCGTTCGTGCTTTCTACAACAAATGTCCCCCCGAGCAGGTCAAGCAAACGTCGAACGAGCGACAGCTTGAGGTCAAAACTGTTTTGATGGCGGAACAGGTCGGACTTTGCCTGAGGTGCGGCGGCAAGGGTAAGGGGCAAAGCTGAGGGCTCAAGCTCCACGCCGGTGTCGGTGACACAAATCTCCACGCCTTCGCCGTAAGGATGCGCATAGACAATGACTTCCCTGATCTCAGCCGCCCGCCCAAGATTACTGAGCAAATTCCTCAAGACAATTTTGAATTTTGCCGGGTCGGTGGTGATGAGTGGCAGGTGGGGGGGAACATGCCAAGAGAAGTGCAGACCAGTCCGCTGACTTCGTTCACGTGTTTCCGTTTCCATCTCAGCGAGAATAGTGGCAATTTCAGTTTCCCTGAGATCCAACGGTACCCATCCTGATTCCAGCCGGGCGACATCGACCGCGGTTGCAATGAGATCCAGAAGTTCTCTGGCATTTCTATCCACTCGCTTGAGCACATCCTGTTGTTCCTGGCTAAGACTCCCCAGATCTCCGGCAAGTAAGAGGTCATTATAGCCCATGATAATATTGAGCGGAGTTCGCAACTCATGCGACAGGGCGGAAAGAAAGTCTAGTTTCAAGGCGCTGGCGCTTTGGGCGGTGAGTCCCGCGTGCTCTAAGTCAGAGATCCGTTGTTGAAGAGCGCGCAGTTCCTTCAACAACTGCCCCTTCGTTTTCTGCTGATCTTTCATCCAGGCTGTCTCGGTAAACCCTGCTTGATTGCCCCCAAAGGCAAGATTTTATCTTGCTTCTCTCACGAAAAAAAGATGAATCCCCTTTCTGTGAGAAAGAATCTGATCATACTTTTCTCTTCTGGCGAGAAATGAGAGCAGAGATTGCCGCAAAAGGCCCTGAATTTGCGAGGAATTAGAGATGGAAATCCCCTTTTCAGCAACGGGAGGATAAATAGTTGCGGAACCCCGCAAGACAGCAAAGTTTCTCTTTTCTCTCTGAGAGAATACTCCTCTTTACTTCTGACCAGCTTTTTCTGCTGGAGAAGCCGTCGGCTTCTTGGCAGGCGAAGGTACGACTGTTTTTGCCGGTTTGCTAGACTCTGGCGCTGGCGTGGCAGTTGCCGTCGTTGCCGATGGCGCTGGTGAAGTTCCTTCTCCGGCGGGAGGAGTAGCTGCGGGGGTCGCCGACGCCGTTGGAGGAGGTCCCGGCTGCGTTGTGGCTGGAGTCGCTGGTTGTGCAGCGGCTGGCGCTGACGTTACCGGTGCACTCACAGAGCTACCAGCTTCTGCGGGTTGGTCCGTACTGGTGCTGCTCTGTGGTGTCGGCGTATTTTCCTCAGATGGGGCTATGGGAGATTTTTCTGGTGTTACGGGCGTAGGAGAGGAAACTGGCGCTTCGTCGAAAACACTCTTGGTGGTTCGCTTTGTTGCCCCGTAGGTCAGAATCAGCGAGGTCAACATGAAAACGATCGCTGTCGCCGTTGTCAACCTGGTGAGAAAGTTCCCCGCTCCAGAACTGCCGAAGATCGTTTGACTGGAACCGCCGAAAACGGCGTTGACATCTGTTCCTTTGCCGGTCTGCAACAAAACGACAACCACTAGGAAGACACAAGCAATCACATGGAGGATAGTCAGAAAGATAGTCCACATAGGGGCGTGATCTTAGCGGAATTGCACGATCCGAGCAAAGGTGTCTGCCTGGAGGCTCGCCCCACCGACTAACGCCCCGTCAATATCAGTTTCAGCCATGAGTCCATCAACGTTATCTGGTTTGACGCTGCCTCCATACAAGATGCGAACCGCCTCCGCGGTGACACGATCCGACAATGCAGCCAGAGTCGTGCGCATAGCCGCATGGACCTCCTGCGCTTGCGCTGGGGTAGCAGTACGGCCTGTCCCGATTGCCCACACAGGTTCATACGCAATAATAAGCGAAGCGAGCGCTGCCTTTGCTTGGCCCTGCAGGGCAGTACGCACTTGATGTGAGATGCGTGTGAAGGTCTCTCCCCGCTCGCGTTCTGCTAACGTCTCTCCGACACAAACGATGGGAACTAAGCCGTCACGTTGAGCAGCCCGGACTTTGTGCGCGACCATCTCGTCCGTCTCGCCAAAGTATTGGCGGCGCTCGGAGTGACCAAGGATAACATGCGTACACCCCAAGTCCTTTATCATCAGCCCGGAGATCTCCCCAGTAAAAGCACCGTACGGCTCCCAGTACAAATTTTGCGCTGCCAGGTGAATGGCCGTCCCTGCTACAAGGCGACTGGCCGTTTCGAGTGCCGTGAAGGGTGGGGCAACCACCACTTCACGGTCAGTTGGATGACCGACAAGAGTTTTCAGCGCAGACAGTAAGAGCTCCGCTTCTGTCCGCGTGCCGTGCATTTTCCAATTGCCGGCGATAAGCGGGAGACGAGTCGCCATAGTTTACAGTTTCTTGCCGACGTAGAGGGCTACATCCCGCATACGATTGGAAAAGCCCCATTCGTTATCGTACCACGACAACACTTTGACAAAATTGTTATCCATGACCTTGGTGAGCGCAGAGTCAAAGATTGAAGAATACGGGCTGCCGTTAAAATCAACCGAAACGAGCTCTTCTTCACAGTATTGCAAAACTCCCTTCAGGGGACCTTCTGCGGCAGCCCGCATGGCACCATTAAGCGTCGCCTCAGTGGCCGGCTTCTCGAGTTCGGCAACCAGGTCAACCACGGAGACATTAGCGGTCGGAACGCGTACCGCCATCCCATCGAGCTTGCCTTTGAGCTGCGGGAGGACCTCCCCGACCGCACGGGCCGCACCGGTGCTGGTGGGGATCATCGACAAGGCCGCAGCTCTGGCCCGACGAATATCGGAGTGCGGGAGATCAAGAATGCGCTGGTCGTTGGTGTACGCGTGCACCGTCGTCATCAAGCCGCGCTTGATCCCGAAGCTTTCGTGTAACACTTTTGCCACTGGAGCGAGGCAGTTGGTGGTGCAGGAAGCGTTGGAAACGACGTGGTGTTTGGCGGGATCATAGGCAGTATGATTGACGCCGTAGCAGACGGTCAGGTCAGCTCCTTTGGACGGAGCTGAGACTAACACTTTTTTCGCACCGCCAGTGAGGTGAGCTGCGGCCTTGTCACGATCCGTAAACAATCCACTACATTCAAGCACGAGATCAACCCCGAGAGTTTTCCACGGTAGTTTGCTCGGATCGCGTTCCTGGAGAATCTGTACTTTTTTGCCGTCCAAGACCAAGGCGTCTTTTTCTGCTTTGATTTCTGCGTTCAGCCGCCCATGGATGGAGTCATAGCGCAACAAATGGGCAAGCGTTTGCGCATCGGTAATGTCGTTAATCGCGACAAAATCAAGCCCTGCTTCATGGAGGCTGGCCCGCAACAGGTTACGCCCAATGCGGCCAAAGCCATTAATTCCTACTCGTACTGCCATAGGTTCCTCGCCTCAGGTATTTTGCTTATCTTTTCTGATTGATCAAAGACAGTCAAGGGAAAGCGGCGCTTGGTAGTGAGGCAATTTCGTTGACAGTGAGAAGGTTTCTCACACCCTGAGAAAATCCAGAGGTGAAAATCTGAACCACCAATTGAATCGCCCATCGCTCGCTCTGAACCGAGGCTTGGAGTAAATAACCACATCATCACGAGGCTCGTCTTCTAGGGAACGCATGCGCCGAGCCTACACCGAATCGACCAGGTGACTTGGACGAATGAAGGGCGCCATTGAGAAAGCGGTTTGCGACAGCGGCCAGGAAGGCCACCAAAAGCCCCTTGGTGGCGGCGGGAAACCTTATTACCAATCCTGTAAGTACACGGTGATCGGGATCCCTCAAGGGATGGGGCGCTATGCGACCCGGCTGGGCGAGATGACGCGTGGCAGACGTGGGAAATTGGAGGACAGTATCGCTAGGGAACTGATCGGTTTTGGCAGTGCGAAGCGGCAGCTCGCCAACCACTTGGGGGTGGCTCCGTATTCATCCAACCCTGTCCTGCAAAGGGAGCTTAATAGTCTGGCCTGGGCAGCCTATGCCGGGGGCATGACCATCGCGGTAGGGATGGTAGCCATTCGCGCGGCGTCAACTGTGGCCTCGCTCAGTGTTACGGGAGCGAAGTGGGTGGATGGTCTCAATAAAGTGCTGCTGGATAACTCACCCGAAGATTCGCGTTGGCGTGATCGTGGACAGCTGGCCAGGATGGGGTTAGATCGCAACGAGATCGGTATGTTTTTGCGCAATCCGTGGTAGTCACCCCGACATCGAACGGTGTTGGTGGAGGCGCTCGCCGAAGAAGCTCTTTTCCTGGAAGATCCTTCGCTCCACTCGGGATGACAGGGTTTGCAACGGTCATCCCGAATGCGCTGCAACTTGATCTTTCACTGTCTGTTTCATGAAATTCAGATTTTTACAGCTTATGTCACCCCAACGGCAACCCTCTTTATCCGCACACCGTGCCTTTGCCCTGCAGGTCCATGCCGAGGCGAAAGTCGAGCAAGGACACTGGCAAGGCCGGGTAGAGCACGTGGTGCCCTTCCAAGCCGTGCGCTTTCAGTCGCTCGAAGAATTGCGGGCCTTCATCGTGAAGATACTGAGCGAGCCCGAGCGACAAGAGTAAACGGCCGCAATAGAGGAAGGACAAGGCCGGCGTTAAGTAGCACATTAAGCAAACGCGTCATATCAGTGTGCATTCTTCACTACATCTGAGTCTTCAGATTGCCGTCGTGGAGAATCTGGGTCGCCTCTTTCGCTCAAAGCCCCACTTTTCTGATGATGCCCCGGCGTGTACTGTGGCTTGGCAGGGCAGGTGTTGCTGCGCGCCAAGAAAGAGTTCGCGGCCAACGGTTGGACCGTTCATGAGGGAACGGAACCGTGACCGACGAGAAGAGAACAAAACGATGGAAGATCTATTTTCCCGCCTGTGGGTAGATCTGATCGGCCGGATCGGCGATCCATGTCGTTCCGGCTCATCCTCCAGCCCTCCATGGCCATATTCTTTGTCACGCGTGATGGCTTGAAGGACGTGCGCGCAGGACGGCCGGCCTATTTTTGGGCGCTCTTTACTGAGCCCGCCCATCGACATGAACTGTTGCAGGAGGGCTGGAAAGCGGTGGGTAGAGTGTTCATCTTTGCCCTTCTCATGGACGCGATCTCCCAGTTCATTGTGCTGCGCTGGTTCTATCCGGAGGAGGCGCTGATCGTGGCATTCATCCTGGCGTTTCTTCCATACCTGGCAATGCGCGGCCCAGTGAACCGGATTGCGCGGCTTTGGGGGTACCGAGCAACTCCAGCGAGCTAAAGGAAGAAAGGGTAAGGGGCGTTGTACGTGCCATTGATCAACGCGCAGTGTACGCCCTACCAGGGATTAAAGAGGGGGAGGGGTTCCAGTGGCAAACCAGGGTGCAGGAAATACGCCTAGTCTTCCGGATGCGACGCGGCTGGCGGTGGACCGCACGCGCTTGGCCTACGAACGGACGCTGATGGCGTGGATCAGAACGGCGACGTCGCTGATCAGCTTTGGTTTCACTATCTACAAATTCTTTCAGGCTTTCCGCGAAGAACAGCAGGTCGAGCACATCCATCACCTTATTGGGTCACGCGGGTACGGGCTCCTGATGATCAGCATTGGGCTGATAGCACTGCTGCTAGCTACGTGGCAACACCGGCGGGACCTTGAGGCGCTGCGAGCGCAGTACGGCGAGGTGCCCTACTCGCTAGCGACGGTGATCGCCGGCTTGATCGCCGTCCTGGGACTCCTCAGTTTATTCCTCGTCATCTTGCGGCAGTGATCGAGAAGCTAGTAGCGTGCACCATGCGCGCGGACTGAACCAAATCTGAACCGAAAATGTAACCATTTCGCTATACCGCTGAACCAACCTTCCTTATAGTCTTCGCGCTGCGGCAGAGTTCACGTCGGGGGGTTGAATCTACGGTGGTTCTCGTTTAGCTGTGTCCATTCCATAGGGGCGAGCGTGGGGCTCGCACGAGCCGGTGACGTCGGACTACCAGCCGCCGTTCAAGTTCACCGGGAAGATTTACAGCGCAACCGTGGACGTGAGCAGAGACTTGATCGGGGATAAGGAAGCCGAGATGTAGGCCGTCATGGCGCGGCAGTGAAAACGATGGTCGAGGATAGAGAGATGAAGGTAACAAAGAATGAGTTCAGGCAGCCAGGATGCTGGCGTCAAGCACTACGAATCGGACGGCGGGATGGCGCGTGCGCAGGGAGCAGTGCGACCACTTGCTCTCAAGCTGGTGGAGCACGTTCTTCCGTTCCGCGGCCGACAAGCGGCGCCATTTGACCTCGGCCACAAGCGTCCGCTGGGGATCGTCCGGGTCCGGCGCGACCAGGTCCAGTTCGACACTGCTCTCCCAGTACGGCTGGGCCCCCGGGAAACGCGCCCGGCAAAAGTCCTCAAAGACCGTGGCGGCATGGTCGTGGATGAGCTTCCGTTTTTGCGCCGCCGTGTAGGTCCGCCACAGGCTCCGGTGCGGCGAATAAACACGGAACCAGAAACGCATCGTCGGGTCCTGGATACGGTAAAGGATTTTCTTGGTGGACCGCACGCTTTCACCGAACGGCAACTCGCGTGCCAAGATGGAGGTATCCAGCAGTTGCTGCAGCAGCCGCGACAGGTTCGTCTGCGCCGTGCCGAGCCGGCTGGCGATCTCCGACGGCCGCTCAGCCCCACGGCCCACCGCTTCCAACACTGCCACAGCGTTCAATCCGGCGATGCCCTCGTCGCGCAGAATCCGTTGTGGCTCCTGTTCCATGTAGGGGGCGAAGTCGAAGTAGAGCGACTCCGCCAGCGCCACAGCATCCTGCCCGGCCTCGACGAACTCCCAATACTTGGGAATGCCGCCGACGCAGGCGAACTTTTCAAACGAGTCCGGATCGTCCGCCTCCTGCCCGCAAGCCTGGCAGAACGCCGCATAGTCCATCGGCCGCAGGTTCAGGAGCTTGCTGGCGCGACCGTAAAGCGGCGCTGCACGGTGGAGAAACAGAGCGTGCATCATCCGCGTGCTCGACCCGGCCAGAATCACCAGGCAGCCAGGCGGCAGCGAATGGTCCAGCCACTTCTGCAACTGGCTCGGCAGCGACGCGTCCACCGCGGTGAGGTAAGGAAACTCGTCCAAGCAGAGAATCCAACGCCGCTTCTGCAGCGCGAGAATTTCCAGCAACTCCGGCCAGGTTTTGGGGGTAAGCTGCGTTTCAAGCCGTGCGCGGAGGTCCTGAAACACCTGCTGAATCTGCAAATCACGTTGGGCTTCGATGGCCTGGCTGTAATAGCCGGCGCAGGTCTGAAGCCAGTTCCGCAACAGCCGGGTCTTGCCCACGCGTCGCCGACCGTACATCACGAGCAGTCCGCCCCGCTTCGCCGCCGCGTCCAGCTCGCGCAGTTCTGCCTCCCGGTTGGCAAACTTCAGTCTCATGCGGGACAGTGTGCCGCTCCATTTGATGCTTGTCAAACATTATGTTCGCAAGTCATAATGTTGAGAGCGTACAATCTGCAACGTTCTGGACTCGGCTGTCTCGAAGCTATACGGCCCGCCGTTCGCGTTCGCCGGGACAATCTTCAAAGTGACGGCAGATGTATCAGGCCAGATGATCCAGGACACCGAGGAAGAGATGAAGGCATTCGCCAAGGCCGCGATGGCGCGGCAGTAGAACACTTGTGACACAGCGAAGGAGGCTAAGATGGCAAAACGTGAGAAAGTGAACGGCAAAGATACAGCAGCATCGATTCAATCGAAACCCATTTCACGGGACATCCTCCCGATTCCCGACGCTAAGCATATCGGACTAACGACCTACGACGCCAAGGATGGCGACGTCACTCTCTATTACGACGGCAAGACGGTCGGCAAAGGCAGAGTGGAGAAGACCCAGCCCATGGGCTACTCCGCCGACGAGGCCTGCGATGTCGGCGCCGACACTGGCTCGCCTGCCTCACCTGACTATGGGCCGGCGAGTAACGCCTTCAACGGCGACATTGCCTGGGTGCAAATCGATATCGGGACCGACGACCACGACCATCGATCTCGCCGGAGGAGTGCTTCTGCCTTGCGATGGCAAGGCAGTAATTCGAAGTGCTGAGTGCCGAGGGAAAAGCTGAGACGCCTAGTTTTCCTTCTCGCACTCAGCGATTCCGATGTCGTGGACGTAAATCCTGAACGCCTTCATCCCTGAAATTCGCAATGTCAAGTAAAGATTTTCAAAGAGCTCGTTAACAAGAAAAGAAAGAAGAGAGGAAAGGGCGCTAGCGGTTTTATCCTGCTACGAGTAACTTCAGAAGTAGGAGATGGCTGTCTCAGCGATACTTGCCCCTTTGGAGCAGCGTCTTGACTTCCTCGTGATTACCCAAGAAAGACACAAACAGATCATCTGGTCGATCCTGAAAGATGAAACGCAACGCCACATTGCCGCGACATTCAAAAAGCTTGTTGCCTAATTTGCGAATCCCCAGGCCGCTGTGTACATGTGACCGTCCGAAGGTATCAGGCAACTCAGACAAGGCGAGCAGGCATTCTATTCGTTCGCTTTTGGGCAGCCTGCGTAACCGCTGCAAGACAGCGGGGTCGATGGAAAGAGGCTTACTCAAGCATCTTCCTCAGTTGATCCGCGCTGGCGGTCACGAGCTTTCCGGACCGTTTGAGTCGGCGATACCGCTTGTCAGTGGCCTCCTCCAACGCAGCGATCTGCTCCGGGGTCGCCCCGTATTCACGCTGCGCGTAGTCGGTGGACTCCACGTCGACCTTGCGCAGAGCGATGATGTCGGCGCCGCAGATAATTCCGATGTCCTGGCCTCGGGCGGCGGCGGCGAGCCACTGGCTTAGGTTTTTCTTTGCGTCAGTGATAGTGAGAGTCTTCATAAGGTCTTTATAGAGTCTTTAAAAAGCCTTGCCAAGGCGGAAGGAGGACGTACAATGCCATGCGAACTTAAGCATCGCACCACCAAGACGGTCGAGAAGGGTACCCACTTTCCGCTCGGCGCCACGCTCACCTCGGATGGAGTGAATTTCGCACTATACTCAAAAGACGCCAGCGAGGTCTTCTTGCTGCTCTTCGACAAGCCAGACGGAGAGCCGACCGACATCATTCAACTGGTGAACCGTGACAAGTTCATCTGGCATGGGCTGGTCAAAGGGCTGCGCGCCGGCCAGCTCTACGGCTACAAGGTCCGCGGCGAGTACCGGCCAGAGTGGGGGTTCCGCTTCAATGATGCGAAGCTGCTCCTCGATCCGTACGCGAAGGCCGTCACCGGCAAGTTCCGCAATGTAGACAACTTGTTACTCGCTTACGATCCTCAGCCGGCTGCGGGCGACCAGCCTCCCGATACGCGGGACAATACCACCATCGTGCCGAAGAGCATTGTCGTCGATGACGCGTTCGACTGGCAGGGCGTCACTCCCCCTGACCTCGCGTTGGAGCAGCTGGTTATCTACGAGGTCCATGTCAAGGGTTTTACTGCTCATTCTTCCTCTAGGGTTCAACTCCCCGGAACCTACCTCGGCTTCATCGAAAAGATTCCCCATCTCACGCGGCTCGGCGTCAATGCCGTAGAACTCCTGCCTGTCCACGAATACTACGTCGATGACTTTCTGGTACAGAAAGGCCTCACGAATTATTGGGGCTACAACTCTATTGGCTTCTTCGCGCCGGAGTCATCCTACAGCACCAAGCGAACGCCGGGCTGTCAGGTCACAGAATTTAAAACTTTAGTGCGGGAGCTTCACAAAGCGGGGATCAAGGTCATCCTTGATGTTGTCTACAATCACACCGGCGAGGGTAATGAGATGGGTCCTTCGATTTGTTTCCGGGGCGTGGACAATATCTCCTATTACAGCTTGACGGGATCTGAGAATGCCCCGCGGCGCTATTACATGAACTACACCGGCTGTGGCAACAGCCTCAACTTCGACAGTCCAGCAGTCATCCGGTTAGTCATGGACTCGCTGTGCTACTGGGCCGAAGTGATGCATGTTGATGGTTTCCGCTTCGACCTCGCTTCCGTATTAGGGCGGGCCGGTCACGACGGGGCCTTCCAGTCGTCGAGTTCCTTCTTCGATGCGGTCTCACAAGATCCAGTGTTAAACCGTGTTATCCTAGTGGCCGAGCCGTGGGATATCGGCACCTACCAGGTCGGCAATTTCCCGGTCGACTGGTCTGAGTGGAACGGGAAATTCCGCGACACGATGCGCCGCTTCGGCAAGAGCGATTCCGGTCAAGCAGCTGATATGGGCTGGCGCCTAACCGGATCGGCAGACCTCTACGGTGAAGACGGACGCTCGGCTTACAATAGCGTTAACTTCATTACCTGCCACGACGGTTTCACGCTTCACGACTTGGTCTCGTACAACAGTAAACACAATGACCAGAACGGCGAGAACAACCAGGATGGGGCCAACGACAACAACTCGTGGAATTGCGGTGCAGAAGGGGATACTGACGATCCCCATATTCTCACTCTGCGCAAGCAACTGATGAAGAACTATGCGTGTTATCTCCTATTCGCTTCGGGAATGCCTATGATCTTGGGGGGCGACGAGTTTGCCCGCTCGCAGCGCGGCAATAACAACGCCTACTGTCAAGACAACGAGATCAGTTGGTTCGACTGGACTGCGGTGTCACGTAACCAAGACCTCTGTGATTTCTTTCAAAAGGCGATCGCGTTTACACGTCGTTTCCCGAGTTTGCAGCGCCGGAAGTTCTTCCTCGGCAAAGATCTGGATGATGATCAGGTGCCGGATCTCACCTGGTTTGCACCCGACCTGGGACGTCCTCAATGGGGCGATGCCAACCTGCGGACGGTTTGTTACCAGCTCGATGCCAGCGAAGAAGGGGCCGACTCATCAGACGCTGCTCGCTTGTTTTTCATCCTCAACTCTCATTTCGAGTCTCAATGGGTGAAGCTGCCGCCACTCGAACCCGGTAGTGACTGGTACCGGACTATCGACACGAGCCTACCGAGCGGCGCGGATTTCGCGGAGCCTCGTCAAGAGGTCCCGGTCGAGCCGTCCGATCACTACATTGCCAATCCGCGGAGCACGGTGGTGTTGCTCGCTCGGCAAACTCAGGTTACTGAGCGGTCACGAATGGTTCAACCAAAAGAAGGTGCGGCGATGAGGCACTAAGATACTTGTCAGGTCAGAAGGTCTAATACGGCTTCTCCGTGAAAATTGCAGATTTAACGTTCAGTCTAACCCTCGGGTTCGGTGGAGGGGCAACCTGATGTGGTTGCCCTCTCCACTCAGCGTGAACCAAAGCTGAACCGAAAATTTAACCATTTCGCGCTATCTCTGAACCGTTCTTCGCTGTAATTTCTGACACGGCGAAGTATGGGTTTGCGTTCACCGCCCTTAATCTGGATATTCTCCAAGCACCACTGCGGTGAATGGCAGGCCTTATTCGATCTCTTGAGCAGTAAACTTTTTGTGCAGTGAAAAGAGTTCAACATGGCAGAGCAAAAGCAGAAGAAACCCAATATTCTCGTCATCTTTGGCGACGACATCGGCATGTGGAACGTCGGTGCCTACACCAACGGCATGATGGGCCGCACCCTCAACATTGATCGCATCGCCAAGGAAGGGATCCTATTTACCGACCACTATGGCCAGCCAAGCTGCACGGCGGGCCGCGCTTCGTTCATCATGGGCCAGTGCGGGCTGCGCACGAGGTTGACGAAGGTCGGTCTTCCCGGTGCGGCGCTCGGCATGCGGGCCGAGGACCCGACGATCGCCGAGCTGCTCAAGCCGCTGGGCTATGCCACCGGCCAGTTTGGCAAAAACCACCTCGGTGATCGTGACGAGCACCTCCCGACCATGCACGGCTTCGACGAATTCTTTGGCAATCTCTATCACCTCAACGCCGAGGAAGAACCGGAGCTGCGCGACTATCCGCCGGAAAAGGACTTCCCCAACTTCAAAAAGAACTATGGACCGCGCGGTGTCCTGCACTGCTGGGCGGACCCCCTGATCCCGCTTCGGGTACCGAAGATTTACAACCTGCGGACCGATCCGTACGAACACGCTGACGTCACATCGAACACCTACTATGATTGGCTGCTCGATCACATCTATCTGCTGGTGCCGGCGCAGGCCATCGCGGCGGAGTTCCTGGCGACCTTTAAGGAGTTCCCGCCACGCCAGAAGGCGGCCAGCTTCAGTCTAGACCAGGTCGTGGATGCGCTTACGGCTGGGACCGCGGGTGAGCGATGATGGCCTGCGCCAGTCTACGACAAGCGGGGTGCGGTTGACCTTCACTCCTTGATTAGGTTTGGGTTGGCCGTACCCCGGTCCCGGCAGTTTCGTTATTCTTGGTTGAACGTCTTTCGGAACGTTCACTTGAAACATTGAACCGAGCTGACCCCTGCTTACCGCGAGCGCTAGCCTAACGATACAACGGGAGGAAGAAAGAGAAAAGGACACATATGAAACGACAGCTACTGTCACTATTAGTCAGTGCGAGCATGACGTGTAGTGTTGGGATTGCATACGGGAAGGAATGCAAAGGTGTCAACTTCCCAGGCCAGTCCCAAGTCGAGGGCAACACGCTTGTCCTCAATGGTCTTGGCCTGCGCCAAGCAACGTTTCTGAAGGTCAACGTCTATGTCGCGGCGTTATATGTGGCGCAGACGTCGACCGACGCCAATGCCATCCTGGGGGCGAATTCTCCAAAGCAGCTAACCCTCCACTTTCTGCGCGACGTGGGTGCCGCCGACCTCAACAAGGCCTGGGAGGAGGGCTTTGAGAATAATGCCAAAGGACAACTTCTTGCCCTGAAAGATCGCATTGAGACACTCAAGAGCTGGATGGGAGATATGAAGACCGGCCAGCTCTTGACCTTTACGTACAAGCCGGGCGTGGGTATGCAGGTAGAGGTGAACGGAACAGTCAAGGGCACGATCGAAGGGGATGACTTCGCCAAAGCGTTTCTCGCTATCTGGCTGGGTGCCCATCCACCAAATGCGGGATTGAAAGCTGGGCTGCTTGGCGGCGACTGTGGGTAAACCTCGTCGCTAGAGTTGAGGACTTCTGCAAAAAGGACGATGGTGAGGCGGTAAGATGCAAAGTATCGCCTCTAACCGAAGAAGGGGAAGAAGATGGGAGAACTTCCGCTGTACGTTAAACTCCTCAACTTCGCATTCGTAGTGATCTACCTGGTCTCAGTTACGCTTGAGTCGACCCGCGGAGAGATCTTAGGAACCCTAAGGGACCTGAGCATGACGGGACGCGCCTTGCTGGCCAATTTCATCATCGTTCCCATCTTAGGGTTCTTTCTCATTCGCTTGTTTGATCTGCCGCCGGAAATCCGGCTCGGCTTCTTCTTGCTGGCTCTCTCCCCAGGAGGGTTTTTCGCGTTGCAATTCGCTCGGGTCTCCAAGGGCAATCGCGTCCTCGCCGTCGCGCTCCTAGTTCTTTTATCTGTCGTGGCGGTTGTGCTCACGCCGGTACTGACGACGGTGTTCTTTCCCCTGCACACGGGACGGATGCCGTTTACGTGGTTGGTGATACTGTTGCTGATGGTCATCGCGGTACCTCTGTTGGCTGGACGGGCCTTGCAACAACTCATACCCGAGATCGCACCCAAACTCGGCCGCTTCTTGGGCGCGCTGTCGATCGTGCTCTTCATCATGGGGGCGGTGAGCGCTGGAAAGTACAAAACGCCGGCAATCAAGGTCCTCGGTATGGAGGGAATCGCGGTGATCGTCATGCTATGCATTGGTTCTTGGATCGTCGGTTGGCTGCTCGGCGGCCCGGAGCTCAGGAACCGCAAGGTATTCGCGATCGCCACCAGCATGCGCAATGTTGGGGTCTGCCTTCCGATTGTCATCAACTATTTCCCCGGCACGGAGGTGATAGCGCCGATCTTAGCTTTTAGTGGCATTTCGATTCCGATGAATATGGTGTTCGCGCTCGTCACCGGCTGGGCGTTACGCGACCCGGTTGCACCCAGTGGTACGCGCCAGTGACCTTATCACCTTTGGTGAGGATGAATTTGGAGGAAGCCGAAATGGAAGAGTTGTTCAAAGAACTGGCACGCTACATTGCCCTCGGGGTGGAGGCCGGGGCGGCGGTGATTATTGTCGTCGGCGCCTTCAAGGCTCTGGTGCGAACCTTGTTCCCGTCGTTCGCCCGAGTGACGACGCTCCGTGAGAAGAAGGACATTTGGCTACATTTTGCCGCATGGCTGGTGCTGGCGCTCGAATTCGAGTTGGCGGCGGACATCATCCGCACAGCGGTCTCACCGACCTGGACCGATATTGGACAGTTGGCCTCGATCGCGGTGATTCGGACGTTTCTGAATTATTTTTTGGAGAAGGACATCGAGAAGTTCGCTGAGCCGAGACCTATGGCTGAAACGGCGAAGGCAGCGGACTAAATAAGTAATTGTAGGGCGCGTTTGATACGCCATTGACCGGCGCGCACTGCGCGCCCTACGATTGACGAACTAAAGAATGAGGCACGATCAGAAAGTGAGGCGGGCGTAGCGATGGCGGACAACCCACGAGACCAAGACAACCGGAATAGGTTCGAGGTAAAGCCCACGGTAGAGACCCATTTTTCCTGGCTGCGCACCCGCATGAGTACCGAGCGTACACTGATGTCCTGGATCCGTACGGCAACGGCGCTGATTGGCTTCGGCTTCACCATCGTCCAGTTCTTCGAGCGCTTCAAGAACATGGCAGGAGTCGCTCCGGCGGTTCACCCGGAAGCGCCGCGCTATCTCGGCCTGGCGCTCATCGGTGCCGGTGTTCTCGGACTGATCATTGCATTGTGGGAGTATCGTGGACTCCTACGCTACCTTTGGCGCGAGGAGTTCAAGCCCGTCGCCGGAGTCGGAGACGCTCCCGGGCACACGCCGGTCGTGGCGGTTGGGTTTATTCTGATCTTAATCGGGATATTCGCCTTTGGGGCCGTGCTCTTCCGCCTCCCATAATATATGAACATACAGTGATACATCATGGAGACCCCTGCCTCTCCACTCAGCCGTACATTCTCCTTGACCGAAGGTGGCCCAACCTACCAGCTCATGTTGCACGTAGCGGCGAGAAAACGCCAAGCCCCACTGCTGGTCACGCGGGCCTGGATTTTTGCCCTCATTACCTGGGTTCCTCTCTTGGTATTGTCTGCGCTCCAGGGGTTGGCATTGAGCAAGACAGTGACCATCCCTTTCCTCTACGATTTTGCCGCGTACAGCCGCTTTTTGCTGGCAGTCCCTCTCTTGGTCGTGGCGGAAATTGTCACTGGCCCTGCGTTGGCCGTGACCACGAACGCGTTCATCGACTCTGGTCTCGTCCCTGAGCGCCAGTATCCTGACTTCGAGGCGGCGATCGATGAGGGAATCAGACTGCGGAATTCCGCCTTGGCAGAGGGGATAATTCTCGGCCTGGCCTATATGGCTACCTTCCTGGGGTTCAAGGAGTTCGGCCACGGCGTGTCGACGTGGCACAGTGTTGTGTCTGACTTGGGACGCCAGTTCTCGCTGGCCGGCTGGTGGTACGTCCTGGTCTGTATTCCGCTTGCTCAGTTCCTCATCTATCGCTGGTCGTTCAGATTACTGCTGTGGGGCAGGTTCCTCTGGCGCGTGTCCAGGCTGGATTTACAATTGATTCCGACACACCCTGACGAAGCGGGAGGGCTCGGCTTTCTCGGCTACGCCC
>Ga0187894_10002882_pt1 | contig 19980 bp, 19 predicted proteins | sample GBC1701081metaG_FD_136650 | JGI IMG/M metagenome (GOLD analysis project Ga0187894, IMG submission 136650) | White microbial mat communities from a lava cave in the Kipuka Kanohina Cave System on the Island of Hawaii, USA - GBC170108-1 metaG ...
CGGTATCGCCGAGCCCAGCCAGGCCGACGAGATCATCACCACCCGGCTGCGGGACGCCCTCGCCCTGGTCGAGATCCGCCTCCTCGATCACCTCATCATCGGCGACGGCAGCTGCGTTTCCCTTGCGGAAAAAGGCCTTATTTAAGAGCCCAGGCGATGCGCAACACGCTGATTTGACTACGCAAAGCATCGCTGGTCTAATACGCGGCCCCGCAAGAGAGCCGCCATGTCCAGAGTCTGCCAGGTCACCGGAAAGCGCCCGCGCTCCGGCAACAAGGTTTCCCACTCGAACATCAAGAAGCGCCGACGCTTCCTGCCGAATCTGCACACGCAGCGTTTCTGGCTCGAGAGCGAGGGTCGCTGGGTGACGCTCAAGCTCTCGACGCGCGGCCTGCGCACGCTCGAAAAGCAGGGGCTCGAGAAGGTGGTTGCGTCCTTGCGCGCCACCGGAACCCACGTCTGAGGTCAATGCCATGCGCGACAAGATCAAGCTCGTTTCGAGCGCCGGCACCGGTCACTTCTACACCACGACCAAGAACAAGCGGCTCCATCCGGAAAAGATGGAAGTCAGCAAGTACGACCCGGTCGTGCGCAAGCACGTGACCTACAAGGAAGCCAAGATCAAGTAGGCCCCTGCGGGCCTCTCGGCTACACTCCCGGGCATTCCAACCGGGGGAGTTCCTCGCATGCGTAACGCGACTCTCGCTGCCGCCATCGCCATGGCGCTGCCGCTGCCGTCCGCCTGGGCACAAGAGGCCCCTGCCTCCCCTATGGCGCTGGGCGAAATCATCGTCACCGCGCAGCGTCGGAGCGAAAACATCCAGGACGTGCCGCTGTCGGTCTCGGCGCTCGAAGGCGAGCGCCTCACCGCCATGTTCGAGGGCGGTGGGGACATCCAGGTGCTCGCGGCCCGCGTGCCGAGCCTGTACGTCGAGTCGTCGAACGGGCGGCTCGCCCCGCGCTTCTACATCCGCGGCCTCGGCAATTCCGACTTCGACCTGGCTGCGTCGCAGCCTGTCTCGGTCATCGTGGACGAGGTCGTCCTCGAGAACGTGATCCTCAAGAGCTTCCCGATGTTCGACATCGAGCGGGTCGAGGTCCTGCGCGGCCCGCAAGGAACCCTTTTCGGCCGCAACACGCCGGCGGGCATCGTCAAGTTCGACACGAGGAAGCCCACGCTGGAATTCTCGGCCGACGTCGCGCTGAGCTACGGCGAGCTCGGCTCCAAGAGCATCGAAGGCGCCGTGGGCGGCGGCATCAACGATGCGGTCTCCATCCGCGTCGCTGCGCTGTACCACGAGCGGGATGACTGGATTGACAACGACTTCACCGGCGAGAACGACGCGATGGGCGGCTTCGATGAAATCGCCTACCGCGTGCAGCTCCTCATGGAACCCTCGGACCGGTTCAGCGCGCTGCTCAACTTTCACGGCCGCGACATCGACGGCACGGCTTCAATCTTCCGCGCCAACGTCCTCGGCCCCGGCAGCGACGGCTTCAATTCGAATTACGACCGCGACAGCGTTACCTTCGACGGCGGCAACAACAACCCGCAGAGCGCCGAGGGTACGGGCAGCTCGCTGAGGCTCGACATCGGGGTGGGCAGCAACGTGACCCTGACGTCGATCACCGCCTACGAAACGACCGAGAGCAGCAGCCTCGGCGACATCGACGGCGGCTTCGGTGCCGATTTCCTGCCCTTCGTCGGACCCTGCCCGCCGGGCAGCGCGCCGGGCGATCCCTGCATTCCGTTCCCGTCAACGACACAGGACGGCATCGATGACCTCGACCAGCTGACGCAGGAAATCCGCCTTTCCTCGCAGGCGAACGACCGACTGTTCTGGCAGGCGGGCGCCTTCTACTTCGATTCCGAATTCCAGGTGACGACCAACCCGTTCTTCGTGGCGGCGACCACGCTGACGCACGAGAACACCGCCTGGGCGGTGTTCGGCCAGCTCAGCTACGACGTTACCGACGCCCTGACGCTTACCGGCGGCGCGCGCTACACGGACGACGAGAAGGACCTCACGATCGACGTGGCGCCGATCCCTTCGCCGCCGCAAAACGTCCAGGACGACCAGATCAGCTGGGACCTGAGCGCCCACTACGAGGTCAACGACGACCTGAATATCTACGGCCGCCTCGCCTCCGGCTTCCGGGCACCGACCATCCAGGGCCGCGATGTCGCCTTCTTCGGCGCGCCCTCGATCGCCGACTCGGAGACGATCACGTCGATCGAAGCGGGCTTCAAGTCGCAGTTTGCCGACGATCGCGTCCGATTGAACGCCGCGGTCTTCTACTACGAGGTCGACGACCTGCAGCTCTCGGCCATCGGCGGCGGCGGAAACTTCGTGCAGCTCGTCAACGCCGACAAGGGCACGGGCATGGGCTTCGACCTGGACGGCGAATTCCTCATCACCGACCGCTTCATGATGACGCTGGGCTTCAGCTACACCGACACGGAGATCGACGACAACGAACTGGTCGTGCCGCCCTGCGGATCCGGCCTGTGCACGGTGCTCGACCCGCTCGACGGCAGCGGCCGCGCGATCGTCGACGGCAATTCCTTCGTGCAGGCACCGGAATACGTGGCGACCGTCACCGCGCGCTACGGCATGCCGATCGGCTCGAATGGCGAGTTGTTCTTCTTCACCGACTGGGCGTTCCAGGGCAAGACGCAGTTCTTCATCTACGAGTCGGAAGAGTCGTTCAGCGACGGGAACTTCGAGGGCGGCGCGCGAATCGGTTACTCGCACGACGGCGGCAAGTGGGAAGTGACGCTCTTCGGCCGGAACATCACCGACGAGGAAAACGTCAAGGGTGCGATCGACTTCAACAACCTGACCGGTTTCGACAACGAGCCGCGCGTCATCGGCCTGTCATTCAGGGCCCGCTACTGAGGCCGGTCCGCATGACATGCCGGAGCTGCCGGAGGTAGAGACGACGCGCCGGGGCATCGAGCCCTGGCTCGTCGGCCGGCGCATCGACGGGCTGCAGGTGCGCGAATGGCGGCTGCGCTGGCGCGTGCCGCGCACGCTCCCAGGGCGCATCCGCGGCGCGCGCATCCGCTCAGTGGGACGCCGCGCGAAATACCTCCTGATCGGCACCGACGCCGGGACGCTGATCCTGCACCTCGGCATGTCGGGAAGCCTCAGGATCCTCGACGCCGCGGCACCCCCGCTCGTCCACGACCACCTGGACCTCGTGCTCGATTCGGGCAAGTGCCTGCGATTCAACGACCCGCGCCGCTTCGGCTGCCTGCTGTTCACCGACCGCGAGCCCGAGCGCCACAAACTGCTCGCGCGACTCGCCGTCGAGCCGCTTTCTGAGGATTTCACCGGCGCGGCGCTCTGGCGGCGCGCGCGCGGCAAGCGCGTCGCGGTCAAGTCCTTCATCATGGATTCGCGCACGGTCGCCGGCGTCGGCAACATCTATGCGAGTGAGGCCCTGTTCCGCGCGGGCATCCGTCCCGGGCTCGCCGCAGGGCGCGTGAGCCGCGCGCGCATGGAGTCGCTGGTCGCCGCGATCCGCGCCGTACTCAACGAGGCGATCGGCGCCGGCGGGACGACGCTGCGCGACTACGTCGACGCCTCGGGGATGCCGGGCTACTTCCGGCAGCGGCTGTTCGTCTACGAGCGCACCGGCAAGGCCTGCCGACGCTGCGGCACCGCGATACGCCAGTTCACCCAGGGCGCGCGCAGCACCTACTGGTGCCCGACCTGCCAGCGCTAGGATTGCTTCCGGGCCTCGAGCGCCGCGGCGACCGCCGGGTGCACGAATTCGGAGACGTTCCCGCCATAGAGCGCGATCTCGCGCACCAGCGTCGACGAGATGAACGTGAACTGCTCCTGAGGCGTCATGAAGACGTAGTCGATCGCGCCATCGAGATGCCGGCTCATGCTGGAGAGCTGGAACTCGAACTCGAAATCCGAAACCGCCCGCAGGCCCCGCACCACCACCCCGCAGCCCTGCTCGCGGGCGAAGTCGACGGTGAGGCCGGCGTATCCCAGCACCGTGACGTTCTGCAGGCCTTCCAGGACCTTCTGCGCAAGCTCGACGCGCTCGCCGAGCGTGAAGAGCGGTGTCTTGCCCGGATTCCCGGCGATGCCGACCACTACGCGGTCGAAGATCCCGGCTGCGCGCCGGACGAGGTCGTGGTGGCCGTTGGTAATCGGGTCGAAAGTGCCCGGATAGACTGCGCTCCGCTTCGGGTTCACGTGCCGGGCTCCTTGGGTCGCCGGGCGAGATGATACCCGACCGCCCCGGCGCGCCCCGACCGGTGCAAAAGCCAGCCGGCGGGCAGCTCGGGCGGTCCGGCCTTCGCCGGCATCTCGACATAGATGCATGCATCGGGCGCGAGCACCCCGCTCGCGTCGAGCCTCTGCATCGCCTTCGCGAGGACGCCGGCTGCGAACGGCGGGTCGAGGAACACGATGTCGAACCGGGACTGCTGTCCTGAGAGCCAGGCGAGTGCGTCCGCCTCGACGACAGCCGCGCGACCCGGCGCAAGCTCGGCAGCGGTCTCGCGCAACCGTGCGGCATTGTCGCGGTCCCGCTCGACGAACGTGACGTGGGCAGCGCCGCGGGACAGCGCCTCCAGTCCCAGGGCACCGCTCCCGGCAAAGAGGTCGAGGCAGCGGCTGCCCGGGACTTCCGCCATCAGCCAGTTGAAAAGGGTCTCGCGGACACGGTCGGGCGTCGGCCGGATGACGCCCTTCCCCGGGAAGCGGATGCGCCGGCCGCGCCAGTCTCCCCCGATGATGCGCAGGGTATTCACCATCTTTTTTGCAGCGCACATCCCCTAGACTTGCGCGATGATACGCGCCCGCGACCTCCACTTTGCCGGAGCTTCCGACATGAGCAACCGTCTCGTCGCCGTTCTCCTGATGGCTGGACTCGCGCTTGCAGGATGCGGGGGTTCTTCGTCCGACAGCATCGGGCCGACCGACCCGACATCCGGCAACGGCAACCCGGGCGGATCGACCAGCGTCGGCGTTTTCCATCCAAATTTCCAGGTAGGCAACGGGGTCGGCGTGCTGCCCTACCCGACCGACCTCTATTTCAGCGGCTCGACGGATGGCACGCTCAACGGGCCGGTGACGCCATTCCTGCCGAACGCGGCGACCATCAATGCGCTCGACGGTTTCTCGACGGTCGCAAGCTCGACCGTGCGCTTCTCGGCACCGATCGATGCGGCCACGATTTCGCCCGCGTCGGTGATCATGCTCGAGGTCGACCTCGACAACGCGACGAAAGCGGCGATCGGTTTCCGGCGCCCGCTCATTTACGGCACCGATTACACGGCGCGCGTCGCGGCTTCGCTGGACTCGGGCGGCGCGACGCTCGAGATCGTGCCGCTGAAGCCGCTGACCCCGTCGACCGGCGCGAGCAACGTCGGCTATCTCGTGATCCTGACCGCCGGCCTGCAGGACACCAGCGGCAATGTCGCCACGCCTGACCGTGACTACCTGACCGTGCGCACGGCGGCTATCGCGGACCTGACGGGCGGCGTCTTCCCGCCGACCTGCATCACCGTCACGAATGCGACGCTGAACGCGGTCTGCCAGCTGACCTATACGCACCTCGCGGTTGCGAATGGCGCCGGCATCCCGCTGACGTCGATCGTCCTGACCTATTCGTTCTCGACCCAGTCGACGGCCGACGTCATGGTGTACGCGACGGCGACCGTGCCCGTCGCGCCGATCGGCGTGGTCGCGACGGGGCTCAACCTGTCGGCGCTCAACCCGGCACTGCCGCCGATCGCGGATATCTACGTCGGCCAGCTCGCGATCAACTACTACCTCGATTCCGCGGCGCCGCTCACCGGCCGCTGGGAGGCTGCGCCGGGCGGCCCGGGCGTGCCGTCGACCAACCTGACGCGCTTCAACCCGGTGCCGGTCGCCAAGTCGACCAATTTCCCGATTCCTCTCTTCGTCACCGTGCCGAATGCCGGCAGCGGGCAGGCGAAGCCAGCCGCGGGCTGGCCGGTGGTGATCTTCCAGCACGGCCTGTCGGGTAATCGCGTTCAGTCCGCAGCCGTCGCCGGCGCTTACGCCTCGCAGGGCTTCGTCGTCGCGGCAATCGACATTCCGCTGCACGGCATCACCGACACGACAAACCCGTTATTCCAGGCGGACATCGAGCGCACCTTCGATCTCGACCTCATCGACAACACGACGGGCGCTCCTCCTGCTGACGGCGTGATCGACCCCTCGGGCACGCACATCATCAACCTGACGAGCCTGTTGACGAGCCGCGACAACCTGCGCCAGGCGGCGATCGACATCGTGCAGCTCGCGGGCGCGCTGCCGAACCTCGACCTCGACGGCGACACGAACTCCGATATCGACCCGGCGCGCATCCACTACTCCGCGATCTCGCACGGCGCCATCGTCGGCACGATCGCAAACGCCATGCCGATTCCCACGGTTTCCGCGTACCTCAACGTCCCGGGCGGCGGCATCGCGAACCTGCTGCGCGATTCGGAGGCGCTCGGTCCGCGCGTCGAGGCGGGCCTGGTCGCGGCCGGCCTCACGCCGGATACCACGCTCTACGAGCAGTTCTTCCGCGACGCGCAGACGGCCGTCGACGCGGGCGACCCCCTCAACTACATCGCCGCGGCCGTCGCGGCGCGCCCCGTCCTGTTGACGCAGGTGATCAACGACACGGTCGTGCCGAACTCGGCGACGCAACGGCTCGTCAATGCCGCCCCGTTCGTGAAGACCGCGACGCCGGGCTTCAACGCCGTTGGCGCGGGCACGGGAACCTGGGTGCACTTCACCGAGGGCTTCCACGGCTCGCTCTTGTCGCCGGCCGCGAGCCTCGCGACGACCACGGAGATGCAGACGCATGCGGCCTCGCTCGCGGCGTCCGGCGGCACGGTGTTCGCAATCGCGAACCCGGCCATCCTGGAACCTTGACCGCGGCCGAGGGCGGATTCCTCGCGCGCCTCGCCGCGCGGGTCAATCGCGGCACTTCCTGGGCGCTCGACCTGGTCGCGGGTCGGCGCATCGACGCCGAACTGCTCGAGGAGCTCGAGACGCGCCTGCTCGCGGCCGATGTCGGCGTGGATGCGACCGAGGCGATACTCACTGAATTGCGCGGCAAGGTCGCGCGCTCCGAGCTCGCCGACGCCAAGGCACTCGAATCCGCACTCGCCGCTTCGCTGGTCGGGATCCTCGCGCCCACCGAGCGCCCGCTCGTCGTGGACCGTTCGAAGAAGCCCTTCGTGATCCTGGTCGTCGGCGTCAACGGCTCGGGCAAGACGACGACGATCGGCAAGCTCGCGCGGCGCCTCAGGGATGATGGAATGTCGGTGATGCTCGCGGCCGGGGATACCTTCCGCGCGGCCGCGGTGGAGCAACTCGCCGCCTGGGGGGAGCGCAACGGCGTGCCGGTGGTCTCGCAGGCGGCTGGCGCGGACCCGGCCGCGGTCGTATTCGACGCGCTGCAGTCCGCGAAGTCGCGCGGAGTCGACGTCCTGATTGCGGACACCGCGGGACGGCTGCACACGCAGTCCCACCTGATGGACGAGCTCGCAAAGATCGCCCGCGTGCTGAAGCGCCTGGACCCGGACGCGCCGCACGAGGTGCTGCTCGTCCTCGATGCGGGGCTCGGCCAGAATGCCGTGCGCCAGGCCGAGCAGTTCAGCCGGGCGATCGGCGTCACCGGCATCGCGGTGACCAAGCTGGACGGCACGGCGAAAGGCGGCGTCGTGATCGCGATCGCCCGGCGCTTCGGCCTGCCGATCCGCTTCGTCGGCGTTGGCGAACAGGCGGAAGATTTCGGTATCTTCAATGCCCGGGCTTATGTCGAGGGGCTGCTGCGTCCCGCAGCGGCAGGTTTGCCGTGATCCGATTCGACCGCGTATTCAAGCGCTACCCGAACGGCCGCGAGGCCCTTGCCGAGCTGTCGTTCGAGCTCGAGACCGGGGAGATGGCCTTCCTGACCGGCCACTCCGGCGCGGGCAAGAGCACGGTGCTGCGGCTGATCGCGTTGCTCGAGCGCCCGACACGCGGCCAGGTGTTCGTGAATGGCCGCAACACGTCGACGCTGCGCCGCGGCGCCATCCCCGCCTATCGCCGGCAGGTCGGCATCGTCTTCCAGGACCACCGGCTGCTCGACGACCGGCCGGTGTACGACAATGTCGCGCTCCCGCTCGCGATTGCCGGCGTACCGCGACGCGACATGGACAAGCGCGTGCGCGCGGCACTCGACCAGGTGGGACTGCTCGGCCGGGAGCGCTCCTTCCCGCTCGAGCTGTCGGCGGGCGAACAGCAGCGCGTCGGGATCGCGCGCGCCGTCATCACGAAGCCGCCGGTGCTGATCGCTGACGAGCCGACCGGCAACCTCGACCCGGACCTCGCGCTCGAGGTCATGAACCTGTTCCAGCGCTTCAACGCGGTCGGCGTGACGGTGCTGGTCGCGACCCACGACGTGCACCTGCTCGAGCGCTTCCGCGTGCGGCGGCTGCACATCGAGAAGGGCAGCCTCGCCTCGGTGCCGCATGCCGCTGCCTGACCGCATCTCGACCCACTTCGAGCGCCACGGTCAAGCGCTGCTCGGCTCGCTCGGCCGGCTCGTGCGCCAGCCGTTCGCCACCTTCCTGACCGTCGTCGTGATCGGGATCGCCCTCGCCCTGCCGGCCGCGCTCTGGCTCACCGTCGTCAACATGCGAATCGTGACGGAGGGGCTCGACGACACCGTGCAGCTATCCGTCTATCTTGCGATGGGAACGACCGCCGCGCAGGCGAAAAAGTCGGCCACCGCGATCGAAGCCTCGATGGGCGTCGCCGGTGCGGTGCTCGTGAGCCCGGAGGAAGGGCTCGCGGAGTTCCGCAAGCGTTCCGGCATCGACGAGGCACTCGAGGCCCTGCCGGAAAATCCTTTGCCCTGGCTGGTTCGGGTGCGGCCCTCGCACCCGCACGACACCGCGCCCGCCATGGAAACGCTGGCGGCAGCGCTGCGCAAGATCGAGCGCGTCGATTTCGTGGAGGCCGACACGGCCTGGGTGCGGCGCATCCACGCGATCGAGGACACCCTGCAGCGGCTGGTGCTGCTGGTCGCCGCCGTGCTCGCGGCCGGCGTGCTCGCCGTCGTCGGCAATACCATTCGCCTCGAGATCAACGGGCGCCGTGCGGAGATTGAGGTGACGAAACTCGTCGGCGGCAGCAATGCCTTCGTGCGCCGGCCTTTCCTGTATTCAGGTTTCTGGCAGGGCCTCGGCGGCGGCCTGCTGGCGGTCGCGTTGATCGCTGCGGGCCTGGCCGCGCTCGACCCCTTCGTGGAACGGCTGTCCGCAGCCTACGGCACGGCTTTCACCCTGCGGGGCCTCACTCGCGAGGAATGGCCGGTCGTCCTCGGCAGCGGAGCGCTCCTCGGACTGGTCGGCGCCTGGCTGGCGGCGACTTACCACCTGCGCCGCATCGAGCCGCGTGCGTAACTGGCTGTTTCATAACACATTTAAGCCGGTTATGAGGGGAACTCCGGGGGTTCTTAGCACTCTATTGACACGAGTGCTAGTATCGATACCCGGAGGTAAACCAAGACCATGACTGGCCAGGCTCTCACGCTTCCGAATCCCGCCCTCGCCCTGACCGGCCCGCTCGGCAGCCTCGAGGCATACATCGAGCGCGTGTCGGCGGTCCCGATGCTGAGCCGCGAGGACGAGCTCGCGCTCGCGCGGCGTTTCCGCGATGACCAGGACCTCGAGGCCGCGCACACGCTCGTGCTCTCGCACCTGCGCTTCGTCGTGCACATCGCGCGCGGCTACATGGGCTACGGCCTGCCGGTCGGCGACCTGGTCCAGGAAGGCAACGTCGGCCTCATGAAGGCCGTCAAGCGCTTCGATCCCACCATGGGCGTGCGGCTCGTCAGCTTCGCCGTGCACTGGATCCGCGCCGAGATCCACGAGTACGTGATCCGCAACTGGCGGCTGGTGCGCGTCGCCACCACCAAGGCGCAGCGCAAGCTGTTCTTCAACCTGCGCCGCATGAAGAAGAACCTGGCCTGGCTCTCCGACGAGGAGACCGCGGCCGTCGCCGGCGAGCTCGGCGTCGACGCGCGCGAGGTGCGCGAGATGGAGCGCCGGCTGTCCGCGCGCGACCTTTCCTTCGACCCGGCGCCGGACACCGGCGACGAGGAGTCCATCGCCTCGCCGTCGCTCTACCTGCCGGCACCGGCAGCGGACCCGGCGGCCATCGTCGAGCAAGACGAGTGGGAAGGCGCCATGTCGGGCAGCCTGACTTCGGCCCTCGAGGGTCTCGACGAGCGCAGCCGCACGGTGATCCGCTCGCGCTGGCTCGGCGAGGAAAAGAAAACTCTCCAGGAACTCGCCGCGGACTACGGAGTTTCCGCCGAGCGCATCCGGCAGATCGAAGCCGCCGCGCTGGTCAAGCTCCGGGCCGCGATGACCGGCTGACGGCCGCCGCCACGGCCTGGTGCACGCCGCGATCGAGCGGGTCCGGCACCAGGTCGTCGCCCCGGGCGAGTTCCGCGATCGCGCCCGCCGCCGCCAGCAGCATGGCGTCGGTGAAGCGCGGCGCCCGCGCCTCGAGCACGCCCTTGAAGAGGCCCGGGAATCCAAGCAGGTTGTTGATCCCCTTGCCATCCGCCGCGAATGCAGCGCCATGCGCGATGGCAACGGCAGGCTCGATCTCGGGGTCCGGGTTCGAGAGCGCGAGGATGATCTGGCCCTTGCGCACCGAGTCCGGCGCGATCAGCCCGCGCTTGCCCGTGGTCGCGATGACGATGTCGGCCTTCTGCATGATCTCGGCCAGGTTCGACGCCTCGCCACCCATCCCCGTGAGGCGCGCGAGCGCGCGCGGGTCGAGGTCCGCGCCCAGTACGTGCCTGGCGCCCGCCTGCTGGAGCAACCGCACGATGCCGATGCCCGCGGCACCGAGCCCGACCTGGCCGACGACGGAGTCGGCGAGCGAAATACCCGCGCGGCGGATCGCATTCAGCACGGCCGCGAGGGTCACGACCGCGGTCCCGTGCTGGTCGTCGTGCAGCACGGGCCGGTCGAGGCGCGCGCGCAGGCCTTCCTCGATCTCGAAGCAGGCCGGCGCCGCGAAATCCTCGAGCTGGATCGCGCCGAAGCCCGCTGCGATCTTCGCGATGCAGTCGATGCAGCGCGCCGGGTCCTTTTCCTCGAGGAGGATCGGCACGGCGTGGATGCCGACCAGCGTCGAGAAGAGTGCCGCCTTCCCTTCCATCACCGGCAGGCCCGCGAGCGGACCGATGTCGCCGAGCCCGAGCACCGCCGTGCCGTTGGTGATCACCGCGACCGAGTTGCCGACGCTCGTGTATTCCCAGGCGAGCGCGGGATCGCGTTGGATCGCGAGGCAGACACGGGCGACGCCCGGGGTGTAGATGTCGCGCAGCACCTGCTGCGTCGTGATCGGGATGGCCGACTCGGTACGGATCTTGCCGCCGCGGTGCCGGTCGAACACGCGGTCCGATTTGCCGACGAAGCGCGCGACAGGCAGTGCGTCGATGCGGGAGTAGAGGCTGCGATCCGCCTCCTCGTCCATCTCCAGCGTGATCTCCCACAGCGTGCGGCCCTGCTCGCGGCGCAGCGCCTGCAGGTGGTCGATCGTGAGTCCCGCGTCGGCGATCACCTGCAGGACGCTCGCGAGGCTGCCCGGCTGGTGCACCGTCTCGATCATCAGGATCTCGGGGATCTTCACGCGCGGAATCGTACCCGATCGGTGGTACCCTAGGCGGTCGACAAACCCCCGGGAGTCACGCGATGTTGATGCTATCCAGGACTGTCCGCGCGGCGGCGTTCACTGCGCTGTTGCTCGGCCTCGCGGCCTGCGCCAGCCAGAAGGAGCCCGCCGAGGCGGCGCTCGCAGCGGTCGAGGCGAAGTTCACGGAAATGGGCGCCGATATCCGGAAGTACCTGCCCGAACGCTACGCGGAGGTCGAGCAGCGCATCGCCGGCTTGCGCGATTCGGTCGCGAAACAGGAATTCGGCGACGTCGTCGCCGGCGCCGCTGCCGCGCAGGACGACATCAAGCGCGCGGTCGCCGATGCGCGCATCGAGCGCGCCAAGGTCCTGATGGCGATGGAAGGCGAGTGGAACGACATGGTGACGTCCGTGCCGGCGATGGTCTCGGCCATGGACAGGAAAATCACCTCGCAGCGTGGCCGGCCGCCCCAGGGCATGACGGCTGACGCCTGGAAGCAGACCGTCGCGGACTACGACTCCGCACGCGATGCCTGGAGCAAGGCGGCTGCAGAAATGACGAGCAAGACATTCGAGGCGACCGTGCTGGTCGCGCGCGACGCCAAGGCGAAGATCTCCGCCATCATGGATTCGCTCAACGTCAAGACGTCCTGAGGCCGGCCGTGAATTGCCGAATCCTGCTCGCCGCGTTCGCGGCCACCATCGCCCTTGGTGCCTGCTCGCAGAAGGATCCCGCCCAGGAAGCCATCACTGCCGCCGAGAATGCGCTGAACGCCGTCTATGAGGACGCGGCGAAGTACGTCCCCGAACGCTACGCCGAAGTGAAGCAGGACCTCGAGACTTCGCGCGCCGCCTTCAAGGAGGAGCGCTACGCGGACGCGATCGCCGCGGTACGGAACCTCCCCGCCGACGCCGAGGCGCTCGCCAAGGAAGCCGCCGCCGCCAAGGAAAGGCGCATCGCGGAGCTCGATGCCGACTGGGCGCGGCTGTCGGGAAGCGTGCCCGACCTGCTTGCAGGCGTCGGCGGGCGGCTGGAGGAGCTCGGCAGATTGCGCGCGCTCCCGGAGGGCATGGACAAGCAGCTCCTCGACGAGGCGAATGCGGCGCTCGCCAGCGCGCGCGCCGCCTGGGACGAGGCCGGCGCCGCGCAGGCGCGCGGCGACATCGAGGCCGCCGTCGGCAAGGCGCGCGACGCCGAGGGCATGGCCCAGGACCTCTTCGGTCGACTCGGGATGCCTGCCGCTTGAGCCCGCTCGACCTCTACGAGGTCGGCACCTCGCTCACTGACGAAGAGCGCATGGTGCAGGGCTCCGTCGCGCGCCTCGTGGACGAGCGCGTCCTGCCTGTCATCCAGAAGCATTTCGAGGATCACACGTTTCCGCGCGACCTCGTGCCGGAGATCGCGGCGCTGGGACTGCTCGGCAGCTCGATCGAGGGCTACGGCTGCGCGGGCATGAATGCGGTGTCCTACGGGCTCGTCTGCCAGGAGTTGGAACGCGGTGACTCAGGAATCCGCAGTTTCGTCTCGGTGCAGTCGAGCCTCGTCATGTACCCGATCCACGCATTCGGCAGCGAAACCCAGCGCCAGAAGTACCTGCCGCGCATGGCGACAGGCGAGCTGATCGGATGCTTCGGCCTGACCGAACCGCACGGCGGCTCGGACCCGTCGAACATGAAGACGCACGCAAAGCGCCGCGGCAAGGACTGGGTCCTGAACGGCGCCAAGATGTGGATCACGAATGCCCCGATCGCCGATCTTGCCGTGGTCTGGGCCACGACCGATGAAGGAATTCGCGGCTTCATCGTCGAGAAGGGCATGCGCGGCTTTGCGGCGCCGGAGATCGAGCGCAAGTTCTCGTTGCGCGCCTCCGCGACCGGGGCCCTCTACTTCGAGGATGTGGCCGTGCCGGAGGAAAACCTCCTGCCCGGCAGCACGGTCGGCCTCAAGGCGCCGCTCTCCTGCCTCACGCAGGCGCGGTTCGGCATCACCTGGGGCGTGATCGGCGCGGCCCAGGCCTGCCTCGCGCAGGTCCTCGACTACACGAAGGACCGCATCCTCTTCGGCCGGCCGTTGGCGGCGAACCAGGCCATCCAGGTCCGGCTCGCGCAGATGGCGCGCGGAATCACGGGCGCGCAACTCATGTCACTGCAGCTCGGACGCCTCAAGGACGCGGGCCGCATGCATCCCTCGCAGGTCTCGCTCGCCAAGTGGAACAACTGCCGCATGGCGCTCGACATCGCCCGCGATGCGCGCGACATGCTGGGCGGCTCCGGCATCAGCGCCGAGTACGTCCCGATCCGGCACGCGCTCAACCTCGAGAGCGTGATCACCTACGAAGGTACCGAGACGATCCATCAGCTCACGATCGGCCGTGAGCTCACGGGGATCAATGCCTTCTAGCACCGCTGCGCGGCTCGCGCGCGAGGCGCTCGAGCAGCTGGGCGTCCGCTTCACCTTCGGCATCCCGGGCGTGCACAACACCGAGCTCTACGACGAACTCGGCGCATCTGACACCATTACGCCGGTCCTCGTCGCCCACGAGGGCGGCGGCGCCTTCATGGCGGACGCGGTCAGCCGTACGGGCGCGGGCATCGGCACTCTCGCCATCGTGCCGGCGGCCGGCGTCACGCACGCGGCCAGCGGCATCGGCGAGGCTTTCCTCGACGGAATCCCGATGCTCGTGATCGCCGGCGGCGTGCGACGCGACCTCGGCCGCGCCTACCAGCTCCACGACATGGACCAGCACGCGTTGCTGGCGCCGATCACGAAGGCGCGCTGGCGCGTCGCCCGGCATGCCGACGTGATCCCCACGATCCAGGAGGCCTACCGGGTCGCGACCTCCGGAGAACCGGGCCCGGTATTCGTCGAGATCCCGGTCGACCTGCAGCTCATGCCCGGCGACGCGGGCGAGCGGCCCGCGTTCGTGGCCGCGCCGGCGGAAGGCAGCCGCGCCGCCGCGGCCGACCTCGCGCGCGCGGCCGCCCTGCTGCGCGCCGCGAAGCGGCCCGCGATCTTCTGCGGCTGGGGCGCCGTCGATGCGACGGCGGAACTCATCGCGGTCGCGGAGCTGCTCGGCACCCCGGTTTCGACGACTTTGCAGGGCTTGTCCGCGTTTCCCGGCAATCACCGCCTGCACGCCGGATTCGCACTCGGCCGCGCCGCGGTCCCTGCGGTCGAGAACTCCTTCGACGGCTGCGATGCGCTGCTCGCGGTCGGCACCCGCTTCGCCGAGATCCCGACCGGCAGCTACGGCTGGGAACCGCCGGCGAACCTCGTGCACGTGGACATCAACCCGCGCGTGTTCGGCGCGAACCATCCCGCCGCGGTCGCGCTCGAGGGCGACGCTAAGGCGGTGCTCGCGTTGCTTCGCGACGCGCTCGGCAACGTCCAGGAGTCGGCACGAGCAAACGCCGTCGCCGCGGCGATCGCGAAGGACAAGCGCGCCTATCGCGAGGAGTGGCTCGCTCACGATTCGAAAAGCCGGGTCAATCCGCAGCGTTTTTTCGGGGCGCTGCGCGCACGACTGCCCGATGACGGAATCGTGGTCGCGGACGACGGCAACCACACGTTCCTGGTCGCCGAACTGATGCCCATCCACGCGCCGCGCTGCTTTTTCTCGCCGTCCGACTTCAATTCCATGGGCTACTGCATTCCCGGCGTCATCGGCGCCAAACTCGCCCGGCCGGAGCGCACGGTGGTCGGCATCGTCGGCGACGGCGCGGTGCGCATGACCGGACTCGAGATGGCGACCGCGGTCGCGCAGCAGGCCGGCGTGGTCTGGTTCGTGTTCAACGACGGCGAGCTCGCGCAGATCGCCCAGGCGCAGGAAACGCCCTACAACCGCAAGACCTGCACCGTGCTTCCCGGGCTCGACCTCGAAGGGCTCGCACGCGCGAACCGCGTCGGTTTCCGCCTGTTGAGCGACGACTCCGGGGTGGACGACGTCGTCGCCGATGCCCTCGCCTGCGCCGCGCGCGGCGAGCCGGTGCTGGTAGACGTGCGGATCGATTATTCGAAGCGCACGCGCTTCACCGAGGGCGTCATCAAGACCAACCTGAAGCGCTTCGGCCTCGCCGACCAGGCGCGGCTGGTCGGCCGCGCGCTGTGGCGCCGCCTTGCAGGGTAGCCCGCGCATGACGCCCGCCGTCGTCGCGCACCGGGGCGACGCGGAACACTTTCCCGAGAACAGCCTGCCTGCGCTCGCGGCGGCCTGGCGGCAGGTCGAGTTCGCCGAGTTCGACGTGCAGCTTTCCGCGGACGGCGTGCCGTTCGTGATCCACGACACGGGTCTCGAGCGCACCACGCGCGGCGCCGGCGATGTCCGTCTCATGATGTCGGGCCAGCTCGACGGCATCGACGCCGGCGAGCCGGCGCGCTTCGGCGGCCAGCATGCCGGCACTGCGCTGCCGCGGCTCGCCGAGGTCGCCGGGCTGATGTCGGAGTTGCCGAAGGCGCGCGCCTTCGTCGAGGTCAAGCGCGCGAGCCTCGTGCACCACGGGCGCAGGCACTGTGTCGAGAGCGTGCTGGCCGCGATCGAGCCGGTACGCGAGCGATGCGTCCTCATCTCTTTCGATGCCGATGCCTGCCGGCTCGCGCGCGCGGCCGGCAAGCTCCCGGTCGGCTGGGTCCTCGACGCCGACCCTGTGCAGCTGCGCCCCGTGCTCGAACTGATGCAGCCCGACTACGTGTTCTGCGACCATCAGCGCATGCCCGCCGCGCGGACCCTGCCTGCAGGACCCTGGACCTGGGTGGCCTATGAGGTGACGGACGCCGCGCTCGCGCTCGACCTCGCCGCGCGCGGCGTCGGGATGGTGGAGTCGATGGCTCCACTCCGCCTTGCCGGCGAGCTCGCGGGCCGAGAGATGCTGCACACATGAGCGGCCCCGTCTACGTCGCCATCGACCAGGGCGGACATGCGACGCGGGCGAGCGCATTCGCAGCCGATGGAACGATCGAGGGGGCCGCGCTCGTCACGATCGCGACGCAGCGCAACGCGCTCGGCCACGTCGAGCACGATCCCGAGGAGATCGTCGCAAGCGTGACGACGGCGCTCGCCGAGCTCGCGCGAATCGTTCCTTCCTCGCGCTGGTCCGCGGCCGGGCTCGCGGTCCAGCGCTCGAGCCTCGCCTGCTGGGACGACGCGGACGGCCGCGCGCTCGCGCCTGTCATCTCCTGGCAGGACACGCGCGCCGCCACCTGGCTCAAGGGACTCGAGCGCCGGGCCGAGGACGTGCAGCGCATCACGGGCCTGCAGCTCTCGCCGCACTACGGCGCGAGCAAGCTGCGCTGGTGCCTCGACCACGTGCTGGAGGTCAGGAGCGCCGCCGCGCAGTCGCGGCTGCGCGCCGGACCGCTCGCGAGCTGGCTGCTGCACCGGCTGCTCGAGGAGCGCCCGGTCCTCGCCGACGCCTCGACGGCGGCGCGAACGCTCCTCTGGTCGCCATTCACGCGCGACTGGTCCGAGGAGTTGCTCGCGTTGTTCGGCATCCCGCGCGTGATCCTGCCGCGCGCGACCGGCACCTCGCACGCCTTCGGCACGCTCGCCTGCGAGGGCGCCCGCGTGCCGCTCAACACCTGCAACGGCGACCAGTCGGTGGTCCCGTTTGCGTCCGGACCGCTCGACTTCGACGCCGCCTACGTCAACCTCGGCACCGGCGCGTTCGTGTTGCGTCCGACGACGGAGGCGCTGCGTGCGCCGCCGCTCCTGACGAGCGTCATCCGCGCCGACGGGGAGCACTGCGACTTCGTGCTGGAAGGCTCGGTCAACGGCGCAGGCGCGGCGCTCGCGTGGCTGGAGCTCCATCAGGGCGCGGCCGCGGACCGGTTGCTCGGACTCCTCGACCGGGCGCCGCTCGTGGACGACGGCGCGCCGTTCTTCCTCAACGGCGTCTCGGGCCTTGCTTCCCCGTTCTGGCGACCGGAATTCGAGTCGCGCTTCGTCGGCGAAGGTTCGGAACTGCAGCAGTGTCGCGCGGTGCTCGAGAGCGTCGCCTTCCTGATCAAGGCGAACCTCGACGAGATGGATCGCCACCGCCCTGCGCCTCTGCGCCTCGTTGCGAGCGGCGGCCTTGCCGAGAACCGGTTGCTGTGCCGCATGCTCGGCTGCCTCGCGGATTCGCCCGTCGACCGCGGCAGCGACCGCGAGGCAACTTCGCGCGGGCTCGCCTGCATCGTGGCCGGCATGCCCGCGGAATTCCGCGGCCCGCCCGTCGAGCGCTTCGATCCCGAGCAGGAGCCGCGGCTGCTGGCGCGCTACCTGAAGTGGCTGGGGCTCATGCGCGAAGCGGCCGGCGTCGGCTGATCAGTCCCGTGCGAGCTCGTCGGCGATCCGCCGGTCGACCCAGCTCGGGCCGCGCAACGCTTCCATGAACCCGCAGTGCCCACCGCGTGGCGTGACCGTGATCCTGAGCGCCGCCGGCCGTGCGAGCCGCGCGAGGTCGCGCGCGTCGATCATCGGGTCGTCCGCGGCGGTGATGAGCTGCGCCGGACCCTCCAGCGACTCGAGCATCCCGCCCGTGATCGCGTAGCCCGCAAGGTAGCTCGCGAGGTCCGGGTAGTCCGTGTACTTCAGCACCATGCGCTCGGTCATGCTGCGCAGGGACCGGTCCCCGATCAATTCGCCGAAATCGTAGGCGCCCGGCCAGGCTTCCTGCTTGAGGCGCAGCGACGTGCGCCACTTGTGCATGAAGTAGCGGTGGTAGATCGCGGGGCCGTGCTCGAGCGCCTCGAGCGTATTCGCCGGATCCAGCACCGGGCAGACTGCGACGATGCGCGCGATCCTGAGCCCTGCCGCCCGGGCGCGGGCGCCGACGCGCAGGCAGAAGTTGCCGCCGAGCGAGTACCCCGCGAGCGTGAGCCGGTGCCGCGGGAAGAGCGCCTGCAGGCGCACGGTGGCGCCAACCACCTCGGGCAGGCGGCAGGAGTGGAACAGTTCGCGGTTGAGCGCGTGCGTGCCGCCGTGATCGCGCAGGTTCAGGCGCACGACGTCGAAGCCACGCTCATGCAGGAGCTGGGCGACCGAGAGCACGTAGAGCGAATCGGCGCTGCCTTCCCAGCCGTGCAGCAGGACCGCGAGGCGCGGGGGCGAAGCCGAGCCGCCGCCAGGCGGCGCGGCATGCAGGCCCATGAGGCGAACGCCCTCCCCGCAATCCAGCACGAGCGGCCGGCTCGCGCGGCGCATGGTGTTGGCGCGTCGCTCGACCCAGGACCGCCGGAGCGGCAGGCTCGGCAGGATCGACTGAAGGTGCCGGTTCGCCATCCAGGCCGGCGGGTTGAATTCGGCCGGCGCTTCAGTCAAGGCGAACCTGCGAAACGCCGGGCAAGCGCGTCACGAAATCCTGTCCCATGAGCCGGGCGGGCGTGGTGAAACCGGCGGGCGCGCCGCCCGCCAGCAGGCGCTCGGCGATCGCGACGGACGCATCGCGCGTGAGCGTATAGCCGTTCGGCACCCGGATCCGCGCCGTCGCGCGGCGGCCGGACGCGTTCTCCGCCTCGCCCCAGACGAACATCGGCGACTTCTCGCGCGCCGCCTCGTCCGGCCCGGGCTCGCGTTTCGCGATGCGTGACTTCAGGAATGCCTGGACCGCCTCGCGACGCAGCAGCCAGCCGATGCCGCCGAGTCGCCGCAGGTTCGCAAGCGCCTTCGGCGAGACCGGGACGTAGACCTCGACGTTCGGGATGCCGGTGGTGCGGAAGGCGGTGCTGACGTCGCCCCAGGGAATCGCGGTCGCGAGTTTCTCGCCGGCGCCGAAGTCGATGCGCCGGCTGCGCGAGCCGAGCGGGATACGGCGGAGTGCGCCGCCTTCGCGCACGCGGCTGCCATGCCCGAGACCCTCGACGCTGGTCGCTGCGGTGCCGCGGCTGAGGCCGCCGCGGCTGTCGAAGCCGAGCGCAAGGCGCGTCGCATCCGGGAGCGCCGCGGCGAGCGTCGCAGCGAGACAGTCGGTCGGCACGACGTCGAAGCCGGTGCCGGGACAGACGACGATACCCGCTTCGCGCGCGGCGGCATCCTGACGGAACGCGTGCTCGAACACCTCGATCTCGCCGGTGATGTCGGTGTAGTGCACGCGAGCGGCGAGGCAGGCCGCCATCATCGGCGCGGCGGTCGCCGAGAACGGGCCGGCGCAATGGATCACGACGCGAAATCCCGCGAGCGCGGCGGCGATCCGAACCGGCTCCGCGAGGTCGAAGGCAAGCGCCTCGCAACCGAGTTGTGCAGCGACTTCCGCTACCGCGTCGCGCGAACGCCCGGCAAGCACGGGCGCGAGGCCGCGCTCCGCCGCGGCCC
>Ga0187894_10002883_pt1 | contig 19979 bp, 13 predicted proteins | sample GBC1701081metaG_FD_136650 | JGI IMG/M metagenome (GOLD analysis project Ga0187894, IMG submission 136650) | White microbial mat communities from a lava cave in the Kipuka Kanohina Cave System on the Island of Hawaii, USA - GBC170108-1 metaG ...
TGGCCACTGACCGGCTAGCGGGTTTCGGACATGGAGGAGTTGTGTGCTGGATGTGCGCCATATACGGCGCACATCCAGCACACAACTTGCGCCCTTGTTCACGCAGCGTGAAATCGGTCACAGTGTGTGAACTTGTCACAACTGTAAAGGTCCCGGTAACAGAGGAGCCCTAGCACGCTCATCGGTCTCAGCCGTACGTGACAACCGCTCATGAAGGATACGGTACCCTCCCTGGAACCTATTTGAATCCTACGCTCCATGTTCACCTGCTCGTATCTGTCATAGGGTGAGCCCCTTGCCGGAACGCAGTGGGAAAACCTAGAGCGCGTTGTTCCTTGAATGGTCGGCGCGATCGGCTTGATGACGTAGCAACCACGGCCTTCAAGGAGGTCCTCGTATGCGGCGGTTAGGGGTTTGCGTGATCTACGCCTCGGGTGACCCCGCCCAGTCGAAGGACCTTGGTCCCCACGACAGCGTGCTACAAGAATTCCTTTTCACGTTTGACGATGGGTGAACTGGCCGCCGTCCGACGACTAAGCAATGACTCCAAACCCCAACCCAAAGGCAAGTCCACTATCTCCGGCTCTTTCGCCTACCACGCCCACCGCGAAAGATACAGACTAAGGGGGACCGGATGGCGAACGTTCCATATACATCCTCGCGGCAGGCTGCAAGAGAACTTGTGCATCCGCGAGAGTATGAGGACGAGGCGATATATCGAGCGTATCTCTTTGGCCCATTCCGCGCCTTTCGTAAAGATCGGCCACTAGGCGAGGAGGCACCTCGACGCAAGAAGGCTCTCACGATCCTCAAGTGGTTCCTGCTAAATCCAGGCAAACCGAGTTCGGCCGACGAATTCATTGATATGTTCTGGCCGGATAGCCCGCCCCAGAAGGCGCTCAGCAACTTCCACGTCACCATACATTGCCTCCGTCGGATGCTCGAACCGGACCTGGATCCCAGACAGGAATCGGCCTTCATCCGGCGCAGCCTGAACAACTTTTATTATTTTCAGCTGAGGGAGAGTTGGTGGACCGATACCAGCGATGTGGAGATGCTCTTTGAGCGGGGGTATGCCAGTGATGCTCAAGGCGCGAGAGGGACAGCTTGTTTCTACTACCGCAGGGTCTCAAGCTACTGCATTCAAGGATTTCTCGCGGAGGACGACTCCGGAGATTGGCTGCTGCCTTATCGGCGGCGTTACCAACATATCTATACTCAAGTACTGATGCGTCTCATGCAACTCTCTATGCAGAACAACGAGCGGGAGGAGTTGCTGGAGTATGCCTACCAGATGATTCGGATAGATCCCTATAACGAGTTAGCGACCAAGGTGATCATCGATGCCCACCTGCAATCGGGCAATGTTGCGCGCGCTCAACGCAGGCTGCAGTTGTTATGGAATTCCCTGCAGCGCGACTTGGGGGTACACCCAACCAAGGAGTTCTATACGTTACGTGAACGGATACAGGCGGCCTCTAGCGTGTAGTGTGTCTAGCGGTTTAAGCGAAAGAGGCACTTTCATGTGTGGTAACTCTCCTGTAAGTCCCATTCCATACCGTGACACACGATGCGAGGGAGAACTTTCGACTGCGCCTGTGGGGAGGAAGCAAGTGCCGTGTCGTCTTATCTGGGTCTGGTCACACTCTTAGCTCGCGACATGCCACGCACCGAGAATTCTATGCCGCGCTGCTGAAGTTCGTGCTCGTCGCCCCGTTTCCTCACCTGATGAAGACTTCACCTGGGCCCACCTCAACCATGAGCCCCATCGAGTTGCGAACCGCTGTGGTCGATATGGGCAAGGGCCGCACCGTTTCGGAGCGATGGATCCCGGGAACAACTATGTTCAAGTTTTTGACGTCTAATCCAAAGTTTCGTAAGATCCAGAGTCAACTGGCTGGAAGGGAAGGTCCAACCATGACCGTGAACGAAGTTTTCGAGGGCCTGTCCACCCGCTTCAATCCATCGGCGGCAGCAGGGCTGACCAGCACCCTTCAGTGGCATATCACGGACGAGGAGCCCGGGGTCTGGGCTTTTGAGATCGTCGACGGCATGGGCCGACTGATCCCCAACGGTGTCGAGAAGCCTGATACCACGTTTACGACCAACGCCGAAACCTGGGTTGCGATCGCTGAGGGCAGGCAGGACCCGATGAGGGCTTTTATGACAGGAAAGCTCAAGGTGGCCGGCGACATGATGCTCGCCATGAAGGTCTCCGAGCTCTTCGATACGTAAGGGCATAAGTTCGCGGTAGCTACTTGCGCAGAAGAGCGGTCAGCAGCGGTCTTCGTGCGTCACTGCTCACGCATGCAATGCGGGGCGGCCGGGGACGCCGCTCCAGAGCACTAACGGGGCTTCGCCCCGGCCCGATGAGCATGGCGGGACTCCCCCAACTTCGACTTCGGGACGTATGTGACCAGAAGTCGAATTGGGGCCAGACCTTCAGAAGACAACTCCCAAACTTGACCCACGCGCAACGCCTTTGCGGATCCAAGTTCCCTAGCCCTTGGACCCCACACCTCCTGACACGTGCGATAATTGTTGCGGTGTCGTCAGGCCCACGCGCCTCACCCGCAACACCACATCGCAAGAAACCGCAACTCGCAACACGGCCGATCCGTTCGACCACCGTTTCCTCCTAATGCGGAGGAAACCGAACCCGGACCCATCAGGACCTTCGCCCTCCTATGATCCCTTACCCGATTGGTCATGTCAGCGTGCGAAAAGGATGGTGTTGCGCAGAGTGAGCAGCTCGTTGGCCGGTGCGAGGCCCAGGTCGTGTTTGAGGGTATGGAGAAAATCGTCGAGTTGATGGATAGCCGCGGTGGGGTTGCCCTGGCGCAGGTAGACGTGAACGATCGTCTTCACCGCATCCTCGCTATAGGGATCGACGGAGAGGAGCTGCAAGGCGTAAGATAGGGCGTTGGGGAGCTGACTTGCCTCGAGGTAAAGACGCATCAGACAGGTCAGGGACCGAGCGTGGGCAAAGTCGTGCTGGCGTCGATAGGGGGTGAAGACATCCTCGTAGACATCCTCTGGCAGAAAGGTCTGCCGGTAGTACGCAATCAACTGGTTATACAGGGCGATCGCCCCGGCCGACTCCCCCCTACGCTCCGCCTCTTTTGCGGCGGTGTCGAGAACCTGGACTTCGAGCACGTCGGTCCACCAGAGGTCCTTGAGATCGAACCAGTAGCATTTGTGCCGGGTGCGGCGGATGAAGGTGGATGGGCCTCTGGGAGTCAGCGCAGGCTCCAGCACATGTCGCAGATAGTGCAGGGTCACATGCAGACTGTTGGCAGCACTCTCCGGGGTGCGATCTGGCCACAAGAGTCCGCAGAGTTGCTCCCCGCTGAAGGGTTCTGCCGGGTTGAGCAGGAACCACTTCAGCAGCGTCCTTGCTCTGTTGCGTCGCCGGGCTGGTTCTCTCAAGGGTTGGCCATCAAGGGTAATGCGAAAAGGTCCGAAGAAGGAGGCTTCGTAGGGAGCATTACGTTGGGGCAGTGGCCGGGGCCGCGTTTCCCGCGATAACCCGCGTACCCTGTCCATAAGCGTTCCCGACGGCCGTCGTTCCGGTCCACTGTAATCGTTTTATGCGGTTCTGCTTCGCCGCCGGATGAGGTGTTGGGGCCTTGGCCGAGTGGGAACCCCTCGCGGTTGGCCGCTGGGTTCTTGTTGTATGTTGCGCTTGAATGCCGACGCACCACGGGTCAGGGATTGGCCGTTGTTGTCCGAAGCCGCCGACTCTAAGCTCGCCCAATCGGCCCGCACCGTGATCGCAGAACGTCGTCGCACGGTCGGCGACTGCGACGGGCATGTCGACCCGTACGAAGCCCGGATCGTGATTCGCCGGCGGTCGACACAGCCCCGAAGTGGGGCGTTGAGCTGGGCGGTCAGTGCGGTAAGGCCGACCCCGGCGAGCAACCGCGACGCCGCGCGCGTCACTACACCCGTCGGGGTGGTTACAGTGATAGGTGGGGGTGTCGTTGTGGGGGCACACCGCGAAGGTGCCTCTCGGTCAGATGTCTGTGAGCCGCCGGGAAGCTCAGTTCCCCATGTAGCGGGCGGTACCTTTCGTGTATCCGGGCACTGACACGCCGACTAAGTCATTAAGAGGGGCTAAGAGGACCTGATCACTACTTGCTCCTGAAGAAAGCTGAGTTGATCTCGACGAACGACTTCCATTCCTCTGGGACGTCCACCTCGAAGAAGATGGCAATATGCGGACAGACTGCTTCGCACGCACCGCAGTCGATGCACTCGGTCGGGCTGATGTAGAGTTGCTCATGCTGGCCATAGTCAGGTTCGTCCGGGCCGGGATGGATTGCATCGACAGGGCACGCTTCGTAACAGGAGGTGTCTTTGTTGCCGATGCAGGGCTGGGTAATGACGTAAGGCATGGGTCGAGTGTCTCCTTTCAGGGAGGGTCGTAGGGGTACCTCCGCCGCAGCGGGAAAAGATGCGACCGGCTCAAGAGTTATCTCCTTAGCGCTTCTGAAGCGAGGCCCTCGGGGGCACCGCCGACGACCTGCGAGATGACCGCAGCCGTTGTTCGGAAGCGTCCATAGACAAACTCGAAGAGGGGCGTGGCCATCAAGGTGGTGACGATGGCCATGAAGACCAGCATGGCGAAGAGCGTTGAAGTGATGAAGCCCGCCTGTAGTCCGATGTTGAGCAGGATGAGCTCCATCAGGCCGCGGGCGTTCATCAGGCTGCCAATCGCGAGGGCTTCGCGATGTGGCTCTTTGTTGAGTAGAGCCGCCAGGTAGCAGGCAGCGCCTTTGCCCAGCACAGAGACAGCGAGCAGCAGCAGGGTTATTCCCCACAGGGCAGCGCTGTCGACGAGTCCGATCTGGGTATTGAGGCCCGAGAAGACGAAGAAAAGGGGCAGCATGAAGTTGGTGACGATGGGCTCCAAAATGTTCCTGAGATGGCGGGCAAAGATACCCCGAGGCATAGCTATACCAAGGATGAAGCCGCCAAAGATGGCATAGATTCCGATCAGGTCGGTCAACCAAGCAGCGGCCATGACCAGCATCAAGACGACGGTTAGCATCGAAGAGCTGATTCCCTGGTTGCGTTCGGCCATTGTACCTAGTCGTCGGAGGAGGCGTTTGCCAACGGTCAGCACGCTTAGCGCATAGAGGCCTCCCCCCAGGATGGCCAGAATGGCAATGGCAGCATTCTGTTGGAAGGAGGCCAGCACGATGGCGAAGATGCACCAGGAAACTGCATCGTCGGTCGCGCCCGCCGCCAAGGCCAGTGTACCCAACGAAGTTCCCGAAAGTCCACGTTCGAAGATGATGCGGGCCAGCATGGGGAAGGCGGTGATGGATATCGCTGCTCCCATAAAGAGGATGGCCTGCGGCGGTGGGACCTCAGAGGTAAAGAACACCCCGGTCTGCCTAATCAGCAGGAGGGCGACGAGGCCACCGAGCACCATAGGTGTGATGATGCCCGCCAGAGAGACCGAGACCGCACTTCGCACACGGTGCCGAATCAAGTTAATGTCAAACTCCACGCCGATCAGGAAGATGTAGAGTACCAACCCAACCTGGCTGGCCACATAAAGAATCGCCATTGCCGGACCCTCTGGAAACAGATAGTCCTGCAATGCGGGGGACAACATTCCAAGCAAGGAGGCTCCCAGGAACACGCCCGCAATCATCTCACCCACGACCTGAGGCTGGCCGATTCTCTTGACAAGCAGACCCACGACCCTGCAGACCGACAGAATAATCGCTAATTGGAGGAAGAAGTGGATTGCCAGATCGGTATTGGACATGCTACGTCTCCCTTAGCTGTGTGATAGTTCACTCGAATTACTGCCGGATGCGCTGACGCCAGATTTCATAGGCCGGTCCTGCGCCGTCGGTGGGAGGCTTAGCAGGGTTGCCAACCTGCTGGCGTGCTTGGTACGCGATGATCACTCCCGGGACGCCTTGGGACCGGTGTGGACCCGCTGCCTCTCGGCAGACTCGAGTAGGGCGCGTGTGATCGAACGCGCGGGTGCATAACCATCGAGCACGACCAAACTGAACGCCGGTTCCATTAGACGGGAGCGAAACGGCTCGGGATTCCTGCGCATGCAAGCCGTAGCCATCCATTATCAGCCAGCCGAGCACGCTATCTTCTAACCGTGCGATCAACGGCTCGGGTTTGGGGCGCGGGGGAGCCAAAGCCTCGTTCGCCCCAATGTGGACCATGCAGATGTGAGGTGCCCCTGGTCCCGCGATGCACAGTTTGAGACGCGACTTCCACGGCAGAAAGCAATCGAGCCCGTCAGGCCCATGATGGCACCTTCATAGGCATAGCCACGAAGCTCCAGTGGAGCGTTGTTGAGGCGGGGCACCAGGTCTGCAAGGCTGCTGTGTTCCAGGTCACGGTATCGCCCTCATTAAGAGCGGTCGCCTCCTTGTGGGATAATCCCGTCAGCGACCTTCCGAGTTTTTTAAGAGAGGTGCGCATGGTTTCGCTTCATACAGGTTCTATCGGACGTCTTGCTCAAGTTCGCTGAGGAGTTGTTCAAGGTCAGCGATGGAGGCCTGTGCGACCAGACGCTCGATCTCTTCCATCGACAAGCTGACCTCAGCAGTTGTGGCGTCGGCTGATCCTGCACGGTCGGCAACTGGGTCCGCCTCGTCGAAGTGGAGGGAGGAGAGGATTCGTGTGGCCAGCCCTTCGATGGTCGCTCCCTGCAAAAGTTCGAGGACCGAGATGTCCACCTTCAACGCAGCCTCAATGCGGTGCTTGACCTCAATCGCCGTCATCGAGTCCATCCCGAGGCTGATCAGGGGTTCCTGCTCACTGAACCCGGTTGGGTCAAGCTGGAGCACACGCGCCGCCGTATCCTGAAGATGTGCCGAAACGATGGCCGTTCGCTCGTCCGCGTGAGCCTCGCTGAGTTGACTGAGCAGGGATTGGCTCTCGTCCTCTGCTTCATGTGTGGCTCCGTCACCCTCCTGCCCTCCAAGCAACGAGAACATCGGTGGCAGCGTCCCCACCGGCGAAGTCTCGCGAGCGGTGGCCCAGTTCGCGCTGATCGCCGTGAGTTGAGCCGGGCGCTGTCCCAGGACACGTGCCAGAATCTGCATTCCGGCCTGCGGGGTGATCAGCTCGATGCCACGCCTGGTGTAGATCTGCTCCAGCTTGAGATGCTCGACCATGCCCACCGACCAGGGACCCCAACCGATAGCGATAGCAGGGAGTCCGAGCGTGCGTCGATGATGGGCCAACGCATCCAGGAAGGCATTTCCCGCGGCATAGTTGCCCTGGCCGGGCTGTGCGATGACCGATCCTGTCGAGGAGAATAATACGAAGAAGTCCAGGGGGTGATCCTTCAACAGACGATGCAGCAGCCATCCTCCTCGTACCTTGGGGCGCAGAACTCGCTGGAAGGTGTCGGTGCTCATGCGTAATAGGAACTCGTCCTGCACCACACCTGCCGTATGAATGACGCCTCTGATTGCAGGTCGTGCCTCGCGTTCGTACTCTGCCAGCCAGCTCGCAAGCTGTTCTTCGTCGGCGACATCGACCGCGGGCAGGTGAAGCGTGGCACCCAGCCGTTCGAGTTCGAGCAGCTTATGAACCAGGCTCCTTTGCGGATGATCTGGCTCTAATTGATGCCAGGTCTCACGCTCTGGCAACTTGCTACGCCCCATGAGGATGAGACGACTGGCTCCCTGTTGCACCAGGAATCGTGCCACCAGCAGTCCCAGCGATCCCAACCCACCCGTAATCAGATAACTGCCATCGGGACGCAACGAGGGTGGCAGCGGGGGTGTGAGATGCGTGCTCTCCACCAGTCGGGCGACGTAGCGCTGGCCGTCGCGGAACGCGATCTGATCCTCACCGCTCCCGTGGATGACCTCATCAAAGAGCAAGGCCGCCTGCTCGGTCGCCAGCGCGGCATCCAGGTCGATCAGCCCACCCCACATGCTCATGAATTCCTGGTGCCCGATGACACGTCCCAAACCCCAGACCGGTGCCTGTTCGACCGCGATTGCGCCGGCTTTCTCCCCAACTGCCTGCGCCCGCCGGGTGACCAGCCAGACGCGCGGCACCTGCTCTCCACTCAGGGACAACGCCTGCATCAGGTACACAATCGAGAGCGCACCCCGCTGCTGGTCTTGCTCCAGAACTTCCAGCGGCGAGGTCTCGGTAAACGCCGCATCCAGGCTCCACAGGTGAACCACCCGCGAGATCTGCTCGCGCTCGGCGAGCACGTTGAACAACTGCTTGAAATGTTCGGGATTGTTAGGGTTGAGTCCATAATTCCCGGATTGCTCGAGAAGCTGTGGCACATCGTGATGTGAGACCGTGATTGCCCGATCTCCCTGTCGCTCGAGGTGCCAGGTCAGCGCCTCTCCGACCCCACTCTGATCGGTGAAGACGAGCCAGACCCCGCGTTCCGCGCCCTGTACCTCTGCCTCTACGCGCGGCATGGTTTGCCACTCCAGCTCGTAGAGCCCCTTGTCGATGCGCTCCGGTGTCAGGCTCATCGATGCCTCCAGCGACTGAGCTCGGAAGCCTTCGATCTCGACGAGCAGGTTGCCATCTGGATCGAGCACTTGAATATTGCTCACAATGAGGCGCTCATCTGCTTCGATGACCTGAGCGGTCACCTGCATCTGCGCGACCGGGCGACCCAGAATGCGGATACGATCGATCCCGACTGGCAGATAAGGAGTTATCTGCTGCCCGCTCGCCGTACGGGGGCTGGCCGCAGTGAGAAGGACTTGGAAGGCTGCGTCGATCAGCGATGGGTGGAAGACGTAGTCAGCCACCTCTCCTTCCAGCATGGCCGGCACCTGTACCACGCCGATAGCGCGGCCCGAACCGGTGTCAATCGCCTGCACGGCCTGGAATGCCGGACCATATTGGAAGCCCATCTGCCGGGTGTGCTGGTAGAACTCTTCCCGTGAGATGTGCGTGGCACAATCGCGGCGAAGGGCGCCGAGATCCAGGCGGGGCCGGTGAGAAGATCGCTGGCATAGCCTCGCGATGGCGTGCAGTGTCCATACTGCCTCTCCACTGGCCGTGGGGGCATGGCTAAAGATCTCGACGGTCGCTTGCTCTTGATGGAGGATGGTGCGCAGCCTGGGATCCGAAATATCGGTTAGCAAGAGGGCCTTGCGGAACTTCATATCCTCGATGGCGCATTCACCCTCCCCGAAGACCTCGCCGGCCGCCGCCAGAGCCATCTCGATGAAGGCCGCTCCGGGAAGTAGGACGTTCTCCTGGATGCGGTGATCCGCCAGGTAGGGCAGGTGGCGAGTATCGACCTGAAGCTCCCACGTGGGGTGAGTCGCGTTCATGCGCTGCCCCAGCAAAGGGTGCACCTGCGTGTAGTAGCGGTCCTCCCGCGCCTCCTGCGATTCTGTCCAATAGGTCTTGAACTGCCAGGGATAGGATGGCAGGCGAACGAAGCTGCTCTCTTGATCGTAGAACTTCTGCCACCCCACGGCGCAGCCCTGGGTATAGAGTGTGCCCAGCGAGCCAAGCAGGACCGCGCTATCTGGCTCGTTGCGCCGCAGCGATGGCACCACGACGCCTTCTTGGCCTTGTTGTGACAGCAACTCGTTCATGGAACTGGCCAGAACGGGGTGGGGACTAAGCTCAACAAAGATGCTGTAGCCATCCGCAATCATCTGACTGAAGGCGGCCGCAAACAGCACGGTCCCGCGCACATTTTCCCACCAATAGTCGGCGTCGGATCCGCTCCCATCGACGCGCGTCCCTGTCACCGTCGAGTAGAGGGGGATGCAGGCGCTCTGCGGGCGCAGGTCGCCGAGTCCTGCGAGCAGGTCATCCCGCAGCGGGTCCATAAAGTGGCTGTGATAAGGAACGTTGACCGACAGGAAGCGGTGGAAGACCTCGAAGGTCTCGAGCTGAGATGCCATGCTTTCCAGAATCGTGGCATCGCCCGAGAGGGTGACAGCGGTCGGACCGTTGATGGCAGCCACCGAGACAAGCGGACCCGCATCGCGCATCGCCTGATCGACCATCTCGGGTGTCATGCCCACCGCCAACATGCGTCCGCTGCCACTAGTTCGTTGCTGAAGGCTGCTGCGGTAATAGCTCACCTTCACCGCGTCTTCAAAACTCAGCGCACCCACCAGGTATTGGGCAGCCACCTCGCCAGTGCTGTGACCAATCACCGCATGAGCCTCGATCCCCCAGGAGCGCCACAGTTCAGCCAGCCCCACCTGGATGGCGAAGTTGGCCGGCTGGGCCACCTCCGTCTCGGTCATGCGCGACTGCTCCTCAGACGCACTGAGGGCTTCTAGGAGCGACCAGCCCGTGTAATGGCGCAACTCGGCATCACAACGTTCGATCGACGCTCGAAAAATAGGTTCGCGCATAAGCAGTTCACGCGCCATCGCCCACCATTGTGGTCCCATCCCCGAACACACAAAAGCGACCTTTGGTCGCCCGGCGAGCGGGATGCGCCCAGACGCGATGCCCGGGCGCGACCGGCCCTGCAGAAACGCATCGAGCTTTTCGATCGCTTCTGCCTTCGAGTGCGCCACGACCGCCAACCGATAGTCGTGGTGGCTGCGCCGCAAACTGGCCGAGTAGCCGATATCGTTCAGGTGATGGCTCTCGGCCGCCAACAAATCGCGATAGGACCGCGCCAGCGCGGTAAGCGCCTCGGGACTGCGCGCAGAGAGGGGCAGCAGGTAGGGTCGCGCCCCCTCAGCCTCCCGCACTTTGGGGACAGGCTCTGAGGGCGCCTCTTGGAGGACCACATGCGCATTGGTGCCGCCAAAACCGAACGAGTTGATGCCAGCGTAGCGCGGTCCCCCGGTTGCAGGCCATTCGTCCAGCTCTGTTGGCACACGCAGCTGCAGCTCATCGAACGCAATATCGGGATTGGGATCCCGTAAATGCAGGTGAGGAGGGATCTGGCGATACTTGAGAGCCAGCGCCGCCTTCGTCAGGCTCGCCACACCCGCCGCCGCCTCCAGATGCCCGGTATTGGTCTTCACCGAGCCGATGATGCAGCGTTGCTCTCGCGGGCGGCCGTTCGAGAGAACATTGCCAATAGCCCGGGCCTCGATGGGGTCACCAACCGGGGTGCCCGTGCCATGAGTCTCCACATACTGGATCTCGTGTGGTGCGATGCCCGCTCGTCGATACGCGGTGCGCATGGCTGCTTCCTGAGCGGCCTGGTTAGGGACTGTGATGCCATTGGTGTGCCCATCCTGGGTTACGGCGGTCCCACGAATCAGCGCATAAATGGGATCACGGTCGGCAAGGGCGCGCGCGAGCGGTTTCAGCAGTACCACGCCTGCGCCTTCTCCACGGGCATAGCCATTCGCAGCGGCATCGAAGGCTTTACAGCGCCCGTCGGGGCTCAGAAAGCCGCCCTTCGACTCGGCTATGGTCGTGTTTGGCGAGATCATGATATTCGACCCTCCCGCAAGGGCCAGCGAACATTCCCCATTCCAGATGCTCTGCGCAGCAAGATGCACCGCCACTAGCGAACCGGAGCAGGCCGTATCGATAGCCAGGCTTGGCCCGCGGAAATCAAAGATGTAGGAGAGGCGGTTGGCCAGCATTGTCATCATCATGCCGGTTGCCGAATGCGCTTGAAGGCGATAGCGGCCATACGCTCCGTAATTCTGCAATAGTTGGTAGTCCAGCGTGAAACCGCCAATGAACACGCCTGTATCGCTCCCCACCAGCCGCTCTGCAACCTGCCCCCCATCTTCCAGTGCCTCCCAGGCCACCTGAAGCAACAGGCGCTGCTGCGGATCGAGCCAAATCGCCTCCCTAGGAGAGATTCCAAAGAAGTGCGCATCGAACTGGTCGATGCGTCCCAGGTAGCCACCGCGGAGGGCGTTCATCTTGCCTGACTTATTAAGATTGGGGTCGTAGAACTTGCGCACCTCCCAGCGCTCGCCGGGCACCTCTCTGGTTGCATCGACACCAGCACACAACATCGCCCAGAATGCCTGGGGGCTGGTTGCCTCTCCAGGGAAATGGCAGCCGATGCCGATAATGGCGATCGGCTCGTACGAAGCGCTATATCCCCGTGCGTCAAACATGGGACTCTCGCCTTTCTACCTTTTTATCGCTCGCCAGTCCGCGAGCTATCGCGGCAAGCAAGAGATCTTGACAGCTATGCACAAAGAAGTGTGAGCCTGGAAGCTGGGTGAAGCTGCAAGTTGTGTCAGTATGAATGCGCCATCCTTCAAGATCGCACGTGCTGATCCTCACATCCTCTAGCCCCCCGAAGATCGAGAGTGGGCAGGTGAGGGGGGCCTCTAACGTGTACTCGTAGGTATCACAGAGCTCAAAGTCCGCGCGTAAGGTCGGCAACATTGCCTGCATCAATTCCTCGTTCTGCAGGACCCGCTGAGGGATGCCCTCACTGCGCAAAATTACTTTGAGGACCTCATCGGGCAGGTGATAGATCTTGATGTTGGGGTTTGGCAGCTGAGGTGCGCGGTATGCTGCCAGCATTAATCTGACCGGCTGCGGCCTCGATGTCCTGCGCAGGTGTCGGGTCAGCTCAAAGGCGACCAGCGCCCCCATACTATGGCCAAAAAACGCGAAGGGCCGATCAAGATATGCCTCGATCGCTTCACCCAGGGGCGCAACCAGAGCGGCTACACGTCTATAGGCAGGTTCGCCGATGCGCGATTCACGACCGGGCAGCTGAATAGCACAGACCTCAACCTCCTGTGGTAGGGCATCGCCCCATGAGCGGAATACCGAGGCCCCCCCACCTGCATACGAGAAGCAGAACAAGCGCAGATCGGCCCTTGGGTTGGACCGGTAGCGGATGACCCATTTATCCGATGATGCCGCCGGCTGTTGTTGCTGGAGGCGTAGCAGCAACTCGGCCTGCTTCTGCGGTGACAAAGCCGCAACGCGCTCGATCATGTGCACCATCCACGGCCCCCAGTCCATTGTGCGGCACTCTTCATCTGGCGGTCTCCTGCCGGGTCCGCGTGGGCCGCTTGAGAGTTATCCAGTAATCGCTGACCGGTTGTTCTCGGCTATCCTGCTCATAGACCTCCACCAGATTCATCAGTACCGCATCATCTTGCCAGCGCTCAACTTGCCGGCGGATCGCCTCATTCTCGGGCTTCGCCGCGCATTCGGCGATGATCGTGCTTACTAGCTGGCCTGAGATTTGCTCGATAAAGCGAACGTTGGCGGCAAACTGAGCCTCCAGGTCTGCATCTGAGAGGCCCGCGGTCATGCCGATGTGGAGTCGCCACATAAAGTCGACATCGTAGTAGCCGACAAACGTTTCTGAGTCGCTCGACTGATCGATGGCATACCACTCGCGGAAGAAGCGCTGGATCCTCTCGCTTGCCGCCGCGAAGCGGGCCAGATTGGTCACGATGCCCGGGAAGTCGACAAACCGGCGAATCACATCGTGGAAGTAGAGCAGGCCTGGGACGGCCCAGTAGACTGCCGTATCCCATATGATCTTTGCCAGCATAATCCTGGCGCTGCCCATGAGTGGATATTGCTGGTCATAGACTTTGAACCATCCGTCAGTAAGGGTAAGATACATTGTGTTATGGATCGCTGCTCGCTCCCCGACGTCTTCCCCATCAAGGGCATGTGTTATCAGATCTGTAATCAGTCCATTGCTGATAGCAATGATATCCAGACCAGGTGAATAGAAGGGATCGAGGAAGATCCCGGCCTCACCCGCCAGGCACCAGCGCTCATCGGAGAAGGCCTGCTCACAGCTATAGGCATAGTCCTTCATCACGCGAAAGTCCTGCACCTTATCGCGATACTGCTCGATCACGCCGGCACACTGCGGCTCATGCTCGTGCAACCAGTCCATCGCCCGCTCAAAGCGATTCATCGCATCGAACGGGTGCATGTTCGCATCAGTGACGATGCCGATGCTGATCGAATCGGACGCCAGCCGTATCAGCCAGACCCAGTAACCTGGCCCCATCAGGTGGTTGGTGGAGAACTCTCGCTGACACTCGCGAATACGGCTGTGCCAGCCCGGATCGCTCGACCATTCATCGATGTCGATGGGGTGCCCAATGCGGAACCAGACCCCGTTCGCTTGATGCGTGACTTTCTTGGCCAGCCCAAGCTGGCGTTTGAGCAGCGACGACCGGCCCGAGGCGTCCACAAGCCAGCGGGCCTGGATCTCCTGCGTCTCCCCTCCGTGAAAGATGCGCAGGCGATGGTGGTCTTCCCGTGGTTGCAGGCAGACCTCTTGCACCTTGCGGCCGGAGAGAAACGGGATGCCCAGCTTGAGTAGTTCCTGTCCTAGAGCGTTCTCCAGCCGTCCTCGATCAAGCTGGTAGCTGCCGACGCTATAGGGTGGGCAGACGGAGTGCCCCAGCTCCACCCGGCGCGCGATGTCATGGTTGCCATTATTGCTAAAGAACATGCGCAGGCCGAATTTGTTTAGTTGTTGCTCTTTGAGGTGCTCTTCCATCCCCAGCACGCTGCGCAGGTAATAGCCAGCAATCTCGACCGTCGATTCCCCCACCTTATGCGCGGTCTCGGGGACCGGGTGCTGTTGCCTTTCGACCACCAGGATGCTGGTGGCGGGACGGGCCTTCTTGAGCTGCAACGCCAGCGTAAGACCGGCTGCACCGCCACCCATGATGGCCACGTCATACGAGTCGATCTGCTGCGCTCTTCCCTGCATCTCGCTCACGGTGCAACCTCCTGCTTCTCGCCACTTTGGTATCCCAATGTGATCCAGCTACTATCAATCGGGTTGGTTTTATCTTCTTGCCGGAAGCTGTCGACCAGCTCGATTAGGAGTGGCTCGTTCTGCCACCGCTCTATCTGATTGCGGACAGCATCCTCGCCGCTTCTGGCACTCAGCCGCTCGATGACGGTGTGAAGAAGCTGGCCGGCAACTTGCTCGAGCAGGCGCACATTGCGTGCAAACTGCAGCTCAAGCTCCTCATCCGTCAGACCGGCCGCCATGCCCGTATGCAGATCGATGATGAAGTCGAGCAGGGAGTAGGGGTCGGCAAAGGCATCAGATGCGGCGGGATTGTCGATCTCGTGCCACTCGCGGAAAAACGCCTGGACCCGGGCGTGGAGGTTCCAGCAGCGAAAAAGGTTCTGGAATGCCCCCGGGCTATCAGCCAGCCGACGCAGTTTGTCATGGAAGAAGAGTAGTCCGGCCGCAGACCAGTAGATCATCGTATCCCAGATGACCTTGGCCACCATGACCTGCGGGTTACCCATCAGACGATACTGCTGCTCATAGGCGGCCATCCACACATCGCTCAAGACGAGGTAGACCTGGTTATGCGCCACCGCCTTCTCTTCGATCTCCTCTCCACAGAGGTGGCGCTCGATCAGATCCGTGATGAGACCGTTGCTGATCGCCATAAGGTCGCCACCGGAGGAATAGAGCGGATCGATCGAAACCCCTGCCTCACCGGTCAGGCACCAGCGGTCGCTCGAATAGACCTGCGCGCAGCTATAGGCGTAGTCCTTCATCACGCGGAAATCCTGAATCTTGTCCAGGTGCTGCTCAACCGCCTGCGCGCATTGTGGTTCGTACTGGCCGAGCCAGTCCATTGCCCGCTCAAAGCGGTTGAACCCTTCGAAAGGATGGATCTGCGCGTCAGCGACGATGCCGATGCTGATCGAGCCGGAGGCCAGCGGGATCAGCCAGACCCAGTAGCCCGGCCCCATCAGGTGGTTGGTTGAGAGACGACGCCTCCCACCGGTAATGCGTGCCCGCCACGCCTCCTCAGTCGACCACTCATCGATATCAATGGGATAGCCAACGCGGAACCACGAAGCATTCCCATGATGCCCGGTCTCCTTCTCCAGCCCGAGTTGGCGTTTCATTAGGGAGGACCTGCCTGTGGCATCCACGACCCAACGAGCCTGGATCTGGCGGTCCCTTCGTGCCTTATGTAGATGAATCACGTGGCACTCTGCCTGGGGCTGCAAATCCACCTGTTGCACCTTGCAGCCAGACAGGAAATCTACCCCCCCGCGCGAGATCCGATCACCTAGCATGTTCTCAAGGCGCCCGCGATCGAGCTGGTAGGAGGGCAGCGGCGCAGGGAAGATCTGTCCGTACTCAACACGACGCGCGATGTCCAGATTACCATTGTGGCTGAAGAACATACGCAAACCGAACTTGTGCAACTGCTCTTTATTCAGATGCTCTTCCAGGCCCAGGACATCACGCAGATAGTGGGCCTGGATCTCGACGCTTGACTCGCCGACCTTATGCGCGGCTTCCGGCACTGGGTGCGCCTGCCTTTCCGCAACGAAAACGCGGATAGTGGGCCGGGTCTGTGTCAGCTGGAGGGCCAGGGTCAGCCCGGTGATGCCGCCCCCTAGGATCGCCACATCATAGCGATCCGCCAAAGTTTTCAATGTCCGTCGCGTATTCAATCCCTGGCTCATCGAGAGCCCTTTCTGTCCTTCTCCCGTTTCGGCACCCGGCGGCGTGCCAGCGTCATCCACGTCATCCATCCATCGCTCGTGGATTGCGTCTTCCTCACGTCGATAGGTGGTCCCGATCAAGGGCCCGCGATGCCAGCGTCAGGTCGGCTGCACCGCCACCGACGGTCGTCACGTCATACGAGTCGGCCTGCTGCTCTTCTCCGTGGATCTCGCTCACGGTGCAACCTCCTGCCTCTCGCCACTTTGGTATCCCAATGTGACCCAGCTACTATCAATCGGGTTGGTCTTGTCTTCATCTTGAAAGATGTTGATCAGTTCAGTCAAGAGCGGTTCGTTCTGCCACCGCTCAATCTGATTGCGGACAGGCTCCTCGCCGCTTCTGGCACTCAGCCGCTCGATGACCGTGTGCAGAAGCTGGCCGGCAACTTGCTCGAGCAGGCGCACATTGCGTGCAAACTGCAGCTCAAGCTCCTCATCCGTCAGATCGGCCGCCATGCCCGTATGCAGATCGACGATGAAGTCGATCAAGGAGTAGGGGTCGGCAAAGACGTCAGATGCGGCGGGATTATCGATCTCGTGCCACTCGCGGAAGAACGCCTGGACCCGGGCGTGCAGGTTGCAACAGCGAAAGAGATTCTGGAATGCCCCTGGGCTATCATCCAGCCGACGAAATTTGTCATGGAAGAAGAGCAGTCCGAGTGCAGCCCAGTAGATGATCGTATCCCAGATGATCTTGGCCACCATGACCTGCGGGTTACCCATCAGTTGATACTGCTCCTGATAGGTCACCAGCCACACATCGACCAGGATGAGGTAGACCTGGTTATGCGCCACCGCCTTCTCTTCGATCTCCTCCCCGCAAAGGTCGCGCTCGATCAGGTCCGTGATGAGCCCGTTGCTGATCGCCATAAGGTCGCCACCGGCGGAATAGAGCGGGTCGATTGCGACCCCTGCCTCGCCGGTCAGGCACCAGCGCTCATTGGAGAAAACCTGCTTGCAGCTATAGGCGTAGTCCTTCATCACGCGGAAATCCTGAATCTTGTCCAGGTGCCGCTGTACCACCTGGGCGCATTGTGGTTCGTACTTGCCGAGCCAGTCCATTGCCCGTTCAAAGCGGTTGAACCCTTCGAAAGGATGGATTTGCGCGTCAGCGACGATGCCGATGCTGATCGAGCCGGAGGCCAGTGGGATCAGCCAGACCCAGTAGCCCGGCCCCATCAGGTGGTTGGTTGAGAGACGACGCTCCCCATCGGTGATGCGTGCTCGCCACGCTTCCTCAGTTGACCACTCGTTGATATCAATGGGATAGCCAACGCGGAACCAGCTCGCATTCGCATGATGCCCGGTCTTCTTCTCTAGCCCGAGTTGTCGTTTGAGCAGCGACGACCTGCCTGTGGCATCCACGATCCAACGAGCCTGGACCTGGCGGTCACTACCTGCCTTATGTAGATGAATCACGTGGCATTCTGCCTGGGCCTGCAAATCCACCCGTTGCACCCTGCAGCCGGCCAGAAAATCTACCCCCGCGCGCGAGATCAGATCACCCAGCATGTTCTCAAGGCGCCCGCGATCAAGCTGGTAGGAGGGCAGTGGCGCAGGACCAATCTGTCCGTACTCAACACGACGCGCGATGTCCAGATTGCCATTGTCACTGAAGAAGAAGCGCAAACCGAACTTCTCGAGCTGCTCTCTGCTCAGATGATCCTCCAGGCCCAGAAGATCACGCAGATAGTGGCCCTGGATCTCGACGCCCGACTCGCCGACCTTATGGGCGGCTTCCGGCACAGGGTGCTCCTGCTTCTCCGCAACGACTACACGGATATTGGGCCGGGTCTGTATCAGCTGGAGGGCCAGAGTCAGGCCCGTGATGCCGCCGCCCAGGATCGCCACATCATAGCGATCCGCCAAAGTTTTCAATGTCCCTCGCGTATTCAATCCCTGGCTCATCGTAGAGCCCCCTCTCTGTCCGTCTCCCGAGTCGGCATCGGGCGGCGTGCCAACGTCATCCACCCATCGCTCGTGGGATTGCGTTTTCCCTCACGCCGATAGGTCGCGATCAGCTCCGCGATCAGCGGCTCTGTTTGCCAGTTTCGAATTTGGTCGAACACCACCTGCTTTCCTGGGTGATTGGCATAAGCTTCGATGACCGTGCTGATGAGTTGACCGGCTAGCTGCTCAAACAGGCGCACATTCTGCGAGAACTGAGTCTCGAGCTGAGAGTCTGAAAGGCCCGCCGCCATGCCATTGTGCAGTTTCACCATAAAGTTCAGAGGACTATATAAGTCCACAAAGCCTTCTCGGAGATCTGGCTGGTCTATGGCTTGCCATTCGCGGAAGAACGCTTGAATGCGGTTACTCAGCACCGCGAGGCGCGCGAGGCTGTTGGCAACCAAGGGGCTTTCCACCATCGTGCGAAACTTGTCATGGAAATAGAGCAGGCCAAAGACTCCCCAATAGAACGCGGTATCCCAGATGATCTTGGAGATCGTGACCTGAGGATTGCCCATGAGGGCATATTGTTTTTCATAGATGGCCAGCCAGATGTCGGTCACAGTCAGGAAGAGCCTGTCGTGGATAGCGGCCCGTCCTTGAACATCCTCGCCCTCGAGGAACCTGTCGATGAGATCCGTAATCAGCCCGTTGCTGATGGCAATCATGTCAAGCCCAGGGGAGTAGAGGGGATCGAGGAACACTCCCGCCTCGCCGGTCAGGCACCAGCGGTCGCTTGAATAGACCTGCTTGGAGCTATAGGCGTAGTCCTTCATCACGCGGAAATCCTGAATCATGTCCAGGTGCTGCTCTACCGCCTGCGCGCATTGTGGTTCGTGCTGGCGCAGCCAGTCCATTGCCCGCTCAAAGCGGTTGAACCCTTCGAAAGGATAGGTCTGCGCATCAGCGACGATGCCAATGCTGATCGAGCCGGAGGCCAGCCTGATCAGCCAGACCCAGTACCCCGGCCCCATCAAATGGTTGGTCGACAGCGCGCGATCTCCCTCGCTGATACGCGCCTGCCATGCGGGGTCGTTGGTCCATTCTTTAATATCGATTGGGTGGCCAACGTGGAACCAGACCGCATTGGCCGCGTGCCCGACTTGCTTGCGCAGGCCCAACTGGCGTTGCAAGAGCTGGCTGCGGCCACTGGCGTCTACCACCCAGCGGGCAAGGATCTCCCGCTCGACGCCCGCGTCGAGTATCTGCACGCGATGGTGCGCCTCCTCCGGCTGGAGTGTCACCTCTATCACCTTGCTGCCATAGAGGAAATCGACCCCCTCCCCTATGCATCTCTCACCCAACACATTCTCTAAGCGGCCTCGATCTAACTGATAAGTGCGTAGAGGAGGAGATACAGACCCGCCTAACTCTAGGCGGCGGGCAATATCCTGGTTGTCATGGTTACTGAAGAACATACGCAAACCGAATTTGCGCAACTGCTGGGTTTGTAAATGTTCTTCCAGTCCCAGGATGTCGCGTAGGTAGTGAGCGGCGATCTCGACTGTTGACTCGCCCACCTTGTGTGTCGTCTCCGGTACAGGATGCACTTGTCTCTCGGCAACCAAGACGTGGATGCCCGGACGAGTCTTCTTGAGCTGCAA
>Ga0187894_10002884_pt1 | contig 19979 bp, 12 predicted proteins | sample GBC1701081metaG_FD_136650 | JGI IMG/M metagenome (GOLD analysis project Ga0187894, IMG submission 136650) | White microbial mat communities from a lava cave in the Kipuka Kanohina Cave System on the Island of Hawaii, USA - GBC170108-1 metaG ...
CTTTCGTGATCTGCTCCCCCCGCGGCGAATAGACGAAACCGCAGGCGCAGGGCAGAGATTATCAATGCTCAAGTGGTCTGGAATGTCCGTAGACGCCGAGATGACTATCAAAGCGGCTCCAAGCATCCGCACTCCATAGGCTCCGCCTGAATTTTGGATCTACTGAGACTGCTTTTCCATGGCTTGCTTTTTCTCAGCCTGGTAAAGACAATCCTCTCGTCAGATCGCTCAGTCGTCGAGCACGGCCCCCGGAGAAATCATGGAAGCAGAAGCGTTGCAGGCATCGGCGCATATGTTTACCTCGCCAAGCCGCCAGGCGCAAAACCGTTGCGAGTGATGTATCGCGGTTCGGTCGCCGCCGCCGCCGCCAGACAACCGATCAAAGGCGCGGAGATCAGCGTGCTCGGACGCGCCGACATCGGAGTGCAAACCAGCAATGAGCAAGGTTCTTTCAGCTTTGAACTACCCACCGTGGATGGCAAGTTCCAGGGCGCTTTGCGCGTACGCCATCCCGATTACGACGTAGCCGAGAAGGACATTGAGTTGCAGGCGGACACGACCGGCGAACCTTTTATGCTTGCGACTAAACCTTTGCCTGAACACGAATGGAGCGGATTGGATAAGTCTTTCGTCACAACCAGCGGTGGCGAATATCGCATTCCTATCGCGCGCGACCTGATTGGGACGACAATCAATTTGCAACTCACCAAGCCGGGTTGGCAGGTGGTTGATCGCCGGCAGTTGATGTGTTTCGTCAAGCGCGATCAACTGAACTCGCCACACCGTATCGTGATGCGCCGCATAACCGCTGGAGCGCCACGTAAACCTGCGAGCATTACCGCCAGGCCCAACCCTGAAACCGTCGAGATCCGACAATTGATGGATACAGCCACCTTGCTCGAAGGGCGCGGTCTGAATGAAGCCAGTCTGCAAAAATACGAAGAGGCGATCACCGCCATCCGCAAAGCCAAGGCGCGCCCGCAAAAAGAAGAGATGGAATGTTTGACCCGGATGAGTTGGTTGTAAATGTTGTTGGGCGATTACGAACAAGCGCGTAACTCGCTGAAAGCCGCTCAGCCGCTGGCCGTCATGTTGCGCTCGGACAACCATTTTGCCCGCGCCTTGAGATTGCTCGCCGACCTGGAACGCATCCAGGGCAACCATGATTTGGCGCGGCAGCATTACGGCCAAGCTCGCGGGCTGTTTCAGAAGGAGCAGAACCGCTTGGGCGAAGCGAATGTGCTGATGGGGTTGGGTGATCTGGAAACCTCTTTGAAAAATTATGAGATAGCGCGCCAACACTACCATCACGCCAATGGTCTTTATCTCAAGGAGGACAACCGGCTGGGGATTGCGAATATCTGCTGGAGCTTTGGCGATCTGGAGCGCGCGTTGGGAAACAAACAGGCGGCGCGCGCGCAATACGACAAAGCCGCTGGGATATTTATGACGATGGGCATGGAACAGGATGCGGCTGAAATGAAGAAACGGAGCGCCGCGTTAGACAAGTGACCTTCTCTTTTTGGTAGTGGCTCAATCAGGTGGGAAGTTTGGAGTCCCGCCTTCAGGCGGAATGCTTGAAACTCGAAGACTTCCGCCTGAAGGCGGGACTCCAAACTTCCCACCTGATTGAGCCACTACACTCTTTTATCTATCCGGAGCTTCCAAATTTGCACCCTCTTCAATCTCATCTTCCCTTGTAATTCAAAGCCCGATCCAACACCGGGTCTCGCCCGCTCGCATAATCCCACGACGAACGCTCGACCAAAACATCCGGCGCGAGCGTTAGCGGGTCGCCGTCCATTGTCTTGAGATATTTCGTCGAATACTGCACCAGCAGCTTTGAATGCGGCAGATTCATCGTTCTGACCTCGCCATAAGCGTTCGGCCTTTGCCCCGCCGGCTCGCCCACCAGAATCGCTTTCGTGTCGCGCTTCAATCTCAGCGCGTTCAAATAGGCCGAAGAGAAAGTCGCTCTGCCGATCAGCACAAACAGCCTGCCTGTTTGATTGACATCCCGCCGCTTCGACAACGCCGCGATGAACGGGTCGAAGATAGCCGAATTGCCGCCGCCGTTCAGCCGCAGGTCAATCACCATCCGCTCAACCGGATTCTCATCCATAAACTCCAAGAGCGCCTCGGCGAATTTGTTGAACGGCAGCGACGGCATATTGGCGCACCGGCGGTAATGCAGATAGAGCGTCTTTGAATCGGCCAGATACTCGCGCCAGTAATACTGCTCGGGGTTGCGCAAATAGAGCGGCGTTTTGCCCGGCGTCGAATCGAACGGGCGGAGCAACCGGACCTCTTCTTTCGCCGAAACGGGCCGCAGCCTGATTACGAATTGTTTTCCATTCCTGTCTTTGAACGTGAAATCGCCTTCGGCGGCGGAAGGCAGGATTCTCAACAGGTAGAGGACCTCAGGGTCAGTCAGGTAATTCGGGAATTGTTGTTTAAACCACGATTCGTTTTCGACGGTGATAATCGAGCGAACAATCTCTTTCGCCCGTTCGACGTCGGTCTTGCCGATTTTGACGAGCTTTGCGCCGAGCGCGTTTTTGTACTCTTCCGTAGCGGCGGCGACGAAGACGCCGTCTGAAAATTGATAGAGCAGGATGGGATAGATTTTCTCTCTGCCGTACTGAATTCTGGTGTGCGCGTCGCCGATCATCGCGGTCAGACGCCAGAGCGCCAGTCTGATCTCCGCGTCGGATAGTTTCGGAACTGACCCGGCAATCCTGGCGACCTCGCGGTAGAACTGCTCGCGTGTGATTTTGAAGAAGAGGTTTTTGTGGCGTTTCGGAAGCTCTTCGGCCAGATACTTCAAATCCTCGCGCCATTTCTCTTCACGCGAAAGTTCGGGCGCGGTTTGAGCCACGACTCCGCACGACCACATGTTGAGCTTTCCCGGACGACCTGACGATCTGGCTTTTGAAGGAAACAAAGGAGAAGCAAAAAGGGCAAAAAGGGCAAAAAGAACAAAAAAAGAGTCTTTTTGCCTCGAGCCTGAGTTTGCCCTTTTTGCTTCCACCCTTACAGCCTCAGCTCTCGCTCTAAGATCGGTACAGTACCGCGCGCGTAAGCAAGCGGTTGCGTATAGAGCAAACCGCTTGCTTACGCGCGCGGTACTGTTGCGCCCGTAAGTTCATTTAGGTTCGAATCGCAACGTCGCCTCTTCAGTCACGCTCATCTGCGGTTGCGGGGTTCGCCCAGTTTCCAGATCGTTCGTCGCGGAATCCGCGACCGCGGAGACGTAAGCCGGCGTTGGTTGAATGTAGCTTTGCGCGGAGTTGGGCGCGAAGTTGGGCGTGAAGGCGATCTGCGGCTCCTTTTCAGGCTTCGGCGCAAAGAAGATTCCGTTGATCAGATGCGCCACGCCGCGCGCGACCGGGATCAATCCGAGCAGCCACAGCATCTGGATCACCGGGACCAGGCCGACGACCAGCGTCCCGGTCTTTTCCAGAATGATCATCTCCAGATTCTGGAGCAACTGCGAATTGGTCGCGGCCTCCAGCAGGTAATACCACACGGCCATCATCGCGCCGCCACCGAAGATCGAAAGCGTCGCCTGTTGCAGGCTGTACTTGCGCGAGTGGGCGACCTTCATTTTTTTGAGGGCTTTGCTGAATTCGTGCGACCAGGTGGCCTTACTGATTTCGCGCAACCAATCCTGCGGCCCCGCAGGCGCGGGCGGCGCGGGAGTCTTATTCAGCTTCCGCGTATTTTTGATCGCGGTGTGGGCTTCTTCAAAACCGGCGCGCAGGCTCGACCCCAGATCACGCAGATCGCGTTTGAGCGTTTCAAAGTCGAACTGCCCTCGCGGCGGTCTGTCTTCTATCGCATCAACAATGAGATGCAGTTTGAGTCCGCAGTTCCGGCAGTAATTCTGATTGTCGGCGATCTGACTTGCGCATTTTGGACAATACATTGTGAGTTCCCTCCGAAAATCAACCACGAAGAACCGAAGAGCGCGAAGATCTTATTTAGCTTGGGATTTCTGTTCACATTACGATGGCGCGCGCGTGTTAGTTCCTGACGGCCCGCGCCGGCGCCTTCTTCAACCGCTCTCTCTGATAACTGGCGCGGATGACCGTCTTGATGTTGCCCCGCACGTTGAAATCGCCTTCGATGTGGAATTCCAGCGGGTCGCAGGCCGCGACGAAATCTTCGAGGATTCTGTTGACCACGTGCTCGTGGAAGATCTTCACGTCGCGGAACGAATTGATGTATAGCTTCAGCGATTTCAGCTCGACGCAACGGAGGTTGGGCGCGTAACGGATTCGCAGCGTGGCGAAGTCCGGGAAGTCCGAGAACGGGCAGATCGCCGTGAACTCCGACGAAGTGAATTCTATCTCGATGCGGTTGCCCGCGTATTCATACTCGAACGTGTCGAGCGGATAGAGGTTCATCTCCTTGTCCGGCGTCGAACGGATTTCGAGCTGTGTTTTCGGCGGCGCCTCGCGCAGCGGCGGAAATTTTTTGCTCGCGGCTGCCGAGCGAATGACTTTCGATTTTATCTCTTTGATTGCCAACTTTAAACCCTTCCGTCCATTCCGTTATTTCCGTTTGTTCCGTATTCTCTCCCGGCTTTTCTCCATAATCGCTTTGTAGGCCGAGCAGTTACGTTCCTCCAACTACCGTTGCAATTCCTCGACGATCTCCGCCGCGATTTTGCGCGCCGTCTCCAACGCTTCAGGCGCGAGAGAAATCGCCGCCACAACCGCATGTCCGCCGCCGCCATAACGTTCGCAGATCGCCGCCAGATCGTGCGCGCGCGGGCGCGGCGCCCACGGGTTCGATCCCACCGAGACTTTCGAGCGGAACGACGACAGGCTCACGCTGACGCTGTAGGTAACTTCGGGAAAGAGGTAATACGGTACGAATTTGCTGTAACCTTCCATATCGTGTCCGACGACATCGAAAAAGACCACCGGGCCGATGACTCGCGCGCTCTGTTTGATGATCTCCATCGAGGCCAGATGGCGCTCGTAGAGCGGTTCGACGCGTTCGGCGACGTGAGACAGCCGCGCGACTTCGCTCAAAGGCTTCGTTTGCAGATCGCCGATGATGCGTTCGATCAACTTCTGGTCGCGTTCGTTTTCGATCACGAGCGCCAGTTTGAACGCGCCGGCCTTCATCTCGACCGGTTCGGCGGCCGATTCGTAAAGCGCTCCGTCAATCTTGTTCGCCCAGTGAATCAGCTCGCTCATCGGGGCGGCGTCGAAGCCGAACCTGCTTTGGCCCGCATCGGCGATGAATCTGGTACAGGATTTGTAGCTGGCGTCCAGAAACTTCTTGCCGCTCGTGTCGGCCTTGAAATGGGCTTCATCTTCTGGCGACAGAAACGCGCTCTTGTGGTGATCGAACCACCAGGTCAGCCTCGGCGAGTTGCTGTATTTGAAATCAACGATGGCGTTCTCGTCGCCGTCGAACAACCCATCGTCAAACAACGCGCCCGCGCGGTGGACGACCGGTTGATAAACGAACTCCCAGCCGGGATTGATTCTTTCCTCGTAAAACCGCGAAAAGACTGCGGCGGATGAAACTCCGTCAAAACAGTTTCCGTGATAACAGACTTTGATCTTGCTCATTAAGACTGACCCTAATCTCACTTTCAATTGATTTTCTACTGGCAAGGGCTGAAGCCACAATGCCGGACAGATTAAGCCGCGAAGCATACCCAATGCAAGGCGAGGCGGCGGAAGCGAAGAGTAATGTTTATCGGCGCGGCGCCGGCTGCTTCAATTCAAACGTGGTGTGTTCGGCGATTGAATCCGGCGCGGGCGGCGCGAGGATCGGATCGGTGTCGGGAACAGGGGGCAATGAGAGTTCAGAAACACGAATTATTTCGGCGAGACAATTTCAAGCCTGATTACGAGTCATAGCTATGGAGGTTTCACATGATCTTAAATTGACTCTCAGCCGAGCCGTGTGCTGAAATGCCGCTCACTGAAATCAATCGAAAATTTATCCACATCAACGTCCGATCAAACAATCATCCGGAGGTCGCGAGTGAATTTCTCTCGTAAACGAACTGCCGTCATCCGTTGCGCTGTCATCTCTTGCGTCTGCATCCTGATCACAGCCTTCATCCAGGCCGCCGCGCAATCGCTCAGCCAGAGCGGTGTTGTCACCGATGAATCAGGCGCGCCCATCATCTCCGCCTCTCTAACGCTGCAAAACCCGCACGGCGCGCTGGCGCAAAAATCATCCACCGACAATCACGGCAGGTTCACTTTCGTGAATCTGCCGTCCGGCTCTTACGTTCTCGAAATCTCCGCTTCACAATTCGAGCCGCGGCGGATGATTTTTGAAGTCCCGCCCTATGAGCGGCGGGAGATCGAGATCAAGCTCGCTCCCGCGCCACTACGCGGCGAGATAACGATCACGGCCAATCGCGGCGCGGTCATTGAAGCCGAAAACTCCGCGCCCATTGTCAAGGTGCGCGATCAACGCGATTTCCGCGCCCGCCCGCTCGCGACCATCGGCAATGCGCTCGAAGGCGCGGCGGGTGTGATGACTCAACAGAGCGCCTACGGACAGGTCTCGCCTTTTTTGCGCGGGCTGACCGGGTATCAGGTTCTGAATCTGATTGACGGCGTGCGGTTCAACAACTCGACGTTTCGTTCGGGGCCGAACCAGTATCTGGCTTTCGCCGAACCGAGCCAGGCGCAGCGCGTCGAGGCGATGCTCGGCCCCGCAAGCTCGCAATACGGCAGCGACGCGCTGGGCGGCGCGATTCAGTTGATCACTCTCTCGCCGGCGTTCGGCGACGGCGACGGGCTTTCGGTGAACGGCGAGTTTCAAACCTTCGCCGCGAGCGCGGACGCCTCGGGCGGCGCGGACGCGAAGGTTTCAATCGGCTCGCGGCGTCTCGCGTGGCTCGCCGGCGGCGCGTGGCGGCGGCATAACGACCTGCGCGCGGGAGGCGGACGCGATTCGCGTCACGTCTTCAAGCGTTTCTTCGGCCTCTCGGACGATCTGGTTCGCGATCTTTATGGCTCGCGCCAGCAGGACACGGGATTCACACAATACGGCGCGCATACGAAGCTCGCGGCGCGATTGCCCGACGGCCAGAATCTCACGCTCTGGTACCAGCGCAGCGACCTCGACCGTGTCCGCGGCTACAAGGATTTGTGGGGCGGGCTTGGCCGTTTGCGCTCCGATTTCGAGCCGCAGGCGTTGCAATTCCTTTACGCGCGTTACGAAAAATCGGGCCCGGGTTTCCTCGATTCGTTCAGCGGGACGTTTTCGATCAATTCGCAAAGCGACGGTTCGATCCGGCAGGGGCTGCGCGCAACCAACACGATCACTCGCGACGAGAGCCGGGTCAATTCGTTCGGTTATGCGCTGCAAGCCACGACGCACATCGCCAGCCGCAACGCGGTCGTTTTCGGAGGCGAGATTTATAACGAGCGCGTCGGCGCCTGGCGCGACGATATCGATCCGCGAACCAATATCCCGCTTGAAAAACGCGCTCTCTATCCGAACGGCTCGAGGTATACGACCTATGGGCTGTTCGCGCAGGACACGCTCGATCTCGTACGCGGAAAAATTCGAGCCACGTTCGGCGGTCGTTACACTCGCGTGGATTTCAAAACGTTCGCTGATCGCAACCGCGCCGCCGCCGGAAACAACCTGGGCGTGATTGACTCATCACAAACTTTCGATGACCTGACGTTCAACGCCAATCTCTCGTGGCGGATGACCTCCGCGCTCGCGTTGAATTTCCTGACTGGCCGTGGGTTCCGCGCGCCGAATTTGAACGACCTGGGAGCGCTGGGATTGAACGACCTGGGCTACGAAATTCCCGCCGAGGCGGCGGCCGCCGCCGGAGGTTTGATCGGAACCGGCGATGGCGAAGGCGTGGCGTCGAATGGAAAAAAGGTTTCAGCGCTGCGAGCCGAGCGATTGTTCAATTACGAATTCGGCGCGACGCTGCGTTTGCGCCGGCTTTACGTCCGCGCGCACGCTTTCGACGCCGAGTTGAAAGACCCGATTGTGCGGCGCACGCTGCTCTTCCCCGCTGGCGGCGCGCCTTCGCAGCTCGCGGGCATCGCGGTCACGCCGATTGCGCAAACCGCCGCGCAACGGACGCAGAACGTCGTGAGCGCCGCAACGCCGTTCGACCCGCGCGCGGTCAAAGCCTTCGTCAACGAAGGCAAGGCGAAATATTACGGCGTCGAAACCGTCTTTCATTACACGATCTCGCCGCAATGGTCGGCGGAAGGCAATTACTCTTACCTAGTCGGGCGCGAGCTCGATCCGAACCGCTTCATCCGCCGTCTGCCGCCACAGCAGGGCTTTCTCGCGATTCGATTTCAACCCGGCGGCAGGAGCGACTGGATAGAATTGAGCGGGAATTTCAGCGGCGCGCAGCGCCGGTTGAGCGGCGGCGATGTCACGGACGAACGCATCGGCGCCGCGCGACGAAGAAGCGACATCACCGATTTCTTTCAAGGCTCGCTTGTTCGCCCGTTCATAAACGCCGGGGCCGACGGCGTCTTCGGCACGGCTGACGATCTATTTGCCCCGACGAATGAGACCGTGGCGCAAATTCGTGATCGCGTTCTGCCAATCGGCGCCACAATCAACGGCGCGCTGATCACGGACGACAACGCGCGCGCGCCGCTCTATACAAAGACCGCCGGGTTCGCGTCGCTCAATCTGCGTGGCGGCGTCGCCGTTGCGGAGAACGTCAGTTTGAATCTGGCGCTGATGAATCTGCTCGATCGCAATTACCGCATTCACGGCTCCGGCATTGACGCGCCGGGCGTCAACCTGTTCGTTGGACTGCGTTTTTCGTTTTGAACGCCCGCCATATTCTTTGACGAATTCAGTTCCGGCTTTTAGACTCCCATCGCTGCAATGCGCCGCGATATTGGTAAGCCCGCGACAGTACCGCGCGCGTAAGCAAGCGGCGCATCACGCGGCCAACCGCTTGCTTACGCGCGCGGTACCGTATCGCATATTGATCAAGCACCGAAATGGCGGAGTCAAATCAAAAGTGGGATTTCTTTCTCGCGCATGCCGGGAGTGATACGCCGGTAGCGGAGAGACTCTACGACCTGCTCTCACCACACTCCAAGGTCTTTTTGGATAGTCGCTCTCTACTCCCAGGAGACAACTGGGACGAGGAGTTGGCGCTGGCGCAGCGCAATTCACTGGTGACTGTGGTGCTGGTTTCGGCCAATACTGAGCGAGCTTACTACCAGCGCGAGGAGATCGCGGCGGCCATTGATATGGCGCGTAAGAACAAAGACACGCACCGCGTGGTTCCTCTTTACTGGAAAGACCAGCCCGACGCTCAGCCTGACGTTCATTACGGGTTGCGGTTGAAGCATGGGCTGTTCGCCAGCGGGCCGGATGAACTCCCGCAGGTCGCCGAGCGGCTGATCACACTGCGGCAAAAGCTGGCCCAGCGCGATAAACAGGTGGCGGCGATTGTGCAAACCCAGCAGCAGGCGCTCTCACATGTCACATCCGGCGGTTACAAAGAACGCTACGAAGCGGCGCGCGCGGTGATGGATATCTTCCCGGGCGCGCGCACCGCGCTGGTGATAATCATCATGGCGTTATTATCGGCGATTCTTGCGTGCCTGTTGTTCGCGGTCTTCATGAGTAGATTCGACGTCACGATTCAGGCGGCGCTGGCGATTCTCGGGTCTCTGTGCGCGCTGGCCGTCAGTTGTCTGATGTTGATGTGGAACAAATCGGTCAACCTGGCCCGCGACATCATTCAAGGTTCGCCGGGTCTCCGCTAAAAACAGCGACAATCATTCAAGAGGTCACGCGGATGATAGACACAGAAAAGCTCGACAAGCTGCAAAGATACTCACGCGCAATCGCGGCGCTGGGCCTGGCGATTTTCTTTGCGCTGATTGTGATCAGCTTCTGGTCGCTTTGGCGCGTCCGCAAAGAGATCGCCGGCCTGGAAGATAAGAAGCAGGAACTCACTCGGGATGTGCAGAAGATGGAAGAGAAGCGGCGAGAGTTGGAAGAGCAAAATGCGGCGCTGTTGCCGGCCGCGGTGAAACAGGAACTGCAGGAGCAAAAGCCGGAGCTGAGCCAGACTATCTCTGAAATAGCCAAGCAACGCCCCGAGTCGGTTAAAAAGGCCATCAATCAAGCGATCGCCGAGCAGCTTAGCAAAGCGCCCAGTAACCAGGAGAACAAAAACACCAAACAGGCCATCGAGCGCTTGGTTCAGGCCGCGCCGTCCGTCGCCCGAAATCTGACTCGCGTCTATCTGCACATTACCGACGAGAAGCAACGCCCGCGGGCGCGCCGCATCGCCGAACAGTTGAAGCAGACAGGCTACATCGTCCCCGCCATTGAAGACGTTAGTGACCGCAAGCTGCGTATCTCAACTCAAGTGCGCTACTATGACGCGTTCACCGAAGCTGAAAAAGCCGAGGCGCAAAAAATCCGTAGCCTGCTTCAGGAATGGGGGATCAAGGCCGAAGCGCTGCCGATCAAGGCCCCTTCGAGACCCTGGCAGTATGAAATCTGGTTCGGCTCCGATTTCAATTGAAAGCAATCAACCTTCAACTCCATCGCAAACAACCGGAGAGCCTATGATCTCTTTCATCAGACTTTTTGCCGCGATACTTTGCGCGCTGACGCTGTTTTCACCGGGCGCGCCGGTTCAAGCTCAACAGGTTCCCGATCCCGATTTCAAACCGCCGATTGAAAAGCCTGCTTACGCCGAAGGCAAAGGCCCGGTCGTTTTGATTGACGAGGCCCATTTCAACTTCCACACCGCGTCGGGCCGCTATCAAAGCTTCGCCGATCTAGCGCGGCGCGACGGTTACGTGGTGCGGGCGTCGAAAGAGAAGTTCAGCAAGGAGTCCTTGAAAGCCGGGAAAATCCTGGTCATCGCCAACGCGCTCAGCCAGCGTAATCAGACCCCGCTCACTTGGAACCCGCCCTTCGATCCGTCGTTCACCGACGAAGAGGTCGTCGCCGTGCGCGAGTGGGTAAATCAGGGCGGCGCCTTGATGATGATGGTTGATCATTTCCCGATACCCGCCACATCCGGCAAACTGGCTGAGGCATTCGGCGTGCGGTTCCACAATTTCCGATGGGGATGAACGACCCCGTCGCCAAACAGAATCCGCAGTTCCTGCTCAACGTAATGCGCTGGCTCTCTGGCCTGTTGCGGAAATAACCCGAGAAAAAAAGTTTGGAGTCCCGCCTTCAGGCGGTCTTTGTCCGTCACGCTAACCGCCTGAAGGCGGGACTCCAAACGGTCCATAACGCTGACCGCCTGAAGGCGGGACTCCAAACGACTACAAACGGATTATAGCTCCCCATGAAATCAGCGAAACTCAACACGCCGGCGATTTGGATGGCTGCCCTTTCACTCTCAATCGGCTGGGGGATTCGCGGCAATTTCGGCCACGAATTCGGCGCGATGATTCCCGGCGCGTTGGCGGCGATGGCTGTCGCGCTCATGTCGGGACGTGAAGACTGGCCGCGGCGGATCGCATACTTTGCGATGTTCGGCGCGTTGGGCTGGTCGTTCGGCGGCAGCATCTCGTATATGCAGGTCATCGCCTACACGCACTCCGGCCATTCGCTTTCCGTGCTCTATGGGTTCGCCTCGCTCTTCGTCATCGGATTTTTGTGGGCGGCGATGGGCGGAGCGGGGACGGCGGCGCCAGCCGTGCTCGCCCGCAAACAGCTCGACGAATTCGTTCCGCCGCTGATCGCGGTCTTCGTCGCGTGGGTGTTGCAGGAGATCGTTGAGAACACGATCTTCGCCGTTGATTCGCAGTTCCGGCAGCAAAGCCCGCTTTACTGGTACGACACCGACTGGCTGGCGGCGCTGACGGCGATTGTCGCGATACTGATCCTGGCCGCCGTTCGCAGGCGGTTCGATCGCGGCAGTTCATTGATCCTTCACATGGCTGTTGGCTGGTGGATCGTGTTCGCGCTCTTCGTGCTGGTTCTGGGTTGGAGAATGACGCCGCCGCGCGGAGACAATTGGGCTGGGTGTCTTGGGATGGTCGCGGGAATGCTGGTCTATTTTCAGCGTCACGGACTCGGCGCCTTGACCTGGGCTTCGCTCGTAACGGGTTTCATCGGCGGGTTCGGTTTCGCCACTGCGACCCTGTTTAAACTGGTGGCGGTCAAAACCGGATGGAACACCAACTGGCACAGCGTGCTCGAACAGACCTATGGCTTCATCAACGGCGTCGGCGTCGCTGTGGCGATGATCTTTTTGAGCAGACGGCTGCCGCGCGTCAACGACGAGCCGGAGGAGCGTAAGTGGACAGACCTGTTCGCAATCTCGTTTACGTTGTTGCTGATCACCTGGGTCAACCTGCGCAAGAATCCCGAAAGGTGGGTGAAAGCGAAAACGATTCCCGATGCGATAGCCGGAATCCCGACGCAACTTTGGTTCGAGCTGGCTTTCCTGCTGCTGGCGGCGGCCGTGATTTGGCTGTTGATTACGCACACGCGACGCGCGCTGCCATTCGTTCCCGCAAACTGGCTCGGCAAAGGACAATTGCTCTATCTGGTTTTTCTGTGGTGGATGGTCGCGGGCAATTTCGAGCGCGCCGTGGTCTCCTTTGCTCCGCAGCGGTTGCTAACCGAAGGCGTGGTCTTTCTGAACGCCGTGATCTGCACGTTGATACTGCTGATCCACGCCCGCTCACGGGACGAAGAACGAACGATTGACCAAAAGCCATCCATTCGACCAGCGGCCGATTTCCCCGCATTGATCAAAAAGACCGTGGCTGTTGGCCTGATTGCGACGGCGGTCTCCGTTGCAGCCGATTGGGGAATCGTGCGCGCGATATACGGCGACACTTTTGCGGGCTTCGCGGGGCGGCACATACGATTCGGGCCGGCTGCGACAGCCACTACCGAAAAACCAAAGGAAGGACAACCGCATCCGTAGAAAAGAGATTCGTGTTTATTGGCGCCTGAAGTCCGGGTGGCGACCGACAGCCCCCGTCGCGGCCAGCGAAAGTTTATTCGCCGGATTTGACTTCAAACGATTGATTGAAGCGCGCGCTGTTGACATAGTTACTGATTTTATGGACAAATAGTCCACGCGTCAGTTTGGCAGTAAACGGAGACTATAGACTCCCGCCAATCCCAAGTATTCCAGATTCTTCGCCGCGTTGTGATCCGCATCGTCTTCGTGTCCACAACTCACGCATCTGAATCTTTCACCCTTGCGATTTTTGCTATCAATCTTGCCGCAACTGTGACATCGCTGCGAGGTCGTGTAGGGCGAGGCGAAGATTATGCGGACGCCCAATTCCCCACACCGGCATCTGAGCCAGTTGACGGCCCTGGTTAATGACCAAAAAGATAGCAATCTGTTGATGTGTCGAGAGAACGTCCCTCGTTTACCGTGCTTGATGTAACGCAAGTCTTCAAGCACGATGGTCTTGACACCTTCAAGCTTCAATCGCTTGAGGTGTCGAAACAATTCTGTCCTGATGTGGCGCCTAGATGTCTTAGAGCGTTCGATCCACACGCCTCGCTCATCCATTCCAAGGCGAAGAGTCGAGGCGATCCTGAAGCCTTGACCAAGCAATCGGTTCATATGGGCGGTTTGACCTGTTGGGATTGTGATCTTGGGCAAACCGGAAGAGAAAGTGATAGCTAAATCAAAAGCGGCGCCTTTGAACTCTTCGATTTTCACGAAGCGACTATCCAACGTCGCCACCTTACGCCGCAGCAAGGGCATGGTCTTGACCTTCCGCTCTTTCTGCGAGCGAACGATCTCTTTAGCCTGTTTGGCCGTGCATTGGGCCAGCCGCGCGGTGATCTTAAAGCGGTTGACCGCGCGAGAAGTGACTGCCTTCTCGGCCAGTGCGGCAGTGAAATTCTTCATTGACCAAAACCGCTCAGTGAAGTAGTTGACCACATTGAAGTAAAGTAGAAGAAAGAGGCGAAGTTGAGCGACCTTGCCCGTATTGGCCTGCGTCAGATAAATACGGGAAGCGCGACGCATCGAACCGCTATTTTTTCTTTTGTGCGCCTTGATCATCTGTCAGTTGTTGCTCATAGAATGAAAGTTTGAATATTATACTATAGCCCGACCCAGCCACCGCAGGCTGTATCAACCAGGTCATGCGGCAGGTCATGCGGATCGCGGCGCTGGCAAGCGCGCATCAATTGACCGTCGCGCCACACCTTTGGGGATCGGCGCTGCCAGTAGCCGCTGGTTTGCACACCGCGGCGGCTACGCCCAACGTCGTCACACTGGAATATTCGATTTGAGGTACGCAATGCGTAAGAACCAAAATAGCCCCCATCGTCTGTTGTCCCGGATTCTTATCCTCTCTCTTCTGCCCCTTCTTATGGATTGCGTTCCGGCCACGCTCGCGCAGAGCGGCGACCGGGTGGCGCGCGCGGCGCAGTGGGACGGTTATCAGCTTCCCGCGGGTAAATTCACGCGTTTTGTCGACAAGCAGAAGGGTTTTTCATTCTGGATTCCGGCGGATTGGAAACAACAGCCCGGGCCAAAGGGCGGGATCGTCTTCAGACCCGCTTCGGAAACAGTCAACGTGATTGCGATCACCGAAGACATTCCTGAAGGCTCGGGCGTAGCCAATTACGTCAGCGGCGTGATGCAGAGTTTCCGCAACCAACCCATCAAGCCGGAATCGGTGACCGTGCGCCGCGTGATGTCGGGCGGCCTGGAATGGCGCGAGATCGCGCATGAGGTCGAAACGCCGGGCGGCGTGATTGTGCGCCAGACAATGTGGTTCACCGCCGCCGGCGCGCGCGCCTACGGCCTGGCGTTGTCGGTTCAAAACGGCGAGCTTGAAACGTATGAACCCATCTTCAAACGCGTCGTCTCATCAGTCCGCATCGGCGCGGCGGGACATTGGAACGAAGCGTATGAAACCCTGCGCGCGAATTTCACGGCCGGATCCAATCAGGAGCCGGGGCGCGAAATCGAGGCGGCGCTGGTATCCGAAGCCTTGCGGACCGGGCGCGCATCTTTCGCGACGGCGGCTAATCGCATCGCGGAGCTTTTCGCCGCATCGCCTGACGCCGCGATTGACCTGGTCACCGACGCCGATCCGCAGGTGCGGACGGCGGCCATCGCCGCGCTGGGCAAATCCGGCCATCCGCAAACTGTCGAGGTTCTGATCTGGGCGTTGTCCGACAAAGACGTCTTCGCAAGCTCGACGGCGGCGCAAACTCTGGCCGCGCGTGGGGCGCTCAGCCAGATCAAGAGCAAACTGGCGGCCCTGGCCGAAAATCCGGCGGCGGTCGTCCACGCCGGCGTCGCAATGGGCGAATCGGCTTCGCGCGAATTGATCGAAGAGTTGCTCGGCGGCGACAGCGCGAAACAACATTTGGCGGCTTTGCAGCTTGCCCTCACGCTCGAAAAATTCGATCCGCGGCTTCCCTACTCGAAACTTTTCGCTTCAACCGATCCGGGCGTGCCGCACGCCGTCGTAGCCGTCCTCGAACGCTACACTGGAGCCGGCGCCGTGAACGAGATCGTAAAGCTTTTGCGGACCGACAACGAAGTGTGGGCGGCGCGCGCGCTCGGGGCCATCGCCCCTGTCGAGATCGCGCAGGAATTGAATAAACGCATAGCCGAAATTGACGCGCAGCTCGGCAATCGTGGCAAGGCCGCGACCAAATTCAAACCACCATCCAAAGCGCCATCGGGCGACAAGCGCGTCACGCCATCGGAACTGACCCCGCCCGCGCTGGTCGCGGAGTGGAAGAAGCTGCCTGAAGACGTCCGCCTGGCGATGCTGCGCGGCGAGATGGACGTTGCGGTCCGCAAGATAAAATTCCGCGACCGCTGGAGTCAGGCGAGGACCGAAGCCGAACGCCGCCGGATCAAATCCGAGATCAACAGAGAACACAGCGATCTGACTGAGTGGGCGCAAGTCTCGCTGGCGCCGCCCGCGCCGCCGCCGCCGGCCGGCGCCAACCCCGATCTTGCGAAACTAAAAGACGCGCCAACGACCGGCGAAACGCTCTTCCCCAAAGAGACATTCAGTTACGCGATGGCGCCCAATTTCGCGGCGACGATGGATAGGATTGATTCCGCGCTTTCGGGCGTTCAAATGGCCACCGTCCGCGACCAGATGACGTTCGCTTTGATCCTCAAAGCGTTGAAGGCCTCTCTCTCGTCGCGCATCGGGGCGGACGTGACAGGCGACGCAAGCATTGCCACGGGCGTTGACCTCAAATCTCCGATAGCGCTGGCTTCGTGGCAGGCGACAAACAGCAAGGAGGCCGGCGCGACGCGCAGCGCGGTTACGGTTCGGGTCACCGACCATGCGCGTTTCGAGCGCCTGCTGGCGACTTACCAGGAGGAATTCGGAGATTTCGATCAGTTTTTTACGGTGTCCGCCGCGCTTGCGCGGTTCGCCGGAATCATCCCGGCGGCTGCGCCCGTGATCTTCGCCTCGGTAGCTTCGGACGAAGCGCGCGGCAAGATTGTCGCGCGCGCTCTCTCGTCATCCGAATCGAAGATTGCGTCGCTGAAACCTTTCACCTACACGCGGCGGGAGAGCGCGAACGGCCTTCCCGTCACGACGCTCGTCAAGCCGGTCATCTCGGAATCGGGCGGAGCGAGGCGCCAGACGATCTGTATAGCCTACCTGGGCGAGACCGCGGTCGTTTCGCCGTCGCGCGACGCAATCGCCGATCTGCTCGCGGCCGGAACTTCAGGGCGGACAATCGCGCTCAGCGAAACCTTCACGAAAGCCCGCGCGCAGCCGGGCGAGATAATTTTCTTCAGCCAATTGAACGCAATGCTCAAGCCGCTGTTCGATCTGGCCGAATCAACGGAAGAGACCGACCAGATCGCCGCGTTCATCAACGCCTTCGGCGTCGAAAGCGGCGCGTTGCAACTGACACAGAATTCTTGGGAGACGGTCTTCAAAATCGGCCTGACAGACAACGAATTCACCAAGAGTTTCAGACCGTTCAAGGTTGGCGCGCTGGCCGCGCCGCGCGAACTGCTCCCTCGCTCGACGATCCTCTACGCGGGCGCGGTCGTTGATCCGCCGAAACTGCACAGCGTGTTGAAGAGCCTGGAGACCGTGAAGGGCAAGAAAAAAGCCAGCCAGCGCAACAAAGAGATTGACGCGGACATCGAGAAGCTGATCGTCCCGAATATGCAGGGCGAGATCGCCGCCGCGCTCGTCACTCTCAAGCCGATCTTCAATGGCGCTGAATTGCCCGCGCTGGCGCTGGCGTTGAAACTCAAAAATGGAGAACTCGGTAAAGCTCACCGCGCCGGAAAGCTCTTCGCCAATTTCCCGCGCGTGCCCAATACGACCGTGATGGGAGCCACCGCGCCTGGGGCGCCCGGGTCGCCGGTCACCGCGTTGGGCGAAAAGGCCGGCTCGCCGTTTGTCGCGGTGACCGGCAATTACTTCATCCTCGCCGACAGTGTCGAGACGCTGCGGCTGTTTGAAGCCAAAGAGAAGTTCTCATCGTCACGCGATTTCGAGCGTTCGACGAAAGACGCGCCCGGCGATCTGGCGGTGTTCGCGACCTACAGCCTCGAATCGGCGTTCGACGAAGCGAGCGCGGTCTTGTCCGACAGTTCATCGTCACAGACGCTGCCGTTCATCAGCGCGATCATCCACGCGTTCCACAGCCAGCGCGCGTATTTCGCCGTCGAAAAAGACTCCCTGGTCGGACGGCTCTCCGTCGCGTTCGACCGCGAGGGGCGCTATTCGGTCGGCGATTTGGCGAACGCGACCGGCGATTTCGACCTCGCCAACGCGATGATCACGCCGAAAGGTCTGACCGTGATTCAATCGCCGCGCGTTGAATCAATGACGCTGCGAGTCGCGGCGAAAACGCCCGGGATCGCGCCGCGCGTCCGCGCCGATCTGGCCAAATTCAATTTCCAGCGCATCGAATCGAGCGACGACTCGACGGTCGTCGTCACGACGTCCGCCCGCCGCTTTCCCGAAAAGCTGACGATCGCTCTGCCAGTGACCGGCGCGCAATTCGCGCCCTTCCTCAATCCGACCGCGCGCATCAACTCGAAAGACCCGGGCGTAGTCGCGCTCGCAAAACAGATCGCGGGCGAAGACAAAGACGGCCGCGGCGTCGCGCGCAAGATCGGCGAATGGACGCACAGGAATCTGAAATGGAAAAAGGTCGAGAGCGACACGGTTGACACGCTGGCGTCGCGCGCGGCCGATTGCCTTGAGCATTCGGAGCTGTACGTTGCGCTGGCGCGCGCGTTGGGCTTGCCCGCGAGAGTCGTGACAGGCGCGGCGCTCAGCAGCGGGTCGTTCGGCGCGCACGCCTGGGTTGAAATCTATCTGGGCAAATGGGTCGAGCTCGATCCGACCTGGGGGTTGATGGATCACGTTGACGCGACGCACCTGCGCTTCGACGGCGACGCGTTCACCAGTTACGCGATGCTCAACCAGCTCGATCTTGAGATCACCTCGGCGCGCCGCACGGTCGCCGATTACCAGCGCGACCCGATTCGATTGGCCAGTCAGTTCAGCCTCGATCCGGCCACACGCGACCTGGCCTTCGATCTGTCACTGACAGCCGAGCAGGCGCTCACGCCTGGCCGCTGGGCCGGGCTTGACGAAAAGCAGCGCGCCGCGGTGATCAACGCGTTCGAGAAGACCGTCAAAGAGATGTGGGAGACGTGGAAATCGGAAACTCCTTTGCGGCCACGCGTGCTGCGAAGCGATGTCAAAGCCGGCAGCGCGTCCGTCACGCTGATCCGCGGCGAGGTGTTGCTGCGTCTCACGCTCGCGTCGCGCGACGGCGCCTGGTTCATCACCGAACACGAGATCGTTGACGACGCGCTGCCCGAATTCGCCGATGCGCTCCGGGGGGCGCTGCAACCAGCCGACCGCCGCGGTCTTGTCTTCGAAACCTCGATTGACACGGCCGCTAAACACATTGAAAAACTGATCGCCCGTGAAGGCGAGAAACCCGAACTGCAGTTGTTGAAAGCGCGAGTGCTCAGCTCAAAACAGATCGAAGAGGCTGAGGCTGGCAAGAATCAGCCGAAACCCGATCCGCCCGCTTCCGATCCGTCGGTCGAAATTTTGAAGGAACTTGCCAAACGCTGGCCCGATTTCGCGCCCGGACGCCTGGCGCTGGCGCGCGAACTGCTTTATTCGGGCAACGGCGAAGACGCCATCAACCCGCTCAGCAAAGACGCCGAACGCGCAATCGCGGAATTGAGAGTATACACGCGGCTTGCGCCATACGACCCGCGCCCGTGGCGCGACCTGGCGGTCGCTTACGAGCAACTCGACAAACCGGAAGACACGGAATCGGCTTTGGAGAAGGCCGTCGAACTCGACCGCGAACACCTCGATCACCACGCCGCGCTCGTCAGCTTTCATCTGCTTTACGACCATCCTGATAAAGCCAAATCCGCCTTCGCTCGGATGCTCAAAGCCTCTTCGGATCCGGATGAAATATTCGGGCAGTTCGCGGACGATGAAGGATACGATCCCGATTACGCCAAGGCGCTCGAAAACCTGTTGCTGGCGTTCCCGAAAGAACTGGAAGGCAGTGTGGCGGGATGGGTCTTGCTCGCCGGAGTCCAGGACGCCCAGAACAAGACCGGCGACGCGATCAAATCAATGCAGCGCGCCATCGCCATCGAGCCGTTCGCCAGCTCCTACGAATACCTCTCGTCGTTGTACCGCTCCCAGCGCCGTTTCACCGAAGCTTTGAACGCGGCCAATGAGGCGGTCAAGCTGGACGAGAGTTCGGCTGACGCCCACTTCGAGCGCGCCTGCTCGCTGGCGCAACTGGGCCGCAAACGCGAAGCCTTGGCGGCGTTGAAACAGATGCTGGAACTTGATTCCGAAGCCGCCTTCGACCCCGACGAACCCGATCTGCAACCGCTCGCGGCAATGCCCGAATTCAAGGCGATGAAGGAGAAGGTGAAGGAAGCGAGCGCGCCGTCCAATGAAACAAAAGGCGGGGCGAAACCGGAAGAGCCTCGGCAGGAAAAGACGGACAAGCAAAAA
>Ga0187894_10002885_pt1 | contig 19978 bp, 19 predicted proteins | sample GBC1701081metaG_FD_136650 | JGI IMG/M metagenome (GOLD analysis project Ga0187894, IMG submission 136650) | White microbial mat communities from a lava cave in the Kipuka Kanohina Cave System on the Island of Hawaii, USA - GBC170108-1 metaG ...
GCCCTCGCCGCTGCTTCCCGGCGCGGCGCCCATCGGCGACTCGCTGCCGGGTTTCGAGGTCAGTGTCTGGTTCGGCATCCTCGCGCCTGCCGGCACGCCACCGGCCGTCGTCGCGAAACTGAACACGGCCATCCGCGAGGTTCTCGCCCAGCCTGACGTCCAGCAGCGGTTCGTCGGCTATGGCTGCGTCGCCACGGCGAGCACGCCGGCCGCGTTTCTGGCCATGATCGAAGCCGAGGTGCCGAAGTGGCGCGCCGTCGTCGATGACGCGGAGATAAAGGCGCAGTGATCATCACACGGAGCGCGGGCGTCTCGCCCGCATCGGCGCGACAGCGCCGACTTCCGATACCGGGGTGATCGCAACAGATGATTTCGCTCTTCGCTTCGCAGCGAGCGAATGCAGGCGGGACGCCCGCGCTCCGGGCTAGCGCTTCGCCCCGAACGCTTGCTCGTACCGGTCCGGCTTGAAGCCGACGAGCAGCTTGCCGTCGATGTCGAGCACGGGGCGCTTGATCATGGAGGGCTGGGCGATCATCAGGGCGATGGCCCTGGTCTCGGTGAGACCTTCCTTGTCCTTGTCGGGCAGCGCGCGGAAGGTCGTGCCGGCGCGGTTGAGCAGCATTTCCCAGCCCATGTCGCGCGCCCAGCCTTCGAGCCGGCTGCGGTCGATGCCCGCGGTCTTGTAGTCATGGAAGCCGTAGGCGACGCCGTGGCCGTCCAGCCAGGCGCGCGCCTTCTTCATGGTGTCGCAGTTCTTGATGCCGTAGATCGTGACCGCCTTGGCCATGCCCGCCCCACGCCGCTCGCTCACTTGCCCTTGTCGGCGTCCAGCACGGCGCGCACGGCTTCCGGCTTTTCCTTGATCTCGACGCCGGCCCGCTCCAGCTGCAGCAGCATGGCGCTGCGCGAGTCGCGGTGGTCCCAGCCGCGGGCGCGCGCCTCGGTCAACTCCTGCAGGGCGAGGTTGATCATGCGCAGCGGCACGCCGACCTCGTGGCCAAGCTGGGACGCCAGCGACATGTCCTTGTGTGCCAGCCGCAACGTGAAGGACGGCGGTTCGTAGCTGTTCACCAGGAACTGGTCGGCCAGCGAGTCGAACGTACGGACGCGGCCGCGCGCGCCCTGGCGCACGGCCTCGAACAGGGCCAGCGGCTCGACGCCGGCCTTCACGCCCATCGAGAACACCTCCGCCAGCGCGCACTGGATGGCATAGCCGGCGCTGTTGTGCACCAGCTTGGCGACCGAGCCGGCGCCGATCGGGCCGATGTAGCGGACCTGGTCGCCCATGGCATCGAGCACGGCGCGATGCTTGTCGAAGACCGCGCGGTCGCCGCCGACCCAGATCGCGCAACGGCCCGACGCGGCGCCCTTGGGCCCGCCGCTGACCGGCGCGTCGAGGAAGTGCAGGCCGCGCTTGGCGAAGTCGGCATGCAGTTGCCGTACCACGGAGGGCGAGTTCGTCGACAGGTCGAACACCGCGCCCCCGGCGGACAGACCGTTGGCCAGCTCGGCCGCGACCGACGCCACCTCGGGCGGACCAGGCAGCGAGGTCAGCACCACGGCGCAGCTCTCGGCCAAGCGACGCGGGCTGTCGGCCCAGGTGGCGCCGGCGGCGATGTGCGGCTCCGCGTACTGGCGATGCAGGTCGTGCACCACGAGTTCGTGGCCGGCTTTCTGCACATTGCGGGCGAAGCTGCCGCCCATCGTGCCCAGGCCAATGAATCCGATCTTGCTCATCTCGCGTTTCCCTCGTGCTCCTTGTCGCGGGCGTCCCGCCGAGTCGCAGCACCATCGGAAAACCACGGGGATTCGGCAACTGCCGCGCCAGTGCGGCTCGCACATAGCAGGCCCGCGTCGCCCGATCCGGACAACGGCGGCCGCTGAAAATCATTGGCCGGCGGTGTCGGATCCGGGTTCATCACGAGAAGATGGGCTTCCACCACGGCTGGGGACAGTGCACCGACCAACTCGCGGCTCTCGCGAAGACACTCTAGCGCTGTGGGCGCGTCACTCCAGTGACGCGTCTTCACCGTCCATCGCCTATGACGCGTCACTGGAGTGACGCACCCCCAGCGTGCCGACGCCGACTGAGCGACGGCGCTCCCATGAATGGCATTGACGCGCACGGCCTTCGGGGCGAAAGCGTCCGACATGAAGCTCGTCGTTCGACCGCTCACGCCCGATCTATGGCCGGCGCTCGAGGACCTGTTCGGTCGCAACGGCGCCAGCAACGGCTGCTGGTGCATGTACGGCCGGATCGGCAGCGCCTATCGCACGCGGCCGCACGAAAAGAACAAGGCCGCGTTCCGAAAGGTCGTGGAGCGCGGCCCTCCGCCGGGCCTGCTCGCCTTCGATGGCGACGTGGCGGTGGGCTGGTGTCAGCTGACGCCGCGCGACGCCGTGCCGTGGCTTGATCGCGTGTGGCGGCTCAAGCGCGTGGACGACGTCCCGGTCTGGTCGCTCTCCTGCCTCTACGTGCGCATCGGCCATCGCCGGCAGGGCGTCACGTCGGCGCTGATCGCGGCGGCGTTGAACGCGGCCCGGCGCGCGAGGGCGCCGGCGCTGGAGGCCTATCCGTTCGACGCGGATCAATCGCCGAGCGCTACGGGCACGGGCTATGCATCGACCTTCGCGCGCGCCGGCTTCAAGGTCGTCGCGCGGCGCACGCCGGCCCGTCCGATCATGCGCCACGACCTGACGACAATCAGGTGAAATTCCGGCTGTCCAAATCGCGGCGGCTCGCGCGTCATTGTGCCGGCGGACCATGGCAGCCGCCTATGAGCCATGACGGAGGCCTACATGCAGTACATGCTGTTGCTCTACCTGCCCACGGACCGCTTCGCCAGGATGACGAAGGCCGAGCAGGAACAGGGCGTGGCGGCCTACACCGCCTACACCCAGGCATTGACCAAGGCAGGGGCGCTTGTCGGCAGCAACCGCCTGCAGCAGGGTTCGGCGGCGACGACGGTGCGGATGGCGAACGGCAAGTCCCAGGTGCTGGATGGCCCCTATGCCGACTCGAAGGAGGAGTTGGGCGGCTACTTCGTCATCGACGTGGCGGACCTCGATGCCGCGCTCTCCTGGGCGGCCCGCTGCCCCGCCGCAAGCTACGGCATCGTCGAGGTGCGTCCGGTCTGGATGCCGCCGGCGTGAGCCGCGCGCGGACGTGAACGCATGAGAGTCCGCAACGGCGAGGCGCAGGCACGCAGCACGGCGGACGCAGTCGCGCGCCGAAGCTACGGCAAGCTCGTCGCCTTTCTCGCGGCACGCACGCGCGACGTGGCCGCCGCCGAAGACGCGTTGTCGGCGGCATTTGCCTCGGCATTGGCGGACTGGCCGCTTAATGGCTGTCCGTCGAACCCGGAAGCGTGGCTGCTGACCGTCGCTCGACGCAAGCTGATCGATGTCGCGCGCCGGCAGCGCAGCAGCGACGCCGGCGGCACGCATCTGCAGTTGCTCGCCGAGGAGCTGGGCCATGCTGCGGCTGACGCAGACATCCCGGACCATCGTCTGGCGCTGATGTTCGCCTGCGCCCACCCGGCGATCGAGGCCGGCATCCGTGCGCCGCTGATGCTGCAGGTAGTGCTGGGGCTGGATGCGAAGACGATCGCCTCGGCATTCCTCGCCTCGCCGGCGGCCATGAGCAAGCGGCTGGTCCGTGCCAAGGACAAGATCCGGCAGGCCGGCGTCCCTTTCAGCGTCCCGGAGCGCGCCGAGCTTCCCGATCGGCTCGACGCCGTGCTGGACGCCATCTACGCCGCCTTCGCCGAAGGCTGGAGCGATCCGGGCGGAACCGATGTCGCCCGCCGCGATCTCACCGCGGAAGCCATGTTCCTCTCCAGGCTGGCGGTCGAGCTGCTGCCGGCGGAACCGGAGGCGCTGGGCCTGCTGGCCCTGATGCTCCACGCCGAGGCACGGCGGCCCGCCCGGCGCAAGGCGGATGGCGCATATGTCCCGTTGGCAGAGCAGGATCCGGCGTTGTGGGAGCAGCATATGATCGCCGAAGCTGAGGGACTGTTGCGGCATGCCAGCACGCTGGGCGCCATCGGCCGCTACCAGCTGGAGGCCGCGTTGCAGTCGGCGCACGTCGATCGTTGCCGCACCGTGTGCGCCAACTGGGCAGCGGTGGTGCAGCTCTACGATACGCTGCTGGCGCTTGCCGGCTCGCCGGTCGTCGCCATCAATCGCGCGCTCGCGATCGCGGAGATGCGGGGGGCCGCTGCCGGCCTCGAGGCGATGCCTGATGTGGCGACCGACGCGCGGCTTGGCGAGTATCAACCCTATTGGGCGGCGCGTGCGGCGCTGCTGGCCAGGACGGGCGCGCATGGCGACGCGCGACGCGCCTACGCGATCGCGATCGGGCTGGAGCGCGATCCCGCGGTCCGAAGCTTCCTGCTAGGGCGTCAGGCGGCGTTGCCGCGGTGATCCTCACGCGGAGCGCGGGCGTCCCGCCCGCATTCGCTCGGAGCGAAGCGGAGAGCGAAAATCCCACCTGCGCAGACCGCCCCTGGCATCGCGGGTCGACGCTGTCGCGCCGATGCGGGCGAGACGCCCGCGCTCCGTATGTTCACTACCCCACCGCCTCGGCCAGCGCGTGCCGCGCCTCGATGATCCGCGGCAATGCCTCTGGCGGCGCGACGTCGGGTGGCGCAGTGACGTTGATGTGCGTCACGCCGGCTGCCTGCAGCTTCCTGCCGGCGTCGATCCAGGCCGCCTTGCCGCCGTCGCCGGCCACCAGTGGGCCACGCACCATCAGCTGCCGCGGATCGCGTCCCGCTTCCTGCATGAACTGGCGCAGCCTGGGCAGGTCCGGCGTCGGGTCGCCGAGCGACATCCAGCCATCGGCCAGCCGCGCGACGCGCCGCAGCGCCTTGTCGCCGGACTCCGACCCGAACCAGATCGGGATCGGCGGCACCGGCGTGCGGTTGATGCCGACCTTGTCGAGCTTGTGGAAGCGGCCGTCGAACGTCACGTAGGGCCGCGACCACAACAGCCGCAGCACCTCGACCTGTTCCTCGATGCGGCGGCCGCGGTCATGGATGTCCTGGCCCATGGCCTGGTATTCGGCCGCGTTCCAGCTCAAGCCGACGCCGAGCTCGAAGCGGCCGCCGCTGAACAACGCCAGCTCCGCAGCCTGCTTGGCGGCGAGCACCGTCGGCCAGGCCGGCAGGATCAGGATACCGGTGATGAAGCGCAGACGTCGGGTGACCGCCGACAAGTACGAGAAGGTGACAAACGGATCATAGAACGGCCCGACATACTGGCGATCCGGCCGTTGCGGGTTGGTGCCGGACGGCTGGGCCATGACATGGCCGCTGGTCGAGGTGAAATCGAACCCCGCCCCCTCCAGCGCTTCCGCATAGGCCTTCACAGCCGTGGCGTCGGGGAACGCCTTGATGGGCAGAGGACTGCCGTATTGCACGCGACACACTCCTCGGACTCGGGGTTGACGGCGAACCTTGCGCGATCCGTCCGGCATTGACAACGCCGATGGCAGGGTAATCGCATTTGGGCCTACGCATGGACTGTCGTCGTCATGAGCGCAGCGAATGACCTTGCGGTACCGCGATCAGTCCGTCATCCCGAGCGAAGCGAGGGGTCTCCCCGCCATGGAGTCTCCGTTCACAGAAGATCCCTCGCTTCGCTCGGGATGACAATTGGACGGACGACCGCAAGGTCCTTCGCTGCGCTCAGGACGACGGGAATACGCCAAATGCGATTGCCCTGACGCCGTTGGAGGCTGCGCTCGGAATGACGGTTGGACGCGGCACCGCGCGACCGCGTTGAACGGCCGGACGCCGTGCCATAGGCTGCCGCTCCACTCCCGCGACGGATGGCTCCTTGGCCACTGCGCGACACTCGAAACAGGCCCGGTGGGGATTGAAGCCGCGTGCCACGGAGAGCAGAGATGCCGGACCAGGACGCCCGTGATCTGAACACCGCCACCGCCACGGTCACCGCGCAGGCGGTCAGCAGCGGCGCGATTTCCGCGCTGGAGGCTTGCGACGCGGCCATCGCGCGGATCGAGCGGCTGGACGGTCCTCTCAACGCCGTCGTCGTGCGCGATTTCGACCGCGCCCGTGCCGCCGCGAAGGCCATCGACGCCGCCGGCGCGCGCGGCGACCGGCGGCCGCTGCTCGGCGTGCCGATGACGGTCAAGGAATCGAACGACGTCGCGGGCCTGCCGACGACATGGGGCATCCCCGCGTTCAAGGAACTGCCGGTGCGCGCGGACGGCGTGGCGGTGGCGCGCCTGAAGAAAGCGGGCGCGGTCATCCTGGGCAAGACCAATACGCCGATGGCGCTGGCGGACTGGCAGGCCGTCAACCCGATCTACGGGCGCACCGTCAATCCGCACGATCACACGCGCTCGCCCGGCGGCTCCTCCGGCGGCGCGGCGGCGGCGATCGCGTCCGGCATGGTACCGCTCGAACTCGGCTCCGACATCGGCGGCTCGATCCGCGTGCCGGCACACATGTGCGGCGTCTTCGGCCACAAGCCGACCTACGGCATCATCCCGCTCAAGGGTCATGGCTTTCCGGGCACCGATGCCGTCGACGTGGCGCTCGCCGTCGTCGGCCCCATGGCGCGCAGCGTCGATGACCTCGCCATCGCGCTCGACGTGATGGCAGGACCGGTCGACGGCGTCGCGTATCGTCTCGACCTGCCGCCGCCGCGGCACGGCGCGCTGCGGGGCTATCGCGTGCTGGTGCTCGATGCGCATCCATCGGCGGCGACCGACGCGAGCGTGCGCGATCCGCTCAACGCGCTGGCGGACGCACTTGGACGCACGGGTGCGACCGTGCTGCGCGAGGCGAAGGACCTGCCGGATCTTGCCGCCGCGCATGACGCCTATATCAAGATGCTCACCGCCATCACCTCGCGCGGCGCGCCGGGCGGCGCCGCCCCGATCGATGCTCACGCCTGGATGGATCTCCAGGACGAGCAGATGCGCCTCGGGCGGCGGTGGCGCGCGGTGTTCGCCGGCGTGGACGTGATGCTGACCCCAGCCTTCGGTGTCCCCGCCTTTCCGCACGAGGACAATCCCGACTGGGGCGCGCGCACGCTTGTCGTCGACGGCGCGACCACGCCCTATGGCGTGCAGGTCGCCTGGCCGGGCGTCGCCACCTATCCGGGCCTGCCCGCCACCGCCGTCCCGGTCGCGAGGACGAAGGACGGCCTGCCTGTCGGCGTGCAGGTCGTGGCGAACCTGTACGAGGACCGCACGTCGCTGGCGTTCGCGGGGCTGCTGCAGCAGGCCGGGTTGACGCAGGGCTGCTGACGTCGGTTGGGCCCGGCCGCTCCAGGTCATTCCGAGCGCAGCGAGGGCCGGGAGCGCGCCACTCCCGTGGCGAGCCGGCCCAACGGGCCGGCTCTTGTCCCGGCGCCGATCATGATCCGGCGCTCCGCGCCGGTGCGCCACTGGAGTGGCGCGCTCCCGGCGGTCCTTGACAGACTATCCAATATAATAGAATTAATTCCAATGTGATGGACGATATCGAACGCGACCTCAACTGGCGCATCGCCGGGCGGGTGCGGGACTTGCGCGCCTTGCGGGGGCTGACGCTGGAGACGCTGGCGGAGCGCAGCGGGGTCAGCCGCTCGATGATCTCGTTGATCGAGCGCGGCGAGAGCAGCCCCACGGCCGTGTTGCTGGACCGGCTCGCGACCGGGCTGAACGTGCCGCTGGCGAGCCTGTTCGATGCCCCCGGCCCGACGCCGCAGCCTGTGACGCGACGCGCCGATCAGCGTCAGTGGCGCGATCCGGCTTCCGGCTATGTGCGGCGCAACGTGTCACCCGGCGGCTTTGCATCGCCGATCCAGATCGTCGAGGTCGAGTTTCCGCCGGGTGCGCGGGTGGCGTTCGACACCGGCATGCGCGACGCGCGGGTGCACCAGCAGGTGTGGGTGCTCCAAGGATCCATCGATGTCAGCGTCGGTGACGATTGCCACCAGCTGCACACGGGCGACTGCCTTGCCTTCGTTCTCGACCGGCCGACCGCCTTCCACAATCGCACCCGCAAGACGGCGCGCTATGCCGTGGTCGTCGTGAGCCAAGCCGAGTTGACGCGATGAACGGCCGGGAACGCGACCCGCCGCATCCCGTCCGGCGACTGACCGGGTTGACGGACGCCCAGATGCATGGGCTCGCGCTGGTGCTGATCGACTGCGTCGACGGCGGCGCGTCGGTGAGCTTCATGCATCCCCTGTCGCTGCCCAAGGCGCTGGCGTTCTGGCAGCGCATCGCGCGTGACGTCGACAGCGGCGCCCGCGCCCTGCTGGTGGCCGAGGATGCCACCGGCATTGTCGGCACGGTGCAGGTGGTGCTCGACCAGCCCGAGAACCAGCCGCACCGCGCCGACATTTCCAAGATGCTTGTGCACCGCCGCGCGCGACGCCAGGGCATCGGGGCGGCGCTGATGCGTGCCGCCGAGGACACCGCGCGCCAGTGCGGCAAGTCGCTGCTGGTGCTGGACACGGCCAGCGGCGATGCCGAGCGCCTGTACGTGCGAATGGGTTGGACCCTGGCCGGCGTCATCCCCGACTACGCCCTGTGGCCGCGGGGCGGCCTGTGCGGCACCAGCGTCTACTACCGGAAGCTCGACTGATCCGATGGAGGGCGTGCACGTCGCCGCCGCGCTGCTGAGCGCCCTGCTGCATGCCGGATGGCACGCCGCCGTGAAGGCGAACGCACGCCCGACGGAGGCCATGGCAGCGCAGATGCTGATGAGCGCGGTGCTGGTCGTGCCGGGGCTGCTGTGGACCGGCCTGCCGGCCCAGGCGTCCTGGATATGGATCGCGGCATCGACGCTGATGAACATCGTGACGGTGACGGCGCTGTTGCGCGCGTACGAGCTGGGCGGGTTCGGCGTCGTCTATCCCGTCGTGCGCGCGGTGTCGGTGTTGCTCGTGGTGCCGCTGGCCGCCTGGCTGGTCGGCGACCGGCTGGGGCTTGCGGCCCTCGCCGGCATCGGTCTGGTCGCCGTCTCGCTGGGCATGCTCGCCTGGGGCGCCGGACGGGATCGCACGTTCACGCCGCGCGCGCTCGGCTGGACGTTCGTCGCCGGCCTATCGACGGCCGCCTATGTCATGTGCGACGCGCACGGCGTGCGACAGGCCGGATCGCCCTGGGCCTACGGTTTTGCCGTCTCGGTGACGAACGCCGCCGCCATGTGCTGGCGGCAACGCCTCGTCGGCACGCCGTGGCAGCTGCTCAGGTCGAACTGGGCCATCGCGGCGCCGACGGCCGTCGCCTCGATGGTCTCCTACCTGCTCATCCTCTGGGTATGGACACAGACCCCCATCGCGCCGGCGTCGGCCCTGAGGGACACCAGCGCGGTGTTCGCCATCCTGATCGCGATCGCGTGGCTCAAGGAGCCTTTCACCGCGTCGCGCATGCTGGCCGTGCTTCTGGCCGCCGCCGCCGTGCCGTTGCTGCGGCTGGCGTGAGCGACGGGGCGCGCGATCACCGGCGCCTGACAGGCGTGCACCAGGATGGTCTGGCGGAGGTGGTGCTGACGGTGCGGAGGATGGTCCAGGCCGTCAGCGCCTGGATCGGGAAGGCGGCACCGACTTCGTAACCGACCCGCTCCGGCAGCCGGATCAGCCATTCGGCCGGCACGACGCAACGCTCGGCAAAGCCACCGGCGCCTTCGCTGAAGGCAGTCACGCGGTCGTCGAGGACGCTGGGAATTCTCCTCTTGAATCAAGGTGTTGGCAGGGCTTGAAAGATCCCACTTATACGCCTAGTTTGATGCGGCCGACCGGCTCGCGGCGAGTTCCGGACGCGTCGGCAACATCGGCTCGGACGGACGGCCCATCCTGGGGCTCGACTCGCAGGTGAGAAGACTCAGGTCCAACGTGCTCGTATTCTTCAGCCGCCATACGCGATCTTGACCTTGGCGGCGGCCGCGCGCGCGGCCTCGCGGGCGCGGCCGGTATCGCCATCCCGTGCCAGCGCCAGCGCCACGCCCATGCGGCGATATGGCCGCGTGGTCGGCTTGTTGAAGATTCGGACATCGATATCGATGTCGGGGGTTGGCGGCTGCAGGGCGGCATCGAGGCCCTGGACCGCGAAATCCTGCGCGTCGCGGTCGGCGAGGATGACGGCCGACGCGCTCGGTCCATGCAGCGTGATGGCGGGGATGGGCAGGCCGAGGATGGCGCGGGCGTGCAAGTCGAACTCGGTCAGGTTCTGCGAGATCAGGGTCACCATGCCGGTATCGTGCGGGCGCGGCGAGAGCTCGGAGAAGATGACGTCCTCGCCGATGACGAAGAACTCGACGCCGAAAAGACCGTAGCCGCCGAGATTGTCGACCACCGCCCTGGCCTGCTGCCGCGCCGCGGCGATGGCCTTGGCCGACATGGCGGCCGGCTGCCAGCTTTCCTGGTAGTCGCCGCGCTCCTGCCGGTGCCCGATGGGATCGCAGAAGATGACGCCGTCCCGCGTGCGGATGGTGAGCAGCGTGATCTCGTAGTCGAAGGCGACGAAGGCCTCGACGATCACGCGCTTGCGGTCGCCCCGCATGCCCGCGACCGCATAGTCCCAGGCGGCATCGATGCCGTCGGCGGCCCGCACCGTGCTCTGGCCCTTGCCGGACGATGACATGACGGGCTTGACGACACAGGGGATACCGACCGTGGCCACGGCCGCACGCATCTCCTCCAGCGTTTCCGCGTACAGGTATCGGGAGGTCGGCAGGCCCAGCTCGGCGGCGGCCACCTCGCGGATGCGGTCGCGGTTCATGGTCATGAGGGTCGCACGCGCGGACGGCACGACATTGAAGCCGCGATCCTCGTAATCCTTCAGCACTTCGGTGCGGATCGCCTCGATCTCCGGCACGATGAAATCCGGCTTGTGCCTGTCGATGGCGGCACCCAGCGCCGTCCCGTCGAGCATGGAGAAGACCGCGGCCTCATCGGCGACCTGCATTGCAGGGGCACCGGCATAGCTGTCGCAGGCGATGACATGGGCGCCCAGCCGTTTGGCTGAGATCACGAACTCGCGGCCAAGCTCGCCCGAGCCGAGCAACAGGATCCTGGCGGTGGCAGTCATCTGCCCTGCTCCCACGCGATGGTGCCGACCACCGGTCACTAGCGCACATTTCACTCGAATGCGATCGCCCCGTCATCGCGAGCGTAGCGAGGGATCTTGTCCTCACGACACCATGCGTCGTTCCGGAAAGATCCCCGGCGTCGCCCGGGATGACAGCAGGGTCGAGCAAGAAGGTACGTCCATTCGAGCACAACACGCTCTCGTGGCAATGGGTCACGCTGTCATCAGGCGTCAACGAAAGTCGCCGAGGATGCCCATTCGGGACTTGGACGGGCCTCAACAGGCTGGCTACCCCTCGTTCCCGTGTCTTATTGTGCCGGCAGTGCAGTCGAATCCCCGGGTGGTGTGTCCATGAGCGTTGGCCTGATGGCCCTTCTCGACGATATTGCGGCCCTGGCCAAGGTCGCCGCGGCCTCGCTCGATGATATCGCCGGCCAGGCTGCCAAGGCCGGCACGAAGGCGGCCGGCGTCGTCATCGACGACACCGCCGTCACCCCACGCTACGTAACCGGGTTCACCCCGGCGCGCGAGCTGCCGATCATCGGCCGGATCGCGCTCGGCTCGCTCAAGAACAAGGTCCTCGTCCTCCTGCCGGCGGCCATGGCCCTCAGCCTCCTTCTGCCCCAGGCGATAACGCCGCTGCTGATGATCGGCGGCGCCTACCTTTGCTACGAAGGTGTGGAGAAGGTCTACGAGGCCTTCTTCCCGCACGACGCGCACGCTCACGAAGCCGAAGTTGAAACGATCGCTCTCGACGCCAAGAGCCTCGAGGACGAGAAGATCGCCAGTGCGATCAAGACCGACTTCATCCTCTCGGCCGAGATCATGGCCATCACGCTTGCCGCCCTTCCCGGCGACAGTTTCGTGCGGCAGGCGATCATACTTGGTGTCGTCGGTGTCGGCATCACGGCGGCGGTCTACGGCGTCGTCGCCCTGATCGTCAAAGCGGACGATGTCGGCCTGGCGCTTGCCCGTGTGTCACCGGCTTCGCCCGCCGCCGCGCCTCTGCGCGTGACCGGCCGCGCGCTCGTCCAGGGCATGCCGTATCTGCTCAGCGGTCTGGGCACGATCGGCACGGCAGCGATGATCTGGGTCGGCGGCGGCATCATCCTTCATGGCCTTGAGGCGTATGGCCTCGGCGGGCCCAGCCATGCGCTGCATGACTGGGGCGCTGCCGCGGCGCTCGCAGTTCCCGTCGCGGGGTCTCTTGTCGCCTGGCTGGTGGAAGCCGCCGGAGCCGGCGTCGCCGGGTTCGTCGTCGGCCTGATCGCCATCCCGCTGACCAGCCGGGTGCTGTCGCCGATCTGGCGGCAGGTCAAATCGCTCGCCCGCCAGGCGCTGTCGCGCCGCCGGACCTGAAAGCCTGACTGAAAATGCGCTGTTTCAGCAGCCTTCATGGTGAGCTTGTCGAACCATGAAGGCGGTCGCACGCGTTGGACAGTCGCTTCATGGTTCGACAAGCTCACCATGAAGCGATTCTCCCCTTTTTCAGTCGGGCTCCTGGACATCAGCGACAGCAGTCGTCCTTGCGCCTGCCGGCACCTTCGTATTCGTCGTGCAGCTTCACCCAGCTCATGACGCCATCGGCCTCGTTGCGGCCCTTGGGCGCGAGATCGAGCCATATGAAGGCGCCCATCAGCAGCTCGTTGCCGCGGTGGTAGGTCGAGTAGGTGTGGAAGACGTCGCCGCTCCCGTTTCTGGCGAAGATGCTGGTGCCGTGCATGTCCTCGCTGTTCCTGATCGGCGTGCCGTAGTTGTAGATGGCGCGGCCGGCAGCGATGTCCTCCTGCGTGAAGGACACGCCGAAATCGAAGTTGAAGTCGGTGCCGTGCGAGGAGACCCACGGGAAGGTCCAGCCCAGGCGCCGCCTGACCTGCTCGATCCGCTCGAGCGGCGCGCGCGAGATCGCGGCAAATGACAGGTCGGCGTTCTCGAAGTGCTGCCGCGCCGCATCGATATGATCGGCGATGAAGGAGCACCCCTTGCAGATGTGCTCGGAGCCCGGCGTCAGCATGAAGTGATAGACGGCGAGCTGGCTGCGGCCCCGGAACAGATCCGCCAGCGTGCAGTTGCCCTGGGGCCCTTCGAACACGTAGGGCTTCTCGACCTTGACCCAGGGCAGCCGACGACGCTCGGCACGAAGCGCATCGAGCTCGCGGGTCATTGCCTTCTCCCGGGCGAGGAGCGCCTTGCGGGCGGCAAGCCATTGCTCGCGCGACACGATTTCCGGCGGGGACAGGGTGCTGGTTGGCATGGTCATCTCTCCTCTGATTGCAGGACTTAGAGCCTGACCGAAAAACGCCGCTCTCATTGCCTTCATGGTGAGCTTGTCGAACCATGAAGGCCCCAGGACGGGCAGTGGCGCGGGGCTTCATGGTTCGACAAGCTCACCATGAAGCGTTTTTCTGCATTTTCGGTGCAGGACCTAGATTGGTACCGAACATCGAATGGTGGGAGTGACAAGCGTGGCGCGATTCAGATGGACTCGCTGATCACGGCCGCGGCGCGGGCGCTCGCGGCGGGTGATCCCCTCGGCGCATTGAACCGGGTCGCCTTGCGCGACGACGCACCCGCGCTGGCGCTCCGAGGGATCGCGATGGCGCAGCTCGGCGATTTCGTTCGAGCCAAGGCCCTGGTGCGGCGAGCGGCGAGCGCCTTCGGTCCGAAGGAAGCCGTGGCCCGCGCGCGGTGCATCGTCGCCGAGGCCGAGATCGCGCTCGTCTCGCGCGACCTGGGTTGGCCCGCGAAGGCGCTCGACGCGGCGCGGGTGACGCTCGAAGCGCACGGCGACCGGGCGAACGCCGCGCATGCGCGGTATCTCGAGGTCCGGCGCCTCCTCCTGGTCGGGCGGCTCGACGAGGCCGAGCGTACGCTCGCCGGGCTCGACCCCGCGTCCCTCCCGCCCGCGTCGAGGGCCGTCCACGAGCTGGTCGTCGCCGGGATCGCGATGCGACGCCTGCGGACGAAGGCGGCGCGCGCGGCGCTCACCCGGGCCAGACGCGCGGCGCGCCTTGCAGGTATCCCGGCGCTGACGGTGGAGGTCGACAGCGCATGCCTCGTGCTGGACACACCCGCGGCGCGCCTGATGGCGCGTGGCGAGGAACGACTCCTCCTGCTCGAGGAGGTCGAAGCGCTGCTGGCGTCGAAGGCCCTCGTGGTGGACGCGTGCCGCCATGTCGTGCGCGACGCCGGCACGGTGGTTTCGCTCGCACGGCGTCCGGTGCTGTTCGCGCTGGCACGCGCACTGGGCGAAGCATGGCCGGCAGACGTGTCGAGGGGCGCGCTCCTCGCGCGGGCATTCCGGGCCAGGCACGCCGATGAGTCGCATCGTGCGCGGTTGCGGGTCGAAATCGGGCGGCTTCGCTCGATGCTCCGAACGCTGGCCGGCGTGAGCGCAACGACGCGAGGGTTCGCGCTGGTGCCGCACCGCGCCCGCGAGGTCGTCGTGCTGGCGCGGCCCGTCGACGAGGCACATGCTGCAGTGCTCGCTTTCCTCGCCGACGGTGAGTCATGGTCGAGCTCGGCCCTGGCGCTGGCGCTTGGAGCCAGCCAGCGCACCGTGCAGCGGGCCCTCGACGCGCTTGCGGCGGCAGGCAAGGTACATTGGTTCGGCCGCGGGCGAGCACGTCGCTGGATGACTCCACCGGTGCCGGGATTCACGACGACCTTGTTACTCCCCGCGCCGCTGCCGAGTGCCTAGGTTGGGCGCGTAACGAGAGACCAGGATGGCACCATGAACAGCTCGGCAGCCGACATCACCCGTGAGTACGGACCCTTTCCGGGTGTCGACAACGTGCACGGGGTCACGTTTGACGGTCAGCACGTCTGGTTTGGTGCCGGCGACAGGCTGATCGCCTTCGATCCGGCAAGCGGCAAGATGCTGCGCTCGATCGACGTCCCCGCGCATGCAGGAACGGCGTTCGACGGCCGGCACCTGTTCCAGATCGCCGAGAGTCGCATCCAAAAGATCGATCCGAAGACCGGCCGCGTGCTCGCCACGATCCCGGCGCCTGGCGGCGGCGGTGATTCGGGGCTCGCGTGGGCCGAAGGGACGCTCTGGGTGGGGCAGTATCGCGACCGGAAGATCCATCAGATCGATCCCGAGACCGGGGCGATCCTGCGCACCATCGAGTCGACGCGCTTCGTCACCGGGGTCACCTGGGTCGACGGAGAGCTCTGGCACGGCACCTGGGAAGGTGAGGAGAGCGGGTTGCAGCGGGTCGATCCTCGAACAGGCGAGGTCCTGGAGAGGCTCGAGATGCCGCCCGGCGTGGGCCTGTCGGGACTCGAGTCGGATGGCGGCGATCAGTTCCTCTGCGGCGGCGGCAACAGCGGCAAGGTGAGAGCCGTCCGCCGACCCCGGCGAGGCGCCGCGACCGGCTCCGGCTCGGGGACCCGCGTCGACTCCACGAACAGGTAATGGAGGATACCGATGCCAGAGGCCCTCGTCGTCCGCCGCGAGACGCACATCGCGGCGCCGCCCGCGGCGGTGTTCGCCCTCCTGACCGATCCGGAGAAGATCCTGCGCTGGATGGGAACCGAGGCCCAGGTCGAGCCGCAGCCCGGCGGGCTCTACCTGGTCAATGTCACCGGGGCTCGCTTCGCGCGCGGCGCCTTCCGCGAGGTGGTGCCGGTGCACCGCCTGGCCTACAGCTTCGGCTGGGACGGCAGCGAGACGGTGCCGCCGGGGTCGAGCCTGGTCGAGATCGACCTGATCGAGCAGCCGGACGGCACACTGTTGCGCTTCACCCACAGCGGCCTGCCCGATGCCGAGCAAGTCGCCGGCCATGCGGAAGGCTGGGCCCATTATCTCAACCGGCTGGCCGAGGTTGCAGCCGGGCGCGACCCGGGCCCCGACCCCATGCACGGCCGCACCGGCAACGTGTGACATGGTCGGGCCGCGCCGCTCCAGCGGCGCTCTGTTCTTCCTGAGAAAGACAAAGAGCGCCGCTGGAGCGGCGCGGCCCGACCGACGAGCTACCTCCAGCCACAGTTTGATGCACGGTGGTCCAACTGGACCGCGCGGCTCCTGCCGCGCTCTTCGGCTTTTCCGCGGCCAAGCTGAGCGCGCCGGGAGGCGCGCGGTCCAGTTGGACCACCGTGCGTCCATAGTTAGACAGGCCCGGGGCCGCGGCGGCATGATCGCGGCATGGATCTGCCCGCGCCGCTTGCCTGGCTGGTGGACGAGGCCGGCGCCTCGCCCGGCCCTGACCGGTTCCTGGCCGAGCTCGGTGGCCGGCTGGTGGCCGACGGCCTGCCGCTGGCCGGCGGCGCCCTGACGCTCGCCGTGCCCCATCCGATCATTGCCCGCCGAACCTGGCTGTGGCGATCCGAGACCGGGGCGGTGATCGAGGCGCTGGGCTTCGCCGCCGGCCCGTTCACCCAGGCCGGGCGCGACTGGCTGGCGGGGCTTGGCCCAGGCCCGGTGCACGAGGACGCGGTCGGCCCGGCGCCCGACAGCCCATTGCTGGGCTGGGCCGGGATCCGGTCCTTCGACCCCGCGGAGGCTGGCCGGCTGCGCCAGGTCGCGCGCTTCGTCGCGGCACCGCTGGCCGCCCTCGCCGCGCGGGCGGCGCTGGCCGCGCTGCTCGAGGCCTATCTCGGGCGCCGCAGTGCCGCCCGGGTGCAGGCCGGCGCGCTGCGCCGCGGCACCGGCGAGACCATCCGCGCCGCGCTGCTCTACGCCGATCTGCGCGACTTCACGGCGCTCTCCGAAGCGACGGCGCCGGCGGCGGTGATCGCCGCGCTGGACGCCTGGTTCGACCGCATCGCCGGGGCGGTGCACGCCTTCGGGGGCGAGGTGCTGAAGTTCATCGGCGACGGCGTGCTGGCGATCTTCCCGGTCACCGCCGCGCCGGCCGAGGCCTGCGCGGCGGCGTTGCGCGCGGTCGCCGCCGCCCGCGCCGGCATGGCCCATCTCGATGCAGCACGGCAGGCGCAGGGGCTGCCGCCGCTGCCGTTCGGCGCGGCACTGCATCTGGGCGAGATCCTGTGGGGTAATATCGGCGCGGTCGACCGGCTGGACTTCACCGCCATCGGCCCCGCGGTCAACCTGGTCAGCCGGCTGGAGGGGCTGTGCCGGCCGCTCGGCCGGTCGGTGCTGATCTCCGGCGCGGTCGCCGCCGAGACCGCCACGCTGCTGCTGCCGCTGGGCGAGCACGCGCTGCGCGGCATCGCGGCGCCCTGCGCCGTCTTCACCCTGCCGGATGCGTGAGCGGGCCACCGCCGGCCGTGCGTCAAGGGGAGGACCGCTGCCAACCGAAGGGGCCACCGCATCAGGGCGATTGAATCTGGAGCCCTTCCCCCGGAGGGGGAAGGTGGCGCGAAGCGCCGGAAGGGGGATGTTGCGCCCAGGTACGCTGCCAGTCCGCCCGGCCGCAGCTAGTCGAACATCCCCCTTCCGCCCTTCGGGCACCTTCCCCCTCCGGGGGAAGGATAGGAAACGTGCCAATCTTGCCGAATGCGATAGCCCTGCCACCGCACTATCATTCGCTTCCAGCCCGGGAGGCCATCCGTGCTCACCGTCACGCGCGATATGATCCTGCCGACCACCGTCACCGGCTCCTACCCGCGACCGCTGTGGTTCGACCGCAGCCTGGCCGGGCGATCGTTCAAGTCGGCGCTCGGCGATTCCCTCTTCCGCGAGCAGTATCTCGACGCCGTCGCCAGCATCATCGCCGAGCAGGAAGCCGCCGGCCTCGACATCGTGACCGACGGCGACAGCCGCTTCGATCTGACCGTGGGCGGCAAATCGTGGTTCTTCTATCCGATCGAACGCCTCGGCGGGATTGACGGCCATCGCGACACCTCGCGCGGCTGGATGTCGCGCCACGGCCTGCGGCCCGGGAAAATCCTGTGGGAGGTGCAGGAGGCGTATCAGCCCGGCGTGGTGCGCGAGCAGCTCACGCGCGGGCCGCTGGAGTACGCCGCGCTCTGGCAGGTGGCGCAGCGCATGACGGACCGGCCGCTGAAATTCGGCGCCATCTGCGCGCCCGCGCTCGCGTCGATGCTGTGGAACGAGTTCTATGACGACGACAAGGCGATGATCCTCGATCTCTGCGACATCATGAACGCGGAGTTCCGCGACATGGCGGACGCCGGCTGCCCGCTGATCCAGGTCGAGGAACCGCCGCACCACTTCCGCGCCCAGCAGCCGGACTGCACGGATGCCGACCTCGAGTCCTTCACCGAACTGTTCAATCGCCAGCTCACCGGCGTGAACGCGGAGATCTGGGTGCATACCTGCTGGGGCAACCCGAACCAGCAGCGCGTGCACTGGCAGGTGCCGAGCTACGAACGCGCCCTGCCGCATCTGCTGCAACTCAACTGCGATGTGCTGACGATCGAATGCGCCAGCTCGGACGGGCGGGACCTGCCGCTCTTCAAGCACGTCAAGACCGACAAGAAGATCGGCATCGGTGTGGTCAACCATTGCAACACGGTGGTGGAACCGGCGGAGCACGTGGCGGCGCTGATCCGCAAGGCGCTGGAATACATCCCCAGGGAGCAGCTGGTGATCAGCACCGACTGCGGCTTCGGCCGCGAGGGCCTGTCGCGGCGGATCGCGTTCTACAAGTGCGTCGCGCTGGTCGAGGGCACCAACATCGTCCGCCGGGAGCTGGGCCTGCCGGAAGCGCGCGTGCGGGCGGCCGATCCGAAGCTGTGGTTCGCGGGGCGCTGACCGGTCCGGGACCGCCTGCTGCAAGGTTGAACGGACCAACGCTCAATCGTCGACTGGAATGTTCGCCGGGTTCCAGACCACCTCCCACAGATGGCCGTCGGGATCGCGGAAATACCCGGCATAGCCGCCATAGAACGTGTCCTGGGGCGGCTTGACGATCCCGGCGCCGGCCCGTCGGACCTGATCCATCACGTCATCGACTTCCTCACGAGCGCCGACGTTGTGGCCGATCGTGAACGACGTCGGGCTGATCGGCCCCTTCGGAAGGCCCGCATCATGGGCGAGATCGTCCTGCGCCCAGATGGCCAGTCTCACGCCCCCCGAGAGCTCGAAGAAGGCAACCGCGCCATGCTCGAACTCGCGGCCGACGACTCCCTCGGTCGCCAGGCCCAGGCCGTCACGATAGAAGGCGAGCGAGCGTTCCAGGTCAGCGACGCCCAGCGTCAGGACAGATAGGCGCGGCTTCATGGCATCTCCTCCATCTCCCGGAGCATCGGGATAGAGCCGGTCGTCGGGGCCAGAATTCGATCAAACGGCCATTGCACGATCAGGTTCCAGGCACCGGCCCGGATCGTTCGCTACGCTCGGGATGACAGATTCGCCATGTGCGGGTGCCCCGGTTATGCCGCGACGCCCCGCAGTGTCGGTTCAACGCCGCTGCGCAAATGCGCGAACTTCTCGAGCCGGCGCAGGCGACGTCGGGTCCTGGCGTTCAGCGGCGGCGGCACGCCATCATCGCCCGCTGTGGCAATGACTGTAGCCGCAGCCGTCGTCGGGTTATCCGCACCTGTGACAGGCGGGACAGTGACGGTAGCGATGTCGGACTCGCTTGCGCGAATTGCGGAAACGTCTTCGGACACCCTGCCGGGAAGCTCGTGCCTCGTTGCCGGCGATGGTGAGACCGTCGACGGCCCAAAGTCGCCTGCGGGAATTGCGGAAACAGCCGGGACGGCGTCGTGCCCTGCTTGGGCAGCGAGGGGCACCTGGTCCTCAAACTCGCTTGCGGGAATTGCGGAAACGGCAACATCCGGCGGGACGAGGTCGCCCTCCGCTTGCGCTTCGGGTCGGCAGCGGCGAAGCCGCGCCTGAGATGCGCCACTGGACCCTTCGACAAGCTCAGGATGTGGGCGCGCCCCGACCAAGACACTTGCGGGAATTGCGGAAACGGCAGCACGTGGCACAGCGAGGTCGTCCTCTGTTTCCTCGCGGTGGCGGTGCGGGACATTGGTGTCGCCGGTGAC
>Ga0187894_10002886_pt1 | contig 19976 bp, 15 predicted proteins | sample GBC1701081metaG_FD_136650 | JGI IMG/M metagenome (GOLD analysis project Ga0187894, IMG submission 136650) | White microbial mat communities from a lava cave in the Kipuka Kanohina Cave System on the Island of Hawaii, USA - GBC170108-1 metaG ...
GACCGGCGCGATCGCCTCGCGCTCGTCGTTGTTGCCGTAGACGCCGACCAGCGGCGCGGCGAGGCGCGCGAGCACCTCCAGCGTCTTCGCCTGCGTGATGTCGCCGGTGTGCACGACGCGCGCGACGTCCGCGGCGTTCAGCAGCTCGACGATGCGCGCGACGTTGCGCAGGTTGTTATGGGTGTCGCTGACGACGGCGATTCGCAACGCCCGCTCCCTGAGAATCAGCGCAGAGTAGGCAGCCCGCCGCGGTTTGCGACTGCGCGCACCGTCGTGCGCTCGCGCGGACGCTTGATCTACGGTGCGCTCTTCGCCTAGGAGAAGCGCGCGCGATGGCCTACCAGACGATCCTGGTCGACAAGAGCGAGGGCATTCAGACGATCACCTTCAATCGTCCCGATCGCTTGAATGCGTTGAACGGGCCGATGCTGCTGGACACGCTCGCCGCGCTCGACGACGCGGACGCCGACGACGACGTGCGCGCGATCATCGTGACCGGCGCGGGCCGCGGCTTCTGCGCGGGCGCCGATCTGGGCGGCGGCGGCGGCACGTTCGACCACAGCGAGCGCGAGGCGCGCGAGGCGCACCGCGACGGCGGCGGGCTGTTGACGCTGCGCATCTTCGAATGCAAGAAGCCGCTGATCGCAGCGATCAACGGTCCGGCGGTGGGCGTGGGCTCGACGATGACGCTGCCGATGGACGTGCGCATCGCGAGCGATCAGGCGCGCTTCGGCTTCGTGTTCGCGCGCCGCGGCATCGTGCCGGAGGCGGCGAGCTCCTACTTCCTGCCGCGCGTGGTCGGCATCTCGCAGGCGATGGAGTGGGTCGCCACCGGTCGCGTGTTTTCGGCGCAGGAGGCGCTGGCCGGGCGGCTCGTCTCGCGCGTCGTTCCGCACGCGGAGCTGATCCCGACGGCGCGCGCGCTGGCGCGCGAGATCGCCGACAACACCAGCGCGATCTCGGTCGCGCTCGCGCGCCAGATGTTGTGGAAGATGTTAGGGGCGGATCATCCGATGGAGGCGCACAAGCTCGATTCGCGGATGATTCATGCGCTCGGATCTTCGCCCGACGCGTATGAGGGGGTGCAGAGCTTCCTGCAGAAGAGGCCCGCGAAGTTCAGCGGGCGGGTTTCGACGGATTTGCCGCAGCCTTATCCGTGGTGGGCGGAGCGGAAGTTTTCGGACGGCTCGACGCAGATGGGGAAGGCGGTGCGGAAGCGGAAGCCGAGCGCGAAACCGCGGAAGGCGAAGGTGCGAGGTAAGAAGACCAAGCGGCGCTGAGAGCTGGAGGTTCACGCGCGAGCGAAGCCGCGCGCGGGGGCGGAGGGGTCGCGACTCCGGGCCCTTGTGCGCGAGGTGTGCGGGGTCGGTGGAGGCGGTGCGCCCGCGCATGGCGTGCTCTCGCGCTCCAAACGTGATTCGCGGACTGGGCGGTGTGCGGCGCTCACGGTTGGAACCGGGCCCTCCGCTGCGACGCCGCTCCGCCCCCGCGCGCGGCTTCGCTCGCGGGCGGAGGTGTGCGATCCGCGAATCGATTCTATTAGGGAGGGGTGGCGCCGGCGCGCCATCGAGGCGCGCCGGCGTCACTTTCGGTTTCCGCGGTGCGTCACCGGTGGCCAATACACGAAGCGTTGCGCGCGCTCAGTTTGCGGAGAAGTCGGCGGCGCGAACGATGGGTGTTGGGGCGGGGTTTGCGAGGGGGAGCTCGACTTGGAAGCGGGCGCCGCGGTCGCTCGGGAGTAGGGAGATGCGGCCGCCGTGGCGTTCGACGAGTTGGCGAGTCACCGCCAGGCCGAGGCCGGTGCCTTCGCCGGCCGGCTTGGTGGTGAAAAAGGGCTCGAAGATGCGCTGCGCGACTTCGGGCGGGATGCCCGGGCCGGTGTCGGAGACCTCGAGCACGGCGCGGCGGTCGTCGGCGAACGTCGCGATGTGGACGCCGCCGCCGGCGCCCGCGCCGCGCACCGACTGAATCGCGTTGATCACCAAGTTCGCGACCACTTGCCCTAACAGGTTGCGGTCGCCGCGCACGGCCGGCACCGGCGCGAGCTTGGCCTCGATCGCGACGTCGCTACGCGCCTCGAAGCGCAGCGTCGGCAGCGCGGCGTCCACGACGTCGCTGAGCAGCACCTCGCCGAAGCCGCCGTCGCCGCGCGACATGCGGAGCAGCTCGTCGACGATCCCGCGCAGCCGCACGACGCCTTCCTCGGTCTCGGCGAGCACCTCCTCGAGCTCGGGATCGTCGCGCTCTTGGCCGGCGAGCTCGTCGAGGTAGTTCAGGTTGGAGCGGATGAACGCGGCAGGGTTGTTGATCTCGTGCGCGAGGCCGGCGGCGAGCGTGCCGAGCGCTGCGAGCCGCGCGCCGTGCGCCAGCCGCAGATCCGTCTCGCGCAGCTCGTGCGCGTGGCTTTCCGCGGCGCGCTGCAGCAGATCTGCGCTCGCCTCGACACGACTCAGCGCGCGCACGAAACGCCGCAGCAACAGCGACGTGTAGAGCAAGCTCGCAGTCGCAGCGACGAGCGCATACATCAGCGGCGCGTCGAGCAAGCCGCCCAGCACGAGCATGTCCGAGACCACGGTTGCGCAGGAAACAAAGCTGACTCCCGCGACCAGCCGGTAGTCGCCGTCCGCTCGAGCTCGCGCGACGCGCGCGGCGCCCCAGCCGAGCCATGCGGCGAGCGCGCCGAACGCGAGCGGAAACAGTGCGCCTAGCCAGGTCAGCTCGACGTCGACGTAGCTCGCGCCTGGCAGCAGCATGTCGCGCACGCGCGAGCCGGGGCCGTAGAGGACGCCCGGCACCGCGCCGAGCGCGGCCCAGAGCAGCGACGTGCACACCCACGCGGAGGCCTGCCAAGGAAGCTTCACGCGGTAGACGCGCTCGACGAGGCGCACGGTCCGGATCTCGATCGGGATGCACGCGAGGCACAAGACCGTGCGCGCAAAGATCGCCTGGTCGCGAGATTCGGAGGCCAGCAGCAGCAGCGGACCTAACAACAGCAGCGCAGCGGCGACGCTGGCGAGCGCCAGCGCGCGGTGCGCGAGCTCGGAGCGGCGGTGGTACCAGACGCCGAAGTTCACGCCGGCCGAGAACACGCTGAAGACGAGCGGCGCGACGAACATCAGGAGCGCGCTCACGGCTCGCCCCCCGTCAGCGCCGCGGGGAACTCGACGGCCACGCGCGTTCCGGACTCGCCGCTCTCGACCGAGAGCGTCCCGCCGTGTCGCTCGACGAGCTGTTTCGTCACTGCGAAGCCGAGACGCCGCGGATCTTCGCTGCCCGCGCCGGCGCCGAGATCGAACAGCGAGGGCGCTTCTTCCCATGCGAGCGCGGGCAGGTTGTCGGCGACGACGATGCGGGCGCGGCCGTCGCGCTCTTCGGTCGTCAAGCTGATCAGCGCGACGCCGCGCCCCGGTTCCTCGGGCGCTGCGTGGATCGCGGCGACGATCAGGTTGAGCACGATCTGCGCGAGCATCGCGCCGTCGCCTGCCACGGCGGGCGTGCTCGCGAGATGCGTCTCGAGGCGCGCGCGCCGGCGCAGCTCGTAGCTCGCGATCGGCAGCACGCTGGCGACGACCTCGGGCAGCTGGTGAATGCCGCGCCGGCCCTCTTCGCGGCGCGCGAGCCGGAGCAGCTCGGCGACCACGACGCGAATCCGCTCGACGCTGCGCTGCGATTGTGCGAGCAGCTCGCGGAACGCCGTCGGCCGGCCGGCGTCGCGCCAGGCGCCGCGCAGCTCCTTCACGCGCGCATCGATTTCGGCGAGCGGCTCCTCGATCTCGTGCGCGATGCCGCCGGCCAGCGCGCCCAGCGTCGCGAGCCGCGCGCCGTGCGCGAGCTCGAGGTCCTTGCGCCGCAGCTCGTCGGTGCGCGCTTCGACCAGCGTGTGCAGCTCGCCGGCGTTGCGCTCGAGGTGGGTGTGCGAGCGGACCAGGCGCTCGAGCAGCACCGCACCGAACGCTCCCGCGAAGAACGTGAAGCCCATCGGCAGCAGCCACGGCGCCCAGTACGCGCCGAGCGCGACGCACAAGTCGTTGATCATGCTCACGCCCCACGTGCTGAGCGCGATCGCGAGCAGGCGTCCGCCGCGCAGCGACGAGGCGCGTCGCACGTAGGCGCTGACCACCGCGACGATCAGCACGCTGAAGGCCGCGAGCGGGAGCACGGCGCCGGGAGAGATCGCTGCTTGCACGTAGCCCGCGCCGAACGGAGGGCTCACGGCGATCGCCTCGCCGCTGAACAACAGCGCCGGCTTCGCGTAGGCGAGGCCGACGACGAGCGCCGTGTACGGCACCGCGGCGCGCAGCGCCGGATGCGAGATCCCGGCGAACAGCTCGCTGAAGCGCAGGAAGCCGACCACCATCGGCAGCGTGCCGCCGAGCGCCACGAGCACCGCGCGCTGCGCTTCGGCCAGCGTGCGCGCCTGATAACCGAGCGCGAAACCCGCCGCGAGCCACACCACTCCGAGCGACGCGACGCCGAGCCAGAGATGAGACGGCTCGCGCGGGCGCATCCAGTAGAGCCACAGATTGAAGATCCCCGTGCAGAACGCGAACACCGCGAATCCCACGTCGATCTGCATGACGAGGCTCATCGCGCCTGGAATCGGCAGCCTCGGGCTCGTTCCTGAGTGCTCCTGGCGACTTGGACGCGCTGATTGCCGCGGGCCTGCCCAGCGGTTCTGCGGAGGAGTCCGCGGTCAGGTTCCGGGCGCATCCGGCCGAAACGGAGGAACGACGCGCTCCGGCGCCGAGGAGGGAACATGCGACGGCTCGCATTGGCGCTGCTGTTCGTGTGCGGGGCAGCGCTCGCGGACGAGCCTGCGACACCGCCGCCTCCCCCGGCTCCGCCGACCACTCCGCCGACGAATCCCGCGAATCCGACCAACGCGGCAAACCCGGCTGGTGCGCCGGTGCCTCCGAAGAAGTGGGTGATGCGCGAGGACCAGCGCGCACATCGCGGCGAGTGCCTTCGCCTAACCAAGCAGATCGCGCGCTACGAACGCGATGCGACCTGGGCGGAGGAGCGCGAGAACGAGCTGTGGGAGCTCGCGAGCCGTGAACGCGTGTATCGGCTCGCGGCCGAGCGGCAGCGGCTGTGTCCGTCCAAGCAAGGGCCGACGACCGAGGAGCTGCTCGCCAAGGCGGCCGTCGTCGCGGCGCGGCTCGCAGCGGCGGCGTACACGCACGGGGCGTTCTAGCGGGCGTTGGAGGGGGAGCCTCGAGGTCGAGGACTCCTCGCGGCGGATTCGTGCGACGCGCGAGGGGCGCTCGAGGTTCACGCGCGAGCGAAGGGCGCGCGCTCCTCGGGTGCCGCTCTCGCTCCGTGGCTCGCTTGGGACTCTGAGGCGTCCCGGAAGTCGGCGCTTTGAAGTCCGGGCGTCGCGGGAGTTTCCTGCTGCGCTCTACCTGCGCTGCGAGCGGCACCCCACCGTCGCGCGCGCCCTTCGCTCGCGGTCGGTGGTGTGCGGCGAGAAGACGAGATGGCGGAGGCGACGGCCGCGGTTTTCTTAGGGACGTGGTGAAGCTCGCGGGCCATCGAGGCCCGCGAGCTTCACGCTGCGCGCCTGCGCGAACAAGGAGAAGCGGGGACGTTCCTTGTTTGCGTCGCCGTAGAATCGGCGCCTCAGCGAGGAGATGAACGTGAGGCTGTACGAGAATGCGTCGGCGCCGAATCCGCGGAGGGTGCGGATCTTTTTGGCGGAGAAGGGGATCGCGGTTCCGGTGGAGCAGGTGGACATCCTGAAGCTCGCGAATCGGGAGCCGGGGTTTCGGGCGAAGAATCCGTTTGCGCAGGTGCCGGTGCTGGAGCTGGATGACGGCACTTGCATTTCGGAGAGCGTCGCGATCTGTCGGTATTTCGAGGAAATGCAGCCGGAGCCGGCGCTGTTCGGTGTCGGGGCGAAGGAGTGTGCGCTGGTCGAGATGTGGAATCGGCGTGCGGAGCTCGAGCTCACGCAGCGCGTGTTCTTCACGTTTCAGCACACGCACGAGTTCTTCAAAGGGCGCCAGGCGCAGGTTCCCGAGTTCGGCGCGGTGGCGAAGCAGCGAGCCGAGGAGACGCTCGTGTTGCTCGATCGCGTACTCGAGAATCAGCGCTTCTTGGCGGGCGAGCGCTTCTCGATCGCCGACATCACGCTGCTGGTCGGCCTCGATTTCGGCCGCGTCGTGAAGATCCGCGCGGCGCCCGAGCAGAAGAATCTCGCACGCTGGCACGCGGAGGTCTCGGCGCGGCCGAGCGCGAAGGCGTAACAAGTACGGTCACGGCAGTGTGAGCTCGACGCGCTTCGCGTCGAACAGGCCGCGGCGCGCGAGGCCGCGTTCGATGCGGCGCCCGCTCGGGCCCTCGAGCGCGAGCACGTAGACGACGACGGGCGGCTGCTCGCCGCACTCGTCCCGCCACACCATGTAGTCGACGCCGATGCGGTAGCGGCCCGCGCTCGGCGCCGTGAACGAGATCTCCTCGATGCGCGGGCTTGGCGAGGCGCAGCGCGCGTCCTCGACCAGACGCCCGCCGGTTGCCGAACGCTCGTTCGCGAAATAGATCGTCTCGTCGCGCGGGTCCGTCACGTAGAGATCGAGATCCGCCGCAGCGCCGAAAGCCAGCAGCACGCGCAGCGTCCCCCCGCTCGGCGGCGATCGTTGCGCGAGCGCGGCTTCGAGCTGCGCGGCCTCTGCTTCGAGCGCCGGCGTCCAGCGCGCGGCCGGCACGCGCTCGCGTGATTCGGCGGCGGGCGAGGCGAGCAGCGCGCTGGCTAGCGCCAGTGGCAGTGCGAGCGGAGCTGCAACGCCTAGGCGAGATCGCGCGCTTCGCGCACCGGTATGTTGTGCGCCGTCTCGCCGTCTCGCCGTGTTCATGCTGCGATTCTGGCGCAATTCGGATTGCGTAGGGGACACCTTGCAGATCTCGTCGCTCGCTCTCGCCTGCGTGCTTGTTACGGCCGCCTGTCTCGGCTGCGACGCATCGAATCGCGCCGAGAAGCTCCATCGCTACGAGCTGGAGGGCGTGGTCGAGGATGTCGACGTCGCCCACAAGCAAGCGCTGATCGACCACTCCGAAGTGCCGGGCGTGATGCCCGCAATGACGATGAGCTTCGACGTCCCCGACGACGCGGTGTTCGCGAAGCTCGCGCCCGGCCAGCGCATCGCGTTCACGCTCGAGATCCGCGACAAGAGCTTTCGCGTCGTGCGCGCCGAGGTGCTCGAAGAGAAGGCGGCGCCAGGGCGTGCGGGGGCGTTGGCGGCGGTCGCGCCGGCGCAGGATCTCGCGCCCGAGTTCGCGCTGACCGACCAATCCGGCGCGGAGGTGACGCTCGCGAGCCTGCGCGGCAAGACGCTGCTGATCGACTTCATCTACACGCATTGCCCGGGTCCGTGTCCGATCCTGACGGGCCGGCACGCGCAGCTCCAGCGCGAGCTCTCGCCCGAGGCGCGCGCACGCGTCCACTTCGTGTCGATCACCGTCGACCCCGAGCGAGACACGCCGGAGGCGCTCACGAATTATGCGCGCGTGCGCGGCGCCGACCTCGCGAATTGGTCCTTCCTCACCGGCGAGCCGGAGCGCGTGCGCGACGTGCTGAGGCGTTACGGCGTATTCGCGCAGCAGAGCGCGCGGCCCGGCGAGGTCGACCACGTCGTCGTGACGCTGCTGGTCGACGCGGAGGGGCGGGTCGTGAAGCGCTTGTTCGGAACGGAGGACGGCGTCGCCGACGTGAAGCGGGCGCTGGAAGAAGTCGCGGGCGTCTCGGGTTCGTAGAGATGGAGCTCTCGGCGCGCGCGATCGAGGCGCGCCTCGCATACGAGGCGCGTGCCGTGCTCGCGACGCTGCGCCGAGACGGCAGCGCCGCGCTCGTGCCGATCGTATTTGCGCGCGCGGACGGCGCGCTCTGGTCTCCGATCGACGGAAAGCCGAAGCGCAGCGCCGCGCTCGCCAGAGCCGCGAACATCGCGCGTGAGCCGCGCGTTGCGCTGCTGTTCGACTCGTACGGTGCGGACTGGTCGCTGCTCTGGTGGCTGCGCATCGAAGGGCGCGCGCGCATCGAGCGCCGCGAGCTCTCGAGCGGCGAGGCTGCGCTTCGCGCGAAGTACGTCCAGTACGCCGGCGTTCCGCTGCACGCAGGCGAGCCGCGGCTGTTACGGATCGAGATCGTGCGCATCGCGAGCTGGGCGGCGGGAAGCGCCGCAATCGCGGCTGCGGAGGAGGAGCGATGAACCTCGCGTTTCTTTGTCTCGGTGCGATGGGGCGGCCGATCGCCGGGCACCTCGCGCGCGCGGGCCACGCGGTCAGCGTCTACAACCGGACGCGCGCCAAGGCGGAGCGCTTCGTCGCCGAGCTCGGCGGGCGTATCGCCGCCACGCCGCGCGAAGCTGCGAGCCGAGCGGAGCTCGTGTTCGCGTGCACCGGCAACGACGCCGACCTGCGCGAGATCACGCTCGGCGCACAGGGCGCGTTCGCCGCGCTCTCGCCCGGCGCCGTGTTCGTCGATCACACGACCGCATCGCCTGCGCTCGCGCGCGAGCTCGCGGTGCGTGCGCAGCAGCGCGGCGCCAGCTTTCTCGACGCGCCGGTCTCGGGCGGCGAAGAGGGCGCGCAGCGCGGGCAGCTGAGCATCATGGCCGGCGGCGACGAGGCCGCGTTCGAGCGCGCCCGGCCGCTGCTCGCTTGTTATGCGAAGAGCGCGCTGCGCATCGGCCCGTCGGGCGCCGGCCAGCTCACGAAGGCGGTGAACCAGCTGTGCATCGCAGGCGTGCTGGCCGGGCTCGCCGAGGGGCTCGCATTCGGCGAGCGCGCGGGCCTCGATCTCGCTTTGGTGATCGAAGTGATCTCGAAGGGCGCCGCGCAGTCGTGGCAAATGGACAACCGCGCGCGCACGATGCTCGCCGGCAAGTACGACTTCGGCTTCGCGGTCGACTGGATGCGCAAGGATTTGGGCATCGCGTTCGCCGAGGCGGAGCAGCTCGGCGTGAAGCTCGAGGTCGGCCGAGTCGTGGACGAGCTGTACGCGCGCCTGCAAGCGAGCGGCGGCGGCCGGAGGGATACGTCTTCGCTGATCGAGGCGATTCGGGCAGGGTGATCTCGGGCGCCCGGCTCGGCACTTCGCTGCTGCTACTTTGCGCGCCCTTTTCGGGACCGGGAGCCGAGCGATGGCAGATTTCGTTTTCACCATGCACGACCTGCGCAAGGTCGTGCCGCCGGATCGCGTGATCGTCGATGGCATCACGCTGGCGTTCCTGCCGGGCGCGAAGATCGGCGTGCTCGGTCCGAACGGCGCCGGCAAAAGCTCGATCCTCAAAATCATGGCCGGCGTCGACAAGGATTTTCTCGGCGAGGCGCGGCCGCACCCGGCGATCAAGATGGGCTACCTCGCGCAGGAGCCGCAGCTCGACGCGAGCAAGGATGTGAAGGGGAACGTCGAGGAAGGCGCCTCGCTGGTGAAGGACTTGTTACGGCGCTTCGAGGAGATCTCGGCGAAGTTCGGCGAGCCGCTCGAAGACGACGAGATGAACAAGCTGCTCGAAGAGCAGGGGCGGCTGCAGGATCAGATCGACGCGGTGAACGGCTGGGAGCTCGATCGCACGCTCGAGATCGCGATGGACGCGCTGCGGCTGCCGCCGGGCGACGCCGAAGTCAGCACGCTCTCGGGTGGAGAGCGCCGGCGCGTCGCGCTCTGCCGGCTGTTGCTCTCGAAGCCGGACATGCTGCTGCTCGATGAGCCGACCAATCACCTCGACGCCGAATCGGTCGCGTGGCTCGAGAACTTTCTGCACGAGTACGCGGGCACCGTGATCGCCGTGACGCACGACCGCTACTTCCTCGACAACGTCGCAGGCTGGATCCTCGAGCTCGACCGCGGCCGCGGCTTCCCTTATCAGGGGAATTACACCGGCTGGCTCGAGCAGAAGAAGGCGCGGCTCGCGGTCGAGGAGAAGCAGGCCGGCGCGCGCCAGCGCACGCTCGATCGCGAGCTCGAGTGGATCCAGATGTCGCCGCGCGCGCGCCAGGCCAAGGGCAAGGCGCGCATCCGCGAGTTCGACGCGCTGCGCCAGCAGGAAGAGCAGCGGCTGCCGGAGACGGTCGAGATCAACATCCCCGCCGGCCCGCGGCTCGGCGACCTCGTGGTCGAGGCGAAGAATCTCTCGAAGGGCTACGGCGACCGGCTGCTGATCGACGACCTCAGCTTCAAGCTGCCCGCCGGCGGGATCGTCGGCGTGATCGGCGCGAACGGCGTCGGCAAGTCCACGCTGTTTCGCATGCTGGTCGGCGAGGAGAAGCCGGACGGCGGCTCGATCCGGCTCGGCGAGACGGTGAAGCTCGCCTATGTCGACCAGAGCCGCGACGCGCTGGGCCCCAACAAGTCGGTGTGGGAGGAGATCAGCGGCGGCGCCGAGCGCATCCCGCTCGGCAAGCGTGAGATCGCGTCGCGCGCGTACGTCGCGTCGTTCGGCTTCAAGGGCGCCGACCAGCAGAAACGCGTCGGCGACTTGTCAGGCGGAGAACGGAACCGCGTCCACCTCGCGAAGCTGCTGAAGAGCGGCGGCAACGTATTGTTATTGGACGAGCCGACCAACGACCTCGACGTCGACACGCTGCGCGCGCTCGAAGACGCGCTGCTCGGCTTCGCCGGCTGCGTCGTCGTGATCTCGCACGATCGCTGGTTCTTGAATCGCATCGCGACGCACATGCTGGCGTTCGAGGGCGATTCGCACGTCGAGTGGTTCGAGGGGAACTATCAGGACTACGAGGCGGACTACAAGCGACGGAAGGGCGCGGAGGCGGATCAGCCGCATCGGGTGCGGTTCAAGAAGCTGGCGCACTAACTGCCTGAAATGGCGCTGGTATTGCGAGGCGTGGCTAGCCGACTCACTGATCAGTTGACTAGTCGGATGATGATCACCTAGGGTGCCCGAAACCCCGAGGTGATCGATGGCGACTCCCGACTTCTCCCAACTAGTAAGGGAGGTCCGGACCCGCCTCGGCCTGACGCAGGAACAGCTCGCCCCCCACCTGAAGACGTCGCTGCCGTCGATCAGTCGTTGGGAGAGCGGACGCTCGCGGCCCGACGCGCGTGCTCGGCACATGCTCGAGGAGCTGTTGCGCGCACGCGGCGAGAAGTGCGCGGATCTGCTGGCGCAGTACTTCCCGAACGCAAAGCTCGCGAAGCGCGCGCGGCGCGGCCCAACCCGACCTCGCTCGGACATGAGCCCGGCTCCCGGCGGCTTCGAGCACAAGTCGATGGAGTCGATGCTCTGGCGTGCCGCTTGCGCGATTCGCGGCGAGACCGACGCGCCGAAGTTCAAGGACTTCATCCTGCCGCTCGTCTTCGTGAAGCGGCTCTCGGACGTCTTCGACGACGAGCTCGCGCGCCTCGCGACCGAATTCGGCGGCGAAGAAGCCGCGCGCTCCGTCATCGAGGCCGACCACGCGGGCGGCGGCGCCGACAAGATCGTGCGCTTCTTCATTCCGCGTGAGGCGAGCTGGGGAGTCGTCAGCGGTCGCACGCCGTACGCGTGGCCTGAGGGCAAGCAGCCGAAGACGCTCGGCGAGCAGCTCACGCTCGCCGTCCGCTCGATCGCGCGCGCGAACCCCGCGCTTCAGGGCGTGATCGACCAGAAGGACTTCAACGACATCAGCAACGGCGAGCGCGAGATCAGCGACGAGGCGCTCGCTCGCCTGATCGAGGCGCTCTCGGACCCGCGCTATCGGCTCGGACTGCGCGACGTCGAGCCTGACTTCATCGGGCGCGCCTACGAGTACCTGCTGCGCAAGTTCGCCGAAGGGCAGGGCACGACGGCCGGCGAGTTCTTCACGCCGATGGAGGTCGGCTGGCTGATCGCGCACCTCGTCGAGGCCAAGCAGGGCGAGAGCGTCTACGACCCGTGCTGCGGATCGGGCGGCCTCCTCGTGAAGTGCGAGCTCGCGCTCGTCGCGCGCGAGAAACAGGTTGCGCGCCCGCTTCAGCTTCTCGGCCAGGAACTGACGGGCTCTTCGTTCGCGATCGCGCGCATGAACATGGTCATCCACGACATGCAGGGCGAGATCGTGCGCGGCAACACGATGACGAACCCGAAGTTCCAGGACGGATCGTCGCTCCGTCAGTTCGACGTCGTCGTGACGAACCCGATGTGGAATCAGAACAACTTCGATCCGCGCGAGTACGAGGACGATCCGTTCGAGCGCTTTGCCGCGCGCGGTGGCTTCGCGCCCGGATCGAGCGCGGACTGGGCGTGGCTCCAGCACGTTGCGGCATCGCTCGCGCCCGGCGGGCGCGCGGCCGTGGTGCTCGACACCGGCGCCGCGAGCCGCGGGAGCGGCAACCAAGGCGAGAACCGCGAGAAGTCGATTCGGCGCTGGTTCGTCGAGCACGACCTCGTCGAGGGCGTCGTGCTGCTGCCGGACAATCTCTTCTACAACACCACGGCCGCGGGAATTCTCGTGTTGCTCCGGCGCGACAAGCCGGCGGCGCGCCGCGATCGCGTCGTGCTCATCAACGCGAGCGCCGAGTTCGAGAAGGGCCGGCCGAAGAATTTCATCCCCGACGCCTCGCTCCAGAAGATCGCGTCTGCGTTTCACGCCGACGCAGACGCGCCGCGATTCGCACGCCTGGCCACGCGCGAGGAGATCGCGGCGAAGGACTACAGCCTCTCGCCGTCTGCGTTCATCGAGACCGCGGCCCCGACCGAGCACCGCGACATCCAGCTGATCCTCGACGAGCTGGCGAAGATCGACGGCGAAGCGCGCGCGCTCGATGCCGACCTGGCGAAGACGTTCGGCGGACTCGGATACAAGTGGGGAGGCGCGTCGTGAGCGACCTCGCCCCTCCCTTGGCGTCGGCCCAACTTGAAGTTGCAAATTGCGACTTCAAGTTGGCTGGCCTCGTGGACTCGCAGGTCCCCTCTCACCCCGCATCACCCGAGGTGGTCACAAGGTGCAACCACCTCCGAGAGGGCAACCCGATGATGAAGAGCCTCGTTCCGGCCGCGCGCATAGAGCGCGCGATCCTCGTGATTCGCGGACAGCGCGTGATGGTCGATGCGGACCTCGCCGAGCTCTATGGCGTTTCCACGAAGCGCCTGAACGAGCAGGTGAAGCGCAACGCGAGCCGCTTTCCCGCGGACTTCGCCTTCGCTCTGACTGCCGAGGAGAAGGCCGAGGTGGTCGCAAATTGCGACCACCTCGCGAGGCTCAAGTTCTCGCCCACATTTCCGCGCGCGTTCACCGAGCACGGTGCGCTGATGCTCGCGAGCGTGCTGAACAGCGAGACGGCGATCGCCGTCAGCGTCGCCGTCGTCCGCGCCTTCGTGCGCCTGCGCGAGATGGCGGCGTCGCACGAAGACCTCGCCCGCAAGCTCGACGCGCTCGAGCGCAAGTACGACGAGAGCTTCCGCATCGTGTTCACGGCGATTCGGAAGATGATGGTGCTCGAGGCGAAGCCGCGGCGGAGGATCGGATTTGGGAGCAAGCCGCATGGAGAGTGAACTCGACGCGCAGAAGGGCGGCCAAGAACTGTCGAACTTCGACCGCCTGGGAAGGCACCTGTCGGAGACAGGGATCGCGCGCAGCTTGTTGAGTGCATTTCGCGACGCACATAACCGCGGTGAGCATTCATCCGCACGGATGCGTGAGGTCGTCGCGGCGCGATTGGCCGAGCTGAGGAAGGAACGTGCAGGGCGTGAAAATCAGGAAACTTGAGATCCAGGGTTTTCGCGCGTTCGGACGCGAGAAGCAGACTCTCGACTTCGACTCGTCCCTCGCGGCCGTGTGGGGCCCCAACAGCCAGGGGAAGACAAGCCTCGCAGAATCAGTCGAGTTCCTCCTTACCGCCGGCATCGCTCGCCGCAGGTTGCTGGCGAGTACACCGGACGAGTTCGCCGACTCGCTCCGCAATGTTCATATGCCTGCGGGAACTGAGGTGTTCGTTCGCGCTGTGTTCGAGACCGGCGCTGGGCTTCGGACTGTCAAACGAACGCTTCTTCAGGACTACGCGAAGCGCGAGGAGTGCCGCACTGCACTCGAAATCGACGGGGCCGTCGCGCAGGAGACCGATCTCGCGACGCTCGGAATCACGTTGTCTCAGCCGCCACTTCGCGCGCCAATCCTTGCGCAGCACTCCGTTGGATACCTGTTCACAGTCGGGCCGCAGGACCGCGCGAACTACTTGAAAGCGCTCCTCGAGGTATCCGAGCTCGACGAACTCAGGAGCGGTGTATTTGCGCTCGATGGAGAGCTCCGTCCACTGGACGCGCCCGTCCTCGCGCAGCTTCAGAAGGCGGTCAGCGTCCCGCGGGCTGGAGCGGCGCTTGCTCCGCTCCAAGTGGGCGCGCCGACCACGCAGGATGTTCGCGACAAACTCGAGGAATCCCTTCGGCTCCTGCTCAACTCCGCCGGTAAGCCCGCCAGCGGACCCGCAACCGAACTCGCCGACGCGGCTGAGCGACTGCTCGAGGAAACGAGGGCGCGCACGTTTCCGATTCAACTCCTGGAGTCGCGGCCTCCGGCGATCTGGGAATCTCCGGGAAGTGCAGACGTCGCGCTGATCGACGCTTACGTCGCCGAGCGGCGAGCACTCGACGCCGAGGTTCACCGCTTAATGAGGCTCTTCGCGGAGGCGTTGAGTCTGTCTGGCGTCGCAGACTCGATGGACCCGATTGAGTGCCCTCTTTGTGGAACTCCCCTTGCGCTCACAGCGGAACGCACCGCGTTCATACGCGACCGCCTCACAGCAACGGAGAAGTTTCGGGCAGCTGAGAAGGTTGTTGGCGAGGCTCTGGACAAGATCGTGAGCGCAGCCGAGGCATCGCTTCAGGCCGCGGACACCAGCGTCCCGCGGGTGCTCACGATCGGCCGCACTGAAGCTCGTCGCGCCGGCTTCAATCTCCGAAGCCTGCGCCCACTTCTTGGCGGTGACGGTGCATTGCTCGCACCGTGGCTTGATTCACTGCGAAAGCTCGCCGCTGCAAGGCGTGGCGTGGTGCGAGCTTCGAGGAGGGCCGTTGCCGCCGCGCGGGAGGCGCGTACTGGGATGGCTGCGATCGAGTCGAGCGCTGAAATCGGAGAGGCGCTCGCGCGGCTCGAGCGCACGGTTCAGATCGCTGCGGAGGCGCACACCGCCTACTCGACGGTTGCAGGTCCAGTGTCGTCAACAGTCAACAAGGTGATCGACGATCGCGGCACCACGACCGGTTGGTCTGACCTAATCGCTCTCTGGCGCGCCCCAGACCAGTTAGCGGATGTTCTCCTCGAGAACGCGACAAGGGCATCGCTCGCGGCCGAGATTCAGGAGGCACTCGAAGAGATCGACAAGGGCAACGCCGCAGTCTGGCAGGAGAAGTTCGGATCCCTGAGTGCGGGCATCCAGGAGTGGTGGGAGTTGTTGAGGCCTGACGAGCCGACGTACTTCTCTCGTGTGGCTCCGCGCGCGAACACCCGGCGAACAGTTGACTTCAAAGCCGGACTTGCCGCGGCTGATGATCGCAAGGATCCAAAGCTCCGAGAGGCGATCGCTGTGTTTAGCCAGTCGCAGCTGCACTGCCTCGGCCTCGCAGTGTTTCTGGCTCGCGCAACGCGGGAGGGCTGCGGGTTCGTTGTGCTTGACGAGCCGGTGTTGGCCGCGGACGACGACCATCGTGCTCACTTCGAGGGCCCCGTACTCAGGCGAATCACAGAGCGCGGAATGCAGGTTGTAGTGTTGACCCAGTCGCAAGGGATCTGGCAGAACGTCGAGCGGCTACACCCGCAAGCGGAGCGATTCCGGCTCGAGTGCGGGGATCGCCTGACCGGAACCATCGCTGTCAAGACAAGCGATGACCTGGAGGCGGTCCTCCAGCGCGCCAGCATCCTGCGAGGCGGCGATCCCGAGATTCTTCGACTAAGGGCGGCCCTCATTCGTGTTGGCGCCGAGCGGTTTTGCAAAGAGATTCTTGTCGACGGGGGCCATGCGGAGCGCTCCGACTTGGAGGGACGGAACCTCGGCTTCCTTGAGCCGCGCGTCTCTCCGTTGCTCGTGAAAGCGCCCGAGCATTCCGGGTACCTCCAGCAAATCGCTCGCGAGACGAACGACGGCGTCCACGACGCGCCCCTCCCGACTCATGGCGCTCTGACAGTGATCCTCGGGTACCTGCGGAAGCTCGTCAGCGAATACCGCCCAAAGCACGGGGGTAAGAAATGAACGCCGCTGCCGGTTATCCGCCCAGTTGGCGGCCTGCGATGCTCGCCGACATCTGCGAGAGGCCGGAGTACGGCCTAACTGCGCGCGCGAGCAACGAAGCGGTTGGACCAAGGTTTGTTCGCATTACCGACATCCAAGAAGGTGGAGTCGACTGGAGTCGGGTTCCATCCTGCGAATGCGATGAGACGGCTCACGACAAGCTAGCCCTGCGTGCGGGCGATCTCCTGATCGCCCGAATCGGCGGCACAACGGGCAAGGCCTTGCTTGTTCGGGACTGCCCCGATGCAGTGTTCGCTTCCTATCTGATCCGGATAAGGGCGAGGGGCGTCGATCCCGCCTTCCTCTTCTATTTCACTCAATCGAGCCGCTATTGGCAGCAGATCAATGCGAGGAAGGGGGACAAGCTCAAAGGTGGCGTGAGCGCATCTGTTCTTTCCGACATCTCGTTGATGATGCCGAAGCCTGAAGAGCAGAAGGGCATCGCGGCGGCGCTCTTCAGATTGGAGAGCCGCCTCCTTCTAGAGCGAGGACGCGCGGCCACGCTCCGCGAACTCAAGACCGCCACGATGGCGAAGCTGTTTCGCGAGGGGTTGCGGGGGGAGCAGCTCAAGCAGACGGAGATCGGTGAGATTCCGGAGAGCTGGAGCACGAACACAATCGGCGAGTTGATCGCGGACGCACGGTACGGGCTATCGCTGAAGGGCGAGAAGTCGGGGAAGCACCCAATCCTGCGGATGAATTGTCAGGACGACGGCGATGTCGTCTTTCGCGACCTCCAGTACGTCGACCTCGACGGCGCCACATTCGATCGCTTCGCGATCCAACCGGACGACCTTCTCTTCAATCGGACGAACAGTTTCGAGCTGGTCGGGCGCACCGCGATCGTACGAACTACGCGCAGCGCGGTGTTTGCCTCCTACTTGATCCGCCTCAGACTCCGAACCGGCGAAATGGAGCCTCGCTTTCTCAACTACTACCTCAATCTTCCATCAGCCCAGCTGCGCTTGAAGGGACTCGCAACGCGTGGAGTCAGCCAATCCAACATCAGCGCGAGCAAACTGCGAGGATTCGAGGTGCCTGTGCCTCCCGTCAGAGAGCAGCGGGAGATTGCAGATCAGCTGGACGCGGTTTCGTCGGCAGTCCGCACTGCAAAACGTCGCCACCATCACCTGACGACTCTCTTCTCTGCTGCGCTTCAGGCCCTGATGACCGGCGCCCTCCGCCTCCCCGAGTTCCGCGATGCCTAGTGCCATCTCCTCGGAGCGCGCGACGGTGCAGGAGCCGCTCGTTCGGTACGCGAGCGAGATCGGCTGGTCGCGGCTGCCGCAGGAAGAGGCGCTTACGCTGCGCGGCGGTGAGAGCGGCACGCTGCTCTATCCGGTGTTGCGCCGGAAGCTGATCGAGCTGAATCCGGGCATCGTCTCGCCCGAGAACGCGGACGCGGTCATCGCGCGCATCGAGAGCGCGCGGCCGAGCATCGAGGGCAGCGCGGACGTGCTCGCGTGGCTGCGCGGCGAACGCACGGTTTTCGTCGAGAGCGAGAAGCGGCAGCGCAACGTCACGCTGATCGACTTCGCGCAGCCCGCGCGGAACGTCTTTCAGGTGAGCGCGGAGTGGCAGTACACGAACGGCCAGCACACGAGCCGCGCCGACGTGATGTTCCTGATCAACGGCGTGCCGGTGGCGTTCGTCGAGGCGAAGAGCCCGCGCAAGAGGGACGCACTCAACGACGCGCTCGCGCAGGTGCGCCGCTACCACCGCGAGACGCCGGAGCTCGTGGTCGCTCCACAGGTCTTCGACGTGACGCACCTCGTCGACTTCTACTACGGCGCCACCTGGAGCCTCGAGCGCAAGACGCTCTTCAACTGGAAGGACGAGGAGCCCGGCCACTTCGAGCGCAAGGTGAAGCGCTTCTTCGCGCGCGAGCGTTTCCTGCGCATGCTGAGCGACTGGATCCTCGTCATCCGCAAGGACGACGAGCTGCGCAAGGTGATCCTGCGCCAGCATCAGACTCGCGCGGTCGAGCGAACGCTCGAGCGTTGCCTCGATCCGGCAAAGCGGCGCGGGCTGGTGTGGCACACGCAGGGCTCGGGCAAGACGTTCACGATGATCGCGGCGGCGCAGCAGGTGCTCGCGAGCGCGCAGTTCGGGAAGCCCACCGTGATTCTGCTCGTGGACCGCACGGAGCTGGAGTCGCAGCTGTTTGGGAACCTGCGAGCCGCCGGCCTCGGCTTCGAGCCTGCTACGTCGAAGTCGCGCCTGCGCGAGCTGCTGCGCAGCGACTACCGCGGGCTCGTCGTCTCGATGATCCACAAGTTCGACGCGGCCGATGCGAACCTCTGCACGCGCGAGAACGTGTTCATGTTCGTCGACGAAGCGCATCGCAGCACGGGCGGAGACCTCGGCAACTACCTGCTCGGCGCGCTCCCGAACGCGACGCTGCTCGGCTTCACCGGCACGCCGATCGATCGCAGCGCCCATGGCGAGGGCACCTTCAAGACCTTCGGCGTCGACGACGCGCCGCACGGCTACCTCGACAAGTATCCGATCCGTGAGTCGATCGCGGACGAAACGACGCTGCGCCTCCACTACACGCTCGCGCCCAACGACATGCGCGTGCCGCGCGAGCTGCTCGACGCCGAGTTTCTCTCACTCGCCGAGGCGGAAGGCGTCAGCGAGATGGCGGACCTCGATCGCATCCTCGAGCGCGCAGTGCGCCTGAAGACGCTGCTCAAGGGCAGCGACCGCGTCGCGAAGATCGCGGCTTTCGTCGCGCGCCACTTCCGCGAGAACGTGGCTCCGCTCGGCTACAAGGCGTTCCTCGTCGGCGTCGATCGCGAGGCCTGTGCGCTCTACAAGCGCGCGCTCGATCGCCACTTGCCGCCGGAGGCATCGGCGGTCGTCTACACCGCGGCGCAAAACGACGTGCCGCTGCTCGCGGAGCATCATCGCAGCGAGGAAGAGGAGCTGCGCATCCGCAAGGCATTCACGAAGCCGAGCGGCGATCCACAGATTCTGATCGTGACCGAGAAGCTGCTCACCGGCTTCGACGCGCCGATCCTGTACTGCATGTACCTCGACAAGCCGATGCGCGATCACGCGCTGTTGCAGGCGATCGCCCGCGTGAATCGACCCTACGAAGACGAGCAGGGGCGCAAGAAGCCGTCCGGCTTCGTGCTCGACTTCGTCGGCATCTTCGAGCGCCTCGAGAAGGCGCTGAAGTTCGACTCCGACGACATCGCGGGGCTGATCCAGGACGTGGAGGTGCTTTGCGAGAGCTTCACGCGCCTCATGACGGTGCCGGGCCAGCACTACCTCGCACTCGTTGCGACCGGAAACGACGACAAGGCGCATGAGGCGCGGATGGAGGCCTTCGCGGACCCCGAAGCGCGCGATGCGTTCTTCGAGTACTTCCGCGAGCTGCGCGCCCTTTACGAGATCCTGTCGCCCGACGCGTTCCTGCGGCCGCATCTCGAGAGCTACGGCCGGCTGTCGGCGCTCTACGACGAGGTGCGAATCTTCTATGCGCCCTCGGGCGTGACCTTCGAGCGCGACCTCGCGGTCAAGACCGAGGCGCTGGTGCGCGAGCACGTCCAGAGCTGGGGGCTCGCCGGCGCGCTCCCTCTGGTGCGGATCGATGAGCACACGCTCGACGCGCTTGCCGAATCGCCTGGCTCGATGCGCGCGAAGGTGTGGAATCTCGCGCGCAGCCTCGCGCACGCGGCGCGCGAGCGACGCGAGGATAAGCCGTACCTGATTGCGTTGGGCGAGCGCGCGGAGCGGATCATCGCAGCCTTCGACGATCGTCAGGCGAGCA
>Ga0187894_10002887_pt1 | contig 19971 bp, 14 predicted proteins | sample GBC1701081metaG_FD_136650 | JGI IMG/M metagenome (GOLD analysis project Ga0187894, IMG submission 136650) | White microbial mat communities from a lava cave in the Kipuka Kanohina Cave System on the Island of Hawaii, USA - GBC170108-1 metaG ...
ACCTGCTGGACGAAGCGACGGAACGACCAGCCGGTACAGATTAAGTGGTGTTTTGACGTGAGCCAGGCACGGACTAAATTAGCCCGGCTCTATCCTTAATTATCTGTGTGGTGGAACACTAGGGGTTCAAAGCGCCCGGCAGCCGACCAGCCAAGCCCGCTGAAAGGGCTAGGGAGTCTAGGGGCGTGGTATAATATTTAAAAACTCACTCCTGAGAGCCATAGCGTTCTTGCAAAAAGCGTAGTTCAGCTTTTAGTTCGCCAATTTCTTCATGGAGTGGCGCAAGATATTGCGTAACGTTTCTGAGATATGTTTCGGTTTGCATAGCGAAGGACTGCTCTAACGTCGTCACAATTGCACTATTTTTCTCAACGAGAACCTGCATGATTTCATCATTTTTCTGCTGCAACGCTCGCGCAATTTCTGAATCTTTCTGTTGCAACGCCTGTCTATATGCCTCATCTTTTTCTTTAAGCATACGAATAAATTCATGATGTTTGTCGTCATAGAGTTCAATAAGTTGTTCAATGGACATCCATCTTGATCTTTGTAGGAGGGAAATTTCCTCCTTCAACCGCTGATGCTCTTCGTCTAACTTCGTCTTTTCGGCCCTCAGCCTATTTAGTTCTTCTCGAAGCTCATTTTCGAGTAACTTGAAATACCGTTTCCGTAGCATTGCAATTTCTGCATTAATATCGGCTTCCGTTTCCACTTTGACAGGGATTGGTTCAAATCCATCTATGCCGCCTGCAAACTCACACAACATCTTGTAAATTTGTGGGTCGAATGCGAACCAGTCAATGATGGCCGTTTGACGAATTCCGCCGCATTCAACGACAAAATCACGGAGTTTGCTCTCTACACGATAAGCTGCACCTTCGTCCAGACAGGCAACGCTACAGGTAATCGGTAAGGCGATTTGTAGCTCCCGGCGCAGAATGTCATTCGCCTTGCCGACCTTCATCAGTTTTTCGCCATCGGTGGCGACATAAGCATTACTCGTCATCTTTTTCTGATCGCTCCTTGAGCATTTCAAAGCGCGCCCGCCATGCGCCTACTTCACCATATAATTCTTTGATCTCTGTGTTTAACGCTTTTATATCGTTGGCTAACTGTGCCTCACGTTCCTTTATTTCTCTCAACAATTGAAGTTCACGTTCTTGATGGGAGTTGCGGATACTTTCATTCTCATCATGCAACCTGTCAATCTCGTTTTTACTTTCAGTACGTAAGCGTTCAATCTCGTCTTTGCTTTCAGTACGTAAACGTTCAATCTCATTTTTGCTGTCTTTCCGTATGCGTTCGATTTCAGCATTGGCAGTATCAAGCGCTGCCTCAAGACTTTTAATCTGCCCATAAACGGCAAGCGCATTCTCCCCTTCGATGACGGTAGCCTCAAGGGGCAAACTGGCTTCAAGATAACCAGACTCTAATTTTTCTCGTATAACTTGCCAATCAGAATCCCGTTGACGTTCAACTCTGATGGTGTTAATTAAGGCAAGATCATTATGATTGTATTCTCGCTGTAAACCATTTCCTCCTTTCGCACCTTCGCTAAAAAATTCAGAGAACATCTCAGTCCAACTTATAACCGTCTTTGGACTCTTAATACCGAGTCTGTGAGCAACACTACCTGTTTTCATTTCGTACTCCGCAGGTATTACCGCAATTTTAGGTTAAGGCAATTTGCGTATTGCAGTATTATAGCTATAATACCACATTACGCGGATTGACGCATTAATGCGTTACGCATTGGATGTGCAGAAAAGATTGACCGCATTTATTGAGGACTTATCCCCTGACCGAGCAGGGGGAAGAGGGTATGATGCCGCGCAAATATCGACCGCGAAAAGAATTTAAATTCTGGCTCTACCACGACCGGGCGGAAGACTCGCGCCTGATGGAGTTCATCCAGTATTGCAAGGCCACGCGCCAGTTCGCCCGCGTGGTGCGCGACGGCATCCGCCTAATCTGGTCGCTGCGCGAGGGCAACACCCAGGTGCTGTTCGAGTTGTTTCCCCACCTGGAGCGCCAGTTCAAACCCGACGCCGAGGAGTTGATCGAGCAGTTCCGGCAGATGCTCGCCCAGCAGCGCATTAGCGCACCGGTCGGGCAGCCGCCGTTGGGGGAGGGGCGCGCGAGCGAGCCGAGTGGGCAAAAATCGTTGGCGACGGTTAAGGTTTCGTTACCCCTCTTGGATGATGACGACGACGGGGATACGATTGTCCTGACACACAAAAGGGCAGCAGTGAACGGGGGCAACCTGCTCACTGGCATGTTAGATCTGGAATAGTTGAAAGGCTAAGGGCATGTCGGATTATGTGGTTTCGGTCGATGCGGGCAACGGCGGGGTGAACGCCGTCCTCGCCAAACCCAACGGCGGCTATAAAAGTTTCTATGAACCATCGGTACGCGCGGCAGCCACCGGCGGCAGCCTGGATTTGGGCGCCGCCCGCAAGCTGGATTACACCTATGTTGATTGGAACGGCCACCGCTACGTCACCGGCGATGATGTGATCCGCGTGACGCGGCGGGCGCTGGAACGGCACATGGGCGCGAACCGTTACGGCAACGAATTTCACCAATTCCTGGTCGCGGTGGCACTGGCGAAATTGGGCGTGAAAGAGGGATTGGTTGACCTGACGGTGTTCGCGCCGCCAGGGTTATTCAACGAACACAAACCCCACATCCGCAAACGTTTCACCGAAGGGGGAGGGGAAGTCACCATCCAGCTTTCAGGCGATAAAAAACCGCGCCACTGGCGCTACGAAAATGTGAATGTGATCCCGGAAGGCATCGGCGCGGCGGCCTGCTTCGGTATCGACGAAAATGGCGACGCAGTACACGCCCCGGCGCTGGACGGCGAGGTTGTCCTGCTCGACCTGGGCGCGCACACGCTCGACGCGCTGCAATTCGTCAATGGCAATTTCAACCCGGAGTCGCTCGACCACGCCACCTGGGAGGCGGGTGGCGTGCATATCCACATCCGCGAACCGATCCTGCGCGCCGTCAAAAAACAGGGCGATGACTTCGCCAACCTGACGGTCGATGATGTGGATCGCGTCATCCGCGCCGGGTCAGTCAGCGGCGACTACACCCTCCAGGTCGCGGGCTACGAAATTGACCTCAAGGCCACGCTGGATAAGTATTCGGAACGTTATGCCGAGTGGATCGCCAACAACATCGGCGACGGCGTGTTCGACGGCTTCCGGGGCGTGAAGACGGTCATCCTGGTGGGCGGCGGCGCGGCGCTGGTCGAGGATCACCTGAAGAAGTGGTACGGTGACAAGCTGCTCGACCGCAAGAAATACGACACGACCAAAAAGCTGCACCCGGTCGATATGAACGCGGTCGGCGGGCTGCGTTTCGCCCTGGCGCGCTTGAAGCAGCAGCGCCCGGCGAGATAGCTGCATAGTGTAGGGACACGATATGTCGCGTCCCTACATACCCCCCGTATCCTCCATTCTTACGAAAATTCAATTCATCACCGCATATACTCAGGCCGATTACTTTATAGACAGTTTTTTTGCCGTGCGTTGGGGCAGGGCGATCAATAGGCGGAGGTGGCGTATGCGGTGGAAATGGATCAGCAGCGCGCTGGTGGTGGGGCTGCTCGTGATGGCTGTCGGCGGCGTGGCGGCACAAAGCCCATCGGTGGAATGGGACTCGTGGAACGCGCAGATCACGGCTTACAACGACCGATCACAGGTGGACGTGGCCGCAACGCAGATGATAAATGTGTTGAGCGGGCAACTGCAAGCTGGGCAGCGCGACTACAGCCAGCCGGTGGATATTCAGAGTGTATATTTCGCCATGAACGGCGAACAGCCGCAGGAACTCGCGCCAGGCGACGGGCCGGGACGCTACCAGACCTATGAGACCGATGGGGGCGTGATCCTGGAATACCAACTGCCAACGCCCGCGCAGGCCGGGGATACTTTCGTCGTCCAGATCAATTATGCGACGCAGACGGCCACGCCCGGTTTGATTGACTGGTACGTTGTGCCAGGCGCACACGGCGCGCCGGTCAACAGCAGCACGGTCACGATTAATTTCCCCGACGGCGAAGCGCCCGATCCGAGTTTCGTGCGCCTGCTGGAAACGCAAGGCAGCGTGAACGACCGGATGGTTGACCCGGCGCTGGTGACGGAGGTGCGGACGACCAACGCGCCGTACACCTGTAACACCTATTTTGTGGTGCTGTCGGATTGGACGCTGGGGAACGTGACGCTGGTCGCCACGCTGATATTGCGCGAACCGGTCTTCGATGGGCAAGCGATTTTCCCGGATGGCAATTATGTGTACCAGTATGATGTGCAGGCGCAGTAGGGACTCCAAAGTGCAGAGAGGCGGCCTGAGGGTCGCCTTTTTGCTGCGGCGGCGGCGGCGGCGCAGGTCTTCCGCCAACATTCGCCGTAACATGAGGGGCGGCGTGGCCGAAGAGTCTGCTGCGGGCGGGCTGTTGTGGCACATGTGGCGTCACTGGCACACCTTCTTTTTGCCAACTGTTGGGCTTTCCCGCCGGTCAAGACGAAACCGACGACGAAAACGACGAAAACGAAACGGCGATTTTCGCCATTGTCAACGCCTGCACGCTATGCAGATTATGTGGCAACAGGGTTGAATGGTCGTCGATCGCTCCCCAGGTTCATTGTAAATCAAATGTGGCGGGCAATGTGAAACATTTGTTCAGACATTTGTTTCGATTTTGAGGGAAGGGCGCAGAGGCGACCGTTAAAAGTTAAGCGAGGAGCATTAAGTGGACAATGCGCCACCGGACAGCTTCAATCCCCGGCGGGCAGTTGACAACTATCCTACCAGTATTATAGTTCCCCTCAATTTCATGTATAATGAGCAGAGAAATACACGGATAACCCGATATTGTCAATGGAACACATGACCGAAGAAATTTGGGTGAATACCAGCGAAGGCGCAGAGATTACTGGGTATGACCAGCAATATCTGACAAGGCTGGCGCTAAAAAATTCACGTCTTCCAGAGGACGAGCGATTAATTCGTGTCCATAATCGGGCTGGACGACACGAAATATGGCTGCCTGACCTTTTGAAGTATATTGAAGAACATGGTCACGGCCCCAAAAACCCCACTCGCATTAGCGAATAACTTGACACTGTACAAGTAATTGTATATATTATTTGCAGACACATCGCCATCGGGTTTAACACGAAAACCCAGGCGTGCGTTATAATTTTGCATCTATAAACACAAACACCCGCTTCGTCCTGAAAAACAAACGGGTGCTTGGCATAAAACGCCCTCGTGAGGGACAGCTTTGTATCCAAATTATACTCCCAATTTTGGATAGAGACAAGTCTTTTTAACCAAGACTTGACACGGCTGCCCACCTCGCAAGGCGAGAAAGCACACGGGCAGCGTTGCAATCCGCCGAATTTCTAACCGAACTCCAACATTTATGGCACGCCCTGGCCGCCAATCCGCGCAACCGCGCCCCGGTGATCGCCCGTCTGCTCGTCAATCACGCGCCCGATGACGCGGCGGCAATCCAACGCTATGTTGATCTCATCAGCCAGGCAACCCCACCCTCAAACGAGCGCGATGACGCCCTGCGGCTGCTCAAACCCAACCCTATTCTTGCCCACATACAGATCGTGGAGAAGCCGGAAAGGCTGCTGCGGGTTGACCCGGAGATCGGTCGGCTGTGCATCGCCCTGGACTGCGCCGCCGAACTGCGGTTGTGGGTTGTTGGGCGGGAACTGTCGCGGCAGGCGGGCGGCAGCGGCGTCATCAGCCGGAAGGCGCTGCGTAACCGGCTGGCCGCGTCTGGCGTCCGCTGCACACCCCGGCACTTCAACCGCCTGTTGGCGCAGGGCGCGGGGTATTTCTGGCGGCTGGAGGGCAAACAAATTTACCTGCGGGCGGGGATCAAACTCGCGCCTGATCTGGTGATGCAAGCCCTGGAAAAGGGCATCGCGCTCGGCGGCAACCTGCCGGGCGTGCGCGAGGTGTATCTGGACGTGTCCGGCACCATCGAAGGCTGGGAGGCGATGGTGTATGCCGGATGGCTGGCGCACCGGGGATATAAGCACGATCCGACTATCGCCCGCGCCACGCTGTCGCAGTTGTTCAACCGCCATCCGAACACCATGCGGCGCTGGGAGGCAGACCGGCTGGCTGCGATTGTCAGCAAACGTCACAATTTCGCCCAATGTGCCGACCCAGAACGGTATTTCCCCTTTCTACCATCCTATTCGCAAGCCTATGTTGCCCACATCCGTTTTAAGGGGCAGGTACGGCAGGAAGTGCGCTTGCGCTGGCAGCTTCCCAACACGTATCACAGCGAGATCAATGCTCACGTTCATCGCGGCCAGGCCAGCAAGATTCGGCGGGCGGTGAATGCGGTGTTTCCTGCTCCCGAAAAGCGGGGCGGGCCCTTGCCGCTTTACCTGCCGACGCCGGAGAAGTTGAAGCGGCTGTATCGGAGTTTGAAATTTCGTTTGGGTTTGTTAGGGGACGTGAACCGCCCGGTGTACCTATATCTCGGCGACCACTGCCGAACAGGGCAGGGGATGTTCGAGATCACGAACACCGGGTTCTGGTTCACCCACCCCAACGAGCGCGCTTCGATGATCGACGAATACGTTTATTTCGCGGCGCTGGAGCAGCGTATGCGGAGCAAAATCGGGACAAAATTGTAAGCCACTATAAGCATTATAAAAAATTGAATTTGTGATTTTGGCATTTTGCATTTTTGGCATTGTGGTCAGCAGCCACCCGCCGGGCGGCCTGTCACGCGGTACAAGCCGGTCTGGATGTATTCGACCGGGTAGGTGTCGGCAGCCAAGATGGCGGGATCGACCACGAACACCGGGCCGGGGGCGCAGCGGATCAGGCTTTCTAAACGGGCATCCACCGCCTGCGATAAACCAGCCGAATCGCCGTCTAAACGGTCACGCTCGCCCAGCGCCAGCAGCGTCACGTCCACCACCTGCACGTCGCGGCGCGCGCCATCCACGATCTGGGCGTATTCGAGCGGACGGGCGGTTGTCCAGGGGGCGATCAGGGTAGCCTGGCGGGGCAGGGCGGCCAGCAGCGCGGCGCTGCGGTCAGCCACAAAGGTATCCCCGGCACGCCCGACGGTATTCCAGTTGCCTACGATCTGCGCGATGACCAGCAGCGCCAGAAACGCGACGCCAGCGATCCGGGGTAGGGCGGCCAGCAATCGCGCGCAGCCCGCCGCCACGAAGATCGCCCAGACCAGATAGGCGGTGTGGAACATCGTCCATTTGTCGAATACATCGTAGCTGGTGAAAAATAGCACCTGGGCCGCAAAAACCGCGCCCAACAGCCGGCATAACGTCCGCCGGGTTTGCCACAGGTGAAGCACGCCCACCATGCCCAGCAGCAGGCCGACGCCCAAAAAGTTCAACCACAACTCGCCACCGAATTTCAGGATTTCACCCAACCAGCCGAGCAGAGGATAGGCCAGCATCTCGCGCCCGAACATACGCCCGCTGACCATCCACAGCAGGTCGCCCGGCTGCGTCAGGTCGCGGTCAAAATAGTGGCCGATAAGATTAAATTCTGGCGCTGCCGCGAACCGCAACGGCAGGTACAGGTAGAGCAGGGCGCTGGTGACGCCGATCAGGGCGAGGGTGATGATGCGCGCCCGCCACGACGCCCGCCTCAGCAGATACGGCAGCACGACGGCGGCGACCAGCAGCGCAGCCATGTGGTTCGCCAGGGCGAGGCCGAAGAGCAGAGCGATGCGGTAGACCCCCTCCCGGCCTCCCCCGAATTCAGGGGAGGAGAAAGGCGTTTGGTTGTCTCGAAATGTATTTGTGTTATTCCCCCTCTCTGAATTCGGGGACGCGAATGCGGTTAGGCGGAGGGGTAAAGATTTAACCACCACCAGCAGCGCCCCCGCCACCAGCGCCGTGTGCAGGGCATACACCTCGGCGACGACGGCCTGCGCCCAATTGTCGCGGGCGAAGCCGAACAGCAGGGCGGCGGCCAGGGCGATCAGGGGGCGACCGAACAAGCGCAGGTGGATGGCGTAGAGCAGGGCGACCGTCAGCGCGCCGCACACGGCGGAGAACAGATTGGCACGGGCCGCGAAATCCCCGCCGAGCGGGAGCAGGGTGAACAGGCGTCCCAGAATCAGGTAGAGCGGATAACCCGTTGCATGGACGATGCCCTGGGTGTAGATGCCCAGCGTGAGTTCGGCGCTGTCCCAGCTAAACACCCCCGGCGCGAGCGTCAGCCCATAGATCGCCAACGCCAGGGCGAATACACCCAGCGCGCCGGGTAGAGAGCGGCTCATTTTCTGCGGCGCTTGTGGATGGTGACTGTCCCGACCATGCCGGTGAAACCGAAGAACAGGGTGGCGGCCAGCGACGCGCTGTTTTCGCGCCCGGCTGCGTCGCGCTCGGCCTCGCGCATCACAAACAGGTCGTCGATGGCGTTGGCGTAGACGCGCGGTGTGGCGCTGGCGGGCGGGCAGCCGCGCTCGCTAGCCAGCCCCGCCGCAAAAGGGCAGCGGTCAACCACGTCGTTGAAGCCATCACCGTCGATGTCGGGTAAAGGCGTCGCCGTCGGGACAGGACAGCCGTTGTTCACAACCGGCCCAAAGACATCCGGGCATTGATCCACGCTGTCGCGCAAGCTGTCGCCGTCGCGGTCGGGGCAGCCGTTGGTCTCCGCCGCGCCGGGGGCATCTGGGCATTCGTCCGCCGGGTAGGATACGCCGTCGCCGTCTTTATCCAGGTGAGGGGCGAGGCACTTGACCTGCTCGTCGCTGTGGGTCAGCGCCACCACCGTGTCGTAATAGGTCTGCACTTCGCTGTACAGGATCGGCCCGGCCTCGATCTCGACCTGGTTGGTGATGTCCAGCAGCACGCGCCGGCCAATCGGCATCGTGACCGGCTCTGGCAAACCAGGGAAGCGGTAGGTGCAGTCGCCGTTCTGTCCGGTGAAGCAGGTGAAGGCCACCCTGTCCGGGTCATCCAGGATGTTCACATCCGCCGGGATTTGCTTGGCGGCGATGCACTGGGTTTCGGCATTGAATTTGATGCTGGCGTTCTGCTGTAAATCGACCTCAACGCCGCCGTTGTGGAAGTCGCCGGTGTTCGAGTACAGGTCGCCTTGCGGATACAGCACCGCGTCCAGGTTCTCGCGCCCCGGCGATCCATCGACGCGGTTGACCTCGGCCAGCGTGTTGGGCTGCAAATACAGGTTGGCCGGGTTGATCTCCTGGCCGCTGCCGGACATGGCTTCCAAACCGACCAGCAGCAGGAAGTTGATCTCCGGCGAGAACATCAGTTTGCGCGTCACGACCGGCGCGCTGGGGTAGCTCAGGAAATACTGCACGCCGACCTGATCCGCCGCTGCCAGGGTAGGGCGGATGGTCGGCGTCGGCGTCGGGGTTGCGGTGGCGGTGGCGGTGGCCGTTGGCGTAGCGGTCGGCGTCCACGAAAGCTGCAAGGCGATGTCGGCGATGAAGGTTTGCGTCGCGCGCAAAACGAAGGCGGCGTTGCCCGTGTTGAAGGCATTCACGCCGAAGAAGGCGATCAACAGCAGCAGCAAAACCGATGCGCTCACCAGGCCGAGGCGTTGGCGGCGGCTCAGGGTGGCTGTCATACGTACCGGCTTGCGCACCCGCCCCGGCACAAACAACAGCGAGAGCGAGGTGTTGTCGTCCGGCTTGCGCGCCGAGGCATAGCGCATCAACGCCCGCCCGGCGCGTTCCACATCGTCGTCCAGCGCGTGGCGCAAAAATTCTTCGTCCAGCACATACGGCTTGTTGTCGCCGGGGTTCAACTCGAACATGCCGTCCGAAGCAGCGAACAGCGTGTCGCCTTCTTTCAGCACCATGCCTTTCTGACCGATGCGGAAGGCGCGGCGGCTGTTGACGAATGACTTACCCCGCTCGGCGTAAAAGCCAATGTCGATCTGGATGTCGGTGTTGCTGCCGATCGTGCGCGTCACATAATCGCCGTTTTCCAGGTGCGCGGCTTCCTGGAACGACATTTGCCCGGCGTAGACATACTCGTTCGCCAGGGTGTGGTCGATGTTCAGCCGCGCCATCTGGCGGTCGCGCAGCAGGTAAATGCGGCTGTTGCCGACGCTGGCGATATACAAGCGTCCGTGCGGCGTGCCGTCGCCCAGATCAACCGCCATCAGCGCCAGGGTCGAAGTCCCCGCGCCGCGCAGTTCGCTGTACACCACCTGATTGGCCTTCTCAACAGCCTTGACCAGCAGCTTGGGGATATTCGTCTCGGTGCTGATTTGCAGAAATTCGATGATTGTGCGCGCGGTCAAACGCGCCGCCAATTCGCCCGCCTCGCCGCCGCCCGCGCCGTCGCACACCATTGCCACTTGCAGCGCCAGGCCGCCCGCCGTCGTAATCTGCTCGTCGGCAGCGTAATCCTCCAGCCGTTCGCGCGTGGTGATGTCGCGGTCAGAAAACGCGGTAATGTGGGCCATCAGCCTCCCTCAAGGTCGTGGTGCCGGGCGAGAGTGTTGTTTATAGCTATATTAAATTGATTATAGACGATAAAGCGGCCTGAAGATTGTAAAAGAAAACGAATTTGGGGTGAGCAGGTGGCAAAAGAGAAGGGCGGTATCACGCCCAAATCGAAGAAACCCCCTGAAATCGCCACATCCCAGGGGGTTAGGACTTTAGTCTTGACCGGACAATCCCACTTGGGGAACTTTGAACTTGTGACGTACTCCCCACAGCTAAAGCTGGGGGCTTCTGGCTTCATAACGCCGGATGCTTCCCCGAAAGGAAGTCGTACTCCGACTCAGCCTTCGCCCTGACGCCCCAGGGCAAAAACGTTGGTTCTCGCTCTTATCGGTCTCAGTCTTACGCTACGGCCTTCTCCGTAGCAGCCGCCGAACTGAAATTGTTAAGGTGCGCCGTGCTGGACGTGACCGGAAACCGGACACCGGACACCCCAAACCTAAAGGTTGGGGTTTTACGGCGTTTTTTCGATAAAGGCGTTCAGCCCGCGCTAAATTATCGCTCCACCTTACTGCGCGAACAGGTCGCTAACCGCCAGTTGGAAACCCGGCAGCACATCGCCCGCATCCAGCATCGCCCCCAGGCCGAGTGTGCGCGGCGGCTGGCCGGGCGCATACACGTCAATGGTCTGTGACTGGGGATATACCTCCCACAGCAAAATCCCGGCCTGCTGATAGATGTGGCGCTTGGCGCGGATGTCCGGCGCTTTGTCGTTCGGCGAGATGATCTCCACCACCCACAGCGGTGGGGTCGGGTCGGGGTAGTCGTTGCTCATCGACGTTGGGTTGTAGGCGAAATCCGGCGCGACCACATGCCCGTCAATACGGTACGCGCCGTCTACGCCGCTGGTGTGGCAAGGCAGGTTGTGCGTCCGACAGTACAAGCGCATCGCGACGGCGATAATCAACCCATATTCGGAATTGCGGGTTGTATCCAGTGGTTTTTCGACTACTTCTCCATTGATGAGTTCAAGCATCCGGTCGCTGTTTTCAGGCCGCTCGGCATAGTCCCGAAACTCGTCCACCGTCATCTGCCGGATTTTGTCGGACACCGCCATGATTTCGTCCCTCGCACTTTCTCGTATTATACCACCCGCCGAGCGAGTAGGGCGGGTTGGTCATTTCCTAGCAGTGTCAGCACCCTGTCAGCATCCCCGCATCCCCGCCCAGCAGCGGCACGAGGGCAGAGGATTGATCGCAGGCCGCGCGGGGCAGGGGCATGTTCAAACCCAGGCCGCGCGCCGTCGCCAGCGCATTCGCCGCCCCGCTAGTGTCATCCAACGCCAGCCGCACCAGCGCCAGGCCGAGATAAGCCGCCGCGTCGCGCCCGTCGTTTCGCAGCGCCTCCGAAAACGCTGCCTGCGCCGCCTCAAATCGCCCCTGATCGAGCGCGATCCAGCCCGCCGTCCGGTATAACCCCGCGATCATATCGGCATCGTAGAAGAAAATCCGGTCGTTCACCACGCCCAACGCGGCCTCGATCCGTGCCTGCGCCTCGTCCAGAAGCCTTTGCGCGTAATACGCCCGCGCCAGCCCGCCGTGCGCCAGCGCATCGCGCGGGTAGGCCAGCCGCAGCGCCGCCTCGAAGTGCGCCACCGCCCCCGGCCACTGTTCCGCTCGCACGGCGATCTCGCCCAGGCCGTAATAGGCTGCGGCGGCATCCGGGTTCTGGCGCAGTGCCGCCTGGTAATAGGCGGCGGCGGGCGTGTCGTTGCCGACGGCACGGTTGAAATCCCCGCGCATGATCGCAATTTGCGCCGGGTTGCTCACCGCCTCGGCCACCAGCGCGCTTGGGTCGGCACGGTTTTGCGCCGCGCTCACCGGCCCGAAATCCGCCTCGACCAGCCCGCCCGATCCGCCGCGCGCCGCCAGCAGCAGCCGGAAGTTCAACATCTGCTTGGGGAAGTCGAATAGATCGAAGCGTGTCTCGATTGGTTGGGGTGGAGCGATCTGGATGCCGAGCGCCTCGAACACCGCGCGCGGGTCGATGGCCTGCTGACTCCAGGCGTCACGCGGCGCAGGCAGCAGCAGGTAAGGCAGGCCGCGCTCGATCTCGCCGCTGCCGGGGCTGTCGCCGAACAGCACCCAGGCGCGCCGGTTGTCGAAGGTGGACAGCAGTTCCAGCCCGTACACCAGATCAAAATCTGGGGCGACATTAGCGTTCACCGGCGGCTTCACCCATACCGTCAGCGGCGCTTCCGGCATCACCAACCAGGTGTCGAGCATCACGACCGCCCGTATCTCGCCCGGCATCGGTTGCAGCGTCAGCCGCAGCGCGTGGCTGAAGGACTCCGACTCCGCCAGCGCCGCCTGGCCGCCCGATTGGGTCGGCACCGTCACCAGTCCCCACAGCGCCGGTGCGCCGGTGAAACGATCCTGGTACTCGTAACGCCCGTTGGGGATGCCGTCCATGCTGATGAAGGCGGTATCGCCGAGCAGGGTTTCTGCCCCCCGCAGGCCGTCATCCGCCGCGTCGGTCACGATCACCTGGCCGCCGCGCGCCATGTCCAGCATCGCGCCAGGGACGCGCGTCATGATCCGGTAAAAAGCCGTCGCGCCAGGGGCGAGGGTAGAGGGGCCATCCTGGATGTCCCAGAACAGCGGTTGGTTCGGCCAGCTTTGCACCGACAGGCGCGCTTGGATCGGGCGGTCACTGCGGTTGGCAATTTCCACCGTCAAATGGTTGATGGTCGTGCCGTCGGTCTGGATCGGGCGCTGCACCCTGATCGCCAGCGGCGTCCCAGCAGCCGCGTAGCCGATCAGCGTGACCAGGATAAAGCCGACCGCGCCGCCCAGCACCAGCGCCGTCCCCCGCCAACCCCCCAGCTTTGATGGCGCGACCGCCACCCAGGGCAGCGTGTCGCGCGTCAGACCAAGCAGGAACGGCAGCAGGTTAAAATACCAGTACGACGACAAACTGCGCTGCCCCAGCCACAACGCCATACCGGGGAACAGCCAGATCAGACTTTTCAGGCTGTGGAAATGGCGCCAATAGACGAAAAGGCAGGCCGCATACGCCAACCCCATATAAACCGTATACATCGTGCGGGGGATGAACACGATGCCCTGGGTCGTCAGGCTGGATAAACCCTGGCCGAGCGTAATCATCCGGTCGAAAAAGGGTGCCACCGACCCCGCCAGCCAGGCCGGGAAATCCCATAGGATATAGGGCAGGTTTACCAATGCGAACACACCGCCCGCAATCAGGAAAAATTGCAGCACATCCAGCAGGCGGAAGATGCGCTCATCCGCGTCCGATTCGCGCAGCAGGCGGATCGCCAGGAACGGCGCGAGCAGCCAGGGCTGCTGTTTGAAGGCGCACGCCAGCCCGAACCACACCGCGCTCCACGAGCGGTTACGCCACGATACGATCATCAGGCCGATCAGGAACGCCCATACGGTGTCGCTCACACCGCCCAGCGCGTACAGCATGAAGCGCGGCTCGACCAATAGCGGCAGCAGGATCACCGGGCGGGCGATCCGGGGCGCGCCGGTGAACACCACCAGCAGCATCAACCAGTAGAACAGGGCGAAGACCAGCGTCGCCGGGATGCCCAACCATTGGAACGGCACGAACAGCAAAAACGATAGGGCGGGGTACACCATCTTGCCGATGAAATCGCCGCCGATGGTCGGCGTTTTCAACGTGCTGCCGGCGCGGTAAACCCGGTACGAGTCACCCAGGTCGAATTGGTACGGATTCTGTCCCAGGCGAGCCAGGTGGCCGCCGTAGTCGCTAATCATGTAGACATCGCTCGAAGCGAACGACGTGTTTTGAAGCTGGTTCACATCGCGGTTACGTGCCATTCCGACCAGCGCCAGCGCCAGCACCGCCGGAATCACCCACGCGGCGCGAGAGGGTAGATGGCGCAGCGCGGCGGCGACCAGCAAACCGAACCCGACGATAGAGGCCGCGATCATCAACGCCAGCGAGGACGGCTGCCGGGTGATGTCGCCCGTCTCCCACAGGGTTGTCGCCACGTAAAAGCACAAGACCGCCGCGCCCGCCAGCCCTAAACGGACGAGAAAGGTTTCGAGTTGTTCCAGCGACAGCGAAAGTGGGCGGTTGGTCATGAGTCGTTCATAAATAGTTCAAATTTGTTAGGCTGGAGTGCCAAACATTTCAGTTGTAGCACAAAACGAACCATCCAAACATCAAACCTACTCTATCTTCAAAATTTCGTCACCAACTTAGCTTGGCGCAGAGAGGGGCCTGTCGCCGACAAGCCCCTACAAACACCCTCTCCGCCTCTGTCCCTCTGCATCTCTGGGATACGCTTTTCTCTTATCTTTTGCTGACGGCTGACGGCTGACCGCTGATGGCTTTCTTGTTATGCCGTCTCATCGTCGGGCGTCAGCCAGTAATCGCTGCCGCCGCGCTCCCGGCGCATGAAGCCGTAATCGACCAGGGTGCGCCGCAGCAGGGCGTAGTCGTGATACACCTCGGTCAGGATGGCGTTCACCTGTTTCTCGCTGTAATGCAAGCCGGGTTGAAAACGAGCCGCCAGCCAGCGCAGGATGACCAGACATTTTTTGTCCTTCGTCGGCATCTGTGTCAGGTGGCCGTCGCGGGTATAATCGCGCAGGACTCTTTTGTCGGCCTCGTCCCAATCGAGCGCGTCAATCCAGGCATTGTCCGAGGTTGCGCGCGCCTGTTCCTCCGGCGGCGTCTCGATGTTCGCCACCATCGCCTTGAACTGCGCCAGTTTCTTCAGATTGACGCGGTAAAAGCGTTGGTTGCCCGCCATGCGCAGGTTGACCAAACCGGCGCTGTGCAGCTTGCTCAGGTGATGCGATACGGTCGGTTCGGACAAAGCGAGCAGCCCGGCCAACTCGCCGACGTTGCGCTCCTGCCCGTGCATCAGCCGGATCATGGTCAGGCGCTGTTCGTCGGCCACCGTCTTCAACAACTGCAAGAACGGCATATCGCGTTTCGGTTCACTCTCCATCTTGCTCCTCCTCGACATCCCTGTTTTTATGGAAATCTAATTTGAAGTATATCAAAATTGATGGCGGTGTCAAGGGGTAATACCAGAATCAAAAAGTCCCCCGAAGATTCGCATCATCGGGGGGACACACTTGGACAAACTTCTGGACAGGCAACTTAACAAACCGGGCCGCCGGGGCAGCAGGGCGTCGAATACCACTGCCAGGGATGCCCTCGTGTAACAGAAAACCTTCTCGTTCTGAGTTAATGCACCTGCGTATGAAATTGTTAAAGGGCGACCGCAGTCCGCCGGAACGGCTGCGCTTGAACGCCTTAGAACCAGGGGGCTTTACACAGGCAGCAAATCGGTATACACTGCGTTGTATAGGTTACAATGACATTCGCAGGTCACTGTCCGACTCAATGTAAGGCCCCAACACCCCGGCGTCAAACGGGGTGTTTGGTTTTTATGGGCTGGTCACAAATTGACGTTTGTGCTTGAGGAATAGATTACATCAATTGCGAGTCATTGTCAAGCGTTATTATTGCTATCTGATCGTTTGCCGTATGGCCCTCGTCCCGGTTTTTCAACATACTTTATTAAATCTGGTAACCACAATTCCCATCGACTCGTGCGTTTACGCAGTTTGATTTCGCGCTCGTCTTCAGGTTGTTGTGACATACCATAAATGAGCCTTCGCATACTGTGATAGTTGTAACCGATTATTTCGGCAGCTTCATACAAATCGACCCAAATCTCTTTGGGTTCGATCTTTTCCAATTCCACATCTGACATCGACGCCTATATCCTAACCCAGGCCCACCGCTCAAAATTCCGGTTTGAGGGTAGCCCAGGTTCAACTTGATTGGTTTCTGTTCCTGACAACAAACCCGATTTCTAGGACATTGTCAAGTCCATTATAGCGGAAATTCGCCTGAGTTGGCATAGAAACTTTATACTTGCCCTGTGATAGGGTAGGGAAAGCAAAGGGTTTTCCCACGACAAGCCCGTACCCGTCAGGCGGCTAAAATTTCCAGTGGGCTTCCGCGATATAGGCGGCGGTCATTTTGGTCAGGGCTTCCCAGATGGTGACATAGTGCTGTTGCAGCACTTCAACCCCCCCGCTCATCAGGCTGGTACCTTTTTCCTCGCTGGTGGCGGTAGGCCGCGCCCAATTGGGGGTCTTCATGCCGGTCTTGTCGAGCAGCTTGGCATAGGCACCTTGTTCGTTTTCATTTTGCGCCTTTTTGCCTTTGGCAAATTCCGACAGGGTGGTATTGGTAATCTTGCCTTCGGCCACCATTTTTTGTAAGAGGTCAGGGGAAACCGCCGGGCAATATTCATCGAGCAAGCCAATCATATGCCCAAATTCGTGGGCGGCGGTGATCCGACTCCAATTGGCGACATACTGTTTGACCATGTCGTCGCTTTCGGCTCCCGTTTCAAAAGTGGCGCTCAAGGCCGTTCCCATCGCCTGGACAGCGGTCAGCGGGTTCTCCACCCCATTGGCGCTGAAAATGGCGCGGATGGTGGCGAGGCGACCGCCGACTAACCCGCCCGGCTCCCGTGAACCGAGCGAAACTTTAATCTTGATCGGGTGCAGTTTAGCCAGGGCGCTGTCCTCCCGCAGCGCGGCGATGCTTTTGGCAGCGGCGGTCAGGGTCGCGTCCATACCGGCGGCCAGGTTTTCGCTGCCCTGAACGAACAGGATCGGGGTAATTTTCCCCAAGCATTCGACCAGGCGCTCACGGTCGCGTTTGTAAGCCGGGCTGATATTGGTGGTTTCCTCGGTTTTGGCAAGATGGGTTTTGAGCTTCGGATCGTTGATTTTGTCCTTCGTATCCTGCTCCTGGAAACTGCCGCCGCCGTCACGGGTGACACCGGAAAAGCCGCCCGCCCGCATCCCGCCCGTTTTTTTAGTGAAGGCTTTGGTCACGGTCAGGGCATAATGGGCATCAGACGGTTTCTTCACCAATTGAAGATTGATTTCGGGTTGGACGACCACATCGTCAAAGCCGGGTTTATCCGATTTGATGGTCGGGATATTGCTCCACTTGGACAGCACGGCGCTCACAAAATCATCTGACCACTGCTGTTTACCCTGTGATGTCCAAACCGTATCCGCCGGATCGGTTGCGGTGGAAGCATAGGCGCTGGAGTCTTGAAAATTGAAGTGGATTTTGGAGGTGATGATGAGCTTGCCGGTTGTGGGGCTGTAATCGGCATCGAATTTGCCGGTGCCGGTGGAAGGTATATGGTTACGCAGCTTAAATTTTTCGCCATTAAACTTTTCGCGGGCAGTTTTCTTTTTACCAAAACCGAAGATACGCTGCACCGACGTGTCCACCGCTTTGGTCACGGCGCTTTGATCGACGATGATTTCCCCAGCGAAGCCGCCTGACGATTTTAGGGCAGTTTCGGCTTCGCGCTGTAACATGACCCGGCTGCATTGCACACAGCCGCAGCCCTTCGGGTGCGTATCTTGTTCGTGGACTTCAACCTGCCGCTGAATCAGGCGTTGCGTGGCGCGGTTGCCGACGGCGCGTTGGAGCTGCACCACCTCCGATGACGACAGACTGTTCACGTCGGCCTGCGCTTTCTGCACCAGCGCAGCGGGTTCGGGCTGGGGGACAACCAGGCCGCCATCCTGCTCCGGTTCGGGGCTGCGTTTTCGGTGGCGGCGTTGAGCGGCTTTGTGTTTGTGCGCGAGAGTCATCATCATCCTTTTAGCATACACTCAACCGATCATGACGGTGGGCGGGCCAACGACCACGATCTTGCCGATGGGCAGGGGCGCGGGGTCGTTGCAAGTTAGCGCCGTGTCACCCATGCGGGCGGCGGGCTTGCCGTTAATCTTGACGGTCAGGCTGCCCATAATGATGTTGCCCTTGTTGGTGGGCGGCACTTGAAACGATGGGCCGCCGGAAGGGATGTGCGGCGGGACATTCGAGGCCATGCTGCCCACCGTCGCGGCGGGCTTGCCTTGAATCTTGACGGTCGGGCTGCAACCGCTGTCGATCATGCCGTTAAAGGGATGGGGCAGGGGCGTCGGCACGGGCGGCGCGGGCGGCGCAGGCACCATCACAATATGGGTATCAACGGCGATGATTTTGTCGCCCATCTTCGCGGCGGGCATTCCCATCGGCAGGTTTCCTTGTAGGTGATGTCTGTGTTTTCAGCATAGCACGAAATGCGCTGGACGACAGTGACAATAAGTTGTGCGTCTCTACAGACCCCCTCTGCTTCTCTGTCCCTCTGAATCTCTGGGATACGCTTTTCGCTTCTATCTTTTGCTGATCGCCCCGATAAGCCGGCGTGAAAATTGCATGAAATCGGCAGGTTGTCTTACGAAGCCGCTTTCGCCAATTTGTGAAGAGCGTAAAATGAGAATTACAACCTTGCGACCAGTCTAAAGGTTTCATGAAGGAACGCAATGTTATGATGAACGATATGCAACTACACACCACCCACGATGAACGTCGATAGTTTGCAGCATCTCCAAGCGGCGCTGGCCCAGATTGACGAGTTGATCCGGGCGGCGGTGGCGCGCGCCGGGGCGACAGGCGGCGACCCGACCGATGCCCTGCGCGGCCTGATTATCTCCCAGGAAGAAGTGGATACCTATCTCGGCCAGACCGGGTTGGCCGGGTTATGGCCGGACGCCGCGCCGCTGGCGCTGCCCGACCTGCCCTACGAGCCGGGGCTGCCCTTCACGCGCTTGGCGGCGGCCTTCGGGCTGAACGCCCTGGACAGCACGATCCTGCTGCTGTGCCTCGCGCCGGAGTTGGATCGCCGTTACGAGCGGTTGTACGCCTTTTTGCAGGACGACGTTTCCCAGCGCCGTCCGACTGTCAACCTGATGATGAATTTGCTAGGCGAGGACGTGGCTGGGCGCTTCGCCGTGTGGGAACGGCTGTCGGTGGACGCGCCGCTGCGCCAGCACCGGCTGATCGAAGCCACCCCCGACGCCAGCCGCGCCAACGCCACTTTTCTCTCGCACCACCTCAAGGTCGATCACCGCATCGTCGCCTACTTGTTGGGCGACGGCCAGCCCGACGAACGCTTGAAACACGCCGTCGGCCTGGTTGCGCCCGATCCTGCGATCCCGCTGCCGGAAGTCGCCTTAGAAGCCGTACATGCCGCGCTGCCGGATGCGCCCATGATTTATATGAAAGGGGCGAAGGGTATGGGGCAGGTCGAAACCGCCTCGGCCTTATGCACCGCCTACAACCTGCCGCTGCTGCACATCGACGCCGCCGCGCTGGCCGCCCTGGATGTCCCGCCGGAACTGGCACTGCGCGAGGGTTACTTGAACCGCGCGGCCATCCTGATCGACGGCTGGGACAGCCTGCTCGACGCGGAACGCCAGCCGCCCCCGGCCTTGTGGGAACGGTTGTCGGCCTATCCCGCGCCGGTCTTTTTGGGCGGACTGAACGATTGGGAGCCGCAGGAACCGGATCGGTCGCGGCGGATGCTGCGCTTGGCCTTTTCGATCCCGGCCTACCCGCAGCGCTACCGCGCCTGGGAAAAAATGGCGGGG
>Ga0187894_10002888_pt1 | contig 19960 bp, 18 predicted proteins | sample GBC1701081metaG_FD_136650 | JGI IMG/M metagenome (GOLD analysis project Ga0187894, IMG submission 136650) | White microbial mat communities from a lava cave in the Kipuka Kanohina Cave System on the Island of Hawaii, USA - GBC170108-1 metaG ...
AACCCCTCTCTCGAGGTCCCCTTCAGAAACACCGCATGATCGCGGCGAGCGCTGACGCCGCGTCGCCCGCGTCGGAGCCCACGCCCACGATGGATCAGGCGCCCGACGCCGTCCTGATCAGCGTTTCGCCCAGCATGCGCAACGCCTTGGACAAGGCGAGGCTGGTCGCTCACCGCAACACCACGGTGCTGATCACGGGCGAGACGGGGACCGGCAAGAACGTCCTGGCGCGCTATATCCACCGGCACTCGAACCGCAGCCATCTCCCGTTCTTCGAGCTGAATTGCGCGGCTATTTCACGCGATCTCGTGGAGTCCGAGCTCTTCGGCCATGAAAAAGGCGCGTTCACCGGCGCCATCAGCAAGCAGAAAGGGCTCATCAAGGCGGCGCACGGGAGCACGCTCCTGCTGGACGAAATCGGCGACATGACGCCGGCCGTTCAGGCCAAGCTGCTCCACGTGCTCGATCAACGCCTCGTCCGCCCTGTCGGCAGCACGATCTCCTTCACCGTCGACGTCAGGTTCCTGACCGCGACGAACCGCGACCTGGTGCACGACGGCGCGAACGGACGATTCCGGGAGGACCTCTACCACCGGCTGAGTGCCTTCGTCATCCACCTGCCCCCGCTCCGCGCGCGGACCGAGGAGATTGCGCCGCTCGCCACACATTTCCTTTGCACGCTGGGGAATGGCAGCGGGTTCCGGTCCATCCACGCGGACGCGCTCGAGATGCTCTGCGCGTACGCCTGGCCCGGCAATGTCCGCGAGCTCCACAATGTGCTGGAACACGCCAGCGTCGTCTTTGCCGACGCGGAAGAACTTCTGCCCGAGCATCTGACAGCCCTGACGGAGCGGACGAGCCGATTGGACGCGCCCCCGCCCGAGACGGCCAGCCGCCGTTCCGGTCAAACGCTGCGTGAGCTCGAGCGAACGCAGATCAGCGACGCCCTTCGTGCATCGGACGGGAACATCAAGATGGCCGCGCGACAGCTTGGGATCTCGCGCGCGACCCTATACAGAAGACTCTCTCGAGAAAAATAACGGGCGTCCGCGCAGGCCGCCTGACGCATCCGCTCCGCAGGATCCTCTCCGCACGCTGCTCTCCGCGCGGTCACTCCTCGCGCGATCATCTTTCAGCCGCCATCAGCGCGTCCACTCGTGATCGGGCGAGTTGCAATCTGCGACAACTGCGCCGGCGATGTTTCAACTTGAGACGAGACGCGCGGCACCTGCACGTCGAGAAGCCCCAAACAGCCGCGAAAACGCTCAGACGCAGGCACCGCTTTCGACAGGCCGCACGGTACGGCGGTTGCTACGGAACAGCCGCTGTCATTTCCTGACAAGACCTGGCGGACATGGCCGAGCACGTTCCTGGAGCCCAGTTTCCTGTGGCTAGGTGGGCGGCAGCCTGTCCTGATCCGCGTTACGTCCGGTCGACGCCGTGCGTCGTTCCATGCCTTGCACTTGCACTTTCCCGCTCATTGATCTGCTGTTGCGCTCGCGTCGGCCTTCCGGCGCGAGGTTGCCTGTTGTGAGACGTTTCGCCTGAAAGAATCGGAGGAACTGACGATATGCGTTCCTTGCGCACTCGCCGTGCCGTTGCCGTCATGCTCGGTCTTGTCGCGTCGTTGTGGGTTGCGGTGTTGTGGGACTCGGTCGCGGCGCAGATCGGGCGTGAGGTGTCGCTCCCTCGCCATCTGACGAACGGCGAAGAATACACGATGCCGCTCACGGAGTTGATCGCTCATGGCAAGAAGATGTTCCTGGCGAACTGGACGACGCAAGAGGGCGGCGGCAGGCCACGGACGAAAGGCACCGGCCGCGAGCTGATGGATCCGAGCCGTCCACTCGAATTCCCTCGCAACTTCAATCGCATCTCCGGCCCTGACGCCAACTCCTGCTATGCCTGTCACAACCTGCCGGACGGCATCGCGGGCGGCAACGGGGACTTCGTCGCCAACGTCTTCGTCCTCGGGCAGCGATTCGACTTCGTCACCTTCGATCCGACCGACACCAGGCCGACGGTCGACTCGCACGACGAGCGTGGGAAGCGGGTCGACTTCAACAGCGTCGCCGCGAATCGCTCGTCGCCGGGCATGTTCGGCTCGGGATACATCGAAATGCTGGCGCGCCAGATGACCCTCGATCTGCGAGCCATTCGCGACGCGATGCGTCCAGGCGAGACACGAGAGCTCGTCATCAAGGGCATCTCCTTCGGCACACTGAGGCGACACCAGAACGGCTTGTGGGACGCCTCCCGCGTGGTGGGACTGCCGTATCAGGCGACCTACAACAACGACGGCGCCACGGCCCCGGACCTGATCGTCCGCCCCTTCCACCAGGCCGGCAATCTGATCTCGCTGCGTCAGTTTTCGAACACGGCGCTGAACCATCACCACGGCATCCAGTCCGAAGAGCGTTTCGGCCTCGACAAGCGCTACACCGCGATGGAGCTGTTCAGGCCGGATTTCGAGGACGGCGACTCGATCCGCATCGAGGCGACGCGTGCCGACATGACGGCGCTCGCGGTGTTCCAGGCCACGATGGCGGTGCCTGGGCGCGTCATCCCGCGCGACCCGGAGATCGAAGCCGCCGTGCTGATGGGCGAGAAGCTCTTTGCGCAGGTCAAATGCGCCTCGTGCCACATTCCGGCGCTGCCGCTCGATCGGGACGGCTGGATCTTCTCCGAGCCGAACCCCTACAACCAGGTCGGCAATCTGCGGCCCGGCATTGTCCGGCCGTTCTTCCTGAACTTGAACAATCCCGTCCTGCCGCAGCCGCGATTGGAGGCCAGCGATGGCGTGACGTGGGTGCCGGCCTACACCGATCTCAAGCTGCACGACATTACGACGGGCCCTGACGATCCCAACCGCGAGCCGATCGACATGAACCGGGCACGAGGATCGGAGCGGCATTTCTTCGCCGAGAGCTTCTTCGCCGGCAACGGAAAGTTTCTCACACGCAAGCTCTGGGGCGTGGCGAGCAAACCTAATTTCTATCACCACGGCAAGTTCACCACGATGCGTGAGGCCATTCTCGCGCATGCGGGCGAGGCGCAGCACTCGACGGACCTGTTCAACGCCCTGACCGCGCACGAGAGGGACTGCGTCATCGAGTTCCTCAAGACGCTGCAAGTACTCCCGCCCGGAACGGAATCCCTGGTCGTCGATGAACGCTTCCGGCCGCGCGTGTGGCCACCGACGGTCAATCAGTCGCCAACCACTCTCTCGGAAGGAAAGGAGCTCAATCGATGACACGCGCCTGGAATGCACTCGCAGGGACACTCTTCGTGGTCTTCGTCGGCGCGACGCCGCCGGCGGCCGCGCAGCCCATGCCCACCGAAGGTCCGGCCATCAATCCCTCGATCTACAAGGTGCCGGCCGGGGCCAGGACGGTCACGGTCGACTGCGACGACGTCAAGCAGACGCTCGCCGCGGCGCTGGCCGACAAGACGGCGGTCGATCTGAACATCGTCTTCTCCGGGACCTGCAAGGAGTACCTCACGATCGAACGGGACCGCGTCGCGATCCGGGGCAAGGACGCGACCGCGACGCTGGTGGGCGGCATCGAGATCACCTCCGCCCGACGCGTGCTGCTGGAAGGGTTCCTCTGCCGCGACAACACGCAGACCGATTATTGCTTCGGCATCCTGGAGAACTCGAGCGTCACGCTCCACAACATCAAGGTGTTGAACGCTGGCATCCGCGGCGTCCTCTTCTACAACTCCGTCGGCCTGATCGACGGCCTGACGATCGACAAGACCGGCTCCACGTCGATGCTGATCCGGGGCTCCGACGTGCGCATGGAAGGCGAGCTCTCGTTCAGCAACAGCCTCGAAGGCTGCCTGGTCATCGACACGGGAACCGGCGTGTTCAGCAAGATCGGACGGTTCACCGCGCGGGACTGCGCCATCGGGATCCTGGTCCAGCAGAACGCCTCGCTGAATGCGCCCTTCGCGAACTTCAACGTCCATCACAACACCTTCGCGGGACTGGTGATCGCGACGCAGTCGAACATGGCCTACGGCGGCGCGATCGTTGCCAAGAACAACGCAAAGTCCGGCATCTGGGTCGACGACGGCTCTTCGATCTCGCCGCTCTCCAACATCGTCAGCGGCTCGTCGGTCGTGCTGGAGAACAATGGTGACGCCGGCATTTCGGTGACGCAGGGATCGTTGGCCGAGCTCGCCAATGTCACGACGAACACGGGGTCCAAGTACGGCCTGCTCATCGACGACGCCCGCTTGCGCATCGGCACCAGCAAGTTCTCCGGAAATCAGAAAGCCGACGTGCGCCTGCAGTTCGGTGCGAAGGCCACGTTCCTCAACAACGTCGACATCGCGGTCGTGAGCTGCGACGCGACGGCCCTGATCCGCGGGAGCAAGGCGACTTGCACGCGAGACGAGCCGACGCCGTCGAAGACGACGGCCGAGAGAGCGACCGGGGACAGGAAGTGAACGTCGCGGCCCCGCCGGTGCTGACGGCGGGGCGTCAACGGACGCTGGGAGCCGTGGTGGAGCGAATCCTGCCCGGCGTCCACGGTCTCGGCGCCGTCGAGGTCGGCGCCGCGGCCGCCGTTGAAAGCGCGATGCGACATCAGGCCATGCGCGGACTGCGTCCGGGCCTCGATCAGGTGCTCGATCACCTGGACGCGCAGGCCCGTGAGCGACATGCGCGCGAGTTCCCGGAGTGTACGCCCGCCGAGCAGGACGAGCTGCTGCACGCTTTGGAGCGGGAACCGAATCCATGGCTGCGATTCGTGTTCCGCACCCTCATCGTGTTCAGCCTCGAAGGCCTGCTCGGCGATCCCGTTCACGGCGGCAACCGGGACTTTCGGGGCTGGCAGGCGATAGGGCTTCGTGCGAACGATGTCAGGTCTGGGTTGTGTCGTCAGGCGCGAGGCTGTTGATGAACGGACCGTACGACGCCTTGATCATCGGAAGCGGCGCAGGGGGCGGACCGCTGGCCGCCCGCCTCTCGGAAGCCGGCTGGAAGGTGCTGCTCCTCGAGAAAGGACCGCTCCGACAGCGGGAAGACTATCCCGTCGACGAGGTCGCGGGCCTGATGCGGGATTTCTTCACGCCGTCGATCGTCGACGAGCCGCACGTCCTCGTGGAGGCCAGCAACCCACGGCCGCAGCCGACGCTGCTCGGGTGGATCGGCAACTCCGTGGGCGGCGGCACGGTACGGATGGGCGGCTACTTCTATCGCTTCCATCCGGACGACTTCCGCATGGCGAGCCGCTATGGCGCGTATGAAGAGGTCGCCGACTGGCCGTACGACTACGAGGAGCTCGAACCGTTTTATACGCGCGCCGAATGGGACTGCGGCATCTCCGGCTGCAGCGGATCCAACCCGTTCGAAGGGACGCGCTCCAAACCATATCCGCTGCCGCCGCTGGACACGCACGCCCTGACGCCCTGGCTGACGCAGGCGTGCGAGCGCCTCGGGTGGCATCCCTTCGCCACGCCGCGGGCGATCGCGTCGCGGCCGTACCGCGGCCGGCCGGCGTGCTCGTACTGCGGATTCTGTACGGGATTCGGCTGCCGCACGGGCGCGCGATCGAGCGTCCAGGAAAGCTACGTCGCGCAGGCGCTCGCCACCGGCCGCTGTGAGCTGCGCGCCGATGCGATGGTTCGCGAGATCACGATCGACGAGCGTGGACGAGCGACCGGCTGCGTGTATCTCGACACGAACGGACGCGAACACGCGGTGCAGGCCCGCGTCGTCTGCGTCTGCTGTTCCGCGGTCGAAAGCGCCCGGCTCCTCCTCCTCTCGACGTCGCCGCTCTTTCCGGATGGCCTCGCGAACGGATCCGGTCTGGTCGGACGCCATCTGCAATTTCACGCGTTCTCCAACGGGCGCGCGCGATTTCGCTACGGCAATCATCCGGACAAACCGTTGCGGGATTCGGCGCCGTTCCTCGATTGCTCGATCGCGGATCACTACTTTCTGCCGCCAGGGGTCTCCGATCTGCCCAAGGGCGGCGTCATCCGCTTCGGGCTGCCGGCCGCAAGTCCCATCGCCGCGGCCATCCGCGAAGCCGAGGACGGATCGGATCTCATGTGGGGCGCCCGTCTCGAACAGCGGCTGCACGAGTATTTCCACGAGTCGCTGACGCTCGACTTCGAAGTCTTCCACGACTTCCTCCCCAACGACCGCACGTACATCACGCTGGATCCCCGGACGCGCGACAAATGGGGCCTGCCCGTGGCGCGCATTCATCTGGACACCCCCGAGCACCATCGCGCCTCCGGACGCTGGCTCGCCGCACGCGGGTTGGAAGCGCTGGCCGAGATGGGGGCGGACGAGATCCTGGAGGAAGAGGCCGGCGCGACGGTCCCGTTTCTCGTCCACGGCACGTGCCGCGCCGGTTCGGATCCCGCGCGCTCCGTGCTGAACGAGTACAGCCGCGCGCACGACGTGCCGAACCTGTTCGTGGTCGACGGCAGCTTCATGCCCACGTCGGGCGGTGCGCCGCCGACGCTGACCATCCTGGCCAACAGCCTCCGCACCGCGGACCACATCGTCACGCGCGCGCAGACAGGCGATCTCTGATGCGAGCCGCATCGGCCGGACAACACCTGTCGCCGCGCTTTCCCGTCGCGTACTGGCGGCTCGCGAACGGCTTGACGGTGGTCGTCCAGACGGATACGCGATGGCCGCTGGTCGCGGCGACGATGTGCTACGCGACCGGTTCGCGGAGCGATCCCGCGGCGCGCTCCGGCCTTGCGCACTTCTGCGAGCACCTGGCGTTCGACGGTCCAACGCGCGCGTCGAACGAATCGTTTCCCGTGAGGATCGAACGGGCCGGCGGCGCGGCGCGCGCGCTGACCACGTCCGATCGGATCTGCTTCTCGACGCTTGCGCCGAGCCGCGAGCTGCCGGCGGTGCTGGACGTGGAAGCGGAGCGCATGGCCCACCCGCTGGACGCGCAGGACGAAGAGACGATCGAGATTCAGCGGCGCGTGCTCCTCCAGGAGCTTCGCGAGCGATCGCAAGCGCAGCCCCGCGTCGTGGCCCTGGAACAGCTCCACCGGCTCCTCTTCCCCGATGGTCACGCCTATCATTGCCCGCCCGCGGGCGAGACGGACGATATCCCAAGCATCACAGCGGCGGACGTGAAGGCCTTCGCGGCCACGCACTTCTCGCCGCGGAACGCCATCCTCGTGCTCGTCGGCGATGTCTCGGCAGACACGGCCGACGAACTCGGACGACGTCTGTTCGAAGGACTGCCGGCCGGCGTCGAACGGCATCACCGCGCTGCGTGCGTCCAGCAAGGGCCGCCGCGCGAGTCAGTGCAGCGCGTGTCCGCCGCGATCTCCGCGGCTCACACATACATCGCCTGGACGATTCCAGGATTCGGCCAGCCGGAATGGTACGTGGCCTCCCTGCTCGTCCGCGGCCTCGCCGTGGGACGGTCGAATCCGCTGACACGCATGCTCGCCGAGCGGACGGGCGCGACACTCGACGTGCATAGCCATCTCGTCCCCATGCGCGACGCGAGCACGCTGGTGCTGGCGGCGAACGCGACATCGGGCGTCGAGAGCGGCCGCCTCGAAGAGGCGCTCGCCGACGTCTGCGATCGCCTGCTGGACGCGGGTCTCTCGACCGCGGCCTTCGAACGGGCTGGCAAGAAGGCGCTGACGGATTACTACTTCAACATCCAGAACCTCGAGCGCCGAGCCGACCTGTGCGCGGCGCTCAGCTGCTACTTCGCGGCGCCCGACCGCTTGAGCGGCGAGCCGCAACGCTACGTGGATCCGGATCCAGCCGACGTCGCGTCCTTTGCCGCCGGCCTGCGGCGTCAGCCGGCGCGCGCGATGCTCTCGCTCATTCCCAGGGAAGGACGCGGCACACGCGCATGGTCAGCCTGACCCTGGCGAACGGCCTGCGCGTGCTGCTGGCCGAAGACCATACGGTGCCCCTCGTGTTTCTGAGCTGGGCCTCGGAGGCTGGTGTCGAACGGGATCCACCGGGACTCGAAGGACTCGCGGCGCTGACGCCGCTGCTCTTCAGAGACGGCACCGCGCGCCGCGGCGGCGACCGCATCACGCAGGAACTCGAAGACCTCGGCGCCACGCTGGCCTCGGGCGCGGACTGGGAAGGCGCGTTCCTGAATCTCGGGCTGCTGTCGTGCGATCTCGAGGCCGGCGTGGACCTGGTGCTGGACATGGCCCGCACCGCCACGTTTTCCGAGGCGGCGGTCGATCGTCTTCGCCGCCGGCGCCTCGTGGAGATCGAGCGTCGAGGCCAGGATCCGCGGACGCGCGCGGGCGATGCGTTCGCGCGGGCGTTGTTTGGTTCAACGCTCTACGGACGTGAACCGCTCGGGACCCGCGCGAGCCTGCAACGGATCGACCGCGCGGACGTCACGGCGTTCCATGAGCACCACTACGGCGCCGCGACCTCGTACTTCTCGATGACGGGGAGCTTTGACAGCGCGGCCGCGTTGGATCTCCTCGCGTCGTTCGAGTTCCCGGCGGCGTCAGGGAACCGCCCGGCGCTGCCGTCGGATGCGTCCACAGGCACGCCAGACACCGGAACGACGGTCGTGGACGTCCCGCAGGCGACGCAGACCGAGATCCGCATCGGCCACGCCAGCGTCACGCGAGACTGCGAGGACCTGCCAGGACTCGATCTGCTCGGTGCGATTCTCGGTGGCAGTCCGGGCAGCCGCCTGGCCCGCAGACTGCGGCAGCAATTGGGCCTCTCCTACTTCATCCGCAGCCGTTTCATCGCCCGGCGCCTGGGAGGCATGTTCGTCGTGGACACCAGCGTGTCCAACGATGCGGCGGGCGCGGCGCTGAGCGCGATTCGCGGTGAGATTGAACGGTTGTGCGACGAGCGTATCCCTGGCACCGAGCTGGAACACGCCAGGCGCCGTCTCATTGGCGCCGAGCTGAGATCCTTACAGGACTTGATACACGCCGGGCGCAGCGCGGGTCCGGCCGCTCTTCGGCACGACGCTGATTACGTGGAGAGAAAAAGGCGTGTCATGGCGACGGTCGAGCCCGAGGACCTGCGCGATCTGGCACGCCGCTACCTTCATCCTGAGCACCTGCTGGCCGTCGTAGTCGGACCGGCAGCCACGCTCTGGCCGCAGCTCTCGAGCGGCAGCGCGCAGACGGATCAGTGCGTTCCGCTCGAATCCGGATCGTAGGGGGCGAGAGTTGGCAATGTCACAACGGAAGGAGGTGGCAACGTAAATGGAGAACATCAATTTCATGGAGATCGAATCCCTGGTCGATGATACGCAACTGTCTGCTGAAGCGGTCTGCGCGTGTAACATCCCCAGCGGCATGTGCTCGTGCGTCGGGTGCGTCCCGGTGGACTCGGACGAAGAGATCAAAGGCTGAACGATCCGATCGTCGAGTGTGTGACACCAATCGGCAACGCTCACCGACACGAGGAGTAGCCCAATGGAAAACCTGAACCTCATCGAGATCGAATCCCTCGTCGACGACACGCAACTGTCCGCCGAAGCGGTCTGCGCGTGCAACGTTCCCACCGGCATGTGCTCGTGCATCGGCTGCACGGTTCCCACGCTGCCCGGGGACGAGATCAGAGACGCCGGTTCGATCGGTTAGCTAGTGGAGCACGAGGTCACCAACGCTCACTCCGGAAGGAGGTGGAAACAAATGGAGAACAATATGGATTTCATGGAGATCGAATCTCTGGTTGATGATACGCAACTGTCCGCGGAAGCGGTCTGCGCGTGTAACATCCCCTCCGGCATGTGCTCGTGTGTCGGGTGCGTGAATCCGGAGTAGCAATCCCATTCGATGACGTCCGCCCCGATTCGCTATCGTCGCGGACGAGATCACCTATGCTCCACGACGAAAGGAGGTGGCAGGATAATGGAGAACTTCATGGAGATCGAATCTCTGGTTGATGATACGCAACTGTCCGCTGAAGCGGTCTGCGCGTGCAACATCCCCACCGGCATGTGTTCGTGTGTCGGCTGCGTCCCCGATCAACCCGTCGAAAACTAGTCAGATCTGTATCCCCTGACGGATACGGTCTGTGGCTGACGCCGCAAGGCACGAGAGGCCCCCTACGATAGAGGCGCCATCGTGCCGCGGCCGTCGGGGCACGGGCCGGGTCGATTGGAAGGAGACGAGTGCGGAGATGATGACGTTTCCACGGCTCAAGACATTTCTCTCGGTCTTTCCCATCTCCGACACGAGCTGGGGTGTGCGCGGCGGCACGGACGAGCATTGGCGGATCACGCTCACCGATGCGCGCGCGATCCACGCCTTTGGCGCACTGCTGCCGTATCTTGACGGTCAAACCACGACGGACGACATTCTCCAGGCGCTGGAAGGCGGCGGCATTCAGCGCGGCGTGGCCGCGGCGGTCCTTCGACAGCTCGAATCGGCCTCGCTGCTCGAAGAACGCGACGCCGGCGGACTCTCCGATGCCGAGTTGAGCCGGTTCGAGGATCAGATCCGCTTCTTTTCCCGATTCACGCAGCAGGGCGGCGCGCGACATCAAGCCACCCTTCGCGACAGTCGCGTCGCGCTCATCGCGGACGATGGGCTCGGCGAGAGCGTGTACGGCCGGCTCGCGAACGCGGGACTCGGCGAGGTCGTCATCATCTCGCGTCAGCGGTCGACGGTCATGCGCTGGATCGACCGGATCGCGGACCCGCTGCCCGCCACCACCGTGCACGATCTCGATCTCGAGGTGATCTGCCCGGTCGACGACACCACTCGGCCGCGACTCCTGATCGTCTGTCAGACCGCGCATGATCCGCAGCTCCTCGAAGCCGTCGACGCGTGGTCGAAGCAACATGGCGTGGCGTGGCTGCTGATACGCAGCCTCGAGCTCCAGGAAGGATGGGTCGGCCCGTTATTCGTGCCGGGTGAGACGGCGTCCTACTTGAGCCTCGAAGCGCGTGAGCGGACGGCGATGTCCCGCTTCCGCGAGTATCTGGCCTTCGACGCGCACGTGCGCGCCACGGAGCGGCCGCCGGCGTTCGGTGGCCTCTCGGCGGCGTTCGATCTCCTGGCCAGCGTGGCCGTGATCGAGGTCATCAAGTTCGTGACCGAGATCAAGGTGCCGGAACTGCTTGGCAAGTTCCTGACGATCAATCCCTGGACGTGGGACACGGAATTGCACGAAGTGTTGCGTGTGCCGGCGTTGGACCGGCAAGGGGCGTCACGCCCCTCAGTGTTCCCCTGGAGCGCCGGGATTCATGCTAACCAAACAACAACACGCGACGTTTGAGCTCCGGGATGTGCCGGTCAGCGATCCCTGGGACACGATTCGGCGCGGGAGCCGCCTGGTCTCCCGGAGAGTCGGCCTCATTCGCCAGATCGCCGAAAGCGCGTTCCAGGCGCAGGATCCCGCGATTTTCACGACGGGCCTGCGGCTCGCGGACTTCTCGCAGGCCGTCCCGGACGGCCGGATGCTGAGCGCATCCGGTGCGAGCGACAGCGCAGCCGGGGCGCTCGTCGCCGCGATCGGTGAAGCGGCGGAACGTCACGCCGCCTGTTTTTTCGATCGCGATGAGATGGTCCTCGGCACGTCTCGCGAGCTGGCGGAAGATGCGGCGTCGCCGGACGCACTGCGGCTCTTTTCACGCGAGCAGGTCGAACGGCTCGGGCTGCGGAACCTGACCTACTTCGACGAGCAGACGCGGATCCGCTGGGTCTGGGGTCACTCGCTCGCCGACGGACGGCCGCGCCTCGTCCCGGCCGCGTACGTCTATCTCAATTACCGTCCGGAGCCGGACGAAGCCTGGATTGGCTACACCTCGTCGACCGGTCTGGCGGCCGGCGCCACGCGGGAAGAGGCCATCCTGGGCGCCCTGCTGGAAACCGTCGAGCGCGACGCCTTCACGCTCGCCTGGATGCATCGGCGACCCGGCCGCCGTCTCGAGATCAATCATGACGAGCTGCGGCGGACCATGAGCCTGCGCCTGCGCGTCCCGCACCCGAGCGTCGATCTGCAGTTCTTCGATCTCACCACCGACATTCCCATTCCGGTCGTCTTCGCCATCATGCGGCGTCAGGCGGAGATGGGGCCGGTGGTCTGTCAAGGCCTCGCGTCACGCGTGTCGCCGACGGTCGCCGTGCGCAAGTGCATCCACGAAGCCGGACAGAATTTTCCGTTCATTCGCAATCTTCTGAGCGGCGAGCGGAACTGGCACCCGGCCGAGGACTTCACCAACGTCAGCACCTTCGATCACCACTTTCTGACGTACTTGAAACGGCCGGACCTCGTGCGACGAGCGTTCGCCTTCTTCGATCAGTGCGAGGATCGTGCATCGCTGTCGACGCTGCCGGACCATGCGACCGGTCGCGTGCTCGGCGACATCGACTATTGCGTCTCGCAACTCCGCAAGGCCGGATACGAGGCGATCGTGGTCGATGTCACCGCGCCCGACATCGCGGAGGTCGGCTTGTCGGTCGTACGGGTGATCGTGCCCGGCCTGGTCCCGCTGCATTCCCATCACCTCCGCCCGTTTCTCGGTGTCCGCCGCCTCTTCGAGGCGGCGCAGCGTCTCGGGTGGAACCAGAACGGGCACGGCGACCACGGGCTCAATTCCATGCCTCACCCGTTCCCCTAGATCCGTTTCCCTTGTGCGCAGGCGATGCGAGGAGACACATGACTGCGAGCCGTACGGCGACGGACGATCACAGGCTGCTACAGAAGCTCGCCCAGAATTCCGTGAAGGTGGGACGCAGCGTCAGGAACGCGCTGTACGGGAAGAGTGCGCTCTACGAGGTGTTCCACGAAAACACGAAGCTGAGTCGCTGGAGCACCCGCGCGTACTGGGATTGGATCGGGAACTTCAGCCGGATGCGCCCCGGCCAGACCCCGCTGCAAGGCGGCAAGGTCTATACCTTGATGGAGCGTCGCGAGCTCCCACCCGTGACGGCCCGGAACGATCTCGAACACGCCATCACGACGCGTCGATCGGTCCGCACGTTTTCGGGCGAGCCGCTGGCCGTCGAGGACGTGTCGCGATTGCTGTTCTTTGCCTATGGCAAGACGAGCCCTCGCGCACCGTTTCGCGCCGTGGCGTCCGGTGGCGCGCTCTATCCGCTGGAGTTGTATGTCATCGCGCTGAACGTCGACGGCCTCGATCGGGGGATCTATCACTACGCCGCCGAGACGGGCCATCTGGACATCGTCCGGACGGACGATGGTCTCGCGACGCTCAAGGACGTCGTCTATGTGCTCGGCATCGACGTCGACCACGCGGCGCTGGCGATCGTGGTGACGGCGGCATTCCGCCGCAGCACGATCAAATACCTGGACCGCGGCTACCGGATGATCCTCATGGAAGCGGGCGAAGTCGCGCAGAACCTCTCGCTGGTCGCGACGTCGATGCACCTCGGCACGTGCCTGCTGGGCGGCTTCAACGACGATCTGTTGAGCGAGTTCCTCGACATCGACGGCGTCGAGGAGGCGCCGCTCCTGGCCGCCGTCGTGGGACACCCTGCCGCCGCGAAGGCTTCATCGTCATCACCGACCGCCGAACAGACGCCCGGCGTATGAACGCAGACGACGAGGGCCCACAGCATCAGGACGTGGCGACGTGGTACAGCGTCCACGTGTACTATCACGGACGCCTGGAGCTGCTGCTGACGGAGTGCATCGGGCCGATCGTCTCATCGATGCGGACGCGCGGCGTGTCGCGATGGTTCTTTCTCAGGCACTCGACGGGCGGCCCGCACGTGCGGGTCCGGTTCCAGCTCGCGGCCGGCACGACGCCCGCCGTGAAAGACACGCTCACGGCTGATATCGGCGACTACCTGCGAGAGAAGCCGAGCACGACGCCGATCGCCGCGGACCACCTCGCGAGTTTCGAAGACGGTCATCGCGCCATCGCGGCGCTGGACGGCGAGCCCGCCGGTCCTGGCGCCTTCTATCCCGACAACACCGTCATCGCGACGCCGTACGTGCCCGAGCCGGCCAAGTACGGCGGACCTCTCGGCGTCGCACTGGCGGAGCGGTTCTTCGAGGCCAGCAGCGATCTCGTCATCACGCTCCTGAGCCGCGAGGCGGGCAATGGCCACCGCCCCGCGAGCATGGCGTTTGCCATGATGCTGGCCGGCCTGCGCGCGGCCGGCTACGGCGAGCGCGACATCGCCGCATTCTTCGCGGCGTACGCGCGCTTCTGGCAGCGCTGCATCCCGCCGGACGCGTGGCAATCCTGGCTGTCGACCGTGACGGCGCGACCGGACGCGCTCCGATCGCTGTCGGACAGCATCACGCGATCGGACGGGAGCGCCGGTCCAGCGTGGATGGAGCCCTGGGTCGTCGCGTTTGGCGCGGCGGCCAAGGCCCTGCACGAACAGGCGATCGCAATCGAGCCCGCCGTGACGCTCGCGGGGCCGATGGATCCGATCGCGTTCGTCTTGTGCAACTACCTTCACACCCACAACAACCGCCTGGGCGTCTCTCCCGCGCTCGAGGCGCGGCTCGCCTATCTCGGCTCTCACATCATGGGGCAGCATGACTGACCGGCGTCCTGCCGCGGCTCCGACGACGATGGAGCCGGACGCGGCTGATCTGTCGTTCATGCCGTACGTGCTCTGGCGACGAGGCCTGTTGCCGTACCACGCACTCGCCCCGCTCATTCCGGAAGGGACATGGGGCGCGCTGGACGAGCGCGAGGCGGAACGCGTCGCCAGACGCGATCTCGCGCGGCGCATTGGCGACCGCCTGCACGCGTTGGTGCCCGGCGTGGCCCCGGCCTCACGATCGCGGATGCTGCGGCTGCGGCGCGACCTGCACAACGATCGGCTCCCGCCGCCGGACGTGCTCGAGGCCGTCGACGCGCTGCTCGACGAACACGATCGCGCCGCCGTGCGTGCGTGGCACGAGTCCCGCGTCGGGGAAGAGCGCCTGGGAACCGCGGCGGCGACGCTGCTCGCGAACGAGCTTGCGCTGGCCCGGCGGCAGCTTGCGCGGATTGCGTCCGACCCGCACTTCCTGGCGGGTATCCAGCTCTCCGGCCCGCATCTCTATCGCAGCGTCCGCGAATATCCCGGCGCGATCGACCGCGACGGTCAGGCATCTCAGCCGACGCGGCTGCGACAGACCGAGTCGACGATCGTCCGATATGCCGTCCGGATGGCGCTGCGCACGTCGCCGTTCGGCGCGTTCACCGAGATCGGCGCGAACGACTGGCACTCGTCTGCCGACACGTGGATCCGGCACGAACGCACGCGTCTCGTGCGTCTCGATCGGACCGCGCTGGCGTGGATGGTGTCCGAGCTCGGGCGCATCGACGGCGCCGACCGCGTGCTGCAGTTGTGGCTCAACAACACGGCCCGTCGCGCGAACGGGGTCGTCGAGGTCTTCGCACGCGGCAAGGAAGGCGGCGGTGATCAATCGTACTGGAGCGAACGCTTTGTCCAGGTCCGGTTGACCACGCCCGTACAGATCGTCGTCGACGCGCTCGCGGACGGTCCGCGCACGAAGGCGGACGTGGTGCGATGCCTGACCGACTACGGCGCGCCGCTGGATCAGGCCTCGGCGCTCGTCGAGCGGCTCATCTCGGCGGGGCTGTGCCATCAAGGCGTCGCGCTGCCGGATCAGACCACGAGAGTGGCCGGCGCGGTGGCGGCGCGGCTGCGCATCAGGGCAGAGACCAATACGGGGGCCAATGCGGAGGCCAGTGCGGCGGCGGCGTGCGCGGACATCTTCGATCGGCTGCAGCAGATCGAAGATGCGTTCGGCGCCGCGACCGTGGACGAGCGCGCCGAGCTGCTCGAGTCGCTGGCGCAGCAGCAGCGCCGCTTCAGCGCGATCGTCGCCGCGGAGCCGCCAGGCGAGATCGCGCGCACGCTGCTGTTCGAGGACGTCGCCGCGAGCGACCCGCCGCGTACGTGGTGTCCCGACCTGATCGAGCGGAATCGCCGCCAGTTCCTGCGCCTCCAGCACGTCCTCCCCGCCTTCGATGACGGCATCTTTTCCAGGCTTGGCATCTACCGCTGGTTCGTGTCCTGTTACGGCGAGCGCGGCCGCTGCGACGATCTGCTGACGGCCTACCGGGCCTTTGCCCAACAGCCGCCGGCCGAGATCAACGGGATCATGCGCGGGGCCAACGATCCCGCGGCCGAGGACGTTCGCGCGTACCGGCGCACCGTGCTCCAGCATCTGGCCGACCGCGTGGCCGCGCTCGACAATGCGGAAATGTCGCTCTCGCTGGATGAAGGGGAGGTGGACGACCTGATCGCGGCCCTGCCTGCGTGGCTCACGCCGTGGACATCCGTGTCGTATTGTCTGCAGGCCGCGCCCGCCTCCAGGACCGCGGATCCGCTGATCGTGGTCAACAGCCTGGCGTCCGGTCACGGCATCTTCTTCTCGCGATTCTGCGATCTGGTCGAGCCGATCGATCGTCGTGCGTGGTCGCTGCGGCGGGGCGTGAGCGAGGCGATCGCGCGTACGTCGCCCCGTCAAGCCGATCTGACCGCCGTCCTGGGATTCAACGTCAACCTGCATCCGGCCCTGACGCCGCTCGAAGTGGTCTATCCGGGATCGATTGCCTCGGACGCCAACGCGCTGACGCTTCGCGATCTGGCGCTCGAAGCCGACCCTGCGCGTCGGACGCTGCGGCTCGTCACCCGCGGCGACGGACACCCGATCGACCTCGAACCGCTGAACGGCCTGCTGCCGATGGCGGCGCCGCTGCTGTATCGATTCCTCTGCATCCTCGCGCACGCCCATCACTTCCGCGTGAGCCTCTGGGATCGCCTTCGTCACTGGACCCGGCGCGAACCCCTGCACCTCCCGCGCCTCACGCTGGGCGACCTCGTCATCGAACGACGCCGGTGGTCGGTGCCCGTGACGGACGTGCGGAAGCGGGGTCATGCCTCGACCTTCGAACGCCCGGACGACCTGATGGCGCTGCGCCAGTGGCACCTGGAAAGAGGATTGCCGCGCGAGAGTTTCTTCCGGACGCAGCCGACGTTCGCGCGTGACGCCTCGTCCGGGAACTGGACGGAGGAGTCCTCGACCTGGGCGAACAACGTCCGGCACACGCGCCGGAAAGGACAGTATCTCGACTTCCGGAACCCCTTCCTGGTGCGCCTCCTCCTCCACCAGGCCCACACGGCGGAGGACGGCGTCGTGATCTTCGATGAATGCCTGCCGGCGACCAGCCTTTACGGGGAACGCGCAAGCGCCGAGGAATTCCTGATTGAGTGCCAACTATCCGGGGCGGCTCCCAGTCACGATAGTTCCGGAGCGGCGAAATGAGGACGTGTACCAAGATGGTCAGGGCGGGGGAAAGGCGCTACAATCTGCCGACCGCAAAAGAAGGGGTAGCCCATGACAGGTGTGAGTGTGCGGCGTGCTGCTTTGAGCCTCTGTCTCCTGGCGTTCTCGCTGACGACCGTCGGCGTGGTACCGGCGCAAACCGTACCAGCGCAAGCCAGTCGTCCGTTGATTACCGACTTCGAGGGCAGCAAGACGCTCGAAACGGCGTCCACGCTGTCGTGGATGGTGATCGCCGATGAGCAGTTTGGCGGCACCAGCGAGGCACGGCCGACCGTGATCCACCCTGGCGCCAACGGATCGCGTGGCGCGCTGCGCATCTCCTTCCGCCTCACCAGCGAGTTTCCGACGCCGTTCGCCAGTGTGTGGGCGCTCATCGGACCGGAAGGCGAACCCATCGATCTGTCGGCGTATCGCGGCGTGCGATTCTATGCGCGAAGCACGGGCGGAAAGCCCGTCGCGGCAGGCGTGGTGCGCTACGCCGGCCAGGTGCAGCGGTATCTGAAGTCCTTCGAGACGAAGCCGGAATGGACGCTCGTCGAGCTCCCCTTCGATCAGTTCCGGCAGATGATGATGCCCGGCGCGGCAGGCGAGGCGCCGGCCCTGGTGCCCACGGGCATCACCTCGATCGGCATCACCACGTCGCCGCAGCAGGCGGGCGAGTTCGATCTGGACATCGACCACGTGGAACTCTATCGGTAAAGGATCAGACCATGCGGCTCGCCATTGGTGGATGTCTCGTCGCGGCGTTCTCGTTGTTCGCCGCGACTCCTGCGCTCGCCCAGTTCCCGATCCAGAAGATCACGCTCACGCCGGCCGACTCGCTGAAGTCGATATCGTGGATCGCGCTCACCGACGATCCGCGCGACGGCCAGCGCCCGCGTCTGCCCGACGCGAAGTCGCTGTCGTACGGCATTGATCCGAAGTCGGATCTGATCTGGTTCAAGGTCACCGTCTACGAGCCGCTCCCCGAACGCTGGTTCGGGATCAACATCGCGTTCGAGACCGGAGAGAAGCCGGATACGGCCATGACGTGGTGGGGGTCGAACAAGATCAAGTTCGATCGCCTGGCGACCGCGTATCTGTTCAAGGCCGAGGATTATTGGCAGGGCCCCGTCGGCGTCACCGACAGCGTGTCGGTCGGACGCGCGCAGATGAGCAGCGTGACGCGTGATGTCAAGGTCGCGATCGACCGCGAGCAGCGGGCGATCTTCCTCGGCATCCCCCGATCCGCGCTCGGCACGGCGCCGACCGTCCGCGCCATCGCCACGCTTGGGTCGAATTACACCAACAATGACGACCTGCCGAACGAAGGCATGGTGACGGTCAAGCTGAAACCCTGAGTCTCAACGTTCCCGCGCAGCCTGGGATCGAATGGATCCTCCAGTGGCAGGACAACGCGATGTCTTCCTCTTCTTCCTCTTCCCGGCGGTCGGCGTGGAGCGCTGTGTTCGACGGCATCTTTCGTGACGTCCGCCAGGCCTGGCGTGGCCTCTGGCGGGCGCCCACGTTCGCGGTCGTGGTGATCGTGACGCTGGCGTTGGGCATCGGCGCGGCGACGGCGATCTTCAGCATCGTGAATACGATGTTGATCGCGCCGCTCCCGTATCGCGATGCCGGGCGCCTCGTGCTCGTCTGGTCCGACATGACCGACGCCGGCTACCCGCGCGCGCCGCTCTCCGGCCCGGAGTATTACGACCTGCGCCAGCGCGGCACGTTGTTCACCGGGTTCGCGGCCATCTGGGCGACGACCGGCACGCTGAGCGGCGACGGCGATCCCGAACATCTGCGTCTCGGTGTCGTCACCCCGAATTTCTTTCAGGTGATGGGCACCACCCAGGCGCTGGGCCGGACGTTCGCCGCCGAAGACGAGACCGAGGGAGCGCCAACGTCCATCATCCTGAGCTCGGCGTTCTGGAAGCGCCGCTACGGCGCCGATCCGCAGATCGTCGGTCGGAGCATCCGCGTCAACGGCCGCCCGATGACCGTCGTCGGCATCATGCCGGAGAGCTTCCGTCTGCTGCTGCCGGCGCACGCCACCGTACCCGACGATCAGGAAGCGTGGGTCCCCTTCACGAAGATGCTGACGCGCAGTCCCCGCGGACAGCAGTTCATCCGCGTCATCGGACGCATGAAGGACGGCGTCACGCTCGATCAGGCGCAGCGCGAAGTGACCGCGATCGCCGGTCAGATCTCGAAAGAATTCACCGAGTACGGCGCCGCGGGCCGGATCTTCAATGTCGTCGGCCTGCAGCAGGACAACGTGCGTGAGATTCGTCCGGCGCTGCTCACGCTGTTCGGCGGCGTCTGGATCCTGCTCGCCATCGCCTGTCTGAACGTCGCGAATCTCCTGATGGCCCGCGCCGCGGCACGGACGAAGGAAACCGCGCTCCGGATCTCGCTGGGCGCGGACCGCCTCCGCCTGTTCCGGCAGTGCATCGTCGAAGGTCTCGTCCTTGCGACTCTCGGCGGCGTCGCCGGCTTGCTGGTCGGACGCTGGCTCCTGCGCACGCTCATCGCGCTCCTCCCCGAAAGCCTCAACCGGCTCGCGTCGGCGCGCATCGATCCGGTCGTGCTGATCTTCGCGTTGGGAACCGCGGTGGTCTGGGGCCTGCTGTTCTCGCTCGCGCCGGTGCTGGTTGCGCTGCGCACGAATGTCGTCAGCGCGCTCCAGCGTCAAGGACGCGGAACGGGCGGCGCCGTCCACTATCGTGCCCGCGC
>Ga0187894_10002889_pt1 | contig 19941 bp, 13 predicted proteins | sample GBC1701081metaG_FD_136650 | JGI IMG/M metagenome (GOLD analysis project Ga0187894, IMG submission 136650) | White microbial mat communities from a lava cave in the Kipuka Kanohina Cave System on the Island of Hawaii, USA - GBC170108-1 metaG ...
GCCCACAGAAAGGAAAATGTGGGAAAGGAATATAGGAGTCGAATCAGGGGTTTATCTTCCTTTCCCACATTTTCCTTTCTGGTGGAAACTGTTATCTACTTTTCGCTCCTGGTGAAACTTGCCGAATTTTTGCCTTTTTTGCCCTCTTTGCCTTTTTTGCTTCCTCTTTACATTCCTTCGAAAGAAGCTACATCAGTCGTTGTAGGACCGTCTTGACTTCCCGCATCTTCTTTTTGTCCCCGCCTTCAGCGACCAATCGGATGATTCCTTCCCGGTCAATAATGATGTGCGCCGGCAGCCTGTTCACACCGTAGCTCCTGGCGATCGTATTGTCCCAACCGGTGTCATCGAAGACGACAGGCCAATCTACCGGGTGATCGGCCAGCAAATACTTCAGGTCTTTCAACGTGGTATCAGTAGTCTCTCCGCCATCCAGGCTGACGCTGATGATTTCGAACTTCGATCTATCGAATTGGCCGTATAGCTCCTTGATCTCCGGTAGGGCGCCGACGCAGATTCCGCACCAACTCGCCATAAAATCCAGCATCACCACCTTTCCCCTAAGGTCAGACAGCCTCACCGTTTTGCCGTCCAGAGCGCGGGCGTCAAAATCAGGCGCCGGCTTACCTTCCGCAACGCCATTCTTGGGCGCTATCTCTTTGCGAGAGGCTGCGGTTTCATTCAAGAAGACCGTGATCTCGCCGCTTCCGTAGCTGCTCGCCACAATGTCCGGCTTGCCATCACGGTTCAGATCGGCCACGGCAACGTAGTTCGTCCTCTTGCCGGCTGGCATCGGCGAACCGGGCGCAGAGACAAATCCTCCCTTGCCGTCGCCGAGCATGGCCATCACGCCGTGATCGAGTTGCGCGCCCAGCGCCAGGTCTTTTCTGCCATCCCCGTTCAGATCAGCCACGGCGATACCCCAGACCGGGTTGGCCAGGTTTGGTGGACGCAGCGGAGACTCGGGAGCAGGATTGAATCCTCCTTTGCCATCGCCCAAGAGAACCGCCAGCAGCGGATCGTCATCGTGTGTCGCCACCAAATCCGTCTTCCCGTCATCATTGAGGTCTGCTACCGCCACGTAGCCCGGACGCGGGCCGAGCGCGAACGGAGAGCCAGGCGAGCGCGTGAAACCTGCCTTTCCATCACCGAGCATCACCATCACCGCATTCCCGATCAAATTGGGAGCAACGAGGTCCGCTTTGCCGTCATTATTGACATCGTTCAGAACGACGGTGTCGTAGGGGTGGCGGCCTGCCTTGATCGGCGAGTTCCCGGACGGCGCAAAGCCCCCTTTGCCGTCGCCCAACAGAATAGAAACGGAGTTGTCGTTGGCGTTGGTCGTGAGAAGATCGAGATTGCCGTCGCTGTTGACGTCTCCCGTGGTGATCGCATGAGTGTGCGCGCGCGGATGCACATTCGGACCGCTGGCGGCCACGAAAGGAGACGCGGGAGCAGGCTTAAAGCCTCCACGCCCATTACCCAGGAGAGCCACTACGTCGTAGCTCTCGTGCTGTGCGACGAAGATATCAAGATGCCCGTCGCGGTTTGCGTCACCGACTGCGACTTTGCGCGCCGAAGAGCCGACGGGAATCGGCGAGCCTTGGGCAGGCTTGAAACCGCCACGCCCGTCTCCCAGCAGTATCTGAACGTGACCGCTCAGAGGGCTGGGCGGAGAGCCGCAGCAGGTCCCGCAGGCCAAGATGATGTCGAGTTTCCCATCGTGATTGCTATCCGCAATGACGGGGTCGCCGGCCATCGGCCCCACGTTGATCGGGGAGCCAGGAGCCAAGTTGAAGATGGGCGGTTTGGGCGTGTTCGGCTTTAGCTCTTCCACTGCCAGAACCGTGGCTGATACGAACGCCAGGAGAATAATCCAAATGCTGCTCAGTCGTTTCATGGTCCACCTCTCCGTAAAAGATTTGTACAGCTCATCCGTTTAGACGGAGAGGTGGTTCAATTTCTTCCATTTTTAGTAACTTTTCGGCTGGGGGTGGGGAGTGGGGAATGGGGAATGGGGACAAGGGGACAAGGAGGCAAGGAGACAAGGAGACAAGGAGACAAGGAAGTTACTTCCCTCGCTCCCCACTCCCCACTCCCTATTCCCCTACCTCTCGGCGATTTCAACCTCCTCTTTGACCAGCAGCAGGTACGCGATGATCCCGCCGATCAGTATTGCTCCGCACAATCCCAGAGCCAGCGCGAACGATCCGGTCTTGTGCGCGATAAATCCGGTCAGCAGCGGCGCAATGATCGCGCCGATGTTTCCGCCGGTATTCTGAATGCCGGAGACTGTGCCGACGATCTTCTTCGAGCTAACGGTTTGCGTCAGCGCCCAGGTGTTTGGCGACGTGATGCCGAGGCCGCTCAGGCTGATCGTCAGCAGCCAGACGGCGGTCATCTTGTCTTCGACCATCCCAGCGGGCACGATCAGGCAACCGACCAGCATCCCAGTGGCGATGAAGATTTTGCGAACCTTCTTTTCGTCGTACCCGCGCCGCACCAGCCAGTCGCTCAGCGCTCCCGAAATCAGAATGATGACGGACATCGCCAGATAGGGCATCGCGCTGAAAACGCCCATCTCTGTCTTGCTGAATTTGCGCTCCATCACCAGGTAGCTCGGCAACCACGCCTGGAAAACATTCCAGACGTAATTGTAAGCGAAGAATCCCAGGAAAATGCCGAGCACGCCGCGGGTTTTGAGCAGCGACAGGCTCTTTATAAATGAAGCGCCTTGTTGTTTCGGTTCCGCCGGAGATTCATTACTGAATTTCACTTCCCACTTTCGCAGAAAACCCATCCAGGGCAGCAGCCAGACGAGCGGCGCGGCGCCGATCACCACGAAAAACAGCCGCCAATCGTAACGGCTCATGAACCACGCTCCGAACAATGCGATCAACGCGGAACCGTATCTGACGCCGGCCAGGTAGAGTCCGATCACTGTGCCGCGCTCGCGCTCCTGGAACCAGTTGGCGGTGGCGCGCGCGCTGGCTGGAAATGCGATTGATTGACCAATGCCCAGCGAAACACGCAGCAGGATCAGCGTCGCCAGATTTTTCGTCAGCCCAGTCAGAATTGTCGTGAGCGACCAGAAAGCCAAACCGAGCGCGTAAGTGCGCCGGACGCCGAAACGATCCGCAAGCCAGCCCGTCGGCATCTGCATAAACGCATAGACCCAGAAGAAGGCTGAGAGCAGCACGCCTGTCTTCGCGGGGTTGAACCCCAGGTCTTCGCTCATAAATGGCGCGGCCACGCTCATCGCGCCGCGATGCCCGTAACAGAAGAGCATCGCCGTGACGAGCAGCGTGGCCAACCACCAGCGTTGTGGCGAGTCTTTCAACTGGAGCGGAGCGGGACGAACATCTTTCGCCGCTTCATTCGCGGCTACGGTTTCAGCAGGTGTCATCATTGGCCTCTCTGTTGTGTGAGGTGGATTCGGTACGGTACAGGGAGCGGTAGCGACCTGGTGGATTCGGTACGGTACAGGGAGCGGTAGCGACCTGGTGGATTCGGTACGGTACAGGGAGCGGTAGCGACCTGGTGGATTCGGTATGAGCGCAAACGAGTCCACCAGGTCGCTACCGCTCCCTGCGCCATACGGCATTAGGATTCAGCGGCGACTGCGGCGATCAGCGCCTTGATGTAACCAAAGGTGAAGGCGTATGCCTGCAACCCTTGAGGATCACCGGCGATCTTCGGCACATGATCGGGCATCATCATTCCGTCGTAACCGATCTCTTTATAAACCCGCATGGCCTTCAGCATATCCACGTCGCCGTCGTCAATGAACGTCTCCTGGAAATTGAGGAAACGCCCGCGGATATTGCGGAAATGGACGTTGAAGATTTTTCCGCGCTGGCCGAAATAACGGATGACGTCGAAAATCTCGGCGCCCGGTTTCCGCAGCATCTCCGAAACCGTGCCCTGGCAGAAATTCAACCCGTGATATTTACTCGGGACTATCTCGACGAACCGCTTCAACCCGGCGACGTTGCCCAACACGGTGTGGACGCCGCGGTAGCCTTTATCCAACGGCATTCCCGGATCGTGCGGGTGACAGGCCAGACGAACCTTGTATTCTTCCGCCACCGGAATGACGCGCTTCAAAAAGTAGGCGATGCGCTCCCAGTAGACGTCTTCGTTGACCGGCCCGGCTTCGGTCAGCGGCGGGTCCTGGCTGGCTTTGTCGTAGATGAAAGTGCTGTAGGTTGCGCTTCCGCGGCCCTTGGTGGATTCGGTGCGCACCACGCCGAGGATGCTCATGTTGTATTTCAAGGCGGGGATTCCGGCCCGCGCCGCGTTGCGGATCATCTGGCGGATGTCGTCTATCTCGCGGTCGCGCTCAGGGCTTTTGCCGAGCATGATGTTTGGGTTTTCGGCCTCGGTGATGTATCTCGAGCTCAGCGGCAGCGGAACCATCTCCAGCTTGATGCCGAACGATTCGACGCGCTCGCGCAGCTTCGTCAGACCTTCGACCGACCAGTTCTCGTCGAACTTGCGCGAGGGAAGCGCGCTGCAAATGTTGTTCACGCCGAAGGCCGCCAGCAACGTCAGGATCTCGTTGGAAGAGTAGTGCTGGTGACCGACCTTCATCTCGGCTTTGCGCTGCGCGGAGGCGGGCTTTGCCATTTTGCTCCGTTCCGCGACGGCGATTTGAGAAGCGGCCATGGATTCGGCCAGCGCCCCTGCAGTGACGCCCATGCCAGCCAGACTTACAAACTTTCTACGGTTCATGTGTTCCTCCGTTTGGCAAGTTCGCAATTCCTTGTTTTTGAGCAAGAAGAGGCGCCACGTTTTACGCCCGACAGGCTTCGACGCCTTCAGTGTTGTTGACCTCTTTTGTATAGGATAGAAAGTGTGTGACGTATCCTGCCACTTCCGCCGCGGGCTTGCAATGGCGCTGTGGCGTCTGAAATCGGCGGCTTTCAATGATGTCTCCAAACGCTCTCAAATTTGTTCTTGCCCCAAGCTCTAAGTGGTTATAAGATGCGCCGCGTCGCAAATCACGTTGATCTCAGTAATCAGCTTTTCAGTCATTAACCTTGCCACTCCCCCGCGTGGCGACTATACCCGCAAGGAGAAGACTACATGCTTGGCTCAAGCTCTGACCCTTTTATCAAAGCGTTGAAGTCTTTCGGCTATCTAACCGTACGATTGCCCAAAGCCGACATTGCGCCGCTCCAGATCTTGTCGAAGAATGGGAAGAATTTGGAGCGGCTTGGCCCTGTCGTCAAACTACTAACTCCGGGAGACAACATCGGCGCGCCGACAATCTCTTTGGGCGCTCTGGCGGCCAATATCAACGGGCAGCGTACAGGAGAGATGAAAATCGGCCTTGGGCTTTCTCTCCTCGGCAGCATCATCGGCGCGATGAGCGGCTCGACGATGGGAGTGGACGTGGAATACAAACAGGCGAAATCAGCGGTCTTCGAGTTTACGGACGTCACTGAAGACAAGATTGACATCATTGATCTGGATCAGTATCTCGGTGATGCTGACATTAACCCGGCCAGCGTTTTCGTCAGCAAACTGCTCGAAGCTGACGAGCTTTACATCACTACCGCCGTGATCAAAAGCGCCAAATTCATCTTCGACGCCAAACAAAGCGGCGGCGTCGGAGTTAAAGTCAATGTGCCGGTGATCCAGGGGGCCGTCGGCGGCAACGTCACTGTCGGCGCAAGCGGGGCCGCCGACTCAAAGGTAACTTACGAAGGAAAAATCCCGCTCGTGTTCGGCTTCCAGGCCGTGCGCCTTTTCTTCGACGGCGGCAAGTTCACATCTCTCGTGCCTGCCGAGGGAGTCGCTCTGAAGGGCCTCGGCAACATTGAGAGTTCACTATCGGAAGAGAAGAAGGTGGAGCAGTTGATGGTTGATGATTGTTTCGTGAGACTCCGGGATTGAATCACTCGCTGGCGCGCTGCGGCGAGTGAATATTTTCCTGTCCCACATTTTCCTCTTGAGGGTACAGGCTCTCAGAGAGGCTATGAAGGAGCGCAATTATGGCTAATTGGGCAATCGTCATCGGCATAGATCAGTATGCGTTGCCGAAACTGGCGTTGAAAAGCTGCGTTAATGACGCCGTCCGCGTGGCGCAATGGTTGACCGACCAGCGCGGCGGCAACGTACCGCCGCAAAATCTATTCTTGCTCACCGCTCCGAAATTGCCTGCCCCCTCGCTGCCGCATAATCTTCCGGCAGGCGTTAGATGCTTTGACGCGACATTCGATTCGCTTGCAATCGCCGTGGACGATTTGAACACCCGGAGCAAAGGCCAGGGCGAACGGTTGTTCTTCTACTTTTCCGGACACGGCATTTCCAACAATCTCGGCATCAATATCGAGCAGGCGCTGGTGATGGCGGATTTCACCACAGTGCTCACGCAAAAGGCCGTCGAATTCTCTTCAATCACCGGATATTTTCAGACCAAGCAATTTCCGGAACAGTTCTTCATCGTAGACGCCTGCCGGGATGTGCCGGATTTGGGCGGCAAAATAACCACCGGTCAATTGCGGCCTGGTAATCCGGATCCCAAACAACCAACCGTCGGGCAGTATGTTTTGTTGGCTACCGCTCCGCTCATTCGCGCGGCGGCCATCGGCGATCAAAGCGCTTTTACCGAAGAACTGCTGAAAGGGCTGAAGGGCAAGGGTTCGGCTAAGGTCGTGGATCGGGACACTGGCGATTACGTCGTATACACCAATCGGCTTTTCAAATTCGTCGAGAAGGCGATCGAAAGCCGCAAGATCAACGTTTCCGGCGACCAGACCAAGCCCATCTTTCAAAAGCCTCGCATCGGCGGCGAGCACGGCGCGCTCGATCCCGAACTGGCGCGTTTTTCGCTGGAGGAAGTCTCGCCTGCTGAGCTGAATATTGTGGTCGATCCACAATCGGCTTGGCCGCAAGCGGAATTGAACCTCATCAGCGAACTGGGCGAATCGCGGCCAGTTAAACCAATAACCAAAAAGCCGGTTGATTTGAAACTGCCTCCGATGATTTATAACGTTTTCGCCGCCGCCCCGGATCATAAGGCCGAAAAGAAACGCTGGTCAGTCGAACTTTACGAAGCGGTTGAGTTGTCTGTGCGTCTTCTCCCTGATCCATCCTCTTCCTTGTCCGCCGGCGTCGTCAATCCGCCGGTTGTGCTGAGGTTTGATAGCCCATTGACCGGGGTCGAAGTGGATGAATCCATAGTACCGAAAGGGATAGGCGACGACGAGCAACTCGCCACTTTGACCATCGAGAGCCGTGACCGGCTCGCGCCAATTGAACTGGCGGATTCGCAGGGGAAGGTCATTATGTCAGGGCGCGGGCGCCTGTTTTCGTCGCGGATGAAGTCCGGTTTTTACCGCGCGCGTTTGATTACCCCCGAAGGCCAAGTCATCGAGCAGTTGGTCGAACTCTCGCCGGGCGAAAAAGAAACCGTGGAGCTCGAAGCGCCGCCGCCCCAGACTACACGCGTAATGACTGAAGTCGCGCGCCACATCGAATGCAAGCTGGAAAGTGATAGTACCCTTGAGGTGTCGGAAGCGGTAGGCCCAATGGCTTCCGCGCAACTTTCGACGCTGCTGACGCTTGCCGCGAGCGTCGTCAATCAAGACCAGGCCTGGGGTCAGCAACTGCGGAAACTCGGCGTCAAGCCGTTCAAAGCGCTGGTCAGCGGCGGCGAGACCAGCGGGTTGCAGGTCCTTTCAGGTGTCGAAGTCGGTACGTCGGAAGAAGTCATTAGTTACATTTCAAAAGTGGGATTGAGCCTGTGGCCAATGAATCAGCCCAGGCCGGAAACTTCCGATGCCCCAACTCCGCTCAACATTCCGGGTCTGTCCGAATTCGCCCGCGCCACTCAAGCCGGCCCTCACTGGCTGGAGATCAATTGGCCGGAGAAGCCGCCAGTGGCGTTGGCGCTCGCCATGCTCCCGCAGCGGTTGACGATGATGGTGTTTCACCGCGACGCGGAAGGCCATCTGCACATCTTCCAATATCTACCCGCGCTGCAGAGTGACGAGAGTTCCAGCCCGGACACGATACGACGATTGGAATTGGCGCAACGTTTTTATCTTAATGGGCGGCTCGACCAGGCTTATGAAAACGCCAAAGATCTGCTCTATGCTAAATGGGTTGACCCGCTGGCCGGATGCCTCGGAGGCTACCTGCTGCTCCGGTTGGGGCGAGCGCGAGAGCTTTCGGTCTTTGTCCAGAATATGGTCAATTTTTACGGCCAATTGAGCGACAGCCATGTGCTGCGGGCGGAATACGAAGTTGAGTTGGGACATGACGCCGCCGCGCGCGAGTCTTTAATCCACGCGCTGGAGCGAGGGGCGCCGATCTTCGCCGATGGACTCGTGTGCCTCCGCAACCGCCTGGCGAAATACAACCTTGAAGACCACCCTAACGCCCGGCTAATTATGGAAGTATTCGACAAACGCGTGCCCGATCTACTCTGGACGGCCTGGTGGCCAGGCGAAAATATCCCGCAACTGAGTTAGCGGAGGTATTTAAATTAAGTCCCACGGCTTGCGCGCCTTGCGTCCGAGCAGTTTTGACGCTTGGGCGTCGCCGACGAAATCTTCTTTCGTGGCGTCCCACACGAGCTTCCGCCCCGTCTTGAAAGCGATGTTGCCCAAGTGCGGAACCGTGGTGGAACGGTGACCGATCTCGACGTCGGCTGCGGGCGTTTTGCGCGAACGCACGCATTCGATGAAGTTCGCCGCGTGCAGATCGGTCGCGTCTTTCGATTGCTGGCGCTTCGCTTCCATTCGATAACCTTCAACCGGCTTGCCGCGCTCTCTCCTGGTTCTTGCGACCGTTAATGGCTCGGGATAGATCTCGAATCCGATCCGGTCGCAAAACAGCGCGCCGTTCGTGCCGTAGTAAGCCTCGCCGTGCGGGCGGTCGTCTTTGCCGCGCATCTGGTAATAACCCATTTCGGGCGTGCGCCCGCCCAGGCCGTGCGCGTTCAGATTGCAGGCTTCGTAGCTGAGGATGAAGCCCGCGTATTCATAAGTCGCCTGCAACACGTCAGGCATTTCGCCGGCGTCTTTCAATGAAAACCTGCCGCCCGACGCGCTGATCGTTTTCGGCGCGTTAACTCCCATGACCTGTTGAACAGTATCGAGCCGGTGCGTGCCGAAGTCGGTGAGCGTGCCTCCGGCGTAATCCCAGAACCAGCGGAATGAGCCTAAAAAGCGGCTGCGGTTGAACGGGACTTTCGGCGCCGGGCCGAGATAGAAATCCCAATCGAGTCCTTCGGGGACGGGACCGTCCGGCGTGCGCCCGATTCCCGCCGGAGCCAGGTTGCTGTAATTCCAAACGCGCACAAAACGCACTTCGCCCAGCTCGCCCGATTTGACGATGCGCTCGACTTCGCGGTAATGCGGCGCCGAACGGTGCTGTGTGCCGGTTTGCACGATGCGTTTGTATTTTCGCGCGGCCACGACCATCGCGCGGCCTTCTTTGACGTTGTGCGCGAGCGGCTTTTCGACGTAAACGTCTTTGCCCGCCTCGCAGGCCAGCGCTGTCGGAATAGCATGCCAATGGTCAGGCGTGGCGATGTGAACCGCGTCAACGTCTTTCTGTTCGAGCAGTTTTCTGAAATCGCCGAAGACGCGCGCCTGTGGATTGAGCTCTTGTTTCGCCCGCTCCGCGTTCGGCGCGTAAACGTCACAAACGGCGCCGTATTCGGCGCCTGGGACCTTCCGCATCAATTGAGCGACATCCAGCCCACGCCCGCCGCAACCGATCAGGCCGATCACGACGCGATCATTCGCGCCGAGGATGCGTTTTGATGAAATAGCCGTGGTCGAAACGGCCGCCGTCGTCTGTCTGATGAATTCTCGTCGTTTCATAGGCTTAATCAACGTGAAGTCGAATTATGAACGTCTCAATTGTTCGTGGATATGATCGGCGCAACGCGACGCCAACGCCATCACGGTCAGCGTCGGGTTCTTCTCCGAGTAATCAATGAAACCGCTGCCGTCAGCGACATACAGGTTGTCAATATCGTGCGATTGCAGAAAGGGCGTGAGCACGGACGTTTTCGGATCATTGCCCATCTTGCAAGTGCCGACGTAGTGCACGCTATCAACTCCGGGCCGCTGTTGTGTCGAGGTGATCACTCCGCCTGAAGCTTCGACGATCTCGGAAATCCTCTCGGTCGCGTCTTTGAAGATCGCCCGGTCTTCAGTCGTGATGTTGAAATGCATCTTGGGCGCGGGCAGACCGTATTTGTCCTTCACCTGCGGATCCAATTCGACATAACGCTCGGGCGAAGGAATCATCCCGTTTTGCGAATAAAGATTGATCAGCGCGGGGTATCGCTGGCGGACTTCGCGTTTGAAACCCGCGCCGAACCCGCCGGTGTTTTGAGCGAAAGCCGTGTTCCCAGTCCCCATTCTCGTGCCCGAGTCAACGATGATGTGATAGCCCTTCGGGAAATCGGGATGAGGTTTCTCCCAGTAGAAAGACGCGATGTACGCGTGACTGCTCTCGGACCCGTCGTCGTTCATCACGTCGCGGCCTTTGAGCGATTTCAGGTGGCCCTGGACCGAGGATGTCGTGTGGCTGATCAGGTTCTTGCCGACCAATCCGCTGGAATTGGCCAGGCCGTTGGGGAAGTGATCGGACCTCGACATCAGCAGCAGCCTCGCCGATTCGATCGGCCCGCAGGCCAGCACGACATAGCGCGCTTTGACCTCGTAGCTTTTCAATGTCCGCGCGTCGTAATACCGCACGCCCGTCGCTTTCTTGCCGTCTTTGCTGAGGGTGACCTCGGCTGCGTTGGCGAACAGAACCAGCTTGAACTTGCCCGTCTTGATCGCCTCCGGGATCGCCGTGTTGGCTGACGTGTATTTCGATTCGCTGTCGCACCCGCGCATGCAATGGCCGCAGTAATGGCAGGCCGCGCGTTTCGACCAGTTGCGCTCGCTCAGGATCGCCTTGCGCGCGGTGATCATTCGATAGCGCTTCGGATCGAGCTTCTCGCAGCCCTTTTTGATCTCGTAAGCCGCGCAATTCCAGGCCATAGGTTTGAGGAAGACGCCGTCGGGCACGTTCGGATGACGATCGTAATTCCCGGTCACGCCCATCAGCTTTTCCATCCGGTCGTAATAAGGCGCAAGCTCTTCGTATTTGACCGGCCAGGTAGCGAAATCATAAGGACTGTTGCGCCAGCTCAATCCCGCCCACAGCAGGGTCTTGCCGCCGACGGCTTTCATCAGGAAATAGTCGAAGCGCGTGTTGCCTTCTCTGGTGAACGGCTCCTTCGCGGGATCAACTCTGAGATGGCGGCGCGGATCCCAGCCGAAGCCGTTCTTCGGCGCCTCGTAAGGCATCGTGTGGCTGTAGAAATCCTTCGCGGGATCAACCCACTTGCCGGCTTCGAGAGCGACGACTGAAGCGCCGCGCCGCGCCAGTTGCATCGCCACGACTCCGCCCGCGGCGCCGGCGCCGACAACGCAGACATCATAAACTGTTGATCTTTGACTCATAGCTTGATTATTCAAAAGGGTGTGGCATCACGACTTGGAAGGTTATGCGAATCAACCGCCAAGACGCCAAGATCGCCGAGAAACAGACAGGGAGAAGCACGCAAGAGAGCATGAAAAGCCAATACTTTGAGACCCACTTGGCGATATCGAACACGTGACGCGCGAAGCCTGGCAGAAGTCGCGGAAGAGATCGGGAAATTTTCCCAGCGCACTTCCGCCGATCTGTCATTTACTGTTTTTGTGTAGACGTGAGCTATGCCCGCAAGTTAAGACGGCAAATATTAGCCGGTAATGTAACCGCTGGGGAAGAGGGAATTGAATTTCTTCAAACGGGAAAGGGCAATGCCCTGACTGGCGCTGGGTGGTCTTCCGGTTTAGTTTTTCTTTCTGCCCTGGTCTTTCTGTTTATCGTCGCGGTTTTTGATGTCTTTGATCGCCTCTTTCGTGCCGCTGATCGCCTCTACCGCGCCGCCGAGAATCCTGCCCCACTTCGAGCCTTTGTCTTTCTTACGCTCATCGCTCTTATGCTCGTCGCCCTTACGTTCGTCGTTGGGACGATTGACGGCGCCTTCCGGCTCGCGAGCGGGCGGCGGCGTTGGGCGCGCAGTGGCGACGCTGGAAGCCGTGGCGCCCTGAGGAGGCGGATTTGGCGCTCTTCTCCTTGTGGCGCTCTGCGCGCGTGTGGGTTGAAGCGATTCGCCCGAAGCGCCCACTCCCGTCAAGGGCTGAGCGCCAGCGCCGCCGCCGATCGGCTCGATCGAGGGTTGAGGGTCGGCGATTGGCGGCGTGAAGGGGACGTTTGAAGACGCGGGTGTGGAGACTGAGACGGACGGTTCTTTCGATGGAGCGGGCTTCTCGCCGCCAAACATACTGAAGGCCACGATCAGCGCAACCATCGCGGCTGCGCCGGCGCCGTAATGCTTCCAGGAGAGTCGCTGAGCCAATTGCCGCAGCGGCGCGGGGAGCGTTGAAGTCTGGGACGGAGCGCCGTTCATCTGCCCGAATCGGGTCTCTTTGATGAATTGATCGCCGGCGCCTGGGACGCCAAAGTTGTCAAAAGCGCCGGCGCCCAATCTGGTCTCCGGCAATACGTCCAATGCGTCAGGCGCGCCGCTCGCGCTGGCAGCGCGCAGCGCCGTCACATCGGACGCTGAAGCGTTGAGCGCGAGGTCGATCGCTCGCGCGCAGTCCATCAATGCGGCGTGAAACTCTTCCGCCGTCTGAAATCGCTCCGCCGGATTCTTCGCCAACGCGCGGAGGATGATCCGTTCCAGGGCGGGAGGAATGTGTTCGGCGAACTCGCGCGGCGGCGGCGGCGGGTCTTCGATCTGCGCGCGCATCAACTCGAATTCGCTCTGGCTGTTGAAGGGGACCCGGCCCGTCAGCATCTCATAGAGCACAATGCCGAGCGAGTAGAGATCGGATCGCGCATCCGCTTCCTGACCATGCGCCTGTTCGGGCGACATATACTGGATCGTGCCGAGGATGCGCCCGGTTCGCGTCATCCGCGCGCTCCCCAACACGCGCGCGATGCCGAAGTCCATCACTTTGATCACGCCCGTTTCGGTCAGCATCAGGTTCGACGGTTTGAGGTCGCGGTGAATGACGCCGAGCGCGTGGGCGTGCGCGATACCTTCGAGCGCCTGGCCGAAAAGCCGCAGCGATTGCCCCAGCGGCAACGCGCCGCGCCGTTGAATCACGGACTCCAAGGTCTCGCCGCGCACGAATTCCATCACCATCAGATAATCGTCGTTGTGGCGCAGGAAGTTGTGGAGCGTCGCAATGTGCGGACGATTGAGCCGGGCCAGCGTGACGGCTTCGGCGCGGAATCGCTCGACGACCTGCGGCTGGCGCGCCAGTTCGGGACGCAGCACTTTGATCGCCACTTCGCGTTCGAGCATCAGGTCGAGCCCTCGGAAGACCTCGCCCATGCCGCCTTCGCCGATCTTCGCCAGAATTTGGTAATTGCCGACTACGTTGCTGATCATTGTTCGCCTCGCTGAAATTGCTATTGGTTTGTGATCCGGTTGTTTCTCGCCCTCTATCAAGTCATGCGAAATTTGGCGGGCAATTGGCTCACACGCTACTGTTTAGGCTGGTCTGAATGGATTTTTTTCCATAGGGCTTTGAGCAGGTCACAGATGGCGCTGCCTGCTATGAGCGTGATCAGTCCGAGTATCGCTTGGCCGTACCAGGAAGCCGTCATGTTGTTCCAGAGCGGGATCGTGTAGCCAGCGACCCAGTGGAAAAAGCTATGGCAGAGATTGCCGATCCAGTCGTCACCCCAGAAGCAATCCCGTATGTAGTCGCCGCAGTGGCATTCCTGTCTGAACCTCGCCCCTTCATTCCACCATTGGGCGATCGAAAGGTAGTTCCCATCCTGGCGCGTCTCGGCGGCTGTCGGGATGATCAGTAAAAAGACTCCCAAAAGAATGGCTTCCACTGTGTGTCGTTCTTTCTCGGTCATAGTTCCCCCTGTTTTTGCGTCTTCATTCAGGCGCCACGATCTTCAGCGCGCCGACGGTGATGTTGTCGTAGCCGCCGCGCTCTTTGGCCAGCGCGATCAATTGTTCGCACGCCGCGGCTGGCTCGGCGGACAAGACGGCTCGCTTGATCTCTTCATCCGTCACCGGGTCGGAGAGTCCGTCCGAACACAACACGAAACAATCGCCGATGCGCACCGGGAAAGGTTCTCGCCAGGTTACGACTTCCGCTTCGGGGCGCGTGCCGAGCGCGCGGAGAATAATGTTTCTGTCGGCGTGGCCGCGCGCCGTCTCGCGGCTCAGCACGCCGCGCCGCACCAACTCCATGACCGCCGAATGGTCTTCCGACATCAGGTAGATGGCGCCGCCGCGCGCCAGGTAGAGACGGCTATCGCCAATGTGGGCGCAAACCGCCAGGCCATTGCGCAGCGCCAGCGCGGTGCAGGTCGTTCCCATACCGTCCAATCGCGCGTTGGACTGCGCCGCCTTGTGGATCAGGCGGTTTGCTTCGTGGAACGCCCTCTCCAGCGCCGTTGAAGCGTCGGCGGAGCTGGCGTAATAGAGGCGATTGACGATCTCGACCGCCATGCGGCTGGCGACCTCGCCCGCCGCATGGCCGCCCATCCCGTCGGCGACGATCGCAAGCGATCCTTTGCCCGCGCCCGAATCGGCCCGGTCCGGCTCAGAGTAGAGGCAGCAATCCTCATTCACCCGGCGATGGCAGCCGACATCGCTGCGCAGAGCGGCGACGATCCGGTAAGAGGGAGGCTTGATCGGCGGCTCATCGTCCGGCGCTTGGACGCGCCGGGCGACGCTGATCGCGCCGCGCGTATGCGGCGCGCGCTCTCTGTCGCCTTTCCACCAGGTCATCAGGTTTGCTCTCAAGCTCCACTCCACAGCTCATTCTCCTCCGAAAAAAGCGCATGGAGTTCAGCCTTTAGGCTGCTGGACTCGGCCAATCGCCTCTTGTCGTAAGCTTGGCAGCCTAAAGGCTGAACTCCATGCGCTTTTTTCATTGTCGTAAGCTTGGCAGCCTAAAGGCTGAACTCCATGCGCTTTTTTCATTGTCGTAAGCCTGGCAGCCTAAAGGCTGAACTCCATGCGCTCTTTTCATTGTTTCAGGGTATCGTCGGAGATCCCTTGGTCATTATGAAGGTGTAGGCCTTCTTGTTCTCCGTCACTGAGAATTCGACGCTCTTGTCCACGTATCCTTCGCTCTTGAGCGTTAGGCCAATCTCCTCTCCCACGCGGGCTTCGATCTGGCAAGGGGTCGCGCCGACCAGGTCGCCGTCGCGGTAGACCTTTGCGCGGCCTTCGGTCACGTCAATCCGCACCTGCTTCACCGCGCCGGTCTCTGTCGGAGACGGCGTGAAAAAGTAGAAGAGGAGCGCAATCGCCATCGCCGCTACCGGTATGGATGCGAGCAAACGCCGCCGGCTCTTGATCCGGGCGGAGATCATTGATGTGAAGACGGGGCGGTTGTTTTGCGGCTCCGGCGCGGCGGTCATCAACCGCTGCAGGTCGTTGAGCAGTTCCTGCGCCGACTGATAACGATCCGCCGGATTCTTCTTCAGGCATCGCGCGATGATCGCCTCCATTTCGCGCGGCGCCGACGAATTCAGGCTTGAAGGCGGGAGGTAGGCCGCCTTGCTGATCCTGGTGTAAAGCTCACCGATGGTCGGAGCGGAGAACGGCGTGCGGCCGGCGCCCATTTCGTATAGCAGGATACCCAACGCCCACAGGTCGGAACGCGCGTCGGCCTCGCCGCCTTTGAGCTGCTCCGGCGAGAGGTACTCGAAAGTTCCAATCACTTTGCCCGTGGCGGTGAATCGCGACGCGGAGCCGGCCCTGGCGATGCCGAAATCGAGCAGCTTCACTTCGCCGGCCGAGCTGATCTTGACGTTGTTCGATTTGATGTCGCGATGAATGATGCCGTGGCTGTGGATGTAGCGCACGGCCTCGACGACTCCGCGGAAGACGCGCATCGCTTCGTCCGGCGGCATCGCGCCTGTCACGGCGATGCGCTCGGCCAGCGTCGCCCCGTCAACGTATTCCATCACGATGCATGGCCGGCCGTTGGATTCGAGGAAATCGTAGAGCGTCGCGATATTCGGGTGACTCAGGCCGGCCTGAATGCGGGCCTCATTGAGGAACCGCGCGCCGAAGTCGGGGCGCTGCTCGACATCGCTCAGCACCTTCACCGCCACCTTACGCCCCAACTTCGGATGCGCTGCGAGGTAAACCTCACCCATTCCGCCCGCGCCAATCCGATTGAGAATGCGATATTCGCCAATCATCGCGCTGATCATAAGACCTCCTAAAAGATCGAGGATCGAGGATCGAGGATCGAGGATTGAAGATTGAGGATTGCCTTGCGTGCGATGGCGCGATCTTCGATCCTCGATCCTCGATCCTCGATCTTCAATCTTCTCCACTCCCCACTCCCCACTCCCCACCTACCGCTTGACCGGCTTGGTTCCCATCAAATCAATTCCGTATTTGATCGGCACGGCGAAGTTTGCGCCTTGGACCGATCTGACACCGGCGTTATGGATGGCGATGATGCGGCCGTATTGGTCGAAGACCGGCCCGCCGCTGTTGCCGGGGTTGGTCGCCGCCGTGTGCTGGTAAGTGTCGCCGTAAGAGCTGTAATAGTTGGTCGGGTCAGAGCCTGCCTTGATGACGCGGCCAATGATGCCCGAAGTCACCGTCGGTTCGGGGATGAAGGCCGCTTGCTCCGCCGGCCCCAGGCCGCCCGATTTGCCCTGGACGCGGACCGCGACGGGCGCGAGGGTGGCTCCGAGAGGGTAGCCGATGACGACGATGGGCGCGCCCTGTTTGATCGTGTCGTAATTGTCGTACATCTCGGCCCTCGGCACGGCGTCGGGCAGATTGATCTTGACCATCGCGACATCGTGCTCGTCGGAGATCCGCGCCGGTTGCGCCGGGATGCGCAGTTTGTTTTCGGGGAAGGTTACGTTGAGGATATCGTTGCGGCCTTCGAGCGGTTTGTCGGTCAGGCTGCGGCGATTCCTGATCGCCTGCGCCGGAATCCAGCTGGAGGGGCCGCTCCTGACCATCCCCAGTTCATTGCCTTTCTCGTCAACCAGTATTCCGCCAGGCAGTTCGTAAGGCGCGTACCATGCGGCGGCGACGTGGCGGTTGGTCAGAATGAATCCGTCGCTGGTGATGACAAACCCGCTGCCGCCGTGCGATCCGCCGATCGGCGCGTTGCCGGCCGGGTTGAGCGTCAGCGCAGGCTCGTAGTTGCGGCCATCGGTCGTGATGTAGAGCGGCGCGCGCTCCAGGCCGCGGTCGGTTTTGACGCTCTTGTACTGGTGATAAACCTGGTTGCCAGTCCCGGTGTGGATCAACTTCCAGCTCACCTCGAACCAGACCACGCTCCCGACGCTCTTCTGCGCGATCTGCTCGGGCGTCAAAACGCCGCCGGTGGCGTCTACCGGCTTCTTCATCCACAACGCGATCACCAGCCCCAGAAGAATTACCAGAGCCGCTCCGCCGCCGATCAGGTATTTGCGCGATTCGCCTCTGACCTGACGGATCATCCGCTCGACAGTGGCTTTGCCGACCGAAGCGCTGTTGGCGGGCGCGGCGGAGAACGACATCTCGTTCAGGCCCTGGAACCCCTGGCCCCCATGAAATGATGATGAAGTGTTGGCTGCCGTGGCGATGCGCGCGGAACCGGTGGGCGGGAGCGCGCCCGTGGCCTCGCGCGTGAGCGGGAGCGTGGCCTCCGCGCGAGAACCGGCTTCGCGCGTCAAGCGAATGAAACCGGCCGGACGGGGTTCGAGATCGAATTGGATCTCCGGCCCGCCGGCGCCGAGTTGAATCACGTCGCCGGGAGCGATCCGCGCCGAACCGATGATCCGCTGTTTGTTGACGAACGTACCGTTGCGGCTGTTGATGTCGGTGATCATGAACTGCGACGGATCGCTCGAATCCGGCGTGATGCTGGCGTGATGGCGTCCGACCAGGTCGTCCTTCTCCGGGTCGTAGGACACGATGGACGACGGATCGCGCCCGATCGTCAGTTCGGAAAATTGATGGAGCGGGAATTCGCTCACCTCGCCGGCGCGGGAACCGCTCAGATGTTTAAGAACGATGCGTGACATGGGCAGTCTCCTTGCTGTGCCGAAAAACGGATTGGATCAGTACCGCGAGCGGTAGCGAGCGGCGCCCTATTATGGAGACACACTCGCTACCGCTCGCGGTACTGATTCCCTCATCAAGTCATGCGAAAAAGCGAGGACGGATCAGCTCAGACCGGGAGATTTTTTTATCAGTACCGCGAGCGGTAGCGAGCGTCGTCCCCTTATGGAGACACGCTCGCTACCGCTCGCGGTACTGATTGACTTGCCACGGCAAGGCCGCTAAGCTCTCCGCGTTTTCAGCGCTCGGTCTCCAAGCTGAAACTCGCAAAATGTACCGGTGAATGGTTATGGCGTCTCCCTCCTCAAAAGATGTGAGCCAGTTGCTGATGGATTTGAGCCGCGGCGATCAGGATGCGTTGGCGAAGTTGATCCCGTTGGTCTACGGCGAATTGCGCGCGTTGGCCGACAGCTACCTGCGCCGCGAGCGCTCCGATCACACGCTGCAACCGACGGCGCTGGTTCACGAGGCCTTTCTGCGTCTGGTCGATCAGGAGTTGCATCTGCAAAACCGCGGGCATTTCTTTGGCGTGGCGGCGCAGGCGATGCGCCACATCCTGGTGGAGCACGCGCGCGCGCGGCACGCGATCAAGCGCGGAGGCGAGGCGCAGAAACTGTCGCTCGACGAGGCGATGGATCATCCCGAAGAGCGCGAGGTGGACCTGATCGCGCTCGATGACGCTCTGAACAGCCTCGCCGGATTCGATCCGCGGCAGGCGCGGATTGTCGAACTGCGCTATTTCGCCGGGTTGACCATCGAAGAGGTCGCGCAAGTCCTCGGTATCTCGCCCGCCACCGTCAAGCGCGAGTGGATTCTGGCCCGCACGTGGCTGCATCGCGAGATCAGCAGGCAGTAGGGAGTGGGGAATGGGGAATAAGGAATGGGGAAAAGACAATACTCCCCACTCCCCACTCCCCACTCCCCACTCCCCACTCCCCACTATTTTTATGACTCCTGAACGTTGGCAGCAAGTAAAAGAGTTATTCAATGCGGCGATGGAATGCGAAACCGGTCTGCGCGCTGCTTTCCTCGAACAGTCCTGCGCCGGCGACCCGGAACTGCGCGCCGAAGTCGAGGCGTTGCTGGCTGAGGAGGAAAAACTCGGCAGCTTCATCGCCACGCCCGCCGTCGGCGCGCCTTCGAATCCGTGGCAGGACAATCAGGTTGAGATGGTTGAAGGGCGGCGCATCGGCCCGTACAAAATCATCAGCGAATTGGGCCGCGGCGGCATGGGCGCGGTCTTTCTGGCCGCGCGCGATGATGATCAATTTAAAAAGCAGGTCGCAATTAAACTCGTCAAGCGCGGGATGGACACCGACTTCATTCTCAGCCGGTTCCGGCACGAGCGGCAAATACTGGCGAGTTTCGATCACCTCAACATCGCGCGGCTGCTCGATGGCGGCGCGACCGAAGACGGTCTGCCTTACTTCGTGATGGAGCGCATCGCCGGCGAGCCGATTGACATGTACTGCGATCAGCGCCGGCTCGACACCAAGGCGCGGCTGCATCTGTTTCGCCAGGTCTGCTCGGCTGTGCAGTACGCGCACCGGAATCTGGTCGTGCATCGCGACCTGAAGCCGGGCAACATCCTCGTGACCGCCGAAGGAGTCCCGAAACTTCTCGATTTCGGCATCGCCAAGATTTTGAACCCGGAGATGTTCGCCGGAAGCGCCGTTCAACCCACGGCTACCGCGCTGCGGATGATGACGCCCAATTACGCCAGCCCGGAGCAGGTGCGCGGCGAGGCGATCACTACCGCCAGCGATGTCTACTCGCTCGGCGTGATCCTTTACGAACTGCTCACC
>Ga0187894_10002890_pt1 | contig 19937 bp, 15 predicted proteins | sample GBC1701081metaG_FD_136650 | JGI IMG/M metagenome (GOLD analysis project Ga0187894, IMG submission 136650) | White microbial mat communities from a lava cave in the Kipuka Kanohina Cave System on the Island of Hawaii, USA - GBC170108-1 metaG ...
GCTCCCACGTCGGTCCCATGACCTTGTCGCGGGCCGTCGCACGGATCAGCAGGTCGTGCAACTGGCTCGCGAGCCGGTCGCCCTGGTCCTCGTCGATTACGAAGGTGAAATTGAGGTCGTTGGCTGCCTGGCTGACCAGGTGAATCTTCTGTTCCTCGAACAGCTCGAACGCCTCGCCGAGCCGGTGCAGGATGCCGCGAATGTTGCGGCCCACGAGGCTAAGACTCGCGCACGGACCGATCACCTGCACGCGACACAGGCGTGAAAGGTCGCCGACCAGAGCGGCGATGGCAGCGCCGTCGAGCGTGTTGGCCGCGGGATCCAGCGACACGGTCACGTTCGTTTCCGACGTCGAAACCAGGTCGACGGACAGCCCGTGCTCCTTGAATATTGCGAAAGCGTCGGCGAGGAAGCCGACCTGATGCCACATGCCCGGACTGTCGAGCGAAACGAGCGTGATGCCCTTGCGGACCGCGATCGCCTTGACCTGCGCCGCGCTGTCGCCCGGTGCCGCGCTGATCACCGTCCCTTCGAGGTCGGGCGTCTGCGTGGCGTAGACGTGCAGAGGAATTCCGTAGTGCCGGACGGGCAGGATGCAGCGCGGGTGCAGCACCTTCGCACCGCTGCTCGCGATCTCCTGCGCCTCGTCGTAGTGCAGCGCCTTGAGCAGGCGCGCCGCCGGCGTCGAGCGCGGGTTGGCGCTGAACATGCCGGGAACGTCGGTCCAGATTTCGAGCCGGCGAGCCTGCAGCTTCGCCGCGAAGTAGGCTCCGGAGGTATCCGAGCCGCCGCGCCCGAGCAGCACGGTGTTGCCGTCGTCGTCGCTCGCGATGAAGCCTTGTGTCAGAACGACGTGACCCGGTCCGGAAAAGCGCCGCTGCAGCTCGGAGTCGGGCTCGAAGTTGCAGGTTGCGGAAAGCACCGAACCGCGCCCCGCCGCACCGCGCCGACTGTCGCTCTTCAGGACAGTGCGCGCATCCACCCAGGTGACATCCAGGCCGTGAGCTCGCAGGAACTGCGCACCCAGCACGGTGGCCATGAGCTCACCCGTCGCCATCACGCGAGCCCGTACGCGTTCGCTGACTTCGCCGACCAGCGCGACGCCCGCCGCGATCTGGTGCAGGTCGTTGAGGTGGCGTTCCAGCTCAGGCCCCGCCGCGACGCCGAGTTCGCGCGCGAGGTCGTGGTGGCGGGCAGCGATCTGCTGATAAACCGCTTCGTGCTGCCCTTCCATCGCCTGCGTCAGCAGCGCTTCGAGCCGGTCCGTGATTCCGGAGATCGCCGAGTGGACGACGACAGGGCGCATGCCGTCCGCGACACGCGCTTTCAGGACTCGCAGGATGTTCTGCCAGTTGGCGGCGCTGGAGACACTGGTCCCGCCGAACTTGAGAACCACCCACGGAGAATTCGCCTGCGAAGTCATCTGCACTCCCTCGCCACCCGCAGCCGGTGGCGGGGGCCCGATTCATGAGATCACGGTGCGACGGCCGGCGCGACGCCCGCTGCCGGGCGTTACGGCCATCTACCGACGATCAGCTGACGAAGGGAGAGGAGACCGGACGCCCGCGCAGAATGCGAGCGTCACTTCTTGTCGTCTTCGAAGATTTCGCGCAGCTCTTTTTCGAGCCTGCGTTCAGCCAGGACGTCCTCGAGCCGGCTCCACGCGGCCTTGCCACGCTTCACGGCTGCCTGCTTGGCGGCGCGGCGGTCGACTCGATCCACGATGATGCGGTCGAAGTCGGACGCTTCTTCCTGCTGCTCTGCGAGGAAGTCCTCATCCAATTCGAAGTGTTCGTCGTCTCGTTCGGACATTGGTTGCCTTTTGGGGAAAAGCCGCTACAGATCAGTAAGATCCGCTGACGGCAAGCGACCAAGAGGCAGCGAAATATACAAGATCTGAGGGTGCGTTCAACCCCTTTTGCACCGCCAGAGACAGCATGGGAGGCCGCAAGGCGACCTGGAACGGGCTCCCCCGTGCGTGTCTTAGGGTGCGTTCAGAATCAGTGGGTTAGAGCCCTATCCTTCGGTCACGCTGACGGGGGCCCCCCGACCCAGACCCAACCCCTCCGCGGCGCTCTGCTCCGCCCTCGCCACCTCCACGACGCCGAAGGAGTTGACCAGGCCCAGGTACTCCCCCGGTTTTACGTCGCCGTAGGTACGGCGCATCGCGATGCGATGGTTGCCGGCATGGACCATCGGCCTGCTGAAACGGCGGACCATCTCCTGGTCGATGTTGGTGATCAGGTTGCCGAAGTGATCGAGCGTGATGACCACGCCGCGGACGGCTTGTCCGAGGACCTCCGGTTCGTCGACCCACGAAGGCACGTACTCCGTGGTGCGTGGTCCGAGGTCGGCCGGCTGACACCGGCCCGCGGCAAGCTCGGCAGCCAGCGGCGCGAAGATGTCGCGGCCGTGAAAAGTCGCACTGGCCGTGCCCAGCCTGAATCTCTCGAGGTGCTTCGCGTCGAAGCGCCACACCGTCGCTCCCGCGGCTTTGGAAATCACCGGCGCGAGCAATCCGTTGTCCGGCGCGAGGAACACGTGCGCGCCGGCATCCGCGCTCTGCAACTGCACGGCGATGATGTCGCGATGCGTCCCGACGCCCGGATCGACGACCGCGATGTGGACCGTACCGGCGGGAAAATAGCGCCAGGAGCGCGCGAGCCAGAAGCCCGCTTCGACGGGCCAGTGCACGAGGATTTCGTGCGTCAGGTCGATGATGCGCGCTGCGGCGAAGCGCGTGAGCATGCGGCCCTTCATGGTCGCGACGAACGGCCCCTGGTGGCCGAAGTCCGTGGTGATCGTGATCACGCCGCAGGCTGCGAAGGGCACGGATTCCATCGATCGCTCCCCCAGGCCGCGTTGCCGGCCGATGTGGCTCTCATTGTAGACTGCGGGCCCATGTCCTCAGCCGGCTCGCCCGACAATCATACGAACGCGAGCGCGAGCCTCACCGGAACCGAACCGGGTCTTGCGACCCTGCTCGCCGTGGGCGCGTGCTTCGTGCTCTCCGGTTTCGCCGCCCTGCTCTACCAGACGGCCTGGATGCGTCAGTTCTCGCTGGTGTTCGGCACGTCGGAGATTGCCGTCGCGACAGTGCTCGCCGCCTACATGGGCGGCCTAGCCCTCGGCGCGCGCGTGGTCGAGCGCTACCTGGATCGCGTGCGCCGTCCCGTGCTGGTCTATGGAGCGCTCGAATTCGGCATAGCGCTCGGCGCTCTGGCCGTCCCGGCACTTCTGGTGTTCTCGGAAGGAGTGATGGTCGCGGCGCTCGGCGATCAGCCGGCGCCACCCTCCAGTGAGGGGTGGGGCCAAACGGCCTTCTACCTGACAACCGCTTTCGTCGTGCTGCTCGTTCCCACTGCGTCGATGGGAGCGACGCTGCCGCTGCTCACCCGGCACGCGGTGCACAGCGAGGCTCACATCGTCGGTCGTACCGGGTTGTTGTACGCCGTGAACACGCTGGGCGCCGTTGGCGGCGCACTCGTCGCAGCATTCCTGCTGCTCCCGGCGCTGGGCTTGCGAGGCACGGTGTTCGCAGGCGCCGCGATCAACGTGCTCGTGTTTGCCATCGCCGCGTTGCTGTCCAGGGACGCATCGCCGACGCGCTCGGCCGGCGTCACGGCGGCGACTTCTGCGCAACCTGCAACCGTCCCGGCTGCGGTCGCGACGCGCGCCTGGCATTCCGGACGTCACTGGATCCTGCCCGTGATGCTCGCGAGCGGCGCAGTCTCGTTCGTCTACGAGGTGCTCTGGACGCGGATGCTGAGCTTCGTGCTCGGCGGCAGCATTTACGCGTTCGCGACCATGGTCGCCAGTTTCCTGCTCGGCATCGCCGCCGGCAGCGCGGTGGCCTCGCAACTGGTGCGCACGCAACGCGCCGCGCAGATCGCGTTCATCGGTGTGCAACTGGCAGTGTCGGCCTGTTCGGTTGCGATCTATCTCGCACTCGAAGCGATGGTGCCGGAGCAGGCCGGTCTGCGCGGGAACGTGGTGCTGGCCATCGCTGTGCTGCTGCCCGCCACGCTCTTCATCGGTGCGACTTTCCCGCTCGCCGTGCGCATCTTCGCCGACGAACCGCGTGCAGCCGCGGGCGCGACGGCACGCATCTATGCCTGGAACACGGTGGGTGCGATCGCCGGAGCGATGCTGGCCGGTTTCGTCCTGATTCCCGAGCTGCGTTTCGAGGGCACCATCCGCGTCGCGGTGTTCGCCAACTCGCTGCTGGCGCTGATCACCGCGCTGGCGGTCGCACGCGCGTCGCTGGTGTGGAGTGCAGCGACCGCCGTCGCCTGCCTCGCCGTCGCGTTCGCGTTCCGCCCGCCGATTCCCGACCGTCTGATCCGCACCTCGCCGCTCAACGTCAGCTCGGCCGGCGACCTGCAGTACTACGCGGTCGGGCGCTCGGCGAGCGTGGTCGTCCTCGAGCAGGACGGCTCGCTGCTCCTGCGCACCAACGGCCTGCCCGAAGCCATCATCGACGTCGTCGGCGCGCCGCCGAAATTCAGCGGTGAGTTCTGGCTCGCGCCGCTCGCCGTCATCGCCCGGCCCGCGACCGAATCGATGCTGGTCGTGGGCTACGGCGGCGGCGTGGTCGTCGACGGCATTCCACCCACGGTGCGCAGCGTCGACGTGATCGAGCTGGAGCCCGTGGTGATGGCCGCCAACGGCGCCATTCGCAGCCTGCGTGCGCGCGATCCGCTGATCGACCAACGCGTGAACCTGATCCTGAACGACGCGCGCGGTGCGCTGGCGCTCACCGGCAAGCGTTACGACGCAATCGTCTCCCAACCTTCGCACCCGTGGACTGCCGGCGCGTCGCACCTGTATACGCGCGAATTCATGCGGCAGGCCTCCGGCCATCTCAACGAAGGTGGCATCTTCGTGCAGTGGATGAACATCAGCTTCCTCGACGAGGAGCTGCTGCGCTCGCTGGCCGCGACCCTGCTCGACGTTTTCGGCCAGCTGCGCATCTATCGCCCCGATCCGAATACGCTGGTGTTCCTCGCCTCACGCCGCCCGCTCGACATCGAGCAGCGCCTGGTGAGCAGCGGCGCACCGCTGGTCACGGCACCGCGCCACTACGCGCGTTTCGGCATCCAGACGCCTGAGGACGTGCTGGTCGCACTCGTGGCCGACCAGGAAGGCGCCGTCGGCCTGGCGCGGGGCGCGGAGCTGATCACCGACGATCGCAATCGCATGGCGACGTCCGGGGCGTACGATCGCGGTATCGGGCTGACGCCGCAGACCGCCAGCAGCATCCTGGCGCCGTACGATCCTCTGCAGCGTCGCGACAGCTGGATCTTCCGCGACCTGTCCGGCCGCGTGTCCTTCGGTTACGCGGCGCGCCGCATTTCCACATTCCGGCTGCTCGATGCGGGCACGGCCGCACGCACCGAGGCACTGGCGCGCGGCGTGCGCGAGCCGTCGGTGGCGGCGTACGTCGCCGCGATCGGCCGCAGCATCACCGGCGACGGCGCCGGCGCGCAGCGCTTGCTGCAGGAATCGCTGGGCATCGACCCGCGTAACGACGAGGCCCGCTTCGAGCTCCTGCGTCCGTGGCTCGGTGCGCTTTCCGGCAACAAGGCGCCCGCCGAGGTCACCGAAGCTGCCACTTACCTGTCGCCGCGGGCGGCTGCCGTCATCGACGCGCAGCGGCACGCCGTGGCGGGTAACTGGGCGCAACTGCTGCCGCTCGAGGCAACGCTGCAGGCGACTCGCCCGACCGATGCCTGGTACATGAACAGCGCGCAGGTTCGCGCCGACTGGCGCTCGCGGGTCACCAATGCGGACGTGCGCGCCCGCTTCGGGCGTGAGGCGCTGGCGATACTGGACGACGTGATCGTGACGCAGCCCTCCACGCCGCTGCTCACGCTGCGTGCGCGTGCCGCAATGAATGCCGATCGGCCGGACGTAGTGGTGGAATCTATCGCGGAGATCCTGCGCACCTACGCCAGCGCGGCGAACCGGGATGCAACTCCCGACCTGAGGCGCAACGTGCAGTCCCTGGGCGAGATGCTCGCGGCAGTCGGTGACGACGAGCGCGTGCGCGCCTTGCGAAGGTCGCAGGTACGAGCAGCATTCGAACGGTTGCGGCGGGAGCTCGGCGCCCCTGCGCCGTAACGGTCGTGCAGGCTCGACGGTCGTGCAGGCCCAACGGTCTTGCAGGCCTGACGAGCGCGCAAAAGAAAACGCCTGCGGGGCCCATTCCTTGTGCCCGCAGGCGATCGCAGCTCGTGGACTTCCGTGTCCCGGTTGCGGACGCTCGATCCTTCCTGGATCGCAACCCGCACCCACCGCCGGTGCCTTCATCGAGGGCTGTCCCTGGCGGCGTGGGAGAGTCTGCTCCGGCGGCCGCGCCGCCACCGTAGGCGTGCGGCGCGACGTCGCGTAGGAGGATTCCGAGAGAGAAGTGCCGCGCAACCGTCGCCGGCAGGCGACAACGATGCTCTCTAGAGGGCTGTGAGCCAGCCGAAACGATCCGGCGCAGTGCCCTGCTGAATCGCGACCAGCTCGTTGCGCAGCTTGCGCGTCACCGGGCCGATGTCGCCGTTGCCGACGCGATGCTCCTTGCCCGCGTGTACGAGAGTGCCGATACCCGCGAGCACGGCTGCGGTTCCCGAGAGCGCCGCTTCGCCGTCGCGCACCCACTGCAACATTTCATCCACCCTGAATGTGCGCTCTTCGACCTCGTAACCGGAAGCGCGCGCCATGGTGAGCAGCGAATCGCGGGTCACTCCGTGCAGGAACGTCGTATCGAGGCTGCGCGTGAGTAACCGCCCTTCGCGGATCAGGATGAAATTCGCCGCACCGGTTTCCTGCACTTCCCCGCCCGGGCAGAACAGAACCTGGTCGACGCCGTACTGCTTGCGTGCGGCGATAGTCGGGCTCATCGCCGCGGCATAGTTGCCGCCGGTCTTGACCGTCCCCATGTGCGGTGCGGTGCGCATGTTGTGGTCGTCGACGAAGATCTTGAGCAGCTTCATGCCGCGCTCGAAGTAGTCCCACACCGGGCTCGCCAGCACGATCAGCATCGCCTCGTTCGACGGCGTCGCGGCCGCGCCGATGTTCGGCATGGTGCCGAACAGCATCGGACGCATGTACAGCGCGCCCGGGGCCTCCGGCACGCTGGCACGACATCGGTCGATGGTTGCGCGAATCATCTCGGCGAGCTGCGCAGGCTCCGGTTCCGGCAGCGCCAGCAGGCGAGCGCTCTGCCGCATGCGCTCGATGTGGCGGTCGATGCGAAACACGTTGACCGTGCCGCGCGGGCCGCGATACGCCTTGAAACCCTCGAAGCACGTGCTGGCGTAGTGCAGCACGTGTGCTGCCGGATGCATGGGAATCGCCCCGGTCGCGCGTAACTCGTACCGGCCCCAGGCGCCGTCGGACCAGGTCGCCACCGCCATGTGCTCGGCGAGGACGGTGCCGAAGGCTGGACGCTGCACGGGTTGCGGCTCGATTCTGGCGTTCATGCGTAAACCTCGGTTCCGACTCGGGATCAGTCTACTCTGGCGCGCCGGCTTTTGACCGCCGCCGCGGACCTTCTTTCACTACTCTTCGATGAAGATCGTCGCTGGATGCTCCAGCCGCTCCTTGAGCGCCTGGATCATGGCCGCGGCGTCGAAGCCGTCGACGATGCGATGATCGAACGACGACGACAGGTTCATCATCTGCCGGATCGCGATCGCGCCGTCGCGCACCACGGGCCGCTCGACGACCTTGTTGACGCCGATGATCGCCACCTCCGGCGCGTTGATCACCGGCGTGGAGACGATCCCGCCGAGTTTGCCCAGGCTGGTCACCGTGATGGTGGACCCCGACAATTCCTCGCGCGTCGCTTTCTTGGTGCGCGCCGCTTCGGTCACTCTGCGGATCTCGTCGGCCAGTTCACGCAACGAGAGCGCCTCGGCGTTGCGTACCACCGGCACCAGCAAGCCGTCCGGCGTCTGCGTGGCTACGCCGACGTGCACCGGGCGATGACGCAAGACCACTCCGCGCTCCGAATCGAAGTGCGCGTTGCACTGTGGAAACGACTCGAGCACACGCGTCAGCGCCGTGACGATGAACGGCAGATACGTATAGGAGGCGGTGCCGCTCGCGCGCCGGCCATTCAGGTGCCGGCGCAGGGTCTCAAGCTCCGTGACGTCGACTTCTTCGACGTATGCAAAATGCGGAATCTCGCGCTTCGCCGCGCTCATGCGCTGGGCGATCGTGCGGCGCAAGCCGATGATCTTGACCTCGTCGACGCCTTCGCGTCGTGTGCGGCCGCGCGCTCCGGAGACTGCGGTGCCGGCGCCAATGCCGCCGCCCGCCATCGTTGCATCGAGGTCGGCGCGCACGATACGGCCTCCGGGGCCGGAACCCTTGACGAGACGCAGGTCGATTCCCGCCTCACGCGCGCGGCGGCGCGTCGCGGGCGAGGCCATGATCCGCTCGCCCGTCGCGGCCAGCAGGCTGGGATCCGGCGCCAGTGGTGCAATCGGATCGTTCGCCGGGCGGTGAGCGCTGACGCTTGCGGCGCTTGTCGCGGCGGCGCGCGAACCCGTGGAGATTGCCGTGACCGACGCGCCCTGCGTTTCCCGCCTCGGTGCCTGCGTGCCTGCCGACTGTGCTCCTTGCGCCGCCTGTGTCGCGGCGTGCGCGGGCTGTGCAGCCGAAGGCAGGGGCTGTGCGGCCGGTTCTCTGGGTTGCGCGGCCGCCTGCGTGTCCGTGTCGAACACGATCAGCTCGGAACCCACTGCCACCATGTCACCCGGATTGGCGTTGATCGCCACGACCCGTCCGGTGACGGGCGCGGGCACTTCGACCGCGGCCTTCTCCGTCATCACTTCCGCCATGATCTGGTCTTCGGTCACAACGTCGCCCAGCTTGACGTGCAGCGCGACGAGCTCCGCTTCGACGGTGCCTTCGCCGAGGTCCGGCATCTTGAAGACGTAACGGCTCAAGGGGCCTCCATCACTTTCTTGATGGCGCGCGCGACGCGCGCCTGCCCTGGAAAGTACTCCCACTCGAAGGCGTGCGGATAGGGAGTATCCCAGCCCGCGACGCGCTCGATCGGCGCCTCGAGATGCCAGAAGCATTCCTCCTGCACGCTGGCGCTGAGCTCCGCGCCGAAACCCGCGAAACGGGTGGCTTCGTGCGCAACGACGCAGCGGCCGGTCTTCTTCACCGATGTCGCGATGAGGTCGATGTCGAGCGGCACGATGGAACGCACGTCGATGACTTCGGCATCGACGCCGAGAGAGCGCGCGGCAGCTTCGGCGACATGCACCATCGTTCCATAGGTCACGATGGTCACGGCCTTGCCGGGCCTGGTGATGCGCGCCTTGCCGATGGCAACCGAGTAGTAGCCGTCGGGCACTTCACCCTGCGGGTGCGTGCTCCACGGAACTGCCGGCTTGTTGGGATCGCCGTCGAACGGTCCGTTGTAGAGGCGCTTCGGCTCGAAGAAGATCACCGGATCGTCGTCCTCGATCGAGGCGATCAGCAGTCCCTTCGCATCGTACGGGTTGGAAGGCATCACGACCTTCAAGCCGGCGACGTGTGCGAACAGCGCTTCCGGGCTCTGCGAATGCGTCTGGCCGCCGCGGATGCCGCCGCCGCACGGCGTGCGCACAGTCACCGGAGCGTGGAAATCGCCGGCGCTGCGGTAGCGGATGCGCGCCAGCTCGCTGACGATCTGGTCGTAGCCCGGGTAGATATAGTCGGCGAACTGGATCTCGGCGACCGGACGCAGTCCGTTGATGCTCATGCCGAGGGCAGCAGCAATGATCCCGCCTTCCGCGATCGGCGTGTCGAGGACGCGATGGTCGCCGTGCTTGCGCTGCAGGCCGTCCGTCGCGCGGAACACACCGCCGAAATAGCCGACGTCCTCGCCCATGATCACGACGGAGGGGTCGCGGCCGAGCATCGTGTCCATGGCCGCATTCAGGGCCTGGACCATGTTCATCTGTGCCATGTCAGCCGCGCTCCGTCTTGAGCTGGTCGCGCTGGCGCTCGAGGTGCGCCGGCATGTCCTTGAAAACGTCCTCGAACATGAGATCCGGATCGAGCCGCGGCCCGTCCGTGAGCGTTCCGTACTTCACCGCTTCCTGCCAGCTCGAGACGACGTGCGCCTCCAGCTCCTTGGTCAGCGCCGCGTGCTGCTCCTCGGACCATTCGCCGAGACCGATCAGATGCTTCTTGAGACGCTCGACGGGATCGCCCAGTGGCCAGCGTTCGTATTCGTCCTTCGGGCGGTAGCGGTTCGGATCGTCGCTGGTCGAATGCGCCGCGGCGCGGTAAGTGACCAGCTCGATCAGTGTGGGGTGCGAGGCGGCGCGCGCGCGCTCAGCTGCCCACCGCGTGGCCGCGTGCACCGCGAGGAAATCGTTGCCGTCGACGCGCAATGCCGCGATGCCGTAGCCGGGGCCGCGCGCGGCGAACGTCACCTGGTCGCCGCCGGCCACGCCCTGGAACGTCGAAATCGCCCACTGGTTGTTGACCACGTTCAGGATCACGGGCGCGCGGTATACCGAGGCGAAGACCATGGCGTGGTGGAAGTCCGCTTCTGCACTGCTGCCCTCGCCGATCCAGGTGGCGGCGACGTCGTCCGAGCCCTTGATCGCCGCCGCCATCGCCCAGCCTACGGCCTGCGGAAACTGCGTGGCCAGGTTGCCGGAAATGGAAAAGATGCGTCCGGCGTTCCAGTGATACATCACGGGAAGCTGACGGCCCTTGCACATGTCGCGCGTGTTGGAGAGCAGCTGCGACATGAGGTCGACGAGCGGCCGCCCGCGCACCATGTAGAAACCCTGGTTGCGGTAGCCCGGGAACAGCATATCGGTCGGCTTGAGCGCCATACACGCCGCGATCGAGACCGCCTCTTCGCCCAGCGAGCGCATGTAGAAGCTGATACGACCCTGACGCTGCGTGCGCTGCATGCGATCGTCAAAGATGCGTGTCAGCAGCATGTGCCGCAGTCCGAGCTGCAGCTCTTCAGGTTCCAGGTGCGGATCCCACGGCCCGACGGCGCGGTGTTCGTCGTCGAGCACACGGATGAGGGCGAACGCCAGCTTGCTGGTATCGAGGGCCGCAACGCCGGGATCGGGGCGCGGCACGGCTCCGGCCGGTGACAGGCGCAGATAGCTGAAATCGGGAGGCTCGCCCGGACGCGCGGGCGGCTGGGGAACGTGCAGGCGAGACTTGGGGCTCATGCGGCGCGAATCTCCGGGGCGCAGTCGAGGCGACCCCATAGCGTAGGCCCTGCCGGGCGGTCACTTCGTTGCAAAACTTGTCTCCGGAGGCTCAGGGATGAAATACTCGTTCCACAAATATCCGCACGGTGAACCATTTTATGCAGATAGAGCTCGACCGCAACGAGATGCGGATTCTGCACATCCTGCAGCGCGACGGCGACCTGTCGGCCGCCCAGGTGGCCGAAAAAGCCGGCATGTCGGTGTCGACGTGCTGGCGGCACATCCATCGACTCGAGGACCTCGGCATCATCCGCGCGCGGGTCGCGATTCTCGACCGAGAGAAGGTCGGACTCAACGTGATGGTGTTCGCGCAGGTGAAGCTCGCCGCCCATGGCCGCGACGCGCTCATGAAGTTCGAGCAGGCCGTGCGCCGCTACCCCGAGGTGCTCGACTGCTACACGGTGATGGGCGAGCAGGACTTCCTGCTGCGCATCGTCGAGAAGGACATCAAGAGCTACGAAGCGTTCTTTCTCGATCACCTGTCGCGCTTTCCGTCCGTGCAGTCGGTGAACTCGAAGATCGTGCTGTCGACGATCAAGGAATCCACCGCGCTGCCGTTGCCGGCGAAGTGACCAGCGCGGCGCAGAGCCGGAGGTTCGGCTTTCCGGGGGAAGAGTAAATGGTCGGGGCGACAGGATTTGAACCTGCGACCCCTTGCACCCCATGCAAGTGCGCTACCAGACTGCGCCACGCCCCGACCGGAGGGAAATCTGCATCGAATCGCCGGCCGCGATGATAGCGGATCTCAAAGAGCCGTGCTTTCACCCCGATCGTCGCGGCCGCCGGCTTCGTACAACGGAGCGAGCACCGGCAACTCCTGCATCCAGAACGTCAGCCAGTTGTTGCGATCAGGGCTTTGGCCCGCGAGCATCGACCGTGCCTGATCGGCATCGCCGGCCAGGAGAGTCCACGCTGCAAGCACCACGCTCGATTCGCGATAGTCCGGGACCAGGCGCACCTGACGCAGCAGCTCGCGATACGCGCCGCGCGCATCGCCCGCCGCCTGAGCCTGAACGGCCGACGGGTCCGGCAGCTTCGCACCGCGCCGCTCGAGCCGCGCCAGCCACATTTCAAGCGCCGCGCGCTCGTTGCCGCGCTGCTGCTCGATGAGGGCGCCGTAGAGATAATTCGGCTGACTGCGCTGCGACTCGCGGGCCAGTGCGGCGTGCGCACGTTCGGCTTCGCCGGCCAGGTACAGGAACCAGACCTCGTCCCAACGGATGCTCTGCGACGACGGGTCCAGGTCGCGAGCTCGCGTGACGGCAGCGAGACTGTCTTCGTGGCGCCCGAGGGCACTCAGGAGCATCGCGCGTGTTTGCCACGCATAGGCAAAGCCGGCATCGCGCATCAACGCCGCGTCGACCGACACCAGCGCCTTCTGCGCCTGATCGTCACGGTAGAAGTCGAGAATCGCCTGAGTGACGAATGCTTCGGGAAGGTCGGCGTCGAGCGCGCGTGCCCGGTCGAGATGGCGCTGCGCTTCGCGAAACGTATCGAGCTCGGACACCCCGAGATCGACGCCGGTCTTGTGCGCGTAGATATCGGCAAGAGCTGCGTGGGCCGGGGCGAAGCCGGCGTCGGCGGCGATCAGCTCCTGGAGAATCCGCCGGGCCTCGAGCATCGCGTCGTGTTCGCGCAGGCTCCACAGCTGGCGCGCACGCAGGAATAGCGCCGTCCTTCCAGACTCGACCGCCTGCGTCCGCTTGATCCCGAACGAATCGACGCCGGAAATCCACAGCACGCCGACGACGAGAATCGCACCTGCGGACCCGGCTGCCGCGAAAGTCGCGCGGCGGCGCGTGGCGCCGCGCGGTGACGAAGCCGGCGAGACTGTTGACGACGCCGCTGTCGGTATCGCTGTCGCTGCCGGTGCAGTTGTCGGGATCCGTGTCGAGAGGAGCTCGAGGCGATAACCTCGCTTCGGGATCGTCTCAATGACCCGCGCGTTCCTCGGACCCAGGGCCTTGCGCAGGTCGCTCACGACGTTTGCGACCGAATGCGGCGTCACGACCTTGCCCGCCCAGACCCGGTCGAGCAGATCCTCCGTGGTGACGACCTGTCCGGCCTTTTCGTGCAGGACCGCCAGCAAATGCATCGCGCGCGCTTCCAGTCGCACGCGTCGGCCTTCCACGTCGATCAGTTCGTGCGACGCGGCCAGGACTCGCCATTCGCCGAGGTGCCATTCGCCGAGGTGCCATTCGCCCGGCACCGCCCCGGTCGTGCCCTCTGCCGCGTCCGGAGAAGAATTGTTGAAGTTTTCCGGGCGAAAACCTGAGGACATGCGCCGCACGTTACACCACATTCCGCAGCGTGATCAGCTTGCCGCGCGCCCCACTCATCCCCTTCGTGCTCGCCCTCGCCGGGTTTGCTGTGCCAGCGGCAATCCACGCCGCAATCGCCCCCGACCTGGCGCGCCCTGTGGGTTCGCGCACGCCGCACGAGATCGTCGAGCTCGCGGGCGGCTTGTCCCATCCCTGGTCCCTTGTCTTCCTGCCCGACGGCGCCGCGCTGATCAGCGAACGCACCGGCGGCCTGCGCGTCTTTCGCGAAGATGCCGGCCTGACTGCTCCGCTGCCTGGACTGCCCCCCGTTTTTCGGGCTGCGGAAGGTGGCTTGCTCGGCCTCGCACTCGATCCGGCGTTCGCTGCCAACCGGCGCATCTTCCTGTGCGTGACGCTGGGCACAGCGACCGCGAACGGGGCGGCTATCGTGCGCGCGCGCCTCACCAACGCCCTGGCGCTGGAGGATGCTGCGGTGATCTTCGAAGCGCGGCCGCTCAAGGATCGCGAGCAACATTTCGCGTGCCGCATCCTCTTTTCGCCCGACGGTTTTCTCCTGGTACCCATCGGCGATGGCTATCACCAGCGCGACCAGGCGCAGACGCTCGACAGTCACCTCGGCAAGATCGTCCGTATCACGGTCGACGGCCAGGCGGCGCCGGGCAATCCGTTTCACTCGCATCGCGGCGCGCGTCCGGGGACCTTCACCCTGGGGCATCGCAACGTGCAGGGGCTCGCGCAGCGCCCGGGAACCCGCGAGATCTGGATGCACGAGCACGGCCCGCGCGGCGGCGACGAGGTCAACGTGCTGCGGCCCGGCGCGAACTACGGCTGGCCGGCAACGACGTTCGGCATCGACTATTCGGGTGAGGCGATCGCCGCCACCGCGCGCGCACCGCACATCGAACCTCCGTCCTTCTATTGGGTTCCGTCGATCGCACCGTCTGGCATGGCGTTCTACGACGGCGCGCGCTTTCCGGAATGGCGCGGCGATCTGTTCGTCGGTGCACTCGCGGCTCGTTCGCTGCGGCGCCTGGATATCGAAAGCGACAGAATCATCGGCGAGGAAATCCTGCTCGCGGGGCTCAAGGAACGAATCCGCGACGTCGTGAATGGCCCTGACGGCTGTCTCTACGTGCTGACCGATGCCGCCGAGGGGAAGCTGCTGCGCATCCAGCCCCCGACACCCGCACCCGAGCCGACGCAGCCGGGCGGCGGCGCAAACCAGTAACGCTGTAGGACAACGCGCGACGACGCGAGGAGAACTGCGATGCAGACGACCATCGATCGCCGCCGATTCCTGCGCGCCTGCGGCGGCGCTACGCTCCTGGCGATGAGTGCACTCACGCGCGCGAGCCCCAAGTCGACGGCGACATCCTCAGTCGCTGCAGCAGGCACAATTGCCATCGGCCCGGGCCTGCAGGTAAACCGGTTCGGCTTCGGCGCCATGCGCATCACGGGCCCGCAGGAGTGGGGTCCACCCGCAGATGCCGCAGCCATGAAGGCCGTGTTGCGCCGCGCGCTCGACCTGGGCACGAATTTCATCGATACGGCGGATGCGTACGGCCCGAAAGTCAGCGAGGAGCTGATTGCCGCCGCCCTCCATCCGTATCCCGCGGGCCTCGTGATCGCTACCAAGGGCGGCATCGTGCGTCCGTCGGCGCCCGAGTGGGTCGCTGACTGCAGGCCGGCACACCTGCGCGCCGCCTGCGAAGGTAGTCTGAAACGGCTGCGGCTCGAGCGCATCGGCCTCTACTACCTGCACACGGTCGACCCGGAAGTGCCGCTGGTGGATTCGCTCGGCGAGCTCGTGCGTCTGCAGGCCGAAGGCAAGATTCAGCACATCGGCGTATCGAACGTGACGGTCGCGGAGCTGCGCCAGGCACGAGCCGTTGCGACCATCGCGTCCGTGCAGAACTCCTACAGCGCCGCGAACCGCCGCTCCGAGGACGTTCTCATCGCGTGCGAGCAGGCCGGCATCGCCTTCGTCGCCCATACGCCGCTGGCGCGCCGGGCGCTGACACCCGAGCGACGCAACGCGCAGGTGGACGCGCTGGAACGCATCGCGGGGGCACGCGGAGTATCGATGGCGCAGGCGGCGCTCGCATGGCTGCTCACACGCTCACCCGTCGTGCTGCCGATCCCGGGCACGTCGTCGCTCCGCCACCTTGAAGAAAACGCGTCGTCGGCCGCGTTGCGGCTGAGCGCGGACGAAATGAAGCAGGTCGGTTGAGAGCGGTACGGGCCGCAGGTGCGGAGCGTCAGCGGCTCAGCGGAAGCTGCAGGGTCAGCGGCGCAGGATGCGCAGGATTTCTTCCAGTTCCGTGCGCAGCTGCCGCACGATCTGCGCGCTCTGGCTCAGATCTTCGCGCGCCTCATCGCCCATGAGGCGGTTGCGGGCGCCACCGATCGTGAAGCCCTGCTCGTAGAGCAGGCTGCGGATCTGGCGGATGACGATCACGTCCTGACGCTGGTAGTAGCGCCGGTTGCCCCGACGCTTCACTGGCTTGAGCTGCGGGAACTCCTGCTCCCAATAGCGCAGGACGTGCGGCTTGACGCCACACAGGTCGCTCACTTCTCCGATCGTGAAATAGCGCTTGCCGGGGATCGCCGGCAATTCGGCGTTATTGCTTGCTTCCAGCATAGGCCTCGACCCGCGCCTTCAGCTTCTGACCCGGTCGGAAAGTCACGACGCGCCGTGCGCTGATCGGTATCTCCTCGCCTGTCTTGGGATTGCGTCCCGGGCGCTGATTCTTGTCGCGCAGATCGAAATTGCCGAAGCCCGAGAGCTTCACCTGCTCGCCCTGGGCCAGCGCGGCACGCACTTCCTCGAAGAACATGTCGACGAGCTCACGGGCCTCGCGCTTGTTGAGGCCGAGTTGATTGAACAGCGCTTCAGCCATTTCGGCTTTGGTGAGTGCCATGCGTCATTGATCTCGTATCGAGGCGTTCAGCTCGCGCCGCAGCCGCTCTTTAACGGCGGCGACAATCCCGTCTGCGTCTTGATCGGTAAGGGTGCGTGTTGTTTCTTGTAAAATCAAGCCTAAAGCGACGCTTTTTCGACCTGATTCTACACCGGGTCCCCGAAACACGTCGAATACCCGAAGGTCGCGTAAGAGCTTGTTGGCGCTAACACTAACATGTTCGCGCAGGGCTTGAAGCGGGGTCGTTTCGTCGACAACCACGGCGATGTCGCGGCGAATCGAGGGAAAGCGCGAAAACTCCTCGAAATCAGGCAACTTGGCTGCGAGTGCTTGATCGGTTTCGAGCTCGAAGACCAGCGGAGGATATGTCAAGTCGAGCGCCCGCACGAGGCGCGGATGCAGCTCGCCCAGCCAGCCCACGGCGGCACCGTTGCGGCGGATGCGCGCAGCGCGTCCGGGATGCAGGCACGGCAGCGATTCGGCGACGAAAGCGAACTCCTCGCTCACGCCCGTAAGCTCGAGCAGCACCTGCAAGTCTGATTTCACGTCGAAGAAATCGACCGCACGGCTGCGTTCGCCCCACTGCTCCGGCCAGCTCGCGCCCACGACGACCCCGCAAATCGTATCGATCTCGGTCAGCGACGCGCCATCGAGCACGAACTTGCGCCCGTACTCCGCGAGCCGCACGCGCTGCTGCTGCCGTCGCAGGTTCTCGCGCGCCACGCTCAGGAGGCCCGTCCACAGCGACACGCGCATGACACTCATGTCGGCGGCGATCGGATTGCTGAGTGCGAACGCCCGGGCGTCCGGGAACAGCAACGACTGCACGGCGGGATCGACGAACGTGTACGTGATTGCTTCCTGATAGCCGCGATCGGCCAGCAGCGTGAGCGCACGCTCTGCCGGCACACGTGCCTCCGGAAGTGGCGCAAATGCCTGTGGCACTGGCGCATCGATCTCCGGCACCTGCTCGTAGCCGACGACGCGCGCCACTTCCTCGATGAGATCTGCCTCGATGGCAATGTCGGCGCGCCACGACGGCGGCGTGACCGACCACCTCGGCGCAACGCCAGCCGGACCCTTCGCGGAAGTTTCTGCCTGCACCTGCAGGCCGAGCGAGCGCAGCACCTGCTCCACGCGCGCCTGCGGCACTTCCATGCCGATCAGTTTCGCTACTCTCGTGGCGCGCAACGCAATCGACTTGACCACGGGCAACGCGTCCGCCTTCTGTGTGACCTGCAGCGGCCCCGCTCGCCCACCGGCTATCTGCAGCAGCAGCTCGGTAGCGCGCTCGACCGATTCTTCCTGGGCGCGCGGGTCGACCACACGCTCGAAACGATGTGCGGCGTCGGTGAGCAGCCCGAAGCGACGCGAAGTTGCGGCCACGACCGCCGGTTCGAACCAGGCGCATTCGAACAGCACGTCGACCGTGCCATCGCTGACCGCGGTGCCCGCTCCGCCCATCACGCCGGCGACGCCCACCGGCCCACTGCCATCGGCGATGACCAGAACCTTCGTGTCGAGAGCGATCTCGTTGCCATCGAGCAGTGTGGTCCGCTCACCGGCCCGCGCGTAGCGCACGTCGATGTTCCGATCGAGCTTGCGCAGGTCGTACGCATGCATCGGCGTGCCGAGCTCGAGCATCACGTAGTTCGTGATGTCGACGACCGGGCTGATCGGGCGCAGGTCAGCGCGCCGCAGGCGCTCGCGCAGCCAGAATGGCGAACGCGCGCGATTGTCGACGCCGCGCACGATGCGGCTGACGAACTTCGGACACCCGGGAGCGGAGAGCGCGACAGGGAAGCGCTCGTCGAGCGCGGCGGGAACAGTGCGTCCGGCTTGATTGCGCAGCGGGACGCCGGCGAGAGCAGCCACCTCGCGCGCGAGGCCGCGCACACTCAGCGCGTCACCGCGATTGGGTGTTACGTTGACTTCGAGAATGGCGTCGTCGAGGCCCAGGGCGGAGCGCAGATCGCTGCCCAGCGGCAGATCCGCCGGCAACTCGAGAATGCCGTCGGATTCCTCGCCCATGCCGAGCTCGCGCGCCGAACACAACATGCCCTGCGATTCGACGTCGCGCACGCGCGCCGCCTCGATCTTCACGCCGCCCGGCAACTCCGCGCCAGGTGCGGCCACCGCGACTACCAGCCCGGTGCGGGCATTCGGCGCGCCGCACACGATCTGCAGGCGATTGCTCCCGTCCGTGGTCACGGTGCACAGCGAAAGCTTGTCGGCTTTCGGATGCTTCCCGCACTCGAGCACGCGCCCGACGACCACGCCGCTGAACGGCGGCGCCGCGGGCGACCTGCCCTCGATCTCGAAGCCGCCCATCGTCAGTCGGCTCGCGAGCGTACGCGAATCCCAGGACGGGTTCGCCCATTCGCGCAGCCATGATTCGCTCAGGTGCATTCAGCCCGCCCGGAACTGCTGCAGGAAACGCCAGTCGTTCTCGAAGAACAGGCGAATGTCGTTGACGCCATAGCGCAGCATCGCCAGGCGCTCGATACCCATGCCGAAGGCGTAGCCGGTATAGCGCTCGGAATCGACCCCGCACGCTTCGAGCACTTTCGGATGCACCATTCCCGTGCCCAGTACCTCGAGCCACCCGGTCTGCTTGCAGACGCGGCAACCGGCGCCGTCACAGAACACGCACCCGATGTCGACTTCGGCGGATGGCTCGGTGAACGGGAAGTACGAGGGGCGGAAGCGCATCGCGAGCTTGCGCTCGAAGAAACGCTCCATGAAACCGTGCAGCACCGCCTTGAGGTTGGCGAGGCTGATGTTCTCGTCGACCACCAGCCCTTCGACCTGGTGAAACATCGGCGTGTGCGTCATGTCCGAGTCGGACCGGTAGACGCGGCCCGGGGCGATCACGCGCAGCGGTGGTTTGCGCGCGAGCATCGCGCGGATCTGCACCGGCGAAGTATGAGTGCGCAGCAGGCGACCGTCCGGGAAGTAGAACGTGTCGGCCATGGCGCGCGCCGGATGGTTCTCCGGAATGTTGAGCGCCTGGAAGTTGTGGAAGTCGTCCTCGACCTCCGGCCCCTGCACGACTTCGAAACCGGTGGCGCGGAACAGCGCTTCCATTCGCAGACGCACCTTGGTGACCGGGTGCAGGCCGCCCGCCGACTGGCCACGCCCGGGGAGCGTGACGTCGATGCGCCCGGCGGTCAGAGCACTCTCGTCCTTGGCGTTTTCGAGCTGCACGCGCCGCGCTTCGATCGCGGCGGTGAGCGCCTGCTTCGCCTCGTTGATGCGCTGACCGGCCGCCGGACGCTCGGCCGCATCCAGCTTGCCGAGCGCCTTCAGACGTTCGGTGATGAGCCCGGACTTGCCGAGCACGCGCACGCGCACCTGGTCGAGTGCAGCCAGATCGGCTGCACGCGACACGTCCGCGAGCGCCTGCTCGACGACGGCCTGCAGATCCACGGAGTGACCCGAGAATCGGCCGCCTCAGGCGGCCTTGAGCAACGCGGCCTTCGCCTTCTCGGCGA
>Ga0187894_10002891_pt1 | contig 19936 bp, 12 predicted proteins | sample GBC1701081metaG_FD_136650 | JGI IMG/M metagenome (GOLD analysis project Ga0187894, IMG submission 136650) | White microbial mat communities from a lava cave in the Kipuka Kanohina Cave System on the Island of Hawaii, USA - GBC170108-1 metaG ...
AACGGCAAACGCATCAAGCGAATCTCCACGCCGGCGATTGACATGCTTATGAGCTATCACTGGCCGGGCAACGTGCGCGAGCTTGAGAACGTGGTCGAACGCGGGACGCTGGTCTGCGAAGGCAACGTCATTCACGGCTACCACCTGCCGCCGACGCTGCAAACCGCCGAAGGGTCGGGCACGGTGACGAAGATGAATCTCGATCAGGCAGTCGGCGCCTTCGAGAAGGATTTGATCCAAGACGCCCTGAAGACAGCGCGGGGCAATCGCGCCCGCGCCGCGCGATTGCTGGATACGACTGAAAGAATACTCGGCTACAAAGTGAAGAAGTACGAAATAGACTGCAGGCGGTTTAAGGGATGAGGATAGGAGAACAGATATAGGAAGAGGATGGAAGATAGAAGATTGATCGTAACTGCTCAGCCCCAACGGGGCGGCCTGTGATAGCCCAGTGCAACGCGCTGGGAATAGGCCGCATTCAGCGCCCCAGCCCTGAAAGGGCGCAATAGCGATGTCAGTTATTACGCCCTTTCAGGGCTGCTATGAACGTCCGCCAACGTTTTCCCAGCGCGTTGCACTGGGCTATCACAGGCCGCCCCGTTGGGGCTGAGCAGTTACGATCGAAGCTCCTGTCTTCGAACCTCGAACCTCGAACCTCGATCTTCAATCCTCGCCTCGAACCTCGAACCTCGAACCTCGAACCTCGAACCTCGATCCTCATATGGAGACATCTGCGTTTGCGAGCCATACAATCTTGTCTGAAAAATGCTTCGATCATACATTTTTGTGATATTGGATTTTGCGCTCAACCCCTCGCCCCCTACGTTTTGTACAATCTTTTCCGGCACTTATCGGATTCATCCGCCCTCAGGCCGCATTGGCAAGCCAATTGCTTACAACTTTGTTCGAAATTGAGCTTGAACTAGTCAAGGGTCTTCTTGGGCAATCTTAAACAATCCAATAATTCAGGAGAGATTATGAGCACGACAGGAAATCAGGGGCGTTTGTGGGCAATCGCCGAAGTCATTGACCGCGCTCCGCGCATCATCGAAAACGGACTCAAAGCGTCGGAGTATTTTGGTTGCAATACCTTCAGCCAGAAAGTAATGGCGGAGAAACTGCCTAAAGACGTCTATCAATCGCTGCTGAAGACCATCAACGGCGGGCATAAGTTGGATCAAAGCATCGCCGCGGCGGTTGCGCACGCCGTCAAGGAATGGGCGATTGAGAAAGGCGCCACACATTATTGCCACTGGTTCCAGCCCAACACCGGCGGCACGGCGGAAAAACACGATGCGTTTTTGACGATTGATTCCAATGGCGGCTCGGTCGAGCGTTTCTCGGCCTCGCAGTTAGTCCAAAGCGAGCCTGACGCTTCGAGTTTCCCGTCGGGAGGCAGGCGCACGACCTTTGAGGCGCGCGGTTACACAGCCTGGGATCCTTCCACTCCGATCTTCATTATGGAAGGGCCGAATGGTAAGACGCTCTGCATCCCCTCCGTTTTCATCTCGTACACCGGCGAAGCGCTCGACAAAAAGACGCCGCTGCTGCGCTCGGTCGAATATCTGAGCAAGAACGCCGTGCGCGTCCTGAAGCTCTTCGGCAAAACGTCCGGTCACGTCGAAGCCACGCTGGGTCCCGAACAGGAATATTTCCTGATTGACGAAGCCTTCTTCGCGCTGCGTCCCGATCTGGTTTCGACGGGCCGCACGCTGATCGGCGCGAAACCGCCGAAAGGACAGGAACTGGAAGATCAGTATTTCGGCAGTATCAAAGCCCGTGTGTTGGGTTATATGCAGGAGGTCGAGCACGAACTCTTCAAGCTGGGCATCCCGGTCAAGACGCGCCACAACGAAGTCGCGCCGAGCCAGTTCGAGACCGCGCCCATCTTCGAACTGGTCAGCGTGGCGAGCGATCACAACCAGTTGACGATGGAGGTGCAGCGCCGCGTGGCCAAACGTCATAACCTGGCGTTTCTGGTTCACGAGAAACCCTTCGCCGGCATCAACGGCAGCGGCAAACACAACAACTGGTCAATGGCGACTTCAGACGGCGAGAACCTGCTCGAACCAGGCTCGACGCCCGCCGAGAACCTCCAATTCCTGGTCTTCCTGTTGGCGACGATGAAAGCCGTATACAAATACGCGCCGGAACTGCGCGCCTCGATCGCCAGCTCGGGCAACGACCATCGCCTAGGCGCGAACGAAGCTCCTCCGGCGATCATCTCGGTCTTCCTGGGCGACGCTTTAACGAAAGTTCTCGACGCCATCGAGAAGGGCGACCTCAAGGGCGCGACGACCGAGAATCAGGTCATTAACCTCGGTGTCTCGAAACTTCCCGAAGTCGCGAGAGACAACACCGATCGCAACCGCACTTCGCCGTTCGCCTTCACCGGCAACAAATTCGAATTCCGCGCCGTCGCCTCGGGCGCGTCGCCCGCGACTCCGATGGCCACGCTCAACGCCGCTGTCGGCGCGACTTTGGGTGAAATCGCCGATGCCATCGAAGCGCGCGCGAAGAAAGCAGGCGATGTAGACAAAGCCGTGATGGAAGTCATCCGCGAGTGGGTCATCGAGACTAAGCCGGTCCGCTTCGAGGGTAATAATTACGCTGAAGAGTGGGTCGTCGAGGCCGAAAAGCGTGGCCTGCCCAACCTTCGCAAGACGCCCGAAGCCCTGGCGCAGCTCACGGCCAAGCAGGCCGAGGAACTTTTCACAAAATCGGGCGTGTATACCCACGACGAACTCGAAGCTCGATATCACCTGGAAGTCGAACGATACATCAAGGACATTGAAATAGAGATTGCCTGCCTGAAGGAGATGGCCAACACCCAGGTCCTGCCTGCCTCATACAAGCATCAGGCGAATCTGGTGAGCGCCGTCAGCGGACTCAGTGGCATTGGGTTGAACGGTAATCTCGTTGCCGGACAAGTAGCCGAAGTCGAAGGCGTGGCGAAACTGATTACGGAGTTGAAAGAATCGCTCGCCACGTTGGATAAAGCTGTCGAAAAAGCCGAGAGCGACGATATCGAACGGAAGGCTGCGGCGCTGGCTTACAGCGTGTCGGACGCAATGGCTGCCGTCCGCGAAGTTTGCGACAAGCTCGAAGTAGTGGTTGACGACACGCTCTGGCCGTTGCCGAAGTACCGCGAGATGTTGTTCCTGAGTTAATGAGCCGCCACAGGGTCATTGTAGTGGAAGACGGGCGACTAATCCCGCCCGCCTTTTGCCTCGCGCCTTGCGGCCTTTCAAAGTGAGGTGAAAATATGGGTGGCTACAAAATTCAAAACGCCTCTTATGGTGAATTGATGAATAACCTGATGAATGAACGCCAGCGGTTCGACACGGAAGAAGAGTTCCAAGCCTTCGCGCTTGACAGGGTCCGGAAATTCATTACCGATCTGCGTTCGATAAACATCGAGCTGACCATGCGTCCGACTTATGGCGGGCAGCCTCTATCGCATCACAGCGTGACACGGAAACTGGAAAAACCCTGAAAACATTCTCCTAACTTGAACTTCTTGCGGGGCGGGGCTGCGGCTGCCGCCCTTTTTCTTTTGCCAGCTTTCAAAATTGCTCCATGGGATATTCTTTTCTCGAAGAAGAGATAAAGTTTTCTCGAAACAGGCAAAATTCTCTCTGTTTTGCGTCTTTTATTAATGTGTTGTGTAAAGCCTGTGATTGACCGATCACATCCGGAGTATCAAAGAACTTTCGTGGTTTCTGATCCCGCCGAGCAAACCAACTCGGCGCAGGTAAATCACCCGAAACAGTAGGAGAAACAAATGACAAAGAGAATTGCTACTGCGGTTTCACTTGCAGTTGCTCTGTCGGCGCTCGCGCTAGTTGCGACCCGCACATCCGCGAAGAACGAGAATGCGGCATCTGGCAGACTGCGCATCAGCATCACCAGCGACTACATGAAGGGCAAGCTTAGCGTACCGGTGCTGCGCTTCGACGACCATCCCTTTATGTCTGTGATTCATGTCCCAGGCAACGAAAATGGAACCGGTCCCAACAAAGCTTCCGCAATCAAGATTGTGCCCTATCTCACTGAGAAGAGCGCCGTCAAGATTGACGTTTCGGTGATGTGACTGGTATCACTTCTTGTGAGCAGTACAAACAACTCAAGCAACAACCCGTCGCCTCGTATTACCTGCGCAAAGGCGAAAAGATTACGGCTTCTACCCTCAAGAAATTTGGCCTTCTGGCGATTGGATTTCAGGATGAACCACTACCAGTCGACGAGGGTGGCGATTACGGGTGCACCCCCGGCCCCAACGGCTGCAAGTGTGGAGGCATGTGCTGCTGGCCCAGACCAGGCAGATGTTTAACTTGTGGTGATTGTGGCCTGTGTTGTCGGGATTAGCTGATTGGTGGCAGGCTTTCTGTATACAGCTATGACGCCAGGCAGAGTTTAAGCGCATCGGCAAAAATTTTGCGGACTATGAATATAGGCGAATAGCGGTGTTGTGGGACCGGGTTCCTCAATGCCGCTATCAGTAATTCGGAGGAGGTTATGCTGAAGCTCGTTTTATCTGTCGCGCTCGTTTTTCAACCGCTGCCGGGAGCAGTTGCTAACTCGCAGCAGCCTGAGGCGCAAAACAAAACCCGGCCCAATCCAGCTAAGTCATCTGTTGAAGCGAAAGCGCAGGCCGAACAGAAAACCGCCGCGTCGGCGGAGAGGCGTGAGAAAGTTGACGAAGTAACTTTAGAGCTTGGACAGCGCAGCATCAACCTCATCCTGGTTGCCGTGGAAGGCGCGGCAACCCTCGATGATGAACGCAGCGCCGTGCGTATTCAGGCGCTCGCCGCTGATATGCTCTGGAAACACGAGCAGGCGCGGGCACGCCAGATCTTCCAAAACGCCTTCGCTGCCGCCACCAACTACCACCAGGACGGCAAGGGATTGGAGCAGGAGCAGTTGGCTGGCGGCCTTTCGCTAAGCAGGCCCGACCTGCGACTGGAAGTAATCCGGTTAGCGGGCAAACACGACGCGCAACTCAGCCGCAAATTTACTGAGCAATATGTGGAAGAGAAGAGGCGAGAGCAAGAAGAAAAACGCAATCAGAGCAAGCAACCACGTAACTACGACGCCGCCTTCGGCACGGTTGATGAAGCCAGTAATGACACGCTGCATATCGCTGAGAAATTACTGGATGTGAACCGGAAAGAGGCCATCGGACTGGCGGAGCAGTCATTTACAAAAGGCGTCCCGCAAGGCGCTGGCTACCTCTTCGCGAAAATTGCTGAACGCGACCGGGCGACGGCTGATCAACTCTATCTGACGGCGCTGGGTAGCTTGCAGCGTGAAAAGTTACCAGTGCCGGGTCAACTGCTCCTACTATCATCCTATCCGTTTGGAGACGGCAATGTGTGGGTGAGCAGTGGTGATGGAGTCAATTCGTACCAGTTCCCGGTATCGGATAAATTCATCATTGACGAAAAGATCGTGCAGCAGTTCATCGCTACAGCTTTCATCGTTTTAGCGCGCAATGCGGAGGCTGCTGTAGCGCAATTGCCGGACGCCAATGCCCGCGTTGGCGCGGCGCTGTTTGCCGCCAAATTGCTGCAACCGCGCATTGCAAAATACCGCCCTGACAGGTCGGAAGAGTGGCAGGGCTTAATCAACGCGCTTTTCTACATAGCTGGCGAGCAGACTCAACTCGGCGTGGACAAAACATTGAGCCAAATTAGTAAAGGCGCCAAGCCGGAGACGGAGACGAGCATAGATGACCGGATAAAAAGATTACTCGACCGCGCTCAAAACACCAATAATTTCGCCCAGCGTGATGAGCGTTATCAGAAAGCCGCCTTGCTAGCCGATCAGAAACCTGACACACCGCGTGCGCTGGAGATCGCTGATAAGATCAGCAACCGCGAGCATCGCAAAAAGCTACGCTCATGGCTCAATTTCGAAGCCGCCACACGCGCCATCAACGCGCGAAAGCTCGACGAAGCGCGCCAATATGCGACTGAGGTTGAGGCGACAGATCAGAGCGCCTATCTCTTCTTCCAGATTGCGCGTATTGCTTTGGCCGATAAAGATCAAGTTAGAGCACAAAACCTGTTGGCGGAGGCAGCGCGAAGGGCTGTGGCCGCCGACAACACCCCTGAAAAGCTCCGCGCGCTGTTAGGCCTAGTGAGCCTCTATTCTCGGTTCGATTCGCCACGCGGGTTTGATCTAGCAGGTGAGGCAGTGCGGACTGCCAACAAGATTCAAAACTACGGCCCAGATCAGGCGCGCCTAGTCAGAAGCTTGGAAACTCCCGGCGGCAAGGGCTTAAGCATTTCGGTTGAAAATACCGAAGAATTTGATTTAGGGAAAACGCTAGCGTCTCTAGCTGGGGCAGACTTCGAACGGGCCTTGTTACTGGCTCAATCACTGGAGAACAAGCCACTTGGTTTGACGGCTGTTATTTCGGTCGCAGCCTCCGTTTTTGAGAAGAAGCCGGCCAAACCAGCGCAATGAAGCGCCACAATCACTCAGATGCGATGGGGAGAACGTTGACGCAATTGCTCTTTCGTTCTACTGATTTGTTGTCTGCTATCGCTGATAACGGATGCGGCTATGCGGATGCCATCTCCTCGAACTGCTCCGCTTCGGTCGAGCCTTTCAGCGCCGTTGTCGAGAGCGCGCCGCCCGCGATCGTTTGCGCAATCGCGTCGAAATAGCCCGTGCCGACGAACGCCTGATGCTTCACGCCGCGATAGCCCTCACGCTCACGCTCGAATTCCGTCTCCTGCAAGTTCGAATAAGCGGCCATCCCCTTGATGCGATAGCCTCGCGCCAGATCGAACATGCTCAGGTTGAGCGCGTGAAAGCCGGCCAGCGTGACAAACTGGAACTTGTAGCCCATCTTGGCCAACTCTTTTTGGAAGTTTGCAATGGTCGCCTCATCGAGCTTCTTCTTCCAGTTGAAAGAAGGCGAGCAGTTATAAGCCAGCAGTTTGCCCGGATATTCGGCGTGGATCGCCGCGGCGAATTTTTCGGCTTCCTCCAGATCCGGCTCCGAAGTCTCGCACCAGATCAGATCGGCGTAAGGCGCATAGGACAATCCCCGCGAGATCGCTTGCTCCAATCCGCTGCGGACGCAGTAGAAGCCTTCGACCGTTCGTTCGCCGGTCAGAAACCGGTGATCGCGCTCATCAATATCGCTGGTCAGCAAACCGGCCCCATTTGCGTCGGTGCGCGCGATAAGGAGCGTCGGCGCGTCCATAATGTCCGCGGCCAATCGCGCCGCGATCAGCTTCTGAATGAATTCCCGGGTCGGCACGAGCACCTTGCCGCCCAGATGCCCGCATTTCTTCGCCGAAGCCAGTTGATCTTCAAAGTGCACGCCTGCCGCTCCCGCTTCGATCATCGCCTTCATCAATTCGAACGCATTGAGCGCGCCGCCGAATCCGGCTTCGGCGTCGGCCACAATCGGCGCGAACCAGTAGACGCCGTTGCGGCCTTCCGCCGTGTAAATCTGATCGGCGCGTTGAAAAGCCTGATTGATCTTGCGCACGACGGTGGGCACGCTGTCCGCCGGGTAGAGGCTCTGATCGGGGTACATCTGTCCGGCGTTGTTCGCGTCCGCCGCCACCTGCCAGCCGCTCAGGTAGATGGCGTTAAGCCCGGCTTGCACCTGCTGCACAGCCTGATTGCCGGTGAGCGCGCCGAGCGCCGCCACATAAGGGCCGGTGCTCAGCAGACACCACAGCCGCTCGGCGCCCATTCGGGCGAGCGTGTGTTCGATTCGTACCGAGCCGCGCAGCCGAACCACATCTTCCGCGCTGTAGGCGCGTGTGACGCCGCGCCAGCGAGGATCAGCCGCCCATCGCTCTTCGAGCTCCGTGATCTGGTCGTAATAAGTCATGGTTAGGGTTCCTCCTGTTTTGCAGTCCCGCCCATTTGAGGGCGGTTCCCGTGTTCACTATACCGAACAATTATTCGTAATGCCGGCCACCATAAATAAGCCTGCGTTACAGCGTCAAGCGGAAATATCTGGTTGTTCGATATGGTGAACACAAATTCAATATGCAGACTGCAACTTTGACGCCGCCGGAGAGGCTTGGTACGATGGCGGACCAAACCGGCGATTCCATTCAATTCCATTTGGCAACGGACAGCTTATGAGTGTGCATGAAGACAATTCCTCGACCGCTGTGGAACGGGCGCTCTCGATTCTCGAAACTCTGGCCCAGCGTGGCGGCCTGAGCCATGCCGAGCTTTGCCGGAGACTGGAGATTCCCAAGAGCACGGCCACTTACCTTTTGGCGACGCTGGAGCGCCGCGGTTACTTGCGGCGCGAGCGCGGCGAGGGGAAATATCATCTCGGGTTGAAGGTTCTCGACCTCGGTCGTGGAGTGCGTACGGGAGAGGACTTGCAGGAGATCGCCAGGCCTGCGCTCCAGCAGTTGGTCGAGCGCTTGCGTCTCACCGCGCATCTTGCCGTGCTGGATCGCGGCGAGGCGGTCTATATCGCAAAAGTCGAGGCGCCGGGGTTCTTTAAGACGGACACCTGGGTGGGGCGCCGCATGCCCGTGAATTCGACGGCGGTGGGAAAGGTCTTGACGGCTGCGCTGCCGGAGGCGGAAGTGGAAGCGATCATCAAGGAACGCGGTTTCAAGAAACAAACCTCCAAGACCATCGTCACCCAAGGCAAATTCCTGCGCGAGTTGGAGAAGGTGCGCGCCCAGGGCTACGCGATTGATGATGAAGAGAACAGCCTGGGCGGGCGCTGCGTCGCGGCGGCGGTCTATGATAGCGCGGGCAATGTGGCAGGCAGTGTGGGCGTGAGTGGCACCACGGCGCAGAGCGATCCAGCTCATCTGCCGAAAGTTATCGAAGCCGTCAAAAGCGCCGCGCGCAAACTCTCACAGCAACTCGGCTACCGGCCTTGAAAGCGCAGTGGCTCTGATTTAGCGATATAAGAAGGCAGAAAGAGAGAGTACGGAAAAGACGGAAATAACGGAACAAACGGAAAAAAGGCTGGAAAGACTTTAAGAATTTCCGTTTGTTCCGTTATTTCCGTCTTTTCCGTACTCTCTCTTCGCCTCCTCGACTCACTCATACTTCAAGGACGTGGCGCCAAATATTTGCAACCAGAGTTGTTAATGAATCGTTTTTGTTTTCTGTTTACGATATAGATATTTCGGTTTCAATAAAGAGGCTTACAGACGCGGTTATGAGATTTCTGGAAGGGGTAAAGATCGCGCTTGCGTCGTTGCGCGCGCATAAATTGAGATCGTTCCTCACGCTGCTTGGCGTGATCTTCGGCGTAATGACGGTTGTCGCCGTCGCCGCGGTGATCGAAGGTTTCTTCCGTTACGTTGACCGCGCTGTGACCGCTGATCTGGGCGCGAACACGGTCATACTGGACAAATTCGGCATGATCACCAGTTTTGAAGAGTTCATTAACGCCAGCCGCCGCAATAAGGACATCACACTGGCCGACGCCGAATTTCTGGGTGAACAGATGACGCTGGCGCAGTACATCGGCGTGCAGGGGTTTTCAAACGCTGAGGTCAGGTCGCCGCGCGAGAAGATGACCAACATCACCGTCAAAGGCAACACGCCGAACATGGTCAACATTGATTCCACTCAGCCGGAATTCGGACGGTACGTCAGCGAAACTGACAACGAACACCGCCGTAATGTGGCTTTGATCGGCTCGGAGATCGCCGACAAGCTCTTCGGCGCGCGCGAAGTCGTTGGGCGCGAGATTAAGATCGACGGCCTGCCGTTTGAAGTCATCGGCGTGGCGAAAGAGCAGGGATCGTTCTTCGGCCAGTCGCGAGACGATTTCGTCATCATTCCGCTTTTGGCCTTTCAAAAAATTTTCGGCGCGCGCCAGAGTCTGACGATTTCCGTCAGAGGCTACGACAACGCCAAACTCGAGGACGTCCAGGATCAGGCGCGCATGCTGATGCGCGCGCGTCACAAACTCGCTTACAGCGACAAGGATACTTTCGGCGTTATCACCTCGGATGCGATCAATAATTTCGTTCAGGCGGTCTTCGGGCTCATCGCCGCAGTCGCGTTGGGCGTAGTCTCGATCTCGCTGGTGGTCGGCGGAATCGTGATTATGAACATTATGCTGGTGACCGTGACCGAGCGGACGCGCGAGATAGGCATCCGTAAAAGTCTGGGCGCGCGCCGCAAGGACATTCTGGCGCAGTTCCTCGTCGAGTCAACGACACTGTCGCTGGTCGGCGGACTGATCGGTTTGAGCATCGCCTATGGCATTTCGCTATTGTTGGTCAAATTCACGCCGATCCCGGCTGAACTGCCATTGTGGGCGGCGGCGCTGGCGATTGGGGTTTCAAGCGGCGTCGGATTGATCTTCGGAATCTATCCGGCATGGAAGGCGGCGAAACTCGATCCGATCGTGGCGTTGAGAGCGGAGTAATTGGTTATGTTGAAACAGCAAGCAAAAGAACTTTTCACTCAGGCGATGACCACGCTCTGGTCGCACAAATTCCGCTCATTCCTGACGGTGCTTGGCGTGGTGATCGGGACCTCTACCGTGATCGGCGTGGCTTCGCTGGCGAAGGGCCTCGAAGCGGGAATGAAGGAACAGATCGAGCAGTTCGGAAGCAACGTGGCTTTTGTCAGCCGCCTTGGCGGTGGGCCGCGCCACAGCGATTTCACCGAAGAAGAGCGTAAGCGCAAACCGATCACGCTCGAAGACGCGGTCGCTTTGAGTCAATTGCCGAGCGCTATCGCCGCGTCTCCGATACTGCGCCCGCCCGGAATGCCGCCCTCGGTCAAATTTCGCAACAACGAAGTCCGCACGCCCCAAGTTCGCGGCGTCTGGGCCAGTTACGCCAGCACACGCGAAGTGACTATCTCGCGCGGGCGCTTTTTTACCGAAACCGAAGATCAACATAACATCGAAGCCGCCATCATCGGCTACGAGATCGCGGAGAAGCTGTTTACCGGATACGAGCCGCTCGACAAAGAGATTCAGATCGGCAACAAGGTTTTTCGAGTCATCGGCGTGCTCGAAAAATCGAAAAGCCCGTTCGGCAGCGGCGGCCCGCCCGTGGACAGCCTGGTCTTCATCCCGTACAACGTGATGCACGCCATGTATCCGATGCAGAACGATCACTGGATCGCGCTGGGCGCGCGGCAGGGACAGCTCGAAAAACTGGTGGATGAAGCGACGGAGCTGATGCGCCGCCGCCGCCAGGTTCCGGCCGACAAACCGAACAGCTTCGACGTCTCGACGCCTAGCGGGATGCTTGAAAGTTTCAACAAGATGCTGGCGATGGTGGCGATGATCGTTATCCCGATAGTCAGCGTGGCGTTGCTGGTCGGCGGCATCGGCGTGATGAACATCATGCTCGTTTCGGTGACCGAGCGAACGAAGGAGATCGGCGTGCGCCGCGCGATCGGGGCTCGCCGCGCGGATATCATTTTGCAGTTCCTGCTCGAAGCCAGCATGCTGACCGGCATGGGCGGCGTCATCGGCATCGTCGTCGGATTTTTAATCAGTCTGTTGCTCAGCGCGCTGAAGATGCCTTCGCAAGTGCCGCTGATCTGGGTCTTCGTCGGGTTCAGCGTTTCGGTCGCCATTGGATTGATCGCCGGACTCTATCCGGCGTTCAAGGCTTCGCGGCTGGATCCGATTGAAGCTCTGCGCTACGAGTAGGGCGGTAAACGTCACGAGGCGGCTCCGCGAATCAGGCCAAAGCAAACTCCTGCCAATAGTCTCGCCTCAAAGACGGCTGTAAAGCGTTACGACGCCATTTGACTGCCTTCCTGGGCAAAACTATCTCTTCGATCAGAAAATCGCTTACCTCTATTCCCAGGCCGTTTATTTTGCGGCTGAGGTTGTCTCTGATCGCCTGATTAGCCTCCGCAGGGCAATTCCACAAGTCATTCAAGCTGAAACTCCCGATCTCTTCCGCCAGCGACTCCCGAGCAATCGCCGCCAATTTCCGCGCGCATTTTTTACCTCGAAAGTGATAGCGAATCGGATCGGCGATGTGATGGCGGAAGTTGCTTCGCACCCTCAGCGGATAGCCTTCGCGACTCGTCAGCGGCTCTTCGTTCCCGGCATAGTGACTGGTCCTCAGCGAATATGCGGCGGAGACTCTGTCGCCAAATTTCAGCCGGTGCGCGCCTTGAAAGACGGCTTCAGGCTGTCCCCTCCACCGTCGAACGATCTTCGCTTCATCGGCTCCAACCTCGATTTCACGGTCGATCACGAATGCGCGGACGAACCAGACGAGTCCGAATAGTCCAACGCCGATCAGGAGGTCTACCGGCCTGACCGATTTCAATATCATGTAGCTCAGCGCCGCGAGCCCCAACACCATCGCAATGAGTACGATGTAAATTAGCGCAAGGAATCTCGATAAGAGTTGTGACATTATCCGAAACATGAGTCCTCCTTCCGCGGAATAAACATGGCTAGCGTAATCGCCGCTTCAGGTCTCGGGATTCGCTCCAATACTGCCCAACCTGAAACGCCAATTGCGCCCTCTTTCGCTTCCAACGCTCGTTGGTTTCCGGCCAGACCGCTTCGTCAATACTGTAATTGATTACCTGCAAGCCGCAGTCGCGAATCCGATTGTTGATGGTTTGCTCGACCAACTCGTTGATCTCGAACGGCGAGTTATATAGGTCGTCGAGGCCGAAGTCCTGGACGACGGCCATCAACGCCCACCGGTTGAGTTCGGCGAAATCAACAGGCCGTTTCCGCCCCAGCAGGTAGAAGCGGAGGGGGTCAGAGATATACCTTTCATAAACGGCCGACAGCCTCACTCGATCCTCATCGCGGGTGCAGACCTCTTCCAGGTTCGTCTCCTCGGATTTTGGTCTCAGCGAGAACCACTCGCAGACCCTGTCCCCAATTTTTAGCTTGTGCCAGCCTCGATAAAGCGGTTCATACTTACCGCCCGCTCTCTTGACGATGACGGACAAGTCCCTCTCGACCATAACATCACGCCCGCGCACATATCGCTGGAGGAACCACACCGTCAGGAAAGCGGCTGGCGGCGCCAACCAGATGGCCGGATGTTCGGCTGCCCAGGCCGCGACCAGATAGAACAGGTAGCCTGCCAGCGCCAGCGCCGCCAGCGCGAAGACCAGCAGCGAACCGACTAAAGTCATAACGCACAAACAAAGTTCTCGCACTAAATTGACGATCTGCTTCATAACCGGCCCCTTCATTGAATTCGGCCGCGAATATATATTCGCGTGTTGGGTACACCTATTTGTCAATTCACAAATTGATTCTTTGGATCGAATGTATTCTGCGCTTTCCGCGGCGTATGAGGACTAACAATCACATGACAAATGGCTGACGTTTTGAGAGCGGGTGTGGTGGAGAGGCTTTACCGTTGATGAAGCGTGATGGACCGTATTTCTATGATCGCCGGGATAATACTGATTGCTATTGGGGCTGAGTGATCAGGCGATACCCCCCGCCGGGTTCGGTAAGCAGGTAACGAGGATGATCGGGGTCATCCTCGATTTTCTCTCGCAAGCGCCGGATGGCTGTATTCAAACGGCCGAGTTGAGTTTGGTCTGTTTCATCGTACTTTTGATGAAAAACCTGCTCAACAATCTCGCGCCGCGCGCACAAATGATCGGAGTGGTCATGCAGATAGCACAGTAGTTCGTAGCTTTGCCCGCGAAGTGATTTCCGCATACCGTCCACCCAGACCGCGTAATTCAGTTTGTCAATCCGTATGCCCGCAACATCCGGCGCCGCAGGCAAGGCAGCGGCTTGTTTCCCTTGTGCGATCCTATTGCAAATCATCGCCGCAGCCATCAATGCATGCGTCAAACGCGTTAGTTCATTTGGCAGGAGTCGGGACGCGGGGTTGAAATCCGCGATGCGGCTCGCCGCGTGGAACAGCAATCCTAAATGATATTGCAATGGGTCTTTGCCCACTGTTTGGGACGCCAGTCGCCTGATCACCTGAATCGCTCGCGCCGGTTTGCGTAGCGGCAATTCGAGATCGCGCATATCCGGTTTGCTAAACTCGCCGTCCACCAGGCGTTGCTCTATGTCATGCAGCCATTGAAGCTTGTGCGTGTCGATCCAATCGAAGCGAATGACCGCTTCGAGCGTCACAAAATTCCAGAGCAGCGGCGCGAGCCCGGCGTCAGCAAAATCCGTTAGCCACGTTCGACCGCCATTGTCCGCGAGGATGCTATCGCCCGAGAGCGTCCCGGACATGTGCAGCAATAGCACCGGGTGTCCAATGGTAGACGGTTGATATAGAACCGGCGTCGGATCGGGATAGGAAAACAATTGCCCGTTAAATCGAATCGTTAGTTTTCCGGCGGCGCGTTCAATTCTCGTTCCGAGCGTGGGGGTCTGGTCAACAATCACCTGCACGCGCTCTTCAAATGCGCCAGGCGGCATGAGTGTTTCAACTAACCCCAATCGCTCGCGGTACACCTGGCTAAGCGATTTCATTCCTTCAGGAATACGTTTCTCCCGGTACCACGCCGCAATCGTTTTCTGAAGCAGGGTGTCCAAGGCCGTGTTGAACGATTTCTCCGGGCCAGTGCGATAGAGTTCCGTGAGTGAATGAACGTTCTCGAGGTCCGCGCCGGCAAGGGTATACGCATTGGCGGCGAAGTGAGTGGTTTCGGCTGATCTAATCAGGACGGTGCTCAGGTCGCCCGGCGCCTTGGGCGCAAAGTTTCGGTAGCGGCGTGCCTCCTCCGCAACCGGGGCGTTCTGTCCGCAGACGACAATCAGTGACTCGGGCGCTTTTCCTTCGGCGAACGCAAACACTGTCAGCGCGACTCGTCCTACGCGGCGCCAAAGCAGACTGTCAATTCTGATTTGGTTCTGCTCGTAAAAGAGCCGGCGAAATAGGTCCTCCAACTCTTCCGCACGGTTCAGCAGTTGTTCGCCCTCAAGTCCGGGCTCGGTGAGATTGACCAGCGCGAAAGGATCGCGCGCCTTCCAGTCAATCTCGAGATCCCAGTTGATGCGGGCGTGCTCGGCGAAGGCCAGACTCACCGCTTTGACTAATTCTTCCGGCCCCTCTTCTTTCGCCAGGAAATCGACTGCCAAGGGGCGTCCGTTGTTTTGCAGCCGGAGCAGTTCCCGGACGAGATCGGGAGCAGGGTAGCTGGTCAGGACGATTTTGGTGATTGGGTGACAGGACTCCATCCTGGCCAGAGTCAACCCGCTCAGGTCTTTTTCATCCCCGTCGTCTACCAGGCGAACATCCAAAATAGCGAGCGGGGCCCATAGTTCGCGCAAGTATCTTTCCGCTTCGGCCAAAGTTGTGGCTTTCAGTACCAGGTAGCCCGCCATCTCAAGGAATTCAGCCCGTGTGTTGGCGAAATCAGGGTTGTTATCAACAAACAGGATGCTCTTCATTTTGCTTTCCCCGATTCATTTTCGCGATATCCCACCACTCCTTGGCAACCCAGGCAAACACGCCTATCAGCGTAAAGAAACATATTCCGAATAGGCTGCGGGCGCGGGGGACGGGAATTGTACTGAGCGGAAGTATATGCTGCACCACCTGACCTTCCACATTCCCCCGCAATACCAGACCAATAGGGCTGCGTAGCGTATCGTTAGCGTGGCCGCCGCCAAAATCATAAGGCAAACAAGATGGTTACTTTCAACTGATCCCTCCAGTATAAGCATCAATTTGCCGCGACCGGGGCCAACCGGGTGAGGATATCCCGAATCGTTAACAGAAGTTCTTCTTTGTTCGGCGACCGGCGAAAATAATCCACTGCTCCAGCGCGCAGAACGTTACGAGTCTCTTGCCACGTGGGGGTGACTGCGGCCACCGCAATTCGCAAATCCGGCCCCCGTGCGCGCAGGCGAGACACTAGCTGTGCTGGCTGATTGATCGCCGCCGCATCTATGATAATCAAGTCATAGTGCGCGCGCAGAACCTCCGCTTCGGCCTTGTCTTCCAAAATGGTCTGCAACGAGCCCAGAGGGGTCAGAGCCTCTCTCAACACGGCAGACCAAGCCGGCTCGTCTCGATCGCTGATTAGCAGAAAAGAGTTTTTCATTGATGCTCTATCCTTTTCAGCAGGACTATGTTTCCAGAGGCAACGAAATGATCATCGTGGTCCCCGCCGGCCCGGTCGAGCCGCATCGCAGATCGCCACCATAGGTCTGGACAATGGTCTGCGCAAACAACAGCCCTATGCCTAGCCCTTTGTCTCCTCTAGACTTTTTGATAGGCTCGTGGAAGAGTTGCGCGAGTTTCTCCTCTGATATGCCCCTGCCATTGTCTGTAACAGAAATTTCAGCCCTGCCATCAACCTGTCGGCTGGCAATGACGATCTTGCGTTCGGAGATCGTCACAGTGGCTTCGATGGCATTATCAATCAGGACATCCACGCATCGGCGTAACCACTCAGTACTGGCTCGAGTGGTCGCGGAATTTTCAATCGCCAGGTCCAAGCTTAGCAAGACTGACTTATAAGGATCATTGCTCCACAATTGTCTCGTTCGGTTACGGATGAGGTCATTGATCGAGACAGAGTCGGCTTCCTCTTCTACGCTCAGCGGCGGCGTAATCGGCTTTTCCAGAATCCGGTTCGCCAACCGCTCAATCATATTCAGCCGTTCAGCCATCCGCTCAGATTCCGACCGCCGAGCCAGCTCTGGGCGAAGCAGTTGGATCTGCTCTCGAATTGTGATCGCGTGCATCTCTATTGTATGCCGCCAGGCCGAGCTGATCATTCCGGTCCAGGCTAGAGCCGTTCTGGATCCGACGAGCCCCTTGGTCTCTTTCAACTCCTTGTATTGCCGAGCGTTTCGAATGGTGATTACCGCGAGCTCCGCCAGGGCTTGTAAGGTATTCCAGGCATCCTCATCTAAGGCTTCCATCCCCTCGCTTTCCACACTGAGGACCCCGATTACCTTATCCTGATCGAGGAGCGGCGCCGCCAACTCGGACTGTGTGCGCGGATTGAACTCAATGTAGTCGGGATCAACGCTGACGTCCTGGACAAGCTGTGGCTGCCTGGTTTTCACTGTCCGTCCGGTGATGCCGATCCGGCCCTCCCCGAGGAACCTTTTCTCACCAATTCTATCAGCCAGATTGGGAAATCCTTGAAGCGGGTAGACGCTCTCGCAGATCACCTCATCAGTGACTTCGTTATATAAGTGGACGACGCCGAAGCCTATGGCCGGCCCCTGGCTGTCTATGACGCATTCCACCGCCTGCTGCACGATACAGTCCAATATCTGCGTCGGTTCCAACGCGAAGCTGTCGGTGATCGCTTTACTGGCTTCATAGAGAGCGTTGAGATAGGCGCTTTTCCGCTCAATCGCTTCGTATTGCCGCGCGCTTTTGATGGCAATCGCCGTTTGATTAGCTATCAGAGAGAGCAAAGTCTTATCCGCTTCACTAAACTGGCGAGGCTTCCTGGTATGCACCAACATTGCCCCGACCACCTCGTCCTCGTCCCCGCTGAACATCGGCACGCTCATACCCGATTGGATACTGTTCTCAAAAACGATGTGTGGCGGGGTGAAACGTTTTTCCTCATGATAGTTATCGACTATCACCGGCTCCTTTTCCATCACGGTATAGCCCGTCTGGGATTCGCTGCCGCTCCCCATCCTTGATTTGCCGATGGTTATATGCCGCCAGCCTGTTGCGGCGGCAAAGATGAGATTGCCATCCCTGTCAGGCAGGACGATATTGGACAGATCTGTGTCGAGCACCTCCGCCGCGAAGGCCACTGCGCGGTCCAATATCTCCTGCCGTTTCACGGTACCGAGCAACTCTTTCGATAACTTGACCAACGCTTTCTGCTCGGGCAACTCCCTGGCGTCCTCGAAGAGCCGAGCATTGTGAATGGCCACGGCCGCTCCGGCTGCAAGTGACTCCAGCGCATCTCGGTCATCCTCGTCAAAAGCATTCAGGTCAGGATGCTCAACATTGATTACGCCAATAACATCATTCCCAATCTTGATCGGCACGGTCAGTTCCGAGCGAATAGCCGGATCACATACCCAATAATCAGGATCGCTAGTAACGTCATGCGCCAGTTGTGGCTCTCCCGTTTTAATAGCTCGCCCTACGATGCCAATCCGCCCGTTGCCCTCTCCACGCAGATAGCACTCTTCTCCTAAAATATCCCTTGCTCTCGCCAACTCCTCTGGGGGGTAGGTCGCCACCAACCTGGCCGTCATTTTCTCTACCAGCCCGATACTGGCAAAGCTGATCTGATTGTCCTGACAACCGGCAAGACGCCAGGCTTGCTCGGCGATACGATTGAGGATGGTGTTCAAATCCAGGGAGCTAGTCACCGCGTTGCCAGCTTCATGAAGGGCTTGCAACGCCCTGGCTCGCCTTTGTATACGTTCGTGTAGTTGCGCATTCCGAACAGCGACAGCCGCCTGATCGGCGAAGAGCTTGATGTCGGTGAGTTCCTCCGACGTAAAACGATGGGGTGTGTGATAATTGACAAACATCATTCCCACCTTCTGCCCAGCCGCTTTTAACGTGATCGCCATGCATGACTCGATCCCTTCATCCCGCGCGAACCGGCTGTCTTTGAAGAGATCGTCCCCTGTAATGCTCTCGACAATGTACGGTTCATCTGATTCAAGCATTTTGTAGACAATCGAATCAAGCAGCACCTTTCTATAACGCGTCGCTCTGTCTTGGTAGCGAACTCCCACCATCGTTGGCGGATGATCCAGCTTGTTTGTGACCTGATCATAGACGTATAACACAACCGCATCGCAACGCACCGCCTCCAGTGTCCCCTTCGCGATGGAGTTTAAGGTCGCGTTGTGATCTCCCAGGGCTGTCACTTGCGCCACAACCCTGGCTGCTGTCTTCGCTTTGCTCACCTGATCCAGCAACTTCGCATTCCGCAGGGCAAGGGCTGCATGCGCCGCGAAGCTCTCCAACGATCGCCTATCCTCCTCTCCAAATGTGCGCGGCTGTTTGTAGCTCACGTATAATACGCCTATAGGCTCATCACCTACCTTCAGTGCGATTGCCTGGAAACTCGCAATCCCATACTGCTTCAGGATTTCTCTCTTGGATTCCATCAGGAACGTATGCTCCAAGTTAGAGAGGTCAGGCGCGCTAACCCATCCTTCCTGCAATGCTGTATATGTCCAGCCTCCTGGTTGCGGCTCTTTCTCCTTGAATTTCTGCCATTCTTTTTCAGAATACCCCACGGCTACCAGTTCCTCAGGAAGGAATTGGCCTCTGCCGGAATCGTAGGACCAGATTGTAGAAAAATCCGCCTCAAACATCTTGGCTGCTTCCTCGACGATGGTTCGCAAAGTCTGCTTGAGGTCAGAGACTTTTGACATAGACTGAGCCGCCTGGCTCAATTGCTCTAGTTCTTCCACTCGCTGGGCGCCATCATAAGCAATAGCCGCATGGTTGACATAGAGTTGCAAGGCGTCAATCTCGGACTCGGAAAAGTGGCGAGGCTTGTCATAGTGAATCCACATCACCCCGATCCGCTTTCCTTGCAGAAACAGCGGTAGGCACAAGGCCGCGGCGCTACCTTCCTGTACCATGAAAGAGCTGATCCGATCCCGGTGCTCATTCGCGTCTTCGATCACTTCAGCTTTGCCAGTGCGTAACACTTGCATCGAGAGGCCATTCGGACGAATAACACTTGCAACGTCGAGTTCTTTATTTGCCCCGGCTATTGCGAGGACATCGATCGGATTCCGTTTTTGACCAGTCTCATCAATCAAGATCAATCTTACCCACGAGGCATCCGCCGCCACACACGTCTGCTCAACAACTTCTTGCAGCGTTTGTTGGGGATTCTTGGACGAGACAAGGGTATTACTGGCTTCATAGGAGGACCGAAGTAGTTGACTGCGACGCTCAGTGATCTCGTGAAGACGTAAGCGGTCAACAAGTACAACGATTTGATTAGCGATAGCAGCAGCCAGTTCTTTCTTCTCCTCGGAGAACGGCGCCTCGTCCCAATCTCGCAACTCCCCTAC
>Ga0187894_10002892_pt1 | contig 19931 bp, 18 predicted proteins | sample GBC1701081metaG_FD_136650 | JGI IMG/M metagenome (GOLD analysis project Ga0187894, IMG submission 136650) | White microbial mat communities from a lava cave in the Kipuka Kanohina Cave System on the Island of Hawaii, USA - GBC170108-1 metaG ...
AGCAAGGTAAAGTGTATAGAACTACACATCAACATACGGATTTGTTTGCATTGGGAGCCATTCTGTATTTCTTGATTACTGGCGGTAAGAATCCGGAATTGTTTTTTACGAGATTCCTGGATTGGGGTGGAGGCGAACATTTTTCCAGGGAGTCTGAGACAGCTGCCGATCTGTTTGGCACTTGTTTAAATATTTCATGTCTTATTTGTCTTGAAGATAGTGAAACTATTAGAGCATATGTCTCCAACATGGATAACGTAAAGAATGACTCTGGTAAGATTAAAATTGTGTCAGATTTACTTGGTACTGAATCAACGAAACGACGAGGTTTTGGTGACTACGTCCGTTCATTCTTCGACAATACCGGTAGAAATGAGAAGCATCTCATCCGTCAGCAAATTGCCAGAATGCCGGGAATTCAGCACTATCTCACTGATATGAATGATCGCCCGATTCCATTTCCGTTGGTTTACGAACTTGTTCGCTTGATGGTCCGCGACCGTACCGACAGCTACGTCGCAGCCGCTATGCCGGAGCCCGCGGCAGGCCGCTCTCAGGACTCAGCGAAGAATGGCAACGTGCCGCCGAATGCCAGAGGAGGGCGCAGGTTCGTGAAGGGCTATGCGGCTCTTGAGCTACAGGGAGTAACAAAACAGCTCAAAGAATCTTTAGAACGCTTCAAACTCAACAAGAGCTACTGCGATGGTGCTCAGCCGGGTGCGGATATCGGTGTGAGTGACGTGGCGAAGTTCGTCTTTGCACGGGTTGCGCTTGAGGACTGCCTTGAACCAGAAAGATCCGACGGCACAGTAAAGACGGAAGGTTAGGCCACAGCGAATAGAAAAGACCTACAAGAGACAAGGCGACGATGTATTCGCTCCCCTTCGAGCGCGGTTTTGCCTTTTGTGCCGACGCGCGGCCCATCGATTATGTGCCAGACCCTGGGTACGCCATCTTTTGCTGCTCGGCGAGGAAGGCCTCGGCGCCCGCGGGGTTGAGGAACCACGACTTGTAGTCCGTGGGGTCGTCGAAGCCGTTCACGAACCGGCTGGCGATGGCGGGGAACTGGCCCGCGGCGCCCAGCAGGTTCAGGACGAACGGCGGTGGCGGCTGCAGCAGCGCATTCGTCCATTGGGTGACGTGCTGCGCGTAGTCCCAGTAGCGGTCGAAGCAGGCCTGCGCGAAGGCGCGGTCGAAGGGCTTATCGCCGTGCGCCAGGATCGCGGCGAGATAGAGCGCGGCGCACTTGCTGGCATTGTTCGAGCCCTGCCCCGTGATCGGGTCGTTGAGGACCACGACATCGGCCATGCCCAGCACGGTCGCGCCGTTGGGCAACGTCGCAACCGGCTTGCGCACCGTCGGCGGGAAGCGGCCGGACAGGATGCCGTTGTCGTCGGTCAGGGCGACGTTGCGGCAGCGCTCGGCCTCCCACGGCAGGAACGTCTCCAGGATCCATTTCGATTTGGCGAGATGCTGCTCCGGCGTCTTGACGTCGGCCCAGCAATCCATCGGACCGCCGGGCACGCCCTCGAACACCATGATCTCGCAGGGGCCGGTGGTCGTGAGCGCGGGGAAGACGAAATACTCGCCGACGCCGGGGATCAGGTTGAAGCACACCGCGGCATAGTCCGGACGCGGCGTCATGCCGGTGAGATAGGTCAGCGCCAGCGCCCGCATCGGCTTGTCGAACGGCGATTTCGCCGCATCGCGTTCGAACAGGCCGGCGATGGCGCCCTTGCCTGCCGCTACGATCACCAGGTCGTGGCTCGCGCTGTATCGTTCTAGGTCGGCGACGTCGGCTTCGGCGATCACAAGGTTGCCGCCAAGCCGGGTGACCTCGCCCATCCAATGCGGGACCTTCACGCGCTGGTCGACGGCCTGGGCATAGCGGTGCAGCCGCGCGCTCCAGTCGATCACCTTCTTGCCGCTGCCGTCAGGGGCGGGAACCGCAAGCCCGATCCCGTCGATCGGCGGACATGCCGCCTCCCAGGTGTTGAGGCCCAGGTCACGCTCGTACTGTAAGGCCGTGTGGAACATGCACTGGCTCGACATGACCTTTCCGGTGCGGATGTCCTCGGCCGTGCGGTTCGACACCACCGTCACGTCGTAGCCTTTTTGCAGCAGGCCCAGGGCCAGTTGCAGCCCGGCCTGGCCGGCGCCGACAATCGCAATCTTCCGCATGATCGCCTCCCCCCTTTTCGCGCCCCCTCGTGCGGCCGGTGAGCCGCGCTTGTCGTCAGGCCATGAGCTTGGGGATCGCGGCCTCCGCCTGTTCCGGACCCATCGCCGAATAGCCGCCGTCGACGGCGTAGTCGGCACCGGTCACGAAGCTCGCCTCGTCGGAGCACAGGAACAGCACGACGCTCGCGACCTCGCCGGGATTGCCCACCCGGCCCAGGAGATGGAACGGCGCCGCGACGCCGTCCGTCTTGGCGCGGTTGTCCTGGGTCAGCTGCTTCATGATGGCCGACCAGGTCCAGCCCGGCGATACCGAATTCACGCGGATGCGGTCCTTCGCCAGGTCCATGGCGGCGTTGCGGGTGAATTGCACCATCGCGCTTTTGCTGATCGGGTAGAGCCAGCGGCCGGTTTGCGCGACCTTGGCGGAGATGCTTGCGAAGTTCACCACCGCGCCGCCGCCCGCCTTCACCAGTTCAGGATGAGCCGCCTTGAGCATCATGGCCGCGCCGACAAGATTGACATCCAGCGCCTGGTGCCATTCGGCCCGCGTCGATGCCAGGCCATTGTCGAGATAGGTGCATGCCAGGTTCACGACGAAATTGACCTGACTGAACACCTCGACCGTCCTCGCCACGCAGGCCTCGATCTGGCCGTCGTCCGTGATGTCGGTTTTCAGGAAGAGCGCCTTCTTGCCGAGCTTCTGCGCGACGGCCGAGCCGCCTTCCGTGTCGATATCGGCAACGACGACATTCGTGCCGGCCGCGGCGAAGGCTTCAGCCACGCCGGCGCCGATCAAGGTGGCGCCACCCGTGATGATGACCGTCTTCCCGTCGAGTCCGCGCACGGTCAACCTCCGATTTTCCTCGATCGTGGCACCAAAGCGCCGGCGACAGCGAGTCGAATCGTGACGCTGGCCTTAGCCGGACCACCCTTCCACAGAAGTGGCCGCGGCGTGAACCCGAATTGAGCCTTCGCCCGGCTGTTGGAGGTCCCGGTCAGACGCGTGTGGTAGTAGACGGCTTCCTCGCCGGCCGTCTTCAGCGCCTTGGCCACGCTCAACCGCGGCGGCTTGGGTGCATCGACCCACCGGGCGAAGGCCGGAAGCCATTCGGCCACCGGCAGCGGGTCGTCATCGACAACGTTGTAGACACCAGGTTGGGCCGCGAGCGACGCGACCGTGGCGGCGACCGCATCATCGATGTGAACGAACGACCAGACGGCATTGCCGTCTCCGATGATCGCCGCCTCGCCCTTGCGGGTTGATCGCTGTCATCCCGGCAGGCTGCGCAGGAACTCGATCATCGCGGCATTGACCTCGTCGGGGCGTTCCTGCTGGGTCCAGTGGCCGCAGCCGGGAAGCATCAGCGTCTGGCGCAGTGCCGGGACGAAGCGTTTGAGGTTGGCCAGCAGCTGGTCCATGCCGGGGAAGGCGACCACCAGGTCGCGGTCGCCCGCGACATAGAGCGCCGGGACCGTCACCTGCGCCCCGGCGAATGGTGCCAGCAGCTCCCAGTTGCGGTCGGTGTTGCGATACCAGTTCAGCCCGCCGCGGAAGCCGGTGCGCCGGAATTCGCCGGCGTAGAAATCGACGTCGCGCTCGCCGAGCCATCCCGGCAACGTCGCCGGTGCCCCGAGGCCGCGCAGGAAACCACCGCCGCGCGGCACCATGGCGAGGCCGGCACCCGTGCCGCCGCCGCGCGGCGCGTCGCCCGACGCGCCATAGAGCATGTTGCGCACGCTCGTGCGCGGATCGCGCTCCAGCTCGGCCTCGGCGACGCCGGGTTCCTGGAAATAGAGCTGGTAGAACTGCGCGTCCTCGGTCTGCGGCATGACGCTGGTCGGGCGCACCTTGCCGCGCGGCCGGTACGGCACGCTGAGCCCGATGACGGCGCGGAAGCGGTCGGGGCGCATGAGCGCCGCATGCCAGGCGACAGGCGCGCCCCAGTCGTGGCCGGCGATGACCGCGGTCGGCGCCTCGAGCGCATCGAGCAGGCCCACCATGTCGCCGACCAGGTGGAACAGCGTGTACTGGTCGATGGCCTCCGGCCGGTCGCTCTTGCCGTAGCCGCGCATGTCGGGGGCGACGGCGCGGAAGCCCGCCGCGGCCAGCGCGCCGAGCTGGTGCCGCCAGGAATACCAGGATTCGGGAAAGCCGTGGCACAACACCACCAGCGGCCCCGCGCCCTGCTCGGCGATGTTGAGTCGGATGCCGTTGATCTCGACGATCCGCTGCGTCGGTTCGCTCATGCTTCCCTCGTTTTCGGCGGCCCTGGCGAAGGCCTTTGAACCGGTGACAGTCAGGCCTAGCCGAACCATGAGCGGCAATGCCGGCGTGATCAACAGGCGCCGCCTATCCACTGCAGCCTCCCGTCCTGTAGCGCGTCGAATGCGATCACGCTGTGATCCCGAGGCGAGACCATGCGGCGCGCCCGCGACGCCACGGCAGCCTTCCTGCGACTCTATCCGCAGCCGGATGACGCCAAGACGGGGTGAAACCGACTCGCTTCGTCACGAAGATGTGTCGGCGGTACGGGCCTGTCATCCCGCGCGAATCGAGAGATACTTCATTGCTTCATCTGGGCCGCGAGATTTCGAGATGTTGATTTTACTGCGGGTTTGCGTGCTTGTCGGCGCAGTCGCATTGCCTGGTGCCTGCACCGCCACCCACGATCACGACGGCTGTTGCCTGCGGGCGCCAACCAGCTACTGATTCAACGCGTGTTCCTGGCTTGCGCAAGCGGCGGGTGACGTGCATCGCCGCGGCGATTCTGCGGCCGGACGTACATGATCAGCGCTTCCGGGTATTCGACCTTGGCCCTGAGGGCGGCGATCAGTGCATCCTCGGCGTCGACCGCGACGTGGCTCGCCTTGCCCTTGTGCTTGAGCCCGACCGTGAATTTCATCGGTGCCCTCCCTGACCGCCGGCTCCGCGCACCGGCATGAATGACGCTGACATGGGTTGTAACGGCTCTTCAATCGGGTTCGAAGGCGCCCGGACCGGTGCGGCGCCTTTTTTTGCACCTGGTCCTTGCCCTCTGGCGTGGATGGGGGCAGGCATGCGCCGTCGTGGCGGTGCGCGGCCGGTATCTTTGCTACCCTGCGGCCGTGGCGATGCGCATGACGGATGGAGCAGGGGATGCATGATCTGGTGATCCGCGGCGGCACGGTGATCGACGGCAGCGGCGCGCCAGCGCGCACCGCCGATGTCGCCGTGGCCGACGGCCGCGTCGTCGCCGTCGGTGGCAAGCTGGGGCCGGCGCGGCGCGAGGTCGACGCCGACGGCCTGCTGGTGACACCGGGCTTCGTCGACATCCACACCCACTACGACGGCCAGGCGACCTGGGATCCGTACATCACCCCCTCGTCGTGGCACGGCGTGACGACGGCGGTGTTCGGCAACTGCGGCGTCGGCTTCGCGCCGGTGCGGCCGGGCACCACGGACTACCTGATCAATCTCATGGAAGGCGTCGAGGACATCCCCGGCACGGTGCTGGCCGAGGGCGTGCCCTTCACCTGGGAGAGCTTCCCCGAATACATGGACGCGCTGGCAGCGATGCCGCGGGCCATCGACGTCGGCGCCCAGGTGCCGCACGCGGCGCTGCGCTTCTATGTCATGGGCGAGCGCGGTGCCGACCACGCCCAGGCACCCACGGAGGCCGAGCTTGCCCGCATGGCCGATCTGCTGGAGGAGTCGCTGCTGGCTGGCGCGCTGGGCTTCACGACCTCGCGCACCACCAAGCACCGCGCCCGCGACGGGCGCCTGACGCCCAGCCTCAGCGCCCGCGAGCCGGAGCTGTTCGCGCTCGCCCGTGCCATGAACCGCGCCGGCCGCGGCGTGCTGGAGGTGAACTCCGATTTCGGCCCCGGCGAGTTCGAGGCCCTGCGCGCCGCCGCCGAAATCGCGCGGCGGCCGCTGTCCTGCCTGCTGGTGCAGGTCAACAACGCGCCCGGCCTGTGGCGCCAGACGCTCGACCAGATCCGCGCCGCGCGCGCCGCGGGGATCGAGGCCAACGCCCAGGTCGGCTGCCGGCCGATCGGCGTGCTGCTGGGCCTGGACACCACGGTCAATCCGTTCTCCGCCCATCCCGTGTGGGCCGCGCTGCGCACGCTGTCCGCGGCCGAGCGCTACCGGCGCCTGTCGAGCGATGCCGACCTGCGCCGGCGGCTGCTCGAGCCGGTGGCCGAAGGAGCAGCCTCGCTCTTCGCCGCCGAGCTGTCGAAGGCCTATCCGTTGACCGGGCTCGACTACGAACCCGACCCGTCGGGCAGCGTCGCGGCGCTGGCGGCGGCGCGTGGCATAGGTCCGCGGGCGCTGGCGCTGGAGCTGATGATGGCCGACGGCGGCACCGGCCTGCTGCTGCATCCGTTCGAGAACTATAGCGGCGGCAACCTCGACGTCGTGCACGAGATGCTGACCGACGACGCCACCGTGCTGGGCGTGGCCGATGGCGGCGCCCATGTCGGCGTGATCTGCGATGCCGGCGCGCCGACCTGGCTGCTGACGCACTGGGCCCGCGACCGCACGCGCGGGCCGCGCCTGCCGCTGGAGTTCCTGGTGCGCAAGCACACGCGCGACACGGCGCTGGCCTACGGGCTGGCCGACCGCGGCCTGCTCGTGCCCGGCTGCAAGGCCGACATCAACGTCATCGATTTCACGCGCCTGCGGCTGCGGGCGCCTGAGGTGGTCTACGACCTGCCGGCCGGCGGCAAGCGCCTGGTGCAGAAAGCCGACGGCTACCGCCACATCTTCGTGTCCGGCACCGAGACGTTGCGCAACGACCAGCACACCGGCGAGCTGCCCGGGAAGCTGGTCCGATCGACGTAAGGTATGATGGTCCAGGTAGCCTTCATGGTGAGCTTGTCGAACCATGAAGGCGTCGCACGATGGTGGTGCGGGACCGCTTCATGGTTCGACAGGCTCACCATGAAGCGGTCAATCCCTTGTCGTGACTGAAACCACAACAACAGGAGGAACCCCATGAAAGCCGTCGTCTTCCTCGGTGACCGCGAGCTGCAGCTGATGGACTTCAACGACCCCTCGCCCGACGCCGGCGAGGTGGTGCTGGAGATGAAGGCCTCCGGCATGTGCGGCAGCGACCTCAAGTACTACCGCGCCTCCAAGGACGGCGGCGCCGCGGCGCTCGGCCTGGGCACGCTGTCCGGCCCGGTGATCGCCGGCCACGAGCCGTGCGGCGTGGTGGCCGAGGTCGGCGCCGGCGTGCCCGAGGCCGTGGCACGTCGCGGCGCGCGCGTCATGGTGCATCACTACAAGGGCTGCGGCGTCTGCAAGCACTGTCTCGTGGGCTGGACGCAGCTCTGTACCAAGGGCGGCATGATCGTCTACGGCGCCACCGGCCACGGCGGGCACGCGCCCTGGATGAAGGTGCCGGCCAGCACCCTGGTGCCGCTGCCCGATTCGCTCTCCTACGAGACTGGTGCTGCGATCTCCTGCGGCACCGGCACCGCCTTCGGCGCCCTGCAGCGCATGAACCTCACCGGCCGCGACACCATCGCAGTGTTCGGCCAGGGGCCGGTGGGCCTGTCGGCGACGCAGCTTGCCGCCGCCATGGGTGCGCGCGTGATCGCGCTCGACATCAGCCCCGAGCGGCTGGCGCGCGCCACCGGGTTCGGCGCCGATAGCACGATCAACCCGTCACAAGCCGACCCCGTGGCCGCCATCCGCGACCTGACCCACGGCGAGGGCGCCAGCATGACCCTGGACACCACCGGCGCGGCCGAGGCGCGGGCGCAGGCGGTGCGCGCGACGCGGACCTGGGGCACGGCCTGCTTCGTGGGCGAGGGCGGCTCGGTGACGCTGGACGTCAGCCCGGACATGCTGCGCCGGCAGGTCACCATCGTCGCCTCGTGGACCTTCTCGACGGTCGGCCAGGCCGAGTGCGCCCGCTTCGTCGCCGAGCGCAAGATCGACGTCGACCACCTCTTCACGCACCGCTGGAAGCTCGACCAGGCCGTCGAGGCCTACCGCCTGTTCGACCGACAGAACACCGGCAAGGGCGTGTTCACGATGTAACTCTCCCTCCCCAACAAAGTTGGGGAGGTGGCCCGAAGGGCCGGAGGGGACCGCACGTGGTTTCTCAATGAGAGACACCACGTCGGTTCCCCATCCCCGGAACTTCCTGCGCCACGCCGCCAGCGTCACGGCGTAAGGGGAGCCAAGGCCGACGTCGTCAGCCCTCGTCCTTCCTGTACCGCTCCAGCATCGCATGGCCGATCTCGGAGGATGTCGGCCAATGCCCGCGGCGCGCGCCGGCATGGCGGTGGTAGCGGGCGAGCGCGTCGGGATCGGGTTGGACGGGCCGGTCGCCATCCAGAAAGACGAAGCCCACGACGTCGCTGGGCATGCGGCCGATGAATCTCTCGGCGTCTTCCAGCATGGCGCGGATGCGCCGATGCAGGTCCGGGATATCCAGTGGCTGCTCGGTGGCCAGGACGCGAAACTCCTCCGCTGTGAAGCGGCCGTGACGCACGATCTGCGCCAGCATCTCCTCCGGTGTGGGACCGGGGAAGCGGCCGACAGCGGCCCAAACGACCGCGCCAAGCGGCAGGATGCGTTCGTGGATCGTCATGAGATCGACGATGTCGCGCGGTACGCGGCGGTCGGCGGCAGCCGAGGCCTTGTTGGTGGCGAGGTCGATCGGATGGAGGACATAGCCGAACATCTCGTCCGGGACAGCCGGAAAGAAGCGGAAGTCGCTGTCGGCCACCCACTCGACCACGGTCTTGTCGTCGAGGCCTGCAACGAGCGCGCGTCGAAGTCCCGTGCCGCGTTGCGCCAGCCATGTGATGTCCAGTGCGTTCTCCCTGAGAACAGCCGCATCGGCCTCTGCGATGGCAACGAGGCGTTCCTCGCCATCCTGGAAGATGTCGATGTCACCGGAATACCGCGGCCCGTCCCGGTTCAGGACGACAGCGCCGGCGACGTAGCTGTCGGGGCTTCGATGCTTGGCCAACAACCGCAGGACATGCGATTGCAGCTTGCTAAGCGGCACGGCACAGATCCTCGATGCGCTCGGCGAGGCGGCGGCCGTCCATCGTGCCATGCGTCCGCAGAGCCTTGGTGATCGCCAGCGCGTCGCCCGGCGTCGGGTGCTCCAGCCGGTGCATGTTCCACAGCGCGATCGCGCCGAACTCGTCGAACGCCTGCCGGTACAGGCGTTCGATCTCGGCCTGATGCTCTTCCGGTGTCGTGGGGCCATCCATGCAGCCATTGTACCGCAAAGGCACGTCCTCGGCATCCCGCACGTTGAGGGTCCGCACGTTGAGGTTCACAAGGTCTGGCCGTGGTCCCTTGCAGTCCGCTCAGCGCAGGAATTCCGGCGAGATCAGCGACGGCAGGATCAGCGAGACGTCGGGCCAGACGATCACCAGCGCCAGCACCATCAGCATCGGCACCAGCATGATCATCGTGTCCTTGATCGCATCGCCGATGCGCAGGCCGGCAACCGAGCAGGAGATCATGAGGCACAGCCCATAGGGCGGCGTCACCAGCCCGAAGGCGAGCGACACGATGCCGATGATGGCGAAGTGGACCGGGTCCATGTTCACCGCCTTGGCCAGCGGCTGCAGGATGCTGCCGACGATGATGATCGCCGGGATGGCGTCGAGGAAGCAGCCGACCACCAGGAACACGAAGGCGATGAAGAAGCCGGTCATGGTCAGGCCCATGTTCCAGGTCTGCACGCCCTCGAGGATCGCCCTGGGGATCTGGTAGTAGGCCAGCAGCCAGCCGAAGGCGCTGGCGGTGCCGACGCAGAACAGGGCCGCGCCCGCCAGCTTGCCGGTGTCGAGCAGGGCGTACTTCAGGCCCTTGAAGTCCATCTCGCGATAGACGACCAGCGACAGCGCGCCGGCGTAAAGCACCGCGATGCAGGCCGATTCGGTGGCCGTGAACCAGCCGAAGATCTTGCCGCCGATGATGATGGCCGGCGTCATCAGCGCCGGGATCGATACCCAGCTGGCGCACACCAGCTCGCGCCAGGTCGAGCGCGGATAGGTCGGATATTTGCGCGCCTTGGCGTAGGCATGCACGGTGGCCATCTGCGCCAGGCCGATCAGCAGGCCGGGGATGATGCCGGCCAGGAACAGCGCGCCGATCGACACCGTGAGCACGCCGCCCCAGACGATCATCAGAATCGAGGGCGGGATGATCACGGCCAGCACCGCCGACACCGCCGTGATCGCCACCGAGAAGCTGTCGTCGTAGCCTTCCTTGCGCTGCGCCTCGATGAAGATCTTGGACTGGCTGGCGGCGTCGGCCGTCGAGGAGCCGGAGATGCCGGCGAAGAAGATCGACAACACGACGTTGATCTGCGCCAGCCCTCCGGGGAAATGGCCGACCATGGTGCGCGACAGGCGCATCAGTCGGTCGGTGATGCCGCCGACGTTCATCAGGTTGGCGGTCAGCAGGAAGAACGGTACGGCCAGCAGGATGAACGAGTTGTAGGCGTTGAACGTCTCCTGCACCAGCGTCATCGCCGACAGGCGCGGCTCGATGATCAGGATCGGCAGGCAGGCCAGCCCCAGCGCGAAGGCCACCGGCACGCGCAGGAACAGGAACAGGAAGAACAGCCCGAACAGGATCAGCGCCGCCGTGCCCGACGACAGGATCGAGGCGCCCATCAGGCGTTCCTTCCGAGGATCACGCGCAGGTCGTCGACGAACTGCTCGCCGAGGAACACCACCCAGGTGACGCCGGCGAGCGGCCAGGCGACGTGGATCAGCCACAGCGGCAGCTCGGCCAGCTCCGAGATGCGGTTCCACGCGAACTCGGTGAACTCGATGCCCGCCCAGACGAAGACCAGCGCGAACGCCAGCACGCCGAGCTTGGACACCAGCTTCACGGTGGCCTCGATGCGCGGCTTGACCCTGGGCCAGACGTCGACCTCGAAATGCAGGCTCTCGCGCAGGGCGATCATGGCGCCGATCATGATCGTCCAGATGAAGAGGAAGCGCGCCATCTCCTCGGTCCAGATGTAGTGCGGCAGGATCGGTCCCTCGGACAGCGGCAGCCATTGCAGCCACGACGGCAGTGGCGGCACCTCGAAGCGTGAGAAGATCTGCAGGGTCACGGGGATGACGAGGATCGCAATCGACACCATCAGCAGCCCGGACAGCAGCCGGGCGTACCACGCGGTCACTCTCCGCCACAGGCCCGGCGCTTCGGGCGGCGTCTCACTCATGTCTTCACCTCTCCCGCTGCGCGGGAGAGGTCGACGCGCGCCCTGCGCGCGGCGAGTGAGGGCCTCAACCAAGGCGTCGTGCGTGAAGCCCTCACCCTCCCATCGCGTAGGGCGCGATGGACCCCTCCCTCTCCCGCGAAGCGGGAGAGGGGAGCACTCTCGGCGGTCACAAGAAATGTCTCACTTGATGGCGTTGATCTGGTCTAGGATCTTTTCGGCGCCGATGTCCTTGGCGTACGCGATCATCACCGGGTCGACCAGCTTCTTCATCTCGGCCCGGTCGCTGAACGGGATCCGCTTCAGCTTGCCGCCCTTCTCCAGCGCGTCGAGCTTGGCGGCATCCTCCGAGGACTCGACCTGCCGCCCATAGGCGCCGGCTTCCTTGCCGGCCTTGAGGATCGCCTCCTGCAGGTCCTTGGGCAGCGCCTTGAACGTCTTGCCCGAGAAGCAGATCGGTCGGATGGTGATGGCGTGCTCGGTCATGGTCAGGTTGGGGCCGACCTCGTAGAACTTCATCTGCTCGACGCCGGCCGCCTCGTTCTCGCCGGCGCTGATGACGCCGTTCTGGATGGCGTTGTAGACCTCGTTGTAGGCGATCACCGTCGGCGACATGCCGGTGGCCGCGAACGTCCGGCTCCAGATCGGCGCGCCCTGGACGCGGACCTTCAGGCCCTTCATCTCGGCGAGGTTGCGCACCACCTTGTTGACGAAAATGTTGCGCACGCCGCCGCCGGCGTAGCCGATCAGCATCACGTCGGCCTTCTGCGCGATCTCGTCGGCCACCGGCTTCAGGATGTCGGCGTCGAGCACCTTGTTCCAGTGGTCGAGGTCGCGGAACAGGAACGGCGCGTCGATGAACGGTGCCGCCTTGGAGAAGGTCGACATGTGCGCCGGCGAGACGATGCCGTAGTCGACCGCCTTGCCCTGCGCCATGTACTCGAAATACTGCTTCTCCAGCCCCAGCGCGCTGTTCTTGTGCAGGGTGAAGTTGATCGGCTTGCCGTAGTACTTCTTCACCAGCTCCTCGAAGCGCATGAGGGCCTTGGTGAAGGCATGGTCGTCGTTGAACTGCACCGCGCCGTTGAGCGTGACCGTCTGCGCCCGGCTGGTCGCGGCCGGCCCCAGCGTGGCGATGGTCGTTCCGGCAATGGCCGTCAGCACCCGTCTGCGTTTCATGGTGTTTCTCTCCCAAACGGCCCATCGGTCGATCGCCGATCTTCGCGCGTCCCGGGCCGGGACGGGGCACCTGATCGGCAAAGATAGCCCTGCCATGGCGGCGGAGCAATCGATTGACTTGTCTGCCGTCACGCTGCGCGCCGCGCCTGGTCATCCCGCGACGACGCCATGCCGCGGCATGCCGCCGCCGATTGGGTTTGACAGCGGCGGCGCGAACGTGTCATGTGCGGACACAATCGACTTTTGGCTTGCTTTGGCCAACCCCGCCGCGCGACGCGGCGCCGTTTCCCACACGCTACCCGAAAATCAGGTTGTATGACGCCGCGCAATCGTTGCGCGGTGACGACGCGCATCTGCGCATGAAGGACTAACTATGAGCAGCACTGGAACCGTCAAGTGGTTCAACGCCCAGAAGGGCTACGGCTTCATCCAGCCCGAGGATGGCAGCAAGGACGTGTTCGTCCACATCAGCGCCGTCGAGCGCGCCGGCATCCGGGCGCTGAACGAGGGCCAGAAGGTCAGCTTCCAGCTCCAGAGCGATCGCGGCAAGATGTCGGCCGTGAACCTCGAGCTGGTGTGACCCGCTCGGTCGGTCCACCAGGACCGATCGTCGATGCGGCGCCGGAGCTCCTCCGGCGCCGTTTTTGTTTGCTTCTCCCCCGTCGCCGACGTTGTCCCGGGCGTATTGAAGGGCAGATCGCTGCCCTTGAATAAGCGTTTGACAGCCGCACGCGCGGCGGTGTTCCGTTGCAGCACAATCGACTTTGGTTCGCCTTGACCTACCCGCCGCTGGCAGCGGCGCCGTTTCAAGACTACCCCCAAACCAGGTTGTGCCGCCGCGCGACGTCCGTGCGGCGTTCGTGCATGCGCAACGAGGACGAGACGGAAGATGGCTACCGGAACGGTCAAGTGGTTCAACACCACCAAGGGCTATGGCTTCATCCAACCGGACGACGGCGGCAAGGACGTGTTCGTGCACGTCAGCGCCGTCGAACGCGCCGGCTTGCGCTCGCTTCAGGAAGGCCAGAAGGTCACCTACGAGATCGCCACCGAGCGCGGCCGCACCTCGGCCGTGAACCTGCAGGCGCACTGACGCCCGCTGGGGCGCGCCATCTTCACCTCTCCCGCAGGCGGGAGAGGTCGACGAGCGCGCCAGCGCTCGGCGGGAGAGGGCTTCACGCACGACACCTCGTGTGAAACCCTCGCCTTCCCATCGCCGGCGCGACATGAGCCCCTTCCTCTCCCGCATGCGGGAGAGGAGATCACGTGCCCAGCTTGCCGCGCCGTCGCGCGCCGTGCGACAAGCTCGCCATGGCCGACAATCGACCCGTCTCCATCGAGGGCCTTGCCGCCGTCGCCGATCGATACGACGCCTTCATCGTCGATCTCTGGGGCGTCGTGCATAACGGCAAGCAGCCCTATCCCGGCGTGCTCGACTGCTTCGCGGCGCTGAAGCGCCAGGGCAAGCACACCCTGCTGCTGTCCAACGCCCCGCGCCGCGCCCATGCTGCCGTCTCGCGCCTGGCCGAGCTGGGCGTGGCACGCGACCTGTACGACGACGTGCTGACCTCGGGCGAGGATACCTGGCAGGCGCTGCGCACGCGCGGGCAGCCCAACGCGGCGCCGTTCTATCGCGATCTCGGCCGGCGCTGCTTCCTGTTCGGCGCCGCGCGCGACCTCAGCCTGTTCGAGCAGATCGACGTCGAGCGCGTCGCCGACATCGCGGCCGCCGACTTCATCCTCTGCACCAACCTCTACGACTACGGCCAGACGCCGGCCGATCACGAGGCGACCTTGCGTGCCGCCGCGGCACGCGGCCAACCCATGATCTGCGCCAACCCCGACCTTGTCGTCGTGCACGGCGATGCCCTGGAGTATTGCGCTGGCGCCGTGGCCGAGCTCTACGAGCGCCTGGGCGGCCGTGTCGCCTATCACGGCAAGCCGCACGCGCCGATCTACGGCCGCGCCCGCGCCATCCTCGGCGGCACACCGCCCAGGCGGGTGTTGTGTATCGGCGATTCGTTGCGCACCGACATCGCCGGCGCCAACGCCGCCCGGCTCGACTCGTTGCTGGTGGTCGGCGGCATTCATCTCGAGGAGTTCACCGGTCCGGACGGCCGCCTCGACCCGGCCCGCGTGACCGCGGCCTGCGACACCGCCAAGGCCTGGCCGACATGGATCGGCAACGGCTTCATCTGGTAGCCTGACTGGAAATGCCTTCATGGTGAGCACAGGCAGACGCTTCGCGTCTTGCCGGGTCGAACCATGAAGGCATGGCACCGACGGTGCTGGGGCGCTTCATGGTTCCACAAGCTTACCATGAAGCGCCTTTTCCAGTCAGGCGGTAACGCCTGCCTCGCGCCCGCGTGAGGCTTCGTGGGTTTGTTCAGCGTCGCCGCGAGACTAAGGTACCGGCCGTCATCGCGGGGGAAGCGGCCGATGCAAAAGGTCGAATGGACATGGCGTTTCGCCGATCTGGCTCCGGCTGCAGTGTGGCCGGTGCTGGCCGACACGAACCGCTTCAACGAAATCCTCGGCCTGCCGTCCTACAAGCTGGAGGAGATCGCGCAGCCCAACGGCACGGTGCTGCGCCGCGGCACCGGCAAGGTCGCGGGCATCGAGCTGGCCTGGGAGGAGAAGCCCTACGAGTGGGTGCTGTACCGCAGCTTCCGGCAGACGAGGGTCTTTTCCAGGGGGCCGTTCCGGATCTTCGGCCCGACCCTGGACATCACGCCCGAGGGCGCCGGCTGCACGGTCGTCTACGCCCTGCGCTGGGAGCCGATGAACTGGCTGGGCAAGCTCACCGGCGTGCGGCTGGCGCGCAACTCCGGGCGTCTGATCGAGACCCGCGTCCTGCAGGGCGTCGGCTTCCTGCGCGGCGAGAAGCCCATGATGTTCGACTACAAGCCGCCGGAGCCGCCGGCGGGCGTGCGCGAGCGCCTGGAGGCGATGGTGCGCGACGCCGAGGCGACGGGCTACGCGCACGGCTTCGCACGCCGGCTCGCGGACCGCCTGCTGAACGCCATGGAGGTCGACCTGCAGCGCCTGCGGCCCAAGGCGCTGGCCGGCGAATTCGACATCGCCGCGCGCGACGCGGTCGAGCTGTGCCTCGCCGGCGTGAAGGGCCGCATGCTCGACATGAAGTGGGAGTTGCTGTGCTCCAATTGCCGCGGCGCCAAGATGACGGTGCCGTCGCTGGACCAGCTGCCGCGCGGCGCCCATTGCCCCTCGTGCAACATCGACTACGGCCGCGACTTCACGCGCAATGTCGAGCTGACCTTCGCACCCTCGCCGCTGATCCGGTCGATGGGCATCGGCAGCTTCTGCCTCAGCGGCCCGGCCACGACCCCGCATGTCGTGGTGCAGCAGCTGCTGGCGCCGGGCGAGCGGCGCACCGTGATCGCCGACCTGCCGGCCGGTCCCTATCGGCTGCGCACGCTGCATCCCGGGCGCACCGTTGATATCGACCATGGCGGCGGCCCGTTCCCCGGCCTGCGCGTCGTCGCTGACGGCGTCGAGGCGCTGCCGTCGGCCAAGCCGGGCGAGGTCACGTTCGTCAACGACGCCGGCTTCGAGCTGGCGGCGCTGGTCGAGACCCGCGACTGGGTGCGCGAGGCATTGACGGCGCACGAGGTCACGACCCTGCAGGCCTTCCGCGAGCTGTTCGCCGATGCCACCTTGCGGCCGGGCGACGAGGCCGGCGTCGGGCAAGTCACCATCCTGTTCACCGACCTGCGCGGCTCGACCGCGCTCTATGAGCAGATCGGCGACGCCGCGGCCTTCAATCTGGTGCGCGAGCACTTCGCGGTTCTGGGCAGGGCGGTGCGCGACGCCAACGGCGCGGTCATCAAGACCATCGGCGACGCGGTGATGGCGGCCTTCGCCGACCCGGCCGATGCCGTGCGTGCGGCGCTGGCCATGCGCGACGATGTGACGGCGCTCGACCGCCGCCTGGCGGCGGAGCGCGGCCTGCCGGGCGGGGCCCTGGTGGTGAAGGTCGGCGTGCACATGGGCCCCAGCATCGCCGTCAACCTGAACGACCGGCTCGACTACTTCGGTACCACCGTGAACATGGCCGCCCGCCTGCAGGGCCAGAGCGAGGGCGGCGACATCGTGCTCTCGCGCACCGTGGCCGACGACCCGGCCGTGCGGCCGCTGCTGGCGCCGCTGGCGTCGCGCGACGAGACGGTGATGCTGAAGGGCTTCGCCACACCCGTGCCGTTTGTGCGCATCACCGCATAATCCCGCCGATCGCTTGCGCCGGCGGCCGGCTCGATTCATGCTCTTCCCTCCCCAGCTTCGCTGGGGAGGTGCCCCGAAGGGGCGGAGGGGCCAAACTGTCATCCCGAGCGCAGCGAGGGATCTTTCGATGCAGACGCACCGTGCGCCACTTGCGGAAGATCCCTCGCTACGCTCGGGATGACAGTTGGTCCCCATCCGGCCTTCGGCCACCTTCCCCACGCCAAGGCGTGGGGAAGAGAAGAGGATGAGCGCGCGTGGACTCGCGCGGTCCGAAGCAACAAGGGACGGCGGGGGAGCGGCGGGCCATGTCGAAGCTTGGCGGCTTCGTCAGCGCCAGATGGTCCGATCTGGTGGACAGAATTCGCGAGTCCAGGATCGTGTCGTGGCTGCGCGCGCTGAGCTGGTCGGGCGCGCTCGCCTGGTCGTCACGCCTGCTGAAGTCGTTCCCCGACAGGGCCGAGCAGCTGCGCAAGCTGGTGACCAGCGTGGCGCTGGTGGGCGTGATCATCGTCGGCATCTGGATCGTCATCGACCTGTCCGACCACGAGCCGCTCGCTTTCGACCAGATTCATGTCCATCCCGAGCTCGCCAGGCGCATGCCATCCGCCGAGCGGCTCACGCTGCAGATCGGTGGTCATTTCGAGTCGCTTTCGGCGGTGATCGAGCGGCTGCGTGAAACCGAGCGCGCGTCCCTGGCGCGCGAGGCCGATCTGCCGAAGCTGGAGATCCTCGGCTCCGGCGTGTCGTTCCAGGCGGTCGTGCAGGTGGTCCGCCGCCTGCTTGGCCACCGCGAGCTGCGGGTCGGCGGCGAGATCTATCTGTCACCGGTGGCGGTGACGCCGGCCGACGAACGCGCCGCGACCGCCATGAAGGCGGCCTGCGCCGACGGCGAGGTCGTCAACGTTCTCGTCCGCCTGACGACCAACCGGACCGAGATGTCCGACGCGGTCGACCTGCCGGTGTGTCTCAAGGCCGGGCTGCCCGCCGAGGCCCGCCCCGTGGGCCTGACGCCCGAGGCGTTGGAAGACATGCTGCAGCTCGCCGCGTTGCGGGCGCTGGAACGCATCAATCCCTGCGGCGCGGCCGCCTACTACACGACCAACTGGCATCGGCGCGGCTTCGACGGCCGCATGCTCGACCCGGAGTTCCGCCGCTCGAGCGCGCTGTCGGCGGCCTGCATCGCCGTGCGCGGTCCGGCCGAGGCCGGCTATGCCTTCTATCTGCTGGGCCGCGTCAGGCAGGTAAGCGGCCGGCCGGGCGATGCCGTGAAGTACTACACCGACGCCGAGAAGCTCCACATCCGCTCGCGGTCATGGGTGCGTCGTGCCCTGCACGGGATCGGCCTCTGGCGCATCCGCCTGCCCGACCTCGATGTCCACTGGGGCAACGCGCTGATGGACGACAAGCAGCCGCGCGAGGCCCTGGCCCGCTACGAGCGCGATTTGCGCCGGGGCACCGCGTCGGCCGGTGCGTTCATCGGCAAGGGCAACGCGTTGCGCGAACTGGCTGAGGGCGGGCCGGCGCGGGCACTGGCGGATGCGATCGCGGTGTACAAGACAGGTGCCAAGCGCCACCGCTTCGATGCGGAACTGCGGCACGTCCTGGCCAACGCCCTGGAAGACGACCCGACGCCGCGCGTCACGCCGGCGGCGAAAAAGCAGGTGGCCGAGGAGGTCTTGCGCTACCGGCGCAAGGCCGTCGACCTGCAGCCGACGGATCGCAAGTACCTGCTGTCGCTCGGACGCTCGTTGCGCAAGGCGGGCGATCCGACCACTGCCGCCACTGTCTTCCGCGAGGTCATGCGGTTGGGCGGCGACAACGAATGGGAGGCCTATGCCGAGCTGGCAGCGCTGCAGGCGCCGCGCCAGGACCCGCCCGACACGCCGCCGCCGTCGCGCGGCCGGCAGCCGGTCGACCCGCCACCGCCGGATGGGAAGCCGGACACCGCGACGCCGGGCCCGCCATCGCCCGTCCGTCCGCCAACACCAACCCAGGCGCCCGACGCCCGCGTGCGCTACCAAGCCTCGCTGGCGGCCCTGGCGGCCGGCCAGTCCGAGGAAGCCTTGCAGCGCGCCGGCGCCGTGCTGGCCGGCATCACGCGTCCTCAGGAAGCCCGCCTGGCATTGGCCTGCACCGAACGCTGCCTGACGCGCGCCAAGGCAGGGCAGACGGACAGCAAGGGTTACTGCAAGCCCGGCGTCGAGATCGACGAGGCACTGCGCGGCTGCCTCAACGAGATCCGCCGCGTCACCCGCACATCGGAACGATAACGCCCTCCCCAGCTTCGCTGGGGAGGTGGCCCGAAGGTGCGGAGGGGCCAAACTGTCATCCCGAGCGTAGCGAGGGATCTTTTGATGCAGACGCACCGTGCGCCACTTGCGGAAGATCCCTCACCTTCATCCTGAGCCTGTCGAAGGACGCTCGGGATGACAGCTGATCCCCATCCGCCCTTGGCCACCTTCCCCACGCTGCGCGTGAGGAAGGGATCCGGACCCGCCGCGCCTTTCCCTACTGAAGCCGCCAGCGGCGCAGGAAGGCCCATGCCGCCGCCGTCGCGTCGTACGCCGCCGCATTCGTCGGGCCGACGACGGCTTCCGGCAGCCGCGTCCTGCCGCCGCCCGGCCATTCGTGGCCGTGGTTGTGGATCAGCACGTAGCGCACTTCGACATCGCCCCGGCAGGCGGACCAGCTCTGCACGCGCAGCGACGGCGCCGTCGTGATCGCCGGCGCGCCGCGGCAGCCGTCGAGGTCGCGCCAGCGTTCGACCAGCGTCTGGATCGGCTCCTTGCGGAACCTGCCGCCCCACGGCAACGCGACGTCGCCGCCCGTCACCGGGTTGAGCGGATCCTTGTCGCCGGAGACGTAGAGCACCGGCATCGGCCGCGGCAGCGACGGCCGCATCGGCACCATGATGCCCGCGACCGGGGCGATGGCGGCGATGCGGTCGGCCGCTTCCTGGCCCAGCCGCTGCGCCATGCCGGCCCCCGACGAAAATCCCGTCACGTAGACCCGGGCGCGATCGATGCCATGGCTCTGCGCCAGCGCGTCGATCAGCGCGGTGACGAAACCGACATCGTCGCTGCCGCCGATGTTGCCGGCGCCGCCGCGGCCGGAACCGTCGTTCCAGGCCCG